>Ga0187863_10001089_pt1 | contig 22279 bp, 14 predicted proteins | sample June2016WEW_11_1_FD_132975 | JGI IMG/M metagenome (GOLD analysis project Ga0187863, IMG submission 132975) | Peatland microbial communities from SPRUCE experiment site at the Marcell Experimental Forest, Minnesota, USA - June2016WEW_11_10 | ecosystem: Environmental > Terrestrial > Soil >...
GCCGCTGTGTGGTTCCTGCGGGGACGTCTGCTCATCCGTTCTCCTCTTCACAGCCATCGTAAGGCTGCGAGCGAGCAGAACTTCCACTTAAACCCTTGTCCGAATTTGCGCTACCGGCTCTGTCTTCCCGCAAATGCCGCACTGGTACAGCGCTCCTGTAGGCGTCATCTCGGCGATCTCCACTTGCCCTTCATCAACGCCGAAATACTTGAGTGCGCACACATTCCCGCAACCCGGCGTTTTGCAAGTGACTCCAAGGTAAAGATGCGTTGTCATTGCAGTCTCCTCCAAGATGGCCAGAATTATAAGGCATTCGGCATTTTCGTTACCGTACCAATTCTATATTGTCATCTTTCTGTGTTTCTTGGATGGCTGTTAAATGCAATTGTGGCGGCAGAGGGCATTTCTTTGCGGTGGGTGGACTGGGTTCCGTTTTTTAAGCATTGCTGAATTTTGGTTAAGCGAAGAAGGACGATTAGGCAACACAGCCCCTTGCGCTCGATCCTCTTGTAGTGAGCAATTGATCAAGTTCTTCCCAGGTTGTTGCAATAGTCGGCATCCCGAACACTACTGAGCCATCATCTAACGTTCTACTTTGTGATGGTGAGGTAGGTGAGTTCTCACTGCCGAGAGGAATAATACTCCAGCGTCCCTTCTGTGTATGGTCATTTGTGGAAATCGTAATCTTGCCTCGGTACACCCAGCAGTAATGCAGGTGCGCGCTAATCCCTCCTGGTTGGACACGCATTAGAAGGTTCGTCAGATCGATTCCTATCATCGTTCCCATTCCGCCGAGTGTCCCTCCCCCTTGCGCATAAAACATTCGGCGGTCGTTGTCTGAATTGAATCTTTCGATCAACTCCTTACAGGGTTCGTAGCGGCTTCCACAGCCAATTGAGCCGAGCGTGTGGACCGGGACCGCATCTGCCTCAAAATTAGGCGAACGAAAAATATGAACATAGCAGCGAGGCCAATTCGGATTGCCATTGTGTTCATTAGGGTGCGCGGAAATGAGCATAAGATGGCATTGGCCGGCCTGATCTTCGGGTGAGAAATTCTCGAAGATCGCACGAGCATATTGGGGCCAGTCCCTTGCTACAAGATTTGGATCGCAGGATAGCCTTTCGTCTGCCAAATTGGTGCGTCTGCGAAGTTCGTCAATCATTGCAAAGCCGATGTAAACGGAGCCGGCAAAAGCTGCCGCTATGTATCGACCGACCGGGTATATTTTTTGCAGACAGTCCACTTCCGAATCGTCGCCTAGCGTTACACGAATATCGGAAATGCCAAAGCCATACCCGAACATGGTCGGAGTACCAACGACCCACGTCATAACGATGCCTCAAAGAACAAGGTCATGGGGATTCTCGTCAACGGGGAAACGAGGCCCAAGCTTGCCCTTACCGCGAATGAGAGGACCGGTCACTCGCCTTTTCTTTCCAGGGTCGGCGTAGGTCTGTTCAAGCGCCCTCACGATGAGGGAGCGGATGGAGGAGCCGGAACGCTCGGCGCGGTCACGCAGCCGGTCGTGAAGCGGTTCGGGGAGATCGACAGTGGTGCGGACGGCCATGACATGATTATGTCACAAACTAAGAATTGGAGAGCCTCCGGGGCTAAAGCCCGGCTTCATTATGCGACTATTTTCGGCACGACTGAAGTCGTGCCCTGACACAAAGCTGACGGGCACAACCGCAGGTCCTTCGACTCGCTGCGCTCGCTCAGGATGACAATGCTGAGGGGGAATGAAGTTGCCCCAAGATTAAATTAGTTGTGCTTGCCCTTCCACTCCTCGTAGGGGCCGTGGAAGTCTTCGATGCCATGCTCGTCGAAGTGCCAGAGGCGGGTGGCTACTTCGTCTATCAAGTCGTGGTCGTGGGTTACTAACAGGACCGTTCCCTCGTAGCGCTGGAGGGCGATGTTGAGGGCGTTGATGGCTTCGAGGTCGAGGTGGTTTGTCGGCTCGTCGAGGATGAGGAAGTTAGGCTTGGTGAGGATGAGCTTGCAGAAGGCCAGGCGCGCCTGCTCGCCGCCGCTGAGTGCCCTGGTCTGCTTGTCGCCCTCTTCGCCGCTGAAGAGCATTTGGCCGAGGATGCCGCGGATATCTTCGACGTGGGCGGCGGGCTGCCAGCGATGGAGCCACTCGCAGACGGTGAGGCCGTGCTCGATGGTTGCGCCCACGTCCTGGGGGAAGTAGCCAACCTGGGCTTCGTGGCCCCAGGAGACCGCGCCGGAGTCGAGCGTGAACTCGGGGTCGGCGAGGCCTGGGTAGTTATCGAGCAGGCTCTTGAGCAGCGTGGTCTTGCCGGCCCCGTTGCGGCCCATGAGGCAGATCTTTTCGCCGCGCATGACCTTGGCGGTGAAGGCGTCGATGACCTTGTGTTCGCCATAGGTTTTGGTGATGTGCTTGAACTCCAGCACATGCTTGCCGCTGGGGCGGAGCTGGTCGAAGCGGATGTAGGGGCGGGCGATGTTGGAGCGGGCCAGCTCGTTGGTTTGCAGGCGCTCGACCTCCTTGCGGCGGCTGGTGACCTGGGAGGAGCGGGTTCCGGCGGAGAAGCGGGCGATGAAGTCGTTGAGCTGGGCGATCTTCTTCTCGCGCTGTGCGTTCTGGGCTTCGAGGGTGGAGCGGATTTGCGTCTTGGCCATCACCATCTCGTCGTAACCGCCGGTGTAGGTGATGATGGTCTGGTAGTCGATGTCGGCCGAGTGGGTGGTGACGCTGTTGAGGAAGTGCCGGTCGTGGCTGATGACGATGAGCGTGCCATCGTAGGTGGCGAGGAAGTCCTGGAGCCAGTGGATGGAGTCGAGATCGAGGTAGTTGGTAGGCTCGTCGAGGAGCAGGGCCTGGGGCTTGCCGAAGAGGGCCTGCGCGAGGAGCACGCGGACCTTTTGCCCGCCCTGGAGCTCGCCCATGCGGCGCTGGTGCAGCGGCTCGGGAATGTCGAGGCCGTCGAGGAGCACGGCGGCGTCGCTCTCGGCGGTGTAGCCGTCCTCGTCGCCGATGGTGCCTTCCAGCTCGCCGAGGCGCATACCGTCGGCGTCGGTCAGGTCGGCTTTCTCGTAGATGCGGTCGCGCTCTTCGAGAGCCGCCCACAGGCCCTTGTTGCCCATGATGACGGTGTCTATGACGCGATAGGCGTCGAAGGCGAACTGATCCTGGCGCAGCACGCCGACCTTGCGCGGGCGAACAACGCTGCCCTTCTGCGCGTCCAGCTCGCCGCTGAGGATCTTCATGAAGGTGGTCTTGCCGGAGCCATTGGGTCCGGTGAGGCCGTAGCGGCGGCCGGGAATGAAGGTAACGGTCACGTCCTCGAAGAGCACCTTCGAGCCGTAGCGCATGGTCACATTGCCGACGCCGATCATGGTGGTTCCGGTTCCTATATCGGGGCCGGGGCGAGGTAACGACGCCGCCGGGCCAAGTGAAGCTGGGGTTGAGTTAAAGGCGCGCTCGGCTTGGTCTCCCAAGTCTCAAAGACGAGACCTGGGGCACCCGGCCCGTCTAGGCCGACCTAGCTGCGCCTGTTGGAATTCAGACACCCTCATTCGTTTGTTTGGGAAAGGCTAGGTCAATTGGTGTGTCTTTCTGTTGAATTTGTTTCTTCTCTCCGTCGGCCTTCGGAGCAAGTTCTTGCTTGAGATTGACGATCTTCCTGCGCCGTTCCTCCCTCAGGGCTGGAACGACATAGATTTCGTGTAGGACCTCTGCCAATGCAGAAAGAATGACTCTTAGATGCTTTGACTCCCAGCCATCATAGGATCCTTCATGCACCTTTGTGCTTGTGAGCTGCTGGACCGTGAGCAGAGTGTCAAAGAAGGCAGGGTCAACTTCTGGAAGTAGGCCCTTCAGTGACTTGATTCGGTCTTCATAGTTGTCCCCTACGGCGCTCCGGAGTACGCCCAGCTCATAAACCATCTTTCGAGCGCAAGCTGATGCCCCTGTCAGGTAATTGCTTTTCATGCACCCTTCAGCCTCTGACAGCAATTCTCTGAGGACGCGGGGTATTCGTTCGTCGAGGACAAAGAAAGAGGTCGGAACCGAGTAGAAGAACGCGTCGTCGAGGAGCTTCCCACCATCTACGTCTTTCCCAAACTCAAATTTGAAGTGATCGGCTCTGGGGGACCAGCTTCCTGGAATCCTCCTGAAGGTGAGGTGCATAGATTGCTTGTTACATGCGCCACATTCGACGAAGTAACAGGCGCAGATCTTCTCATCGGTCCAGTTGAAGGTGATGTATTTTTTAACAGTATAAGGAACATGATTCCGGTTGCAAAAGGGACAATTGTAGACGTCCGCATCTACAAAATAGCGCTCGTCAAGGTGAGAGAGATTTGCCATATAACCCCCTCTTTCTATACTTTAGCAGGCTCCGCACGGCTGCCCGGTTTGCCCACATTTAAATGTTCCCCAACGGAAATCGGTGCCTCGGCCCTACTCGGCTGACGTCGCGACTTCGTGCAGCCAGCCCGGCGCTTTGAGGAGTTCGCGGGGGCGGGAGCCGTCGGCGGGGCCGACCAGGCCGTCGCGCTCCATGAGGTCGATGAGGTGGGCGGCGCGGCCGTAGCCGATTCTCAGGCGGCGCTGGAGGAGCGAGGTGGAGGCCTTGCCGAACTCGAAGACCAGTTGCACGGCGTCGTTGAAGAGGGGATCGTTCTCGTCGGGGTCGTCGTTGGAGCCTTCGACGGGCTCACGGTCGTCCTTGGGCGATTCGAGGAAGCCTTCGACGTACTCGGCCTGGCCCTGCGCCTTCCAGAAGCCGACCACGGCGGCGGTCTCCTTCTCGCTGACGTAGGGCGCGTGGAGGCGCATGAGGCGGCTGGTTCCGGGCGGCAGGAAGAGCATGTCGCCGCGGCCGAGCAGAGCTTCGGCGCCGTTGGTGTCGAGGATGGTGCGCGAGTCGACCTTGGTGGAGAGGCGGAAGCTGATGCGGGTGGGAATGTTGGCCTTGATGAGGCCGGTGATGACATCGACGCTGGGGCGCTGAGTGGCGAGGATAAGATGAATGCCGACGGCGCGGGCCATCTGCGCGAGGCGCGTGATGGACTCTTCGACGTTGGCGCGGTCCAGGATCATGAGGTCGGCTAGCTCGTCGATGATGATGACGATGAAGGGCAGCGGCTCCTCGTCCGGGGCGTCGAAGAGCGAGGGCGTGACGCCGTCGAAGAGCTTGTTGTACTGCTCGATGTTGCGCACGCTGCGGCTGGCCAGGAGCTTGAGGCGGCGCTCCATCTCGCGGACGGCGTTGCGCAGGGCGTTGGCGGCCAGCTTGGGCTCGGTGATGATGGGGGTGAAGAGGTGGGGGATGCCCTCGTACATGCCCAGCTCGACGCGCTTGGGATCGACCAGGATGAGGCGGACCTGGGCGGGGGTGGTGCGGAAGAGCAGGCTCATGATCATGGCGTTGATAGCCACGGATTTGCCCGAGCCCGTGCTGCCGGCGATGAGGACGTGCGGCATGCCGGCCAGATCGGCGGTGACGATGCGGCCGTTGATGTCTTTGCCCATGGCCAGGGTGAGGCGCGACTTGGCTTTGTGGAAGGTCTCGGACTCGAGCACGTCGCGCAGGTGAATGGTCTCGCGCTCGTAGTTGGGAACCTGGATGCCGACCGTGCTTTTGCCGGCCATGCGCTCGATGAGGATGCTTTCGGCGCGCATGGCGAGGCAGAGGTCGTCGGCGAGGCAGGTGACGCGCGAATACTTGACGCCGGCTTCGGGCTTGAACTCGTAGGTGGTGACCATGGGGCCGGGATTGATTTGGACGACCTGGCCGCGGACATCGAACTCGGCGCACTTTTCGACCAGGATTTTGGCTTCTTCGCGCAGGGCGTCTTCTCGGACGGCCTGGGGGCCGTCGCCGGCGTTGAGCAGGGTGCTGGGAGGCAGCTTGAAGCCGCTGACGTGTTTGGGGGCGACGGTGGAGGCGCGAAGGTTGGCGTCGGCGCGGTCGTGGATGGCGATGGGGCCATCTGTGCGGGAGGCGGGAGCGGGGGTTGATTCAAAGGGGAAGGAAGCCGTGGGGTAGGGCACGGGACGCGGTGCGGCCGGCTGTGGCTGCATGGGTCTGGGCAGAGCTGGGGTGAGAACAGACGCGGTGGTGGAGGCAGGCGCGCCGGGGGCGTGTGCGGGGTCCGCGACAGAGCGCTCCCAGATGCTGGATGCGGCGGGCTGGGCGGTGACGGGGATTTGCTCTTCCTGCGATTCCAGGCGGGCGCGCTGATAGGCGGGAATCACATCCAGAGGGTCGTCCGGGGCGGGCTGGCGCTTGCGGCGGAAGAGGGCGGCAAACCAACTGCGGCGCGGTTCTTCCTCCGCATCCGGCTCGGCCTCTTCGGCGCGGCGGCCTTCGCGCTGGGCCTGGCGCTCGGCCTTCCGCTCGGCGCGCTCCTCGCGCCAGTTGCGCCAGCGGTCCTGCCAGGAGCGGAAGAGGAGCCAGCGGTCCGCGATGTGTTCCTTGATGGCCCAGAAGCTGACCGCTGAGGCAAAGCAAAGTCCGGCGGCGGCCAGCACGCCGGCCACCAGCCATGCGCCCTGAATGTTGAGGTAGGTGACCAGCAGGCCGGAGACGAGCTGGCCCACCACGCCCTCGACGGGCAGCACGTGAAGCCAGCGCCAGTGCCAGGGAAGCAGCGAAAAGACGGCGGGCAGAAAGACCAGGGCGAGCAGCGTGCCGGTCCAGCGCAGCAGGGCGGAGCCGCTGGGACGGGAGTGCATCCAGGTCCAGCCGATGCCAGCCAGCCACAGAGGCAGGAAGAAGGCCGTGACGCCGAGGGTTTGCAGCAGCAGATCGCCGGTCCACGCGCCGAAGAGGCCGGCCCAGTTGCGCACGGGAAGGCTGGCGGCAGTGTTCAGCGAGGGGTCAGAGGCGCGATAGGTGGCCAGCGCCAGGAGCAGGAGGAGCGAGGCCAGCAACAGCACAAGCCCCAGGAACACGTTCCAGGGGCGGCTGCGCGTGGGCGACAAAACGATGCGAATTGACTTCATAATGGGCTCACACCTTCGCTCCCGAACCGCCGCGGACGACCCCAAGAACGAGTCCGAAAAAGCCGCGAACGAGCTGCGGGAGCGGACGAAGAGTCCCAGAGCAGCTTCTATTATCCCCGGAGGCGAGGCGGATTCCGGGCAAAAGCAGCCGGGGGGAACCTTGGTGTGGACCCCCGGTGGAGGCTGGGTTTTCTGCTCGGCTGCCAAAAGGCAACCGCAGGTCCTTCGACTCCCCTTCCCCTTCGACAAGCTCAGGGTCAGGGTCGCTCAGGATGACAGGAGAGGTGTGCCAAGGGGCAGCGCACGGGCCGGGATGCTGTCAAACGCGCAACGGCCACCCCGAAGGGCGGCCGCTGTGTTTTTGAAAATGTCGGAGCACCCGGTTACCGCTCGCTCTTCCGCCAGTTGATGAGGTCGCCGAGGGTGGTGGTGGAGCTGGAGACAGGGGCCTTGTGGGCCTCCTTCTTGTAGCTCTCCACCTGTGCTCGGCTGGCCTCGCGGCCCACAGCGCGCAGGCTCAGGCCCACCTTCTTCTCTTCCACGTTGATCTTGATGATTTTGAAGTCGTGTTCCAGGCCGGTCTCCAGCTTCGACGGCTTGCCGGCCTCGTCGCCGGCCTCGGAGATGTGGCACAGACCCTCGACGCCCTCCGCGATCTCGACAAACGCGCCGAACTGCGCCGTGCGCAGAACCTTGCCGTGCACCACATCGCCCACCCGATGAGCGGCGAAGAAGCTCTCCCACACGTCGGGCTGCAACTGCTTGATGCCCAGGCTGAGGCGGCGGTTCTGCGGCTCGACGCCGAGAACGACAGCCTTCACCTTCTCGCCCTTCTTCACTACTTCCGAGGGATGCTTGATGCGCTTGGTCCAGCTCAGGTTGGAGACGTGAACCAGCCCGTCGATGCCGTCCTCGATCTCGATGAAGGCGCCGAACTCGGTCAGGTTGCGCACCCGGCCCTCGACCACCGTTCCGGCCGGATAGCGCTCGGTCAGATTCTCCCAGGGATTGTCGAGGAGCTGCTTCATGCCCAGCGAAATCCGGCGATCCGCGGGATTGACGCTCAGCACCACCGTCTCCACCTCGTCGGCCGGCTTGACCAGCTTGGAGGGATGTTTGAGGCGCTTCGACCAGGTCATCTCCGAGAGGTGAACCAGCCCTTCGATGCCCTGCTCCAGCTCCACAAATGCGCCGTAGTCGGTGACGGAAAGCACGCGCCCATGCACGTGCGCGCCCACCGGGTAACGCTCGGATGCGTCCAGCCAGGGATCGGGAGTCAGTTGCTTGAAGCCCAGGGAAACCCGCTGCTTGTCCTTGTCGAACTTGAGCACCTTCACCTGGATCTCATCACCCACATTGACCAGGTCGCGCGGATGCGTGAGCCGGCCCCAGCTCATATCAGTAATATGCAGCAGGCCGTCGATGCCGCCCAGATCGACAAACGCGCCGTAGTCGGTCAGGTTCTTCACCGTGCCGGTCAGGATGGCGCCTTCGCCCAACTGTCCCAGTGTCCCCGTGCGCTTGGCGGTCTGCTCCTCTTCGAGAATCTCCTTGCGGCTCACCACCACGTTGCCGCGCTTCTTGTTCAGCTTGATGACCCGGACTTCAATCTGCTGGCCGAGATAGCCGTCCAGATTCCGCACCGGACGAATCTCAAGCTGCGAACCGGGCAGGAAGGCCTTCAGCCCGATATCCACAGTCAGCCCGCCCTTCACGCGGCTCACCACCGTGCCCATCAGCGGCGTCTTGCCGGCCGCGGCTTTCTCGATCGTTTCCCATACGCGCAGGCGTTGCGCGCGCTCGAAGCTGGCCAGGTAGCCGCCTTCGGGCTCTTCGCGCTCGATCACAACGTCGATCGCGTCGCCGGGCTGAAACTTCACCGCCCCGGTGTGATCCAGAACCTGCTCCAGAGGCACCAGCCCCTCGGACTTCAGGCCCACATCGATCACCAGGTGCTTGTCTGTCGCCTTGATCACCGTGCCGGTGACAATCTTGTCGCCGAAGGCTTCAACGGCAGCGGCCTCGGCCGCCTGCTCGCGTTCAAAGGCCGCCAATGCGGCTGAAAAATCCTCAGCGGACTCCGGTCCATGCGCTTCGTGAGCCGACGCCGCGGGGGCGGGCTCGGGCACAGACTCCAAGGGCGAGGCAACGTCCGCCACCGGCGGGGCCTTGTCTACAGGTTCGGTTGGGGCATCGGCGTCCAGCGCGGCCAATTCATCGTCTGTCAAGGCAACTTCGGCGGTCTCGGTGTTGGACGTGGATTCGTACGGCGGCTGCTCAAGCTCCGTCGCAGGCTCTAGCATGGGAATTTCCAATTCGGTGTTCAGGGTTATGCTCTCGGGTTCTGGATTGAGGACGTTTGGCATCGCTGCGGCTCCGGAATTCCTTGCTCCCGCGACGGATAGCGCCTGCCGCTGGGGATGGCTCCCGCGCGGCGATCGCCGCCGGCGGAGAGGCCACATGACCGCATCCCCGCTGTCGAGGCTTGCCCGTGACGGGATTGTCTTCACCAGGGACAGTCCCGCCAGCCTGTTGCGCTGGAGCAAAAAGGACTGAACTCCTCGGGAAACTCCCGGCAGGCAACGGCTTGCTGGAGGGCGGCCGCAACTCGCCGCTGGAATCCGCGCGGCAAGCTACGCTCACGAGTGTAGCAACCCCAGGTTTCCCGCGTCAATCCAACAGCTTGGCCACAGGCGCCCCGCAACCCGCATTGCAACCGCAAATTCACACTCTACGCACCCAATCGAAATGGACTTGCGATCCCCTGCCAAACCGCCGGCGACCTTCTATACTGGTCCAGACGGAAGCCCATCCATGGACTATCTCTGGACCCCCTGGCGCTATGCCTACGTCACCTCGGCGGATACCGCGGCGCGCCACGGCGTTCCCGCCCGCCTCGCCGCCTGGCCCGGCGACCTGGGCTGCGTTTTCTGCAACTTGATCGCGTCGATCGACTTTGCCATCGCCAACGGCATGAGCCAGGGCGAAGCGGAGGCTGCCGGCGGCCTCGTCCTGCGCGGAAAGCGCTGCTTCCTCTGCTTGAACGCCTTCCCTTACACCAGCGGCCACGTGATGGCGATGCCTTATGCTCACCTCGACCGGCTGGCCGCGCTGCCCACCGAAACCGCCCACGAGCTGATCGAGCTGGCACAGCGCACGGAAGCGGTTCTTGAGCGCCTCTACCGCCCGCACGGCTTGAACTTCGGCATGAACCTGGGGCAGGCGGGGGGCGCGGGCGTCGCCGGACACGTCCATTTGCATGCACTGCCGCGCTGGGCCGGCGACACCAACTTCATGACCGCCGTCGCCGAAACGCGCATCCTGCCCGAAGGCCTGGAGACCACGTGGAAGCGCATGCGCGAGGCCTTCGCGGAAGCGGAGGGTTAGAGCATTTTCGGGTTAAGTGTTAACAAAACGCTGGGTGCCCCATCCTTGAATCGCTTTTTGATTCAAGGGTGGGAGAGCACAAATCCCAACTTGAACCGTAAACCGTCAGGCCGAAAATGCTCTAGAAGCTTCGCTTATACGTTAAGGAACCTTTGCGCAAGTCTGCAACGCGCGCGCGGCCTACTCGACTTCCAGCACCAGGCACTTCAGGTATTCGGTCTCCGGCAGGTTCAGCACCACCGGATGATCCAGCGCGGCGCCGCGGCGCTCCAGCAGGCGCACACGCCGGACGGCATCGGCGGCGGCCGAAGCCACGCAGGCCTCCAAGTCTGTCCAGCTCACATGGTGGGAGCAGGAGCAGGTCACCAGCAGGCCGCCGGGGCGCATCATCTTGAGGGCGCGCAGATTCAGCTCCTTGTAGCCGCGCAGCGCCCCCTCGACGGCCCGGCGCGTCTTGGCGAAGGCGGGCGGATCTAGAACGATGGCATCGAAGCTCTCACCCGCGTCCGACCAGTCGCGCAGAATCTGAAAGGCGTCGCCCTCCACCCAGTCCACCTGCACCGTGAGCAGGGCGCGGTTGGCCTCCAGATTCCGCTCCGCCACTTCGAGCGAGGCGCGGGAGGCATCGATACCCGTGACCTGGCGGCAGACCCGCGCCAGATGCAGGGCAAAGCCGCCCTGGTAGCAGCAAACGTCGAGCGCCCGGCCGGTCGCGTTGAGCCGTTGCGCCCATTCCGCCGCGGCGGCGTAGTTGGCCCGCTGGTCGAGAAAAGCGCCGGTCTTCTGCCCGGCATTGGCGTCGTAGTGAAAGACCAAGCCGTTGAGTTTGAACTGCGTGCCCGTGATGGCGTTGGCGGGATCGGCTGCCCAGAGTGGCGTGAGATCGGGCGCGGCCAGACCCTCGATCTCGCGCACGCGCGGGTCGGGCCGCTCCAGAATCGCCGCCGGCGCCAGCGCCTCGCGCAGGACGCGCACGCAGGTCTCCCGCACTCCTGCGGTGAGCAGACCTTTGGTCAGGAATTGCGCGATGACCAAGTCGCCATACTTATCCGCCACCACGCCGGGCAACTCGTCGGCCTCGCTGAAACACAACCGGCAGGAGTCGGTTTGCTCGTCCAGCAGAGGCCTGCGCCGGGCAATCGCCGCGCGCAGCCTAGCCGCCAGCAACTCCAGCCACCTGGCCTCATCGATCGCTTCGCGCGAAACCAGCCGCAATGCGATTTGAGATGCCGGGCTGTAAAGCGCCGTGCCCAGCAGGATTCCGCGGCTGTCGGCCACCGGCAGCAGCGCGGGCGGTTCGCCGATTCCCGGTAACTCAATGGATTCGATATCGGATGCGTAGACCCAAAGGTAGCCGCTACGCAGGCGGTCGGCGGCGCGGCGGCTGATTCGCGCGCCTAACTGACCCGTTGGAACACGATTGTCTTGAGTCCGTGCGGGAGCCGTCGCGGATCCGGCGATCTTTGGCGCTTCATTGCCGGCGAGAGGCCGTGGGGCGCGTGGCTTGGTCATGTGTTCTCTTTCTCGATGACTTAATCGATCAGGTCGACTTGATATGGGCCCAAAACGACAGAACCCGAGTAACTCTTCCCGGTTATCTCGCCATGCCGCGACCCGGCAATTGGGATCGCTTTCGACTCGCCCGTGCTGTTGACATAAAGAGTCTTCCCCTGAACCGCCCGCGCATAGACGCCTTCCGGCGTCGCCGGTCCCGGCTCGATTCCCAGCTCGGTATAAAGGCTTCTGACCAGCGGAGCAAGCAGCGCCATCTGCGCCGGCGTTGCCAAATAGATTGCGCGCCCCTTTCCGTACGTGTTCACGGTAATTGCCGGCGAGCGTTCGGGCACGTTTGTAAAACTCGCCCGCACCTTGGCGCCTCTCGGCTCCAGCACCTCGTAGAACGGGATAGCGGCAGTTAGAGTTTCCCCCTCGAAGGATATCTCGGGCATCGCGGCCGGGCGGTAAAACTCCGCAGTTCGCAGCCCGAAGACATCGCTCAGGCGGCCCGGCAGCGGGGTACCGAACCACTGATTGTTCTCGTCAACCTTGGCTGAGAATGCGGTCATGATAACTGTTCCGCCATTCCCGACGAAGTTCCGAATCGCCGCGGCGCTCTTCTCGTCCATTACATAGTCGCCCGGTACGACCAATAGCTTATAGTCCAGCGAACTATAACTTATGTTGATGATGGCAGCGTCGATATTGTCTTCGAAGAACGGCTGCAGGGCGTTCCGTACCTGTTCCCAATAGGGGGTTGAAAAGTAGTACTTGGCGGTACTGCTGTAGCTGGAAGGATGGGAGGCGACGAGGCTGTCGAACGAGTAGGCGATGGCTACTTCGGGCTTATGGTAACGGGGAAATCCTTCATGCTCCAGGGCCGAAAATTCCCTGGCAATCTGCTTGAATTCCTCATATTTCCAGGAGGGAGTTCCATCGTGGTCGAGCAACCCGAAGAGCGCCTGCTCCTCGCCGCCGCGGTGCGTGTTGAAGGTCCAGGCGAGGAAGGTCTGCCCATAATTGAGCAGACCCATGTAAGCCCACATGCGGATGATGCCTTTGGGGCCTCCATAGGAGCCGGAACCGCCGGTAACAAACTCGTTGAACCAGATTGGGGTGTCGAGATCCCCCTTGGTGAGCAGCGCGCCGGCGATGGCATCCACCGGAGTCCCCGGATAGAATCCCTCCGTGCCGTAAGTTACAAAGTCCTTGTAGGACTTATAGTAGTCGAAGCCTTTCCGGCCGGCCGTGTCCCATAGGTTGGATGCCGCCGGGAGGTTGGGCATATTGCGTTTGCGTATCTCATTCAGGTCTTCGATGGCGGCGATCGTTTCGTCAGACCAGAACCGGCGCAGATCGAGGAATCGCTCGGGCGTGCCGGGGCCGTCGCCGTTGGGAAGCTCGACCTCATCGAAGGAGTTCAGCCGCCGGGACCAGCGCTGCGTGGCCCAGGCGCGATTCAGCTCCGCGATCGTGCCGTATTTGCGCTTGAGCCATTCGATGAAGCGGAGCCTGTCGCCGGCCGAGTAAGACATGAATCCATTGCCGATCTCGTTGTCGTAGCCGATGGCGGCAATCGCCGGATTGTTCGCGTAGTGCTTCGTCAAGGCATCCGCGAACCGTTTGGCATACTCGCGGTAGACAGGGTCGCCGATGTCTTCCATGTAGCGTTCCGCGGGCTGCAGGACAGCGCCCTCCTGAGTTACAACATTCGCCGAGGGGTGTTCATGGTGAAGCCAGGTGGGCGCGGGCAGTCCGCCAATGTCGAGGAGAACTTTGATTCCCCCATCGTTCAGTTCCTTGATAACCTGATCCGACTGCGCGAAGGTGAAGTTACCGTCCGAAGGCTCGAACCAGTCCCATGACAGATCGCCGAGGCGCACCAGCTTGAAGCCGGCAGCCTTCATCAGCGCCACATCGCTGTGAACCTGCTCGGGCGACCGGTCGACGGGTTGATAACAAGTACCGACAATGAGAATTTCCTTGCCGGGCCAGTCGCGAGGCTGCGAGCCATTCTGCGCTAGCAAAAAACCGCCCGCAAGAAGCAGACAGGCAGCCGGAATTCCTGCAATCGCGAGATTCTTTTTGGCCGGGCAATGAGTGTTCAAGCGCATTCAACAGGCTCCCGAGGTAAATCCTTCAACGAGCTTGAGTCTAACAGCCCTGAAACTCCTTCGCGAACCCGCGCCGCCAGCGTTCTCATGCGCGCCAAACGCAACCGGCCTATAATGAAGCATGGCGACTGCCCGGCAAGCCATACCGACAGAGATTCCAACCGCGCCCCCGTCACCTCCGGGGGATTCGCAACCTGCCGTGCGCGAGCTGCCGCCGCCTCTCTCCCAGCGCTCCATCGATGAGCGTTTTGCCGCGCTGCTCAAGCAGGTCCACGCCAACCGTCCAAGTGAGGACGTCTCCCTCATCCGCAAGGCCTGGGAGTTTTGCGTTCGGCATCACGCCGGCCAGATGCGGGCCTCCGGGGAGCCGTACGTCGTCCATCCGCTCAAGGTGGCCGAGGTGCTGGCGGAGATGAAGCTGGACGCGACGGCCATCGCCGCCGGCCTGTTGCACGACGCCGTCGAGGACACGCCCGCCACCAATGAGGAGATTGAGGCCGGCTTTGGCGAGCAGGTGGCCCATATCGTCGAAGGAGTCACCAAGATCGACAAGATCCAGTTTGCCAACCGCGTTGACCGCCAGGCCGAAAACGTTCGCAAGATGCTGCTGGCCATGGTCTCCGATGTGCGGGTGGTGCTCATCAAGCTGGCCGACCGCCTGCACAACATGCGCACCCTCGAGCACCTCGATCCCGACCGCCAGGAGGCCATCGCCCGCGAGACGCAAGATATCTATGCCCCGCTCGCGCATCGGCTGGGCATGGGCAAGGTGCGCGGCGAGCTGGAGGATCTGGCCTTCCGCTACACCGACCCGGTCAGCTACGAGAAAGTGACGGCGGCCGTCGAGGCGCGGCGCGTCGAGGGCGAACAGTTTCTGCGCGGCGTTGAAGACACACTGGTGGAGCAGTTGCGCGAGAACAACATCGAGGCCCGCGTCGAGTGGCGCATCAAGCGCATTTACTCCATCTTCCAGAAGCTGGAACGAACCAAGGTCTCCTTCGACCAGGTCTACGACCTGCTGGCCATCCGCGTCATCACCCAGGACGTGGCCTCCTGCTACGCCGTATTCGGGTTGATTCACACCCTGTGGCGGCCGGTGCCGGGGCGCATCAAGGACTTCATCGCCATTCCCCGCGCCAACCGCTACCAGTCGCTGCACACAACGGTGATGGGCGCCACCGGCCACCAGTTCGAGGTGCAGATACGCACCGAGGAGATGCACCGCATCGCCGAGGAAGGGATAGCCGCCCACTGGAAGTACAAGGCGGGCGGAGCCGCGGTGAACGCCCGCGACGAGGAGCGGCTGAACTGGATTCGCCAACTGGTCGAGTGGCAGAAGGAGATGACCGACCCCAATGAGTTCCTTTCCAGCCTGAAGATGGACCTCTATCCCGACGAGGTCTATACCTTCACGCCCAAGGGCAAGGTGGTGGTGGTTCCGGCCGACGGCACCCCGGTCGATTTTGCGTACATCATCCATACCGAGGTGGGCCACACCTGCGTAGGCGCCAAGGTGAACGGACGCATGGTCCCGCTGCGCGCCAAGCTGCGCACCGGCGACATCGTGGAGATCGTCACCCAGAAGGATCACAAGCCGAGCCGCGACTGGCTGACGTTTGTCAAGAGCCCGCGCGCCCGCAACAAGATCAAGCACTGGCTGAATGAAGACCAGCGCCGCCGCGCGGTCGAGATCGGGCGCAAGCTGCTGGAGCGCGAGGCGAGAAGGTTCAAGGTGCCGCTCAGCCAGATTGCCGACCAGGACCTGGGCCGCATCGCCAACGAGTATGGCGTGGCCACCGCCGCCGACCTGCTGGCCACGCTGGGCCAGGGCAAGCACTCCGCCCACCAGGTGCTGGGCAAGCTGGTTCCGGGCTTCGCCACCCAGGGCGGCCCGGAGCCGGCCGTCGAGACCAAGCCGGGCGCCGGCGGCGAAGCGGCCATGTCCGATGCGGTGCGCAAGCTGCACTTAACAGGATCGGACTCGCTCCAGGTCGAGGGCCAGAACGACCTGCTCGTCTATCGGGCCCGCTGTTGCAACCCCATTCGCGGCGAAGAGATCATCGGATACGTCACCCGCGGCAAGGGCGTGGCCGTCCATGCGCGCAGTTGCCCCAATGTTCAGAACCTGCTCTACGAGAGCGACCGCCGCATCGCAGTCGAGTGGGCGCGGGTCGGCGACCAGTCGCCCGGCGCAGCGCAGCGCTACCCGGTCAAGATCACCGTCTCCTGCGACGACCGCGCCGGCATGTTGAAGGAGTTGACCGCCGTCATCTCCGACGAAAACACCAATATCCGCGCCGTCGATATCCGCAAGGACGAGAACGACGAAGCCATCATCGACTTTGTCGTCGAAGCTGAGGACCTGCACCACCTGAACCGCATGGTCCTGGGCCTGCGCCGCGTCGGCGGCGTCCGCGCCGTCCATAGGACGCAGAAGCTGTAAGGGTTCGCAGTCCTCGATCCTATAAGAAAACAGGAGCGTAAGTTGTTGAGAAATAAGAAAAGCATTCGACCCTGTGCTAGCCCACCCTAGCGGCAAAAACAAAGACGCCGCGAGGGTGGGGCACCCAATGTTTCATCCCTCCGTCGGTCGGCGAAGCCGGCGGACAACTGACAACTGGCAACTGACAACTGTAGACTGTCCTTGCCATGCTTCTCGCCGCGCTTCGTCAGCAAATCCTCCACGCCAACCAGGAGATCGCCCGCCGCGGTCTCGCTCCGCACACCTTCGGCAACGCCAGCGGCGTCGATCGCTCCGGCCCCGAGCCGCTGGTGGTCATCAAGCCCAGCGGCGTCGCGTACGCCTCGCTTACCGCCGCCGATCTGGTCGTCACCGACCTCGACGGCAAGATCGTCGAAGGCTCGCTGCGCCCCTCCAGCGACCTGGATACCCACACCTACCTCTATCGCGAATTCCCCTCCACCGGCGGCATCGTCCACACCCACTCGGAGTTCGCCACCTCCTGGGCTCAGGCCGGCCGTCCCATTCCCTGCCTCGGCACTACCCACGCCGACTACTTCCACGGCCCCGTTCCGGTTACCGAACCCCTCACCGCGGAGGAGGTCGCCGCAGCCTACGAGCACTCGACCGGCGCGGTGATCGTCCGCCGCTTCCGCTCTGAGGGCCTCGACCCCATCGCCGTTCCCGGCGTTCTGGTCGCTGGACACGGCCCTTTCAGCTGGGGCAAGTCGCCCGCGGAAGCCGTCGAGCACGCCGACCTGCTTGAATACATCGCCCGCCTAGCCTTCCGCAGCGTCCTCCTCGGCGCGCCCGAATCCGGAATCCCGCTCTATGTATCCGAACACCACTACCAGCGCAAGCACGGCCCCAAAGCCACCTACGGCCAGTGCTGACAGCCCGTTCCTGTTTCGCGCGATCAAGCAGCAACCCCCGCCTCCTCAAAGAACTACCAATTTTCATAGATGGATTCCTTGTTATGTAGTCCATCTACTATTTTCTGAATTATTGATAGAATCTTCTCGCACTCCGGTTGACATTTTGTGCAACCTGGCGTCACTATCTTGCGTATTCTCAGTCGATTGTCGATATTGCCCTGGGAACCTCGAGCATTTCTCCCACATGGCAACCGACGTGCAGCAAAGTGGAATGATGTAGCGTACCTCCCCATGGAATCCAGCCTGTTCAATCGTGCGCAGTTGACGCTGCTAGCCCTGGCCACACTCGGCCTCTGCGCGCTGGCCGTGCTGAATCTGCGCCAGGAGAGCCAGTTCCAGCAGCCGGACGACGGGGCCTGGTGGCGTGAGGCGGCGGGCGGGCTGGAGGCGGTCAGGGTTCTTCCCAACAGTCCCGGCCAGCGCGCGGGCATTCAGGAGCACGATCTGCTGACCGGGGCCCAGGTGCTGCCGGAGACGCCGGCTCCGCGCACTGGGGCGCAGACGCAGGATCTGCTTGAGGAAGTCAAACCACTGGCGGGGAACTCCGGCCAGCGCGAAGGCATCCAGGCCAACAACCCACCTGCGAAGATCAACTACATCCCGATCATACGAGTGGCCGACCTGGAGCGGGTTCTCTACCGGACCGGACCCTACGGCAAGGCGAACTACGTCATCACTCGCGAAGGCATTCCGCTCGACACGCCGGTGGTGGTCATCCCCGAGCCGGTGGACCGCAGCCTGTTTCAGTTCCAGCGCGTGATCGGGCTCATCTATCTAGCCATCGGCATCTACGTTCTCTTCCGCCGCTGGACCGCCCCTAGAGCCACCCACTTCTACCTCTTCTGCCTGGTTTCCTTTGCACTCTATGCGCTCAAGTACACTGGAATGCTGGTCGATCAGGGCTGGCAGGGCCGCCTGGACTGGTCCGTCTTCTGGGTCAATGTGCTGGCAGAGTCGCTGCAGCCCGCGCTCTTCCTGCATTTCGCCCTTAGTTTCCCCGAAGAGCGAGTCAAAAACGTCCGCCGCCGCCGCTGGCTGGTGCCGCTGGTCTACGCTCCGGGCGCGGGACTGCTCAGCCTTTGGGTATGGACCATTGGAACAAGGCAGCCGACCGGCCTTCTCCTCCACGGGCTCAACAAGCTCGCGACCGGATACGACGCCTTCTTTTACGTGCTGGCCGCCCTGCTCTTTGTGCGCAGCTACAGCCAGGCCAATACCCCATTGCAGCGGCAGCAGTTGAAGTGGCTCACTCGCGGGACGCTGCTGGCCGTCGGTCCCTTTACGCTGTATGCCATTTTCTTTCTTTTCGACCAGCCCATCCCCAGTGTCCTTGCCAACCTGGCGGGCCTGTCGATGGTCTTTCTCCCGCTTACCTTCAGTTGGGCCATCATTCGCTACCGGCTGATGGATACCGACCTGATCTTCAAGCGCGGCGTGGCATACACGCTGGCCACCGCACTGCTGCTGGGCGCCTACTTCGGCATCATCGCCCTGGTCACCGAATTCGTTCACATCCACATGCCCGAATCGGTTCGCGAGTGGAGCCTGGTTCTAACCATCCTGGTGACGGCGGCACTCTTCGAACCCCTCAAGCGCAGGATTCAGGGCTGGGTGGACCGGGCCTTCGACCGCCACCGATACGACTATCGCAAGGCGCTGGTCGATTTCGGCCGCGGCCTTAGTTCGGAGACCGATCTTCAAGCCCTGCTCGAATCCATCGTGGAGCGGCTGCCGAGCACCATGCTGGTGGCCCGCGTTGCGGTCTTCCTGGCCGACGCCTCCGGCGGACTGCGCCTGGCGGCCTCCCACGGTCTCCCCTCCGAGGCGCTCGCCGCCCAGGACCGGCTCGCCTTGGGTTTCCTGGACTTCGACCAGGCGCAGGACCACTCGCACATCTTCTTCGAAAACGCCCAGCAGGCCCTCCATCTACCTCCGGACCAGCAGCGCACTGCGGCGTTGCTCGACCTCAACTACTATCTGCCTTGCCGCGTGGCCCAATCCCCGGGCCAGGCGCAGTCCGGCCAAGCCGGTCCAGACGGTTCGGCAGCCACGCGCACCATTGCCGTCATCGGCCTGGGCCGCACCATCGGCGGCGACTTCCTCTCCAGCGAAGACGTCGAACTGCTCGAGTCGCTCGCCAGCTACATCGGCATCGCCCTCCAGAACGCCAGCCTCTACTCCAGCCTGGAAGAAAAGATCGGCGAATTCGAGCGGCTGAAAGAATTCAACGAGAACATCGTTGAGTCCATCAACGTGGGTATCCTTGCCATCGATCTCGACGACCGCATCGAAAGCTGGAACGCGCAAATGGAGGCCATGTACGCCCTCAGCCGCGCCGAGGCCCTCGGCCAACCGCTGCAAGACGTTTTCCCGCCCGAGTTCATCGATGCGCTCGAAGGCTTCCGCAACGAGCAGGGCGTTCATCACCTTTACAAATTCCGCCTCACCACCCGCGCCGGCGAGCAGCGCACGGCCAATATCGCCGTCGCGCCCCTGCTCTCGCGCGACTTCGTCTCCGTGGGCCGCATCATCCTGGTGGACGACATCACCGAGCGCGTCTCGCTCGAAACCCAGCTCACCCAGGCCGACAAACTCAGCTCCATTGGCTTGCTGGCAGCCGGCGTGGCCCATGAGATCAATACGCCGCTGGCCGTTATCTCCTCCTATGCGCAGATGCTCTCCAAACAACTCAAGGGGGATGCGCGCCTGGCGCCGGTGCTCGACAAAATCACCCAGCAGAGTTTCCGCGCCTCCGAGATCGCCAATGGCCTGCTCAACTTCTCCCGCACATCGACCACCGAATTTCGCAATACCGACCTGAACCAGGTCATCCACGATACCCTCTCGCTGCTCGAACACCAGTTCAAGACCGCGGAGATATTCGTCGATCTCGACCTGGCCGGCGATCTGCCCCTCATCCACGGCAATCCCGGCAAGCTTCAGCAGGTCTTCCTCAACCTGCTCTTGAACGCCAAGGAAGCCATGCAGGGCGGAGGCCGGCTGCGGGTGGCCACGCTCGCTAACAACGGAGAAAACTATATCGCCGCGCTGGTCTCGGACTCCGGCAGCGGCATCGCCGCCGAACACCTCAAGCGCATCTACGATCCCTTCTTCACCACCAAGACCCTGCCCAGGCCCGGGGACCGCCGCGGCACCGGACTCGGCCTATCCGTCTCCTACGGCATCATCCAGGAGCACGCCGGAAAGATTCATGTGGAAAGCGCCATCGGCGCGGGCACCACCTTTCGTCTCGAGTTTCCCCTATTGAGGACTTCCGTACATGCCTGAGCTCGAACTTCCCCTGAATTTGTCCGCCTCCGGCGCTGCCGCAAACGGCAACCCCGCCGGCGCCAGCATTCTTGTCATCGACGACGAGACCGCCATCTGCGAGTCGCTTGAAGTGCTGCTCACGCTTGAAGGGTACTCCGTCAGAATGGCAGGCGACGGCGAGCAGGGCCTGCGGCTTCTTGAGACCGAGAACTTCGACCTCGTGCTCCTCGATTTGGCCCTGCCCGGCCAGAGCGGCCTGGAGCTGCTGCCGCAGATCAAGGATCGCCAGCCGGAACTGCCGGTCATCATGATCACCGCCTACGGTTCCGTGGCCAACGTGGTCGAGGCCGTCCGTGCCGGCGCGGAAAACTTCGTCCAGAAGCCCTGGGACAACGAGAAGCTGCTGGCCGACATTCGCTCCGCCGTCGCCCGCCATCGCGCCGAGGAAGAGAACCTGCAGCTCAAGCGCACCCTCAAGCAGCGCTATAACTTTGTCAATATCGTGGGCAAAAGCGAGATCATGCTCAAGGTCTTCGACCTCGTGGCCCAGATCGCCCCCAGCCGCTCAACGGCACTGATTCAGGGCGAGAGCGGTACCGGCAAGGAACTCATCGCCAAGGCCATCCACGCCAACTCGCCCCGCCGCGATAAGCCCTTCGTCCCCATCAACACGGGCGCCATGCCCAGCGAGCTGCTCGAATCCACGCTCTTCGGCCACGTCAAGGGCGCATTTACCTCCGCCATCGCCTCCAAGAAGGGCCTCTTTGAAGTCGCCAACGGCGGCACACTCTTCCTGGACGAGATCGCCACCATGGGCATGGATACGCAGGCCAAGATACTGCGCGTCCTTCAGGATCGCCGCTTCATGCACCTGGGCGGCGTGCAGGAGATTCAGGTGGACGTACGAATCATCGCCGCCACCAACATCGATCTGCGCAAGGAGGTCCGCGAGGGCCGCTTCCGCGAGGATCTCTTCTACCGCCTCAACGTCATCACCGTCGACCTGCCGCCGCTGCGCGCCCGCCGCGAAGACATTCCCCTGCTCGCCAGCCACTTTCTCGAGTTCTATGCCAACGAGAACGGCCTGCCCCCGCGCAAGCTCTCCGCCGACGCCCTGCGCGCCCTGGTCGACTACGATTGGCCGGGGAACGTGCGCGAGCTGGAGAATGCGATCGAGCGCGGTGTCGTGCTTTCCAGCGGCCCGGTCATCGGCTCCGACCTTTTGCCCGGACACATCAGCGGCCGCAGCTTCCGCGACGCCCTGCTCGAACACAGCCCCAACGCTTCGCTCTTCGACATCCTCGAGGACATCGAACGCCGCATCATCGTCGAGAAACTCGAGCGCTGCAACAGCAACCAGACCGAAGCCGCCGAGCAGTTCCGCATTCCCCTCTCCACCCTCAATCAGAAGATCAAGCGCCTCAACATCGAAATCCGCAAGAAGAGCAGAGAGTAAACGAGAGATCAGGGATCAGAGATCAGGCCGAAGGCTCGCCGTGGCGAGGATCAGGGACTAGAAGCCATCTCATAAATGTTTGAGCAGCATGAGCAGGCATGCGAGTTGAACAAAGCCGAGGAAGTTTTCGATGTGATATTCCCATCGTGTGACCAGGCGGCGGTAGTTGTGCATCCAGGC
>Ga0187863_10001098_pt1 | contig 22142 bp, 15 predicted proteins | sample June2016WEW_11_1_FD_132975 | JGI IMG/M metagenome (GOLD analysis project Ga0187863, IMG submission 132975) | Peatland microbial communities from SPRUCE experiment site at the Marcell Experimental Forest, Minnesota, USA - June2016WEW_11_10 | ecosystem: Environmental > Terrestrial > Soil >...
GCGGAGTCGAGGGACTCAGGATGACAGGGCGTGACGGCGCGGGAGTTGGCGCTGCGGGTCGTCGGTGATGTGTTTCCTGTCGACGGGGAGAATGGGCGCAGTGCGCACGGGGCCTTCGATTATCGCGTGCGCCGCGCCGGCTTGAGCGCGCGCGACGTCGCGTTTGCCGCCGAGCTCGCGTATGGCGCGATCAAGATGCGCCGCACGCTCGACTGGTATGTAAATCCGCTGCTGACGAAGCCGTTGTCCGAACTGCCGCCGGCGATTGCGGAGATTCTCAGACTGGCAGTTTACGAGCTGGTCTACACACGCGCCGACGAACATGCGACGCTTTTCGAGTTCGTCAACCTCGCCAAACGTTTCGGCCATCGCGGGGTGGCGAACTTGGTCAACGCGGTGCTGCGAAGGTTTCTTCGTGAGCGGCCGCCGGCGCCGGCGAGAGAGCTTTTCTCGGACGAGGACGAGTATCTCGCGACGCGCTACTCGCTCCCCACCTGGCTCGTGCGTCAGTGGCGCAAAACCTTTGACGAGCAGCTTGAGGCGATTTGCCTGGCGGTGAACGCGCCGGCGAGCCCGGCGCTCGTCGTCAATGCGCTTCGCGCTACGATGGACGAGGCTGCCGCGCAGCTCGCAGCCGCGGGGGTAGAGACCCGCCGGTCACCCTTCGTCGCCGAGGCGTTGCTGGTGCAGCGCGGCCAGATCTCCGAGGCGGCGGGTGACGGCCGTTGGTGGCCGCAATCGGAGAGCTCCGCGATGGTTGCCGGCGTGCTCGCTCCACAGCCCGGTGAGAGCATCCTGGACCTTTGCAGCGGGCGGGGAAACAAGGCGCTGCAAATCGGCGCGCGGCTCGCGCGCGACGGGACGCTGCTCTGTGTCGAACGCGATGCGCGCAAGGCCGCCACGCTGGCGCAGCGTTTGGAACGAGCGGACGTTATTGCCGGCATCGTCACGGGCGACGCAACGCAAGCGCTCCTTCCGGAGGGACAGCATTTCGACCGGGTGCTGCTCGACGCCCCATGCTCGGGAAACGGCATCGTCGGGCGCCAACCCGAGGCGCGCTGGAAGAAGCAGAGTACCGACGGCGAACGCCTCGCCAGCACGCAGCGAGCGCTTCTCGAGCGAGCGGCTCGGCATGTCCGTCCGTCCGGGACGCTGGTCTACGCGGTTTGCTCGACGGATCCGCGCGAAACGACGGAAGTGATGGAGTGGTTCTTGGCGCGAGAGAACTTCGAACGCGGCCCGATGCCGGCGGCCTACGAGTCGCTGCTAACTGATGCCGGTGACATGCTCGTGCCGCCCGGAATCGACGGACGCGACGGATTCTACGTCGCGCGCCTGGAGCGCCGCGAACCTGTCCTGAGCCCAGTCGAAGGGTGAGCTTCTTGGCGAAGATCGAACAGGCGTGTGCGCAGTTCATCGAACGAGCTTTTGCGAAGACCTTCCCAAGCGACGTGGAGCCCGCGCAGATCGCCCGGAAACTCGTCTCGACGATGGAAGCGCAGACGCGCGCCGATGACGGCCGGCTAACCGCCCCCGCAGCGTACGCAGTCTACGTGAGCCCCGAAGATTTCGATCGTCTCGCCGAGCACGCAGAGTATCTGCAGCGAGCTTGGGCCGAGCTCTTGCACGATCTGGCCGTGAAAGTCGGCGTCACCTTCACCGGCGGCGACGCGCGGGTTGCCATGGCGCCCCGCGCAAGCGTGCCACTGGGCGCCGTTGCGATTGAGGTTGGGGAGGCCGCCACGCGCGACGCCCACTTTTCTTTGCGGATGGTCAAGGGCGTGCCCCCCGATAGGGTATATTCCATCGAAGGAGCGACTCGCGTGGGGCGAGGCGAGGAGAGCGAGATCGTGCTGGTCGATCCTAGCGTTTCACGCGCCCACGCGATCGTCGAGATTGACGGCGCGCACCCCGTCGTCCGGGATCTCGGCTCGACGAACGGCACGTTCGTCAACGGCCGGCGGGTTAGCGTCGAAGCCTTGCGCGATGGAGATGAGCTGCTGTTTGGAAACACGCGTATGAGATTTGAATCGGCATGATCGCCCTGGCTGCCGTTGCCGGCTTCACGACGCAGATGCGCGTCGGATCGCTGGAGATTACCGCAGCCCTTGCCGCCGTGGCGCTGTTGGCAGCGCGTCCGCGCGTGCGCGCGGCAGCCGAGATCGGCACCTTGACGCCGATGCAGGTTGACCTCGACATCGTCGAACGCAGCGGGCGGCGTCCGCATCGCGTGCGTCCACCCGTAGAGATTGGCCGCTCGAAGGATGCGGGCGTCGCGTTATCCGATCCCGAGGTGAGCCGGCAGCATGCGCGCTTGTCGAGCTACGACGGCGTCGTCTATGTTGAAGACTTGGGCAGCCGCAACGGCACCTTTCTCAACGGGCGTCGCGTCGCCGAGGCGATCGAGGTTCGCGAGGGCGACGAAATTGACGTGGGGGCGACGCGGCTCGTGATGACGTCGGTACGTACCGGATGACCCTCGCAATCCGCGGCGACCGAACGTCGTGTTTGAGCTTGCAGTTGGGTCCCGGCACGTGGCTGCTGGCCGTCGCGCGAGGCTTTGGGCAGATGGGCGGTCTTCCAATCGAGTCCGCGCTGCTCGCGCGGCTTCGCAGCGAATGTCAGGGCCGAATGCGCAGCCCGCTCTTTCGGCGCGCCATCGCTCGGCCGCAGGCCGCCGCAACCGCGATGTTAGCCGTTTTGGCGCGAGTAAACGGCTCGCTCTATGCGAACACGGCCAACCACGACGATTACGTGACCACGGCGGCATCGTTGACGGCGGTGATCGTCGTACAGGGCTTGGCGTATGTAATCCATGCTGGAGCGACGGCGGCGTATCTGGCGCGTGGCGGCGCGATCGCGCCGCTCTGCAACGACGACGTGATGGAGGAGCGGCCGATCCCCGTGCTGGCGCGCGCACTTGCCGCCGCACCGGTGCTCGACGTCGGCATCTCGAACGTGAGACTGATTCCCGGCGACGCGATCGTGCTTCTGGGACGCCGCATTGCCGGAGAGAGCGAACGGCAAACGCTCTTGGAACGGCTGGAAGCCAGCGAGCTGGGCGAACAGATCCTGGTCGCGCGTTTCGAAGACGACGAGGGAGCAGTTTTCCCGGCGTCGAGCGCGGCGGTCTTTGCCGTCCCCACAATCGCACGCATGGCGACCGGGATCGCGGCGGCCGTCGCATTTTTTGCGGCCGCGGTGCTCGCCCACTGATCGCTTTACTCGTTCGGCGCTTGCTGCCGATGAGCGTCGCGCTGGCCGTTGCCGCACTGATGCTCTCCTTCGCGCCGCCTGGGGCGATTGGGCCGCCATGGATGCTCGTCGCATTGGGCGTGCTTGCGGTCGCGTGGGTGCTGTGGCAGCCGGCGACGAGCGTTCGCGACGACGTCATCCCAGCGCTCGCGGTCGTTCTGGCGGCGTTCGGCCTGGCGATGGTCGCGCGGCTCACACCGGATCTCGCGCATCGCCAGCAACTTTGGCTCCTCCTCTCGCTAGGACTGGCGTTGGCCGCGGGACCCGCGTTCACCCAGTTTCGCCGTTTCGCGGCGTTCAAATATCTCTGGGTCGTCGCCTCGCTCGCGCTCTTCGCGGCGCTGATTCTCTTCGGCGTCGAAATTAACGGGGCTCGCTTATGGATTAAGCTTGGGCCGATCCAATACGAGCCGATCGAGCTGATCAAACTCTGCATCGTGCTTTTCTTGGCGGCTTATCTCGCCGAGATGGCCGACGTCATCGCAGCGGCGCGACCGTGGTCGTTGCGCGCCAACCTGAAGTATCTCGGGCCGCTCTTTATCGGTTGGGGTGCCTCGATGGCGATCTTGGTCGTACAGCGCGATCTCGGGATGGCGACGCTGCTGCTGGCGACATTCGCCACCCTGCTCTTCGTGGCGACGCGCCGGATCGACATCGTGGTATTCGGTGCGCTGCTCTTTGCAGCCGGCGCATTTTGGGCCGTGCACCATTACCCATACGTGCAGACGCGCATCGCCGTTTGGTTCCATCCGTTTGCCGATCCGCTCGGCGCCGGATTTCAGTCCTCGCAATCCTACTATTCGCTTGCGGCGGGCGGGTTGGCGGGAACCGGCTATCGCCTCGGCCATCCGCAGTTCATTCCGGACGTCGCGACCGATTATGTTTATGCGGCCATTGCCGAAGAGTTCGGCCTGATCGGCGCGATCGTCGTCTTGGCGATCTTCCTCGATCTCGTGCGGCGCGTTCTCGCCACCGGGCTCGAGCAGCCGGACCTTTATACGAAGTTGCTCGCTGCGGGGCTCGGCGCAACGCTCGGCTTTCAAGTCGTCATCATCGTGGCCGGCGTGATCGGCCTGCTGCCGCTGACCGGCATTACGCTGCCGTTTATCTCGTACGGCGGAAGTTCGTTGGTTGCCAATTTTTTGCTCGTGGCGCTCGTTTGGGCGATGAGCGCTCGTCCTCGGAGAAGTGGATAACCGGATGAGAAGCGTTATTGCGCTCGCGCTCTTGATGGCGGTGGCGGGTTGCGCCAAGAGTTCCAACGCCACCAGCGCGGCCGCTTCGGCGTCGGCCGCGGCGATGAAGAATCCGGCCTCGGCCAGCGACGGCGCGACGGTCTATCTGACCGATTGCTCCAGTTGCCACCAAACCAGCGGCCAAGGCGTTTCCGGAGCGTTTCCGCCGCTGGACGGCAACGCCGTCGTTACGGGTAACCCGGTCGCGGTGATAGCGATCGTGAAGAACGGCCTGGATGGCCCAGTGACGGTAAACAACGCCGCCTATAGCGGCATCATGCCGAGTTGGAAAGGGCAGATCTCTGACGATCAGATCGCGGCGGTCATCAGTTACATTCGCAGCTCGTGGACCAATCACGCCGGCGGCGTGAGCCTCGCGCAAGTCCAGTCGGTCAAATAGAGACGACTTCCCCCAAGTCGAGCCGCTCGCCGAACTCGCGCTCGAAGATCGCTTCGACGTAGTCGTGCATGCCGGGGTCGCCGTGACGCAGACGTGCCCGCGTCGCACGCGGCCACGGCGACGCGCAGTCGTTGGCCTCGACGTACGCCCGCAGCGATTCGGCGAAGTACTCGTCGACGCCGGTTGCGGCGTAGGGCGTCACAAACGTTTGCGCGCCGGCAAAGAGCGCCCGGACTTGCGGATCGATGCTGCTACGATAGACGCCGCCGCCCAGCGCGCAGTCGAGTGCGTGACCGAACTCGTGGGCCACGGTCATCGGGCTGCGCGACCGCAGAAAAAGCGCGCGTTCTTCAACGACGAAGAGCCCTGCCGGCGGCGCCGGCCAGGCATCCACGTCGATTCCCAGGCGCGCTAGAGCCGGCGAGGCCTCCCGGTAGGGCTCCCCGGCTCGCAAGAGCAGGATGCGAATCCGGCTGCGCAGCGCATAGGACAGGGCGCCGTGGCCGAAGCGAAGCAGGGTCTCCAGCACTTGCGGTTCCGCGGCACGCCGTCGGTCGCGTTCGAAGAGGCGGCGCGCTGTAGCCTGGGCATCCTTCTGCATCAGGCCATCGTCGCGCCCGAACGTTGCGGAGCCGTTTCGGCGGGGTTTTCAGAATTTTTTCACATCCCCAGCCTAGCGTAGAGATATGAAAAGAATTGCAATTGCGGCGATTGCCGTACTGGCCGTAGCCGGATGCGTGGGGCGCTCCAACCTGCTGCCGGGCGGCTCAATGACCTCGGTCACTGCCCCCGCCGGCCACTTCGCGGGCGAGGACGACACCTCGATTTTGAAGCTGCTCAAGAAACAGGTCGTGATCGGCTCGACGATCGACCCGAAGTTTGGACAGCTCAACCCTTATGGCCTGACGGTTGCGACGTCGACCGCGGGAGATTTCACCGCGGGCGATCTCGCGGTCTGTAACTTCAACGCCAAGAAGAACGTGCAAGGCACCGGTTTTACGATCGTCGCCTTGCATCCCAAGCCCGGTTCCAAACCACTGCTCGTGTCCTCGGACAAGACGCTGCTTGGATGCGCCGCTCTAGCATTGAGTCCGTCCGACGATATTTGGGCCTCCGCCTTCGTCGCTAAGGACGTTCCGATCATCTCGCCGTCGGGCAAATCCGAGGGGAATATCAAAGGCAAGCCGTTCGACCATCCTTGGGGGCAGGTCTACGCGGCGCCGAAATCGGGAAGCCCGGTCTTTTATGTAAGCGACGCCGGCACAGGAACGATCGTTCGCATCAACCTCGGTTCGAAGTTCACCTACGACGTGATCGCCAAGGGCTTCGCCATCAACCACGGCAAGCCGGGCAGCATCTTCGCGCCGTCGGGGCTGGCCTACGATCCGAGCGTCGACGCGCTCTACATCGTGGACGGCACGAACAATACGGTCGTGGCCTTCGATAACGTAACGACGATTAAGAGCGGCGGCATCGTCGTCGAAAAGGGCGGAAAGACGTTCAAAGGTCCGTCCGCCGGCGACGCCAAGCTCGTCTACTCCGGCTCTCCGCTCGACGGTCCGGTAAGCTCCGCGCTGCTACCCAACGGCAATCTCGTGATCGGAAACACCGGCAACGCCAGCGGTCAGAACATCATGGTCGAAGTGACGCCGAGCGGCAAGCTCCTCGATACCCGCAACGTCGACAAAGGCGCCTCGGGCTCGATCTTCGGCATCGTCGCAACCGGCACCGACGACTCGAATTCAAAACTCTACTTCAACGATGATAACGACAACAATCTGCAAGTCTTAGAAAAATAGGCCGTGCCTCGCTCCCGTTCTCTCGGGCTCCCGTTACATGCCATCGCCGTCGCAGCTCTTCTCGGAGGCTGCGACGGCCCCGTTTCGACCTTTCAAGCCTCTCCGGCCCAAGCACCGAAGGCCGGCGCGCGGTTCGGGATTCGTCAACGGCTTAGCGGTAGATTCGGCGACCGGCATCGCAGCGACGACGACCGAACTCAACGCACAAGTCGAGTTCTACAATCTTGCAAAGAAGAGTGGAACCGCCGTTCGGCTTCCCTGCACGGGCGATGCCTCGCAGTCGCTCAGCGGTAGCGGCATCGCCAACGATTCGACCAACGGGTTCTTTCTCGTGACCGAACAGTTCTATTGCAGTGGAAGTCAGGGCGGTGCGATTGTCGTGTACGACGAAAGCGGGAACCGCGTCGAAACGATCACCGGGTTCACGTTTTTCGTCGGAGAACCGGCCCCGGTCATCAATCCGAGCGAACGCATGGGCTGGGCGTTCGGCCCGACCGCCAGCCAACTTCAGCAATTCTTCTACTGATCGCCGCGCGGCGCATCCGCTCGCGAAGAGGGCGGACGACGGCGGCGCGGCTAAATATCGGTAGATGATGCCGTCACGCCCTTGGCTTTGCGCTTTAGCGTTTGGTACCACCGTTACGCTCCTCGCGGGCTGTGCCGTTCCGTCTGCACAGGTCGGTCCGCAAAGCTCGACATCGAACAGCCGGTCGAGCGCAAAGTCGCTTTTCCTTTCGTTTTTGCACCGAATGGAACAGGCTCCGATTCACCCCGATCGTCGCGCGTCGTGGATGGGGCCCGCGCTGAAAAAGCAGAACTTGCTCTATCTGTCGGACGGCGGTGCCGATGAGGTCCGCGTTTACGCGTACCCTGGCGGCAAGAAGGTTGGGATGCTCACGCAGCTTCGGGATCCCGCCGGCGTGTGCTCCGATGCAGCGGGCAATGTTTGGATTGTGAACTCGGCTTCATTCACGATTGTGGAATATGCGCACGGCGGGACGAAGTCCGAGGCGACGCTCAGCGATGCGGGCTCGGCGAATCCCCTGGGCTGTTCCGTCGATCCGACGACCGGTAATCTCGCCGTAGCAAACTTGGGAACTGCGAGCGGCGGAGGAAATCTGTCGATCTATACCGGCGCGAAAGGCAGCGCCAAAACCTTTGCGGATTCGGACCTGACGTACTTCTACTTTTGCGGGTACGACGACGAGGGGAATCTTTTCGTTGACGGCCTCAACAGCTCGTATGGTTTTGTTCTCGCCGAACTTCCCAGCGGCAGCGGAAAGCTCCAAACGATTAGCCTAAACGGAACCGTTGATTTTCCGGGAGGCGTTGCGTGGGACGGCTCGTACGTAGCAATCGGCGATCAATACTATCAAGGCAAGCATACGTCGGCGATTTACCAGGTCTCCGTCTCCGGCTCGGTTGGAACGGTAGAAGGCACCACGACTCTCACCGATACTTGCGATGTCCTTCAATTTGCGATTCAGACCAAAACGGTCGTTGTCCCCGACGATTGCTCCACCAGTGCGCGATACTACGACTATCCCGCGGGCGGCAACCCAACGAAAACCATTAGCGGCCTCACGTATCCGGTTGCTGCAGCGGTCAGTCTTGCCCAGTAGTCATAGGATTTTAGCGAGCCTGGGGGGAACGGCGGCGCCTGTGTCGGTTAAGTGGTTTCTCGCCGTTGCATTGCCGGCACTTATCGTGCCGGCGGGATGTTCTTCGGGCAATACGTCGCCGCCGGTCTTTGCTCGCGCGCTGCCGCAGAGCGGCTCGCCGAGCCAATATATCAAGAACGTCGTCGTGATCGTTCAAGAGAACCGCAGCCTAGACAACTTCTTTGCCGGATATCCCGGCGCCAACGCGCCCACGTCGGGTTGCGCGATTCCAAACGGAAGCGCACGACCCAGAACCCGGCAAGTCGCACGCCCAAGCTCGAGCTCGGGCTGCCCTTCCGGAGACGTCTCGGTTCCGTTCCAACAAATCACCTTCGACGGAACCGGCGGGAAGAACATCGACTTGGCGCACGACTGGTACTCGTCGAAGGTCGATTACCACGAAGGAAAGATGGACGGTTTTTCGCGGTGGGGAAAGCCGGGCCTATATCCGGCATATTCGTACGTCGAGGAGTCATTGATCGCCCCGTACTGGGACATGGCGCAACAGTACGTGCTCGCTGATGAAATGTTTCCCACGGAGTGGGGCGGGAGTTTCACCGCGCATCTGACGCTGGTCGCCGGCAATGATACGATCGACCAATCGCCGCGCGAATCCGAGGTCGATTTCCCAAATAAGGTCCCCGACGATTGCGATTCACCGCCGGGCACCGTGAGCTCGTACATAACGTCCAAAGACGCCGAAAAGAGGTTCCAGGGTCCGTTCCCGTGTTTCGACCAATGGGACACGATGGCCAATGTCCTCGACAACGCCGGCATCTCGTGGAAGTACTACGCGACCAAGCTTCTGGACGGCGGTCTTTGGGAACCCTACGAAGCGATGAAGTACGTGAGGTACGGCCCCGACTGGGATACCGACATCATTGCCCCGCAAACCCAAGTATTGAAGGATGCCGCCGACGGAAACTTAGCGTCGGTGACCTGGGTCAGCCCGAGCCACTCCGATTCGGATCACCCGGCGTACCATAGCGACCTCGGTCCGTCGTGGGTAGCGTCGGTGGTCAATGCGGTCGGAGAGAGTTCGTACTGGAACTCGACCGCGATCGTCATCGTGTGGGACGATTGGGGCGGATGGTACGATAATTCGAAGCCACCGCAGCTCGATTACCGGGGGCTCGGTTTCCGCGTTCCGTGCCTCATCATCTCGCCCTACGCGAAGGCGGGCTACGTCGATCATACGCAATACGAGTTCGGCAGTATTCTGAAGTTTATCGAAGAGGTCTACGGAACCGGCAGCATCGGGTCGTCGTCGCAAGGCTACACGGACCAGCGCGCAACGAGCCTGGATGCCGCCTTCGACTTCACCCAAAAACCGCGCGCCTTCATCGCGATTCCCTCGAAGTATCCGCCATCGCACTTCCTGCGAGAGCCGCCCTCGAACGAACCAGTCGACACTCAGTAAGGAAAACTCTAAGTCTAACCTTCCCTAGTCGCGCCCCGTTGCAAAAGTAAAGCCGGGGCGGGCGATGGGGGGCGGCACGACGCTAATAGTAACGCGATCGCGCCGCTTTCCGTCGGCGGCTTCAATCTGCCACGTTCCCAAGCGTAACGGCCAGAATGCATTCCCGGCAGCATCGAGCGAGACTTCGGTGCCGTTAACGCTCCAGCGTATCGGAGCGCGCACTTCGTCCGCGCGCAGCAAAAGCTGTTGCTCGCGTCGCTGCAGGGTGTTGCTTGCGGCGTTTAGCACGAAGGTGTCGCCGTCGGCCGGAAAGACGATGCGCAGCGACGCGACTTGCGCGCGCGCGCGCAGCGCTGTGACGTCGCGCGGCGCTACCCACTCCTGCACGACGGCTACGCACTCATCCTTCGCATACACGACGATGTGTCCGGTGGTCGCGCAGATTGACTTTCGTACGAAGCCGGTCGGCGCGGCGAAAGCCGGCGGCTCTACATTGCGTTCGTATAAATGGAGCATGATGCGACTCCAGAGTGGGCCCGCGCCCGTTACGCCGGAGATGCCGCGCATCGGGCTGCCGTCGAAGTTACCGACCCAAACGCCCACCGTGTAGTCGCGCGTGAAGCCGACGGTCCAGGTGTCGTGAAAATCCGACGACGTACCGGTCTTAACCGCGGCTGGAAACGGCATTTCGAGCACCGAGTGCAGCCCGAACGAGTGCGCTCGCGCGTGCCGGTCCGCAAGCATGTCGGTAACCAGCGCCCAATCTGACCCCAAGCCGATCGAACGAGGCGTCGGGCTTTCCGGCGTCAGATGAAGCGGCAAGAAGCTCCCGCCGCGCGCCATTGCGACGTACGCCTGCACGTTCTCCCAAAGGCTTACCTCGCCGCTCCCCAGCGTTAGACCGAGGCCGTAATACGACGCCTGGTGGCGCAGATGCGCGAAGCCGAGTTCGTGCAAACGCGTAAGAAATGTTTCGACGCCGAGGTCGGAGAGAACGCGAACCGCCGGCACGTTGAGCGAGTTTGCCAGTGCATACCGGACGCGGACCGGCCCGCTGAAGCGGCCGCTATAATCGCCAGGCTCATAGAGTTTGCCGCCCGCAATTGCGTACGCCGCCGGCACGTCGTGCAGAATCGTCGTCGAGCGAATCGTTCCGCGCTCGAGCGCCAGCTCGTAGGTAAACGGTTTGAGCGACGAGCCGGGCTGCCGCAGGGCCTGCACTCCGTCGTTGCGCCCTAGCGCCTCGTCGGAGAAATAGTCCGGCGAGCCGACGTACGCCAGAACCCCGCCGGTTCGATTGTCGACGACGAGCGCGGCGGCGCTGGTCACGTGATAGCGCTCGAGCACGCCGATTACGTCTTGCGTCTGCGCTTGGACGAAACGTTGAAGCGGACGGTCGAGCGTCGTGCTAATGCGTCCGCTGCGGACGCCGCCGGTGGCGTAGAGGAAGAAGAGGGCGTGCGGCGCGTCGTTGATTCCCGAATCGTGCAAGCGTACTTTCAGCGTTTCGGAAAAAGCGCGGCTCGCCGTCGCCGGGGCGATTTCACCGAGGTCGACCATGCGGTCCAAAACGTAACGCTGGCGAGCCCGCAGCGCTTGCCAACCGGTATCCGGCGCGAGCCTAGCCGGATCGTTGGGAATCGCCGCAAGCAGCGAGGCCTGCGCCAAATCCAGATCCGCCGCCGGCTCGCCGAAATAGGCGCGTGCCGCCGCTTCGATCCCATACAGGTTTCCGCCCATCGGCACGCGATTGACGTACGCCGCGAGCTCGGCGGTTTTGCTCGACGCGATCTCGATCCGCTCTGCGAGCGCGATCTGCCGGAGCTTGCCGCGAACTCCCCCCACGCTCGAAGGATAAAGCAGGCGCGCGAGTTGCATCTCGATCGTGGAGCCGCCACTGCGGGCTTCGCCAAAGATCGCGTAGTCGCGCGCCGCGCGCAGCAGCGCCCGAACGTCAACGGCTCCGTGACGCCTGAATCGCGCGTCCTCCGCAGCGAGAATCGCCTCGACGAAGACCGGCGAGACCGACTCCAGCGGAACGCTGACCGAGTGTGCCGATGCGGCACCCAGAATTGTGCCGAGAAGGATGCCATGACGGTCGGTATAGGTGACGGATCCCTGGGGCGCCCGCACTTTGGCGACGTCGATTCCGGAGCGTTCGAGCCCGACCGCGGCCGCCAGGGCGCAGATCGCAAACGCGAGCGCAAAGTGTTTTCTCACCGGAAGCTGGAAGATGGCATACGTGCGTGCGCTCTATTCGCTGCTCGTTGCCGTTGCCATCGCGGCGGTGGCATCGTGCACCGGTGGGACCTCGAGCGTGGCGAAGCTCTCGACTGTGGCGGCGCTGCCAAAGCCGTCGCTACCGCCTTGGATTACCTCGATCTCGCCGACGCGCACCGCTCAAACGCTGGCTCAGATTCGCGTCATCTTTGCCAAGCCGGTCACGCCGGTTGAAGCGCTCTCCGGCGAGGGTCCGCGCGACGTCCTCGATCGCGTCAGCATCGAGCCGGAACTCGCCGGCCACTTCGTCGTTCTGACGCCGCGGATGATCGGCTTCGTCGCCGATCGCGCCCTGCCGGTCGGCACGCGCGTACGAGTCACCCTTGCCGCGGGATTACACGACCTCTCGGGCGACGTGCTGAAGCAGGACCTTGCCTGGACCTTCGAGACGCAAGCGCTCAGTTTTACCAGCTTGCCACAGCTGACGGCGGGCGACGACGAGTCGACGCCGGCTCCCGTCGGCCTACAGCCAAAACTGCAAATCACGAGCAATGCCGCCGTGGACGTGGCGTCTTTGGCCGCCCATGCCGAACTTGACGGCACCGACGGCAGCACTGCCGGCGTGACCGCCGTCTTGGAAGCGACGCCTTCGCCCAGTCCAGGGGACAACGCGCAAGAGCTTTACGATCCGTCGCTCAATGATTGGGTGTACGATCTGCTTCCAGCGCGGAAGCTGCGGCGAGCTGCGACCTATCGGCTTGCGATTGCGCCCGGCGTCGAACCGCTCTACGGAAATCTGGCGACGACGAACCGCTTCCTCGGCGGCGTGAGAACCTACGACGTGCTTGCCATCGTTCCGACGCCCGCTCCGAGCCCGAACGGCGGAGGCCGCTTTGCCGACGGGGATCCGGCGATCGTGTTTAGCAATCCGCTCGATCCGGACTCGGTCGCAAATGCGGTGACCATTTCACCGGCGCCGGCCGCGGTGAAGGCGCTTACAAGCGTCTCGGATCAATCAAATACGATCGCGATCAACCCCTATGCGCTCGATCCCGACAAAACGTACGTTGCAACGGTCGCCGCGAGCGTAAAGGACGTATTCGGGCAAACGCTCGGGCACGAAGGGCGCGTTACCATTCATACCTCGGACTTCGCGCCGGGAGCCTGGGCGCCCAGCGGCTACCAGCCGAGCGTGATCCCCGCCGGGGCATCGGTCGAGCTAAACTTCTACGCGACCAACTTGCCCGAAAACTCCTATCGCACGGGCTACGCGCGGCTGACGCCCCTGCAGATGCTGGGCTCGCGCGATCCGCTCACGTTACTACCGCCGTGGCAGAGCTGGCCGAGCATTGCGTTGCGCGATGCGCGTCGCAACGTTCAGAGCGTCGTGCGCTTTCCGTTGCAATCACGCCTTCGCGCCTCGTACGGAGCACTCGCGTACGGCTTCCGCACGTCCCTGGACGCGCCGAACGCCGATCCGAGTCTCGTGGGCACCGTACAACTCACGAATCTCGGCGTCTTCTCGCAATGGTTCCCGTCGCATGGCCTGGTGCTCGTTCAGCATTTGAACGACGGGGCACCGGTGCGCGGGGCGACCGTGACCGCGTACCGCGTTGACGAGCAGAACAAGCTGGCGCCGCAACCGTGCGCGGCCGGTACGACCGATGCGAACGGCGAGCTGAACTTTTACGGCGTAGACGTCGAGCGCTGCTCGATTCTGGCCAGTTCCAATACGGCGCCGAATCTCGGCGTCGTCGTCACGCAGGGGGCCGACGTCGCGACGGTCACGACGTCGAGCTACAGCGGCTTTCCGCGGTTCGACATTTACGGCGGATGGACGAGCGGCGCGCCGCTCTCGCGCGGCACGATCTTCAGCGACCGTCAAATGTACCAACCCGGGGAGCGCGGCGAGCTGACCGGCGTCGCGTATTACGTCAAAGGCAATCGTGTCGTGCCCGATGCCAATGCGCTCTACACCCTGACCCTGAGCGATCCCAGCAACGTCAAAACGTCGCTCGGGCGCCGGCGCACGGATTCGCTCGGCATCTTTTCGATGCCGATTGACTTCTCGAAGCAGCAGGCATTGGGCGATTACTGGATTGCCGCCAAAGGAGCCAACGGGAACGAAATCGACGGTTCGCTGCGCGTCGCTGAGTTCAAACCGCCGAACTTCAACCTAACGCTGACGCTGGGCTCGAAATCGGCCGTCGCCGGCTCGAGCGTCGGCGCGAACGTTTCCGCCAACTATCTCTTCGGCGCCCCGTTGCAGGGTGGTGCGGCGCATGCCTACGTGACGCGCGACGTGGCGACCGTGCAGCCGAAAGGCTGGGACGATTTCTGGTTTGGGCCGCAGTGGTTCTATCCCGAGCAGACGCCTTCGTTCACGACCGACGTCCTGCAGCGCGACCTCACGCTCGATGCCAAGGGCATGACCGCGCTCGACGTTCCGGTGCCGGCCGACCTGCCGTTTCCGATGACCTACACCGTCGATATGGAGACCAGCGACGTCTCGAACCTCTCCGTCAGCGACTCCCAGACGTTTCTCGCGTTGCCCGGCGACGGCGTCATCGGGTTGGCCTCGGACACGGTGGGTAAGGCGGGGACGCCGATGCCGGTTCGCGTCGTCGTCACCGATGCTGACGGCAAAGCGCTCGCCGGCCGCTCCGTGCATCTCGAACTGCAGAAGATGACCTACACCTCGGCCACGCAGGAAGAAGAGGGCGGCGAAAACGCGCAGCAGGCAATCAAATATCGGACCGTTTCGAGCGTCGACGTCGTCTCCGGGGATCATCCGGTCACGGCGCCGTTGACGGCCAGCGACTCCGGACCCTATCGCGTGATTGCCACGCCGGCCGTCCTTCGACAAGCTCAGGATGACAAGCGCAATCGTGCGAGCGCGACCGAGATTCAAGTCTTCGCCTTCGGGTCCGGCGAGGCCGATTGGGGACTGACGGATTCCAATGCAGTCGCGATCAAGCTCGACAAGAAGCAGTACGCAATCGGCGAGACGGCAAATGCCTTGATTGCCTCACCGTACGACCGCGCCGACATTTATATCGCCGTAGTGCGCAACGACACGCTCTACCGTACGACGATGCGTAACGTCAGCGGCACTGTGCGGTTTCCGTTCAAGATTACGTCCGAGATGATGCCGAATGCGGCGCTGGAGGCCGTCGTGGTGCGGCGTAGCCCTTCGTGCTTCGACTGCGCTCAGCATGACAAGACTGCGCTCAGGAGTGCTGCGCCGAGTACGCTCTCTTTAACCGGGATGGCGGGATTCAACGTCGATCTCGCCGACCGGTATCTGAAGCTCGCGATCGCTCCGCGCAGCGCCACCGTTGCGCCGGGTGGCGCGCAAAGCGTGGACTTCGATCTGACCGGCCGCACCGGCACCCCGGTGCGTGGGGAAGTCGTTGCGATGGTCGTCAACGATGCGATTTTGCAGCTCACCGGCTACCGTTTGACGGATCTGGTGCAGACGGTCTTTGCGCAGCAGCCAATCGCGACGATCTTCGCGGATAACCGCGAGAATGTGACGTTAAAAACGCAGACGGCGCCGCTCGAAAAAGGCTTCGGCTACGGCGGCGGATTTCTGGCGGGTGCTGGAAGCACGCGCGTCCGAACGAACTTTCTACCGTTGGCGTACTACGGCGTTCTGCCGACCGGCGCCGACGGCCGCGCACACGCGCAGTTCACAATGCCCGACGACCTCACGACCTGGCGCGTAATGGCGGTGGCGCTTGACGGCGATGCTTCGCATTTTGTCACGGCCGATCAAACCTTCATTTCGACCCAGCCACTGATCGCCAATCCCCTCTTGCCGCAGTTCGCCCGTCCCGGCGATCGCTTTGGGCTCGGGCTTTCGTTGGCGAACCAGACGGGAGCCGCCGGCGCGCTCGATCTCGTCTTGAAGCTAACCGGAGCGCTCGCCTTTGCGCAAGGCGATCCGCACTCGCAGCGCGCTAGCGAAACCGCGCAGACCGGTATCCAGGCATTTCGTTTCTCGGTCGTTGCCGGCACGCCCGCGCCGACGTCCTTCGAGGCCTCGAGCGCGCTCGGTTCGCAGCGCGATGCGTTTAAGGTGCCCTTCGCGACGAGCGATCGAACGGTCACCGAATCGGTGATCGAAAGCGGCGTCAGCACTGGCAACGCCGCGATCCCCATCGACGTCAGCGCCGGCGGTTCGCTTCAACTGACGCTGGCCAACTCGATCGTACCGCAGTTCGTCGTGCCGTCCGAGCGCGTGATGACGGACGACGTGCTGCCGCTGGCCGACGAGTCGGCATCGCGTTTGATCGTCGCCAGTGCGCTCGCGCGACTGCGCGGGCCATACCGGCTGGTACTGAAGTTCGATCCGGTATCGGCCGTAGCGACGAATCTGCAGGGCCTGCTTTCGTACCAGAACGGCGATGGCGGCTTCGGAGCCTTTACCGGCGACTCGGCGAGCAATCCATTTACGACTGCGGGCGCGCTCGACGCGCTGCTCTTCGCGCGGGCGCACGGCGTGCGCGTTGCCGACAGCGTCGTTTCGCAGGGCGTCGGATTCATGACGCAGGCGCTCGCCAATCCCGGACGCTTCAAGTGGTGCAACGACACGCTTTGCAAGGCTCAGCTGCGCTTTGAGGCACTGTGGACGCTCGCGCAAGCCGGCCATCAGCGGACCGACTTCCTCTCCGACGTCGTCGTGCAAGCCGATCAGTTTGACAGCGCGACGCAAATTCGCCTGGCGCGTTACCTTTTGAAGACGCCGGGGTGGCAAGGGCAAGGCGCGACGATGGCCGATCGCCTGCAGCAGACCCTCTACGTCACGGGGCGCTACTCCGTCGCGAATCTGTCGGATCGCTGGCGCCGGCTGGGCTCGCTCGTGGACGCCCAGTCGCAGATGCTCCAGCTTCTCATCGAGCGGCGCGCACCGGCCGAGCAGATCGACGGCGCCGTACGCGCGCTGGTAGCGCAACAGTGTAAATGCGGCTGGCCGACGACCGACGACACGGCGTCGGCGCTGACCGCGCTTTCGGCCTACGCCGCCACCGAGCAGCTGACTCCGTCGACGGCGACCGCGATGGTGGGAGATCGCACGGTCGTCAGCGTGAAGTTTGGACGAACGGCCTCATCACAGACGATTACCGTCGATGGCTCGTCGCTAAAGGGCAAGTCCGTCATGATTGAGGGGAAGGCGCACTACACGCTGCTCTACACCTATCCAGTGCCGCCCGGCGCGCCCGGCCAGCTGGCCGCGTTTCGCATTATCAGGACGGTCAACGAGCCGGGCGCTGCAACCACGCCGGCGAGCGCGCCCGCTCTGGCGACGATGGATTTATTGGCCGCGGCAGCGCCGCTCGAGGTGCCTGCCGGGCACGTTTTCGACATCGGCGTTCGAACGATCGTGGACCATCCAGTGGACCGCATCGTGATCGAGGATCCATTGCCGGCCGGGTTTGAAGCCGTGGACGCGTCGTTCCGCACGACCCTGCAAGCGATCGTCCCGCAGAGCGATAGCTGGCAGATTGACACGACGCAGATTTATCGCGACCGCGTCGTCGCCTACGCGCAGCATCTCGATCCGGGCGTGTACGACGTGCACTATCTCGTGCGCTCCGTCACGCCCGGCACGTTTAGGTGGCCCGGAGCTCGAGCCTACCTACAAGATGCGCCCGAGCAGTTCGGCCGCAGTGCAAGCAGTACGCTCACAGTGCGGCCCTAGCTATTAGCAGTAATACTTCGCGGTAGCTTTGCCGGTAATCGAGATTGTCTTGTTGGTGTTATTGACCCAATAGACCCAGACCGTGCTTCCGTTCCCACCGGTCTGCGTGATATCGATGGCCAGCGGCGTTCCGCCGGCGCTCTTGTTCCAGAAGTTGTTGAAGAAGCAGCCGTTGCGATTGAATTTATAGGAGGCGCAGATCGCGCCGGGCTTGCAAGTGCTGTCGGGAGAGATCGAGTCGGCCATGATGTAACCTTCGACATGGCCCGTCGACGGTGCGGCCATCGCTGGATTGAGCGTGATGACCGACAGTAGTAGTGACATAAGTAACATCGGTATGTAGGTCTCCTTACGAGAAGTGATTTTGTTAGTGTACCCATAGAATAACCAGACTTGTTGCGTCCGACCGCAAGCAGGCGGCGCTTTTACAGAATTTCTAATGCCCCGTATAGTAAAGGAAAGGGCGTACGATTTCGTCTCCCGTATCTGCTATTTTTAATATAGCGAAAGAAGGAACCCCAGATGAGCACCTATCGGGCCCCCCTGCGCGACATGCAATTCGCTCTGCGTGAGCTTGCCGGCATCGGGGGAATCGCCGCGCTCCCCGGGTGCGAAGAGACGCTCGACGTGCTCGATTCGGTGCTGGAAGAGGCCGCGGCGTTTGCGTCGGGCGTCCTGGACCCGCTCAATCGAATCGGCGACAAGGAAGGCTGCACGTGGAACGCCGGCGAGGTCGCGACCCCTGCGGGCTTCAAGGAAGCGTACAAGCAGTTTGCGGATGCCGGTTGGATCGGTCTGCCGGTTCCGGCGGAGTACGGAGGGCAGGGCCTGCCGCAGATCCTGCTCGGGCCGACGCTCGAGATGTGGAATGCCGCCAACATCGGTTTTGCCAACGGACCGTTGCTGAATCAGGGCGCGATCGAAGCAATCGAGCTCGTCGGCTCGGCAGAACAGAAGAAGCGCTTCATTCCCAATCTGGTCTCCGGCAAGTGGACCGGGACGATGTGTCTGACCGAGCCGCAGGCCGGCTCCGACCTGGCGCAGGTTCGGGCGCGTGCCGTGCCCGACGGCGACCACCATCTGATAACCGGCACGAAGATCTTCATCACCTTCGGCGAGCACGACATGGCTGAGAACATCATCCATCTCGTGCTGGCGCGTCTGCCCGATGCGCCGGAAGGCACGAAGGGAATTTCACTCTTCATCGTGCCGAAGTTCCTCGTCAATGCCGACGGAAGCTTGGGCGAGCGCAACGACGTGGTCTGCGCGAGTATCGAACATAAGCTCGGCATCAACGGCAACCCGACGTGCACGCTTAACTATGGAGAGAAGGGCAAGGGCGCCATCGGCTACCTTGTGGGCGAAGCGAATCGCGGCCTCGAGTATATGTTCGTCATGATGAACGCGGCGCGGTTCTCGGTCGGCGTGCAGGGCATCGCGTTGGCGGACCGCGCCTATCAAAGCGCGCTCGAATATGCGATGGAGCGCGTGCAGGGCCGCGACCTCAAGCCCGGCTCGCGTACGCCAGAACCAATCTTCAACCACCCCGACGTGCGGCGCATGCTGATGTGGCAGAAGGCGACGATTGAGGCGATGCGGGGCCTCGCCTACGTCACCGCGGCGTCGCTCGACTATGCAACCCGTCATCCCGACGAAAAAGTGCGCAAGCAGCATAAAGCCTTCGTCGAGCTGATGATTCCGGTTGTGAAGGGCTGGTGTACGGAGAACGCCGTGGACCTATGCTCGACCGCGCTGCAGATCTTCGGCGGCATGGGTTACATCGAGGAGACCGGGATCGCGCAGCAGTACCGCGACGTGCGCATCACGACGATTTACGAAGGAACGACCGGGATTCAGTCACTCGACCTAATCGGGCGCAAACTCCTGCGCGACATGGGCGCGACGGCTCGCGCCGTCGGCAAAGAGATGGAGTCGGTCGCCAAAGAGTGCGCCGGCCACTCCGACAAGACGGTCAAACGGATCGGCGAGGCGCTCGGCCAGGCGCTCGCGGTTTTGAACGAGACCTCGCAGTGGATCGGGATGAATGCGATGGGCGATCTGCATAAAGCCTTCGCGTGCTCGGTGCCGTATCTGCGGCTCTGGGGTGCGGTTGCCGGCGGCTGGCAGATGGCGCGCGCCGCCTCGATCTCAGCGGCGAAGATCGCGGCCGGCGATCCCGAGGCCGACTTCTATCGCGCGAAGCTGGCGACCGCGGCATTTTATGCAACGCACGTGCTCTCGCAGTGCGCCTGGTATCAGCGACAGATCGTCGACGGCTCGGGCGACGTCATGACGCTGAGCGAAGCGCAGTTCCAGTTGGACCGGAAAGTAGCGGCAGGGGTTTGATACCCCCTGATCCGGCCTTCGACGCAGTTTATCCCGAGCGCAGTCGAGGGGCTCAGGATGACAAGGTAAGGATAATCACGCTCGATAATCCGCCGGTCAACGCGCTATCGTTTGCTTATTGTGCGAAGCTATACGAGGCGATCGAGGCCGCGCACGCCGACGATGCGGTCGAAGCCGTCGTTTTCACGGGCGCAAACGGCCTCTTCAGCGGCGGCGCCGACGTCAACGACTTCAACGATGAGCTTCCGGCAGGAGCCATCACGATCCGCGATGTGATCCGCGCGGTGGAGCTGAGCGTCAAGGCGCATATCGCGGCGATCGACGGCGTCTGTCTGGGCGGCGCGTTGGAACTCGCGCTGGCGTGCGATTACCGCATCGCTACTCCGCGTTCGAAGCTGGGTCTGCCGGAAATTAAACTCGGGCTTTTGCCGGGCGCGGGCGGAACCCAACGCCTGCCGCGATTGATCGGCGCTCGCGCCGGGCTGGAGTTCATGCTGAAGGGCTCGGCCGTTCCTGCAGCGCGCGTGCTCGAGCTCGGGATTCTCAGCGAGATCGTCGACGGGAACGTTGTCGAGCGCGCGATCGCATTGGGCAACGAGGTTCCACCGAAGCGTCGCATCTCGGCGCTCCAAGCGACGATTGCGCCGGACGTTCCGATGCAAGCCGCTCCGTTCGTTGTCGCACAGGCGCATAAAATGGTGCCGCCGGAAGACAACGGCGGTTTCGCCGCGCACAAGCTGATCGACGCGGTGCAGGCCGCAGTCGAGCTGCCGTTTGCATTTGGCGTCGCGCGCGAGACACGGCTTTTCGACGAGCTCGTTCGCTCGGAGCCGTCCCTGGCCTTGCGCCACCTGTTCTTTGCGGAGCGCGAGCTGAATAAGATTCCTGGCCTTGAGCCCGCGCGGCCACTGCGCGTTGCCAAGGCGGGCGTCGTCGGGGCGGGCACGATGGGCAGCGGTATCGCGATTGCCTTCGCGCAATCCGGAGTTCCGGTCGTCGTCGTGGATACGAACGAAGAAGCGGTGGATAAAGCGCGTCAGACGGTGATGGGCATGTTCATGTATCAGGTGCAAAAAGGGCGTTTGACGCAGGAAGAGGCGTGGCAGCGCGGCCAGTCGATCACGTTTACCGACGATTGGAACGAGCTGGCCGACGCGGATCTCGTCGTGGAGGCGGTCTTCGAGGATGTCAACGTCAAGCGTGAGGTCTTTGAAAAGCTCGACGGGATCGTCAAGCCGGACGGGCTGCTCGCGAGCAACACGTCGACGCTCGACATCGACGCGATGGCTGCGGCGACCCAACGCCCCGAAAAGGTTTTCGGCTTGCACTTCTTCGTGCCGGCGAACATCATGCCGCTGCTCGAGATCGTTCGTGGGCGCGCGACGTCCGCGCAAACGCTGGCGACCGCCTTCGCGATCGGAAAGATGCTGAAGAAGAAGGCCGTGCTCTCCGGCAACGCGTTCGGGTTCATCGGTAACCGGATGGTCTTCGATTATGCCCGCGAAGCCTTTGCGCTCGCCGAAGAGGGCGTCACGCCCGCGCGCGTGGATGCGGTGATGAAAGCCTTCGGGTTTCCAATGGGGCCGTTTGCCATGAGCGATCTCTCCGGCCTCGACATCGGGCTGCACGTTCAAAAACTCCAGGGCAAGGCCGGCCAAGGGCGCACGAACGTGCTCGAAGCGCTCGTCGCGCAACAACGGCTCGGCCAGAAAGCGATGGCCGGTTTCTTCAAGTACGACAAAGCCGTCGGCAAGGGACGCGAGCCGATCGCCGATCCGGTAGTCGAGCAACTCTTTGCACAACAGGCCCGTAAGGCCGGCATTGCGCCACGCGTCGTGACCGATCGAGAAATTCGAGATCGCCTGCTCTATGCGCTGATCAATCGCGGCGCCTATCTGCTCGAGGAGGGCGTAGCGCTTCGGCCTGGCGACATCGACATCGTCTACGTTTATGGTTACGGCTTTCCGCCGCATCACGGCGGCCCGATGTGGTACGCTGACGAAGTCGGCGCCGGGCGGGTCTACGAGCGCATCCGCGACTTCGAAGCGACGTTCGGGCCGCAATGGAAACCGTCTGCGCTGCTCGCACGCGTTGCCGATGAC
>Ga0187863_10001100_pt1 | contig 22137 bp, 16 predicted proteins | sample June2016WEW_11_1_FD_132975 | JGI IMG/M metagenome (GOLD analysis project Ga0187863, IMG submission 132975) | Peatland microbial communities from SPRUCE experiment site at the Marcell Experimental Forest, Minnesota, USA - June2016WEW_11_10 | ecosystem: Environmental > Terrestrial > Soil >...
CGAGTTTCCTGATCTGATTGCGATTCTCGAAAACAAAGTTGGGCGGCTGCTGTTCAACGGATTTCCGACCGGCGTCGAAGTTACGCATGCCATGGTGCACGGAGGACCGTATCCCGCGACTTCGGATGGGCGGTCTACGTCGGTGGGTTCGCAGGCGATTTTCCGATTTGCACGGCCGGTCTGTTATCAAGGGTTTCCCGACAACGCGTTGCCCGATGCGCTGAAAGATGGCAATCCGCTGGGCATTTGGCGGATGGTTGATGGAGAGATGTCGCGAACTGATTCGGCCGCCAGAGTCGAGATCCACGGGGCCTAAAGGCCGCTCTTCCACATTTCAAATCTGGTAGTCCATGTCTTCCATAATTCTCTGCAACTGCTCCGAGAGCGGCTCGCGGGTCGCGCCGGAACCTTCGAGATGCAGCACTCGTTCGCGCAGCTTTTCCACTTCGGTGACCACTGAGGCCAGGGCTTCCGAGAGTGGGTCGTTGATCTGTTTGGGATCGGTGATCACGACGCGTTTGCCTTCGCGGAAGATAATGTGACCGGGGACACCGACGACGGTAGAATCTGCGGGGACATTGCGCAGCACTACCGAACCGGCGCCGATGCGGCAGTTTTTTCCGACCGTGATGTTACCCAGAATTTTCGCGCCGCCACCGACGACCACACCGTCTTCGATTGTTGGATGGCGCTTGCCGAGTTCCTTGCCCGTGCCGCCCAGGGTCACGCCCTGATACAGCGTGACGTCATCACCTACGATTGCGGTCTCGCCGATCACGACGCCCAAGCCGTGATCGATGAATAACCGGCGTCCGATCTTCGCGGCAGGATGAATCTCAATTCCGGTCAGGAGACGCGCGACCTGGGACAGCCATCGCCCCAGCAGGAAGAGGCCATGATTCCACAGCCAGTGATTTATGCGGTACAACCACACCGCGTGCAGGCCGGCGTAGCACAGGTAGATTTCGAGTCGGGACTTGGCGGCGGGATCGTGCTCCAGCACGTTGGCCACGTCCTCGCGAATTAGCGCCAGCAGGTGCGGCATGGAATTCAGTTATGGTAGTTCGCGATACCCGCCTGACGATATTCGCTCGATATCGCTCAGGCCGGGAGCGCAGCCGTTGGAATCTGCAGCGCTTTGTCGCGCAGTTCCTGAAACAGAATACTGCTCAAATAGCGTTCGCCGAAAGATGGCAGAATCGCTACGATCAACTTCCCTGCGTTTTCCGGCCGCTTCGCAACTTTCAAAGCAGCGACCACAGCGGCTCCGGAGGAGATTCCGACGAGCAGTCCTTCTTCGAGCGGCAGGCGGCGAGCCATGGCGATAGCGTCGTCATTGGTCACGGTGATGACTTCGTCGATGTAGTCGCGGCGCAGGATGCTGGGAACGAAACCCGCACCAATGCCTTGAATTTTGTGCGGCGACGGTTTGCCGCCGGAGAGAACCGGACTTTCGGCGGGCTCGACGGCCACGGCCTTGAAGGATGGCTTCTTGGGCTTGATGTACTGGCTGATTCCGGTGATCGTGCCGCCGGTGCCGACGCCAGAAATCAGGAAGTCAACGCGGCCGTCGGTGTCGTCCCAGATTTCGGGGCCGGTGGTTTCGAAGTGAATCTTGGGGTTGGCAGGGTTGTCGAACTGCTGCAGCATGTAGGAGCCGGGGGTGCTGGCCACCAGTTCTTTAGCTTTGAGAACTGCGCCGGTCATCCCGCGAGGGCCAGGGGTGAGAACGATTTCCGCGCCGAAGGCGAGCAGAAGCACGCGGCGCTCCAGGCTCATGGTGTCAGGCATGGTGAGGATGAGCTTGTAGCCCTTCACGGCGGCGACGAACGCGAGACCGATGCCGGTGTTGCCGCTGGTGGGCTCGATGAGCACAGTTTTGCCGGGATGAATCTTGCCCTCGCGCTCGGCCTCGGCAATCATGCTGACGCCGATGCGGTCTTTCACGCTGGCCACGGGATTCTGGCTCTCGAGTTTGGCCACGACTTCGGCCACGCAACCTTCGGTGACCTTGTTCAGCCGCACCAGGGGTGTATGGCCAATCAATTCAGTGACATCTCTTGCAATTCTCATGATGGATTTACGCTCCGTGCGTTTGACGCGAGAGTTTATCAGGCATTCCTTAGCCAAGTAATACTACCAACTTACTGGCCTATTGATGAGCTTTTATTCTGCATTCAAGATGGAGCGCGGCATGCGGTTGCTCTTGCTGCGCCGTGGCTCGCGCCGGGCACTCGGACTCTGGCCTAGCGGTGCGTCAGTCCGTAGGTCACGGCGCCGGCAGAGCTTCCGATGTTGACCAGAAAAGTGGCGCGCTCGAGTTTGTGATGGCCGGTCTTGTGAAAGAAGTAGCCCAGGCCGATCACGCTCGCGGTTTCGCCGGCAAAATTCACGGCCAGGCCCGCCGTGGAGCGGCCGAACACTCGTACCAGCGGGTTCAGTTCCTCTCCGCCGCTCTGCAGGTTGGCGCGAGTCACGGCGAAATCGGCTCCGTTCAAGGCGGCGGATGCGATGATCAGGACGCGATTCTGAGTGTTGAAGAATTTGTGCTCGGGATGCGCAATCGGCGACGCGATCACAATCGGCATGACTGCCGCCGGCGGAGTGGCCTCAACCGACGGGGTTGGCGCGTCAGGCAGTGGCGCCGATGCGAGCAGCATCTGGGCACGCATCGCCGGGGCAAGGGCGGCGAACAAGAACGAGAAGGCAGTAATGCGGAGTAACGTCAGGCGGAGTAACTTGGGTAATCTGCGGGAAGTCATAAGTGCCGCCGTCTGGCGCGGCACTTACGAAGGGGCAAGCAGGCGGCCACGCAGCCAACATTAGAACCGCGGCAAGATGCTTACAATTAACTCTTTAGCTTGTGTCCTCGATGTGGGGCACAGGCGGCTGTGCATTGTTTTGCAGATCGCGCCGGTGAATTACCTCTGAAGGACAGACTCGCCTATCTCTTGTAAACAACCCCGCCTTTCATCACGAAGCCAACACTCTGCAGCACGCTGATGTCCTGCAGCGGATCGCCGGGCACGGCGATCACGTCGGCGAAATAGCCGGGTTCGAGCGTCCCGATCTGACCGTCCCAGCCCAGCAGTTTCGCGCCGTTCAGCAGATCGGCCTGTAGTACGGCCAGCGGCGATATGCCGTAGTTCACCATCAGCACGAACTCGCGGGCCTGCGTGCCGTGGGGAAACGGGCCTACATCAGATCCCACGGCCATAGGCACTCCGGCCGCGACCTGCTTCTTGAACTCCTGCACTTTCACGTTGAGCATCTCGTGCTCATGCGCGCCCCGCTCAGGCGTGGAAGCGTGGTCGGCGAAATACTCGAAGATGGTAAACGTTGGAACGGCGAAAATCTGCTTTTCCTTCATCAGGCGCATGGTCTCGTCGCCGAGTTGATTGGCATGGTCAATCGATGCCACTCCGGCCTGCGCGGCATAGAGCGTTCCCGGCTCTCCGGTGGCATGCACCGCGACGCGGCGGCCCACCCGCGCGGCTTCTTTGACCGCGGCTTCCAGTTGCGGTTCGGTGTACTGATAGGGAGTCGAGAATTTTCCTTCGCGCAGCGAATCTGGTCCGGTTTCGTAAATTTTGGTGAAGTCCGCGCCTTCCTTGAATTGTTGCCGCATGACCGCGAGCAGTTCGTCCGCGTTATTGGCATAATCGGCGTTGGGCAGAACGTGCTGCTCCGGGTTGTAGCCGATGGCGTCCTCGTGGCCGCCGAGAATGTTGATGGCGTTTCCGCTGATGCGCAGCCGCGGGCCGGGAATGCGGCCTTCATCAATGGCATTGCGGACGGCGGTGTCCGCCGAGCCTGCGCCTTCGGTGCCCATGTCGCGCTCGGCGGTGAAGCCGGCCATCAGGTCTTCGCGGGCCGCAAGCGTTGCCGTGATGGTGCGCTGCGGTACAGATTCCTGCACGGTTTGAAGATCTTCAGCGCCAGGATGAAGAAAAAGATGGATGTGGGCATCGACCAAACCGGGAAGAAGTGTGCGATCGCCCAGATCGATGACTTCGGCGCCAGCCGGACGCTTGACTGTAGTCCCGACTTCGACGATGCGTTCGCCCTGCACCAGGATCTCCCCTGGCTTGAGCATGCGCCCAGTCTTAACATCGAGCAAACGCGCCGCGTGCAGCACGATGGGATGGGGCGAGGAGTTCTGAGACTGGGCAGCGGAGCTTTGACCAAACGACAACGACAACATCAACGCGAGGGATGCAGAAATCAAGCTTCGGCTTGGCATATGGGCCGCGATCTTACCACCTCGAATCGCGCTAAGCCAGACAGGTATGACGGGCCCGGTGCGTGACGTAAATCACAGGCCACGGTAAGGCGGATCACACCTCGATTCGCATCCGATAAGGCAAACTGAATCAGGCTTATGAATGAGTTTGGCGTTCTTACCAATCGCAAGCGCGCCTTGATCGCCTTGATTCATTCCCTGGTTTTTCTGGGGATTGCGGCGCACGGCTTCGCTTCGCCGAAGGTTGGGGTTTTGGTCCCTGGGCCTGCCGCAACCAGCGATTTCATTCTGATCGGAATTTATTTTACGGTGGCATCAATCCTGGCCTGGCTGGTGAGTATTGCGCGCTGCGCGAAGGAGCGCGTGTATTTCGCGCTGTGCACCAGCAGCGTGACATTTGGGCTGCTACGCACCGTTTTCGGAGACGCCGCGCTGCCCGTTGCGCAATATTTGCGCGTGATCATGCTGACATCCGCGGTGATCGTAGGGACCAGGATTTTTCGTTCCTTCTCGCGGCCTATCGCGGAAGGCGCCCTCCTCGACTGAACCTCTTCCGCCGGAAAGCTTGCCATCTCATCACCCAGGTTCGCTATGATCTCTGCACTGCGATTTTGTGGCGTCCATCGAGGTGACTATGCTGCAGGGCCAGACAGCTCTGGTAACCGGAGCCAGCCGGGGAATCGGGAAGGAAATTGCGCTCGAGTTGGCACGCAACGGGTATCGCGTGGCGGTGAACTACTACAACGAATCGGCGTCGGTGGTGGATGCGACCATAGCTGAGATTCGAGAAGTGCAAGCCGACGGGCTTTCCAATACCGTGCTGCCCGAAGTCCTGGCGATCGAGGCGGACATTCGTTCCAGCAGACAGGTGGCGGCGATGTTCGAGCGCGTGATCGGCGCATTTGGACGACTCGATCTGCTGGTCAACAACGCCGGAGTGCAAACCTGGAAGCCACTTCTCGAGGTGACTGAGGAAGAGTGGGACCTGGTGGTCGACACGAATCTGAAAGGCTGCTTCCTGTGCACGCAACAGGCCGCGAGCCACATGAAAGACCACGGTGGAGGTTCGATCGTGAACCTCGGTTCGGGATGCAACAAACTCGCGTTTCCCTCTCTGGTGGCATATACGGCGAGCAAGGGCGGAATTGAGATGTTCACCAAGGAGGCTGCGGTCGAATTGGGCCCTTATGGGATTCGGGTGAATTGCATTGCCCCCGGGTCGATTGAGTCGGACCGTACGCGGGCGGAAGATCCGGATTATGCGGGTACATGGTCGAAGCTGACGCCTCTAGGACGCGTGGGCACGGCCGCCGACATCGCGCCCACGGTGGTGTTTCTCGCCAGCAAAGGAGCATCGTTCATCAGCGGACAGACCATTTGGATCGATGGAGGGTTGTTCACCAAGGCGCAGTGGCCGTATAAGAAGTGAAGAGCGAGTTGCTGTGCGGCGGCACGAACCTGGCGGTCGTAGTACACTTTCCGGCATGATGCCACGATGCCTCGTAACCGTGTACGTCACCGCACTCCTCTTAGCCACCAGCGGACCGCTTCTGGCGCAGTCCTCAAAACACAATCCTGGAGTTCAGCAGAAAGCATTCGGCACGCAGGGCGGGAGGCCCGTCACCTTGTATACGCTAACCAACGCAAATGGTGTTGAAGTCGATGCGATGAATTATGGCGGCATTATCGTTTCTATTCGCGTGCCGGACCGCAAAGGCCAGGTCGCCGATATCGTCCTCGGCCACGAGACACTCGACGGCTACATTCCGAATCCGCCATACATTGGCGCCGTCGTTGGACGCTACGCCAACCGCATTGCCAACGGCACGTTTACCCTCGACGGCAAGACTTATACGTTGCCCAAGAACGACGGGCCGAACACCCTGCACGGTGGAGTCGACAAGACTTTCAACAAGGTTGTCTGGGAGGGTGAGGCCCTGAAGGGCAAGACTGGCGTGGCATTTAGCCTCCTCAGTAAGGATGGCGACGACGGCTTCCCCGGCAATCTGAAGGTTAAAGTAACCTACACGCTGACCAACAACAACGAACTGCTCATCGATTACGAAGCCACCACCGACAAGGCCACGCCTATCAATCTCAGCCAGCATAGTTATTTCAATCTGGCGGGGGAAGGCACCGGAGACATTCTGAATCATGAACTCACGCTGAACGCCGACCGCTTCACGCCGGTCGATAAGAATCTGATCCCCACGGGCGAACTTCGTCCGGTGAAAGGCACGCCGCTCGATTTCACCACGTCGACCAAGGTGGGCGCGCGCATCGACGACGGCTACGACCAGCTCGTGCTTGGCCACGGCTACGACCACAATTGGGTTATCAACCGTAAGGGCGAAGGGCTCACTCTAGCGGCACGGGTCTACGAACCCACGAGCGGGCGCGTGCTGGAAGTTTCGACGACGCAGCCGGGAGTGCAGTTCTATACCGGAAACTTTCTCGACGGCACGGTCACGGGAAAACACGGCCACGTGTATAAGCGCCGCTTCGGCCTGTGCCTCGAGACGCAACATTTCCCGGATTCACCGAATCATCCGGACTTTCCGAGCACGATTCTGAAGCCGGGAGAGACGTTTAAGTCGGAGACGGTGTTTAAGTTTTCGACGATGTAGGGTGGGGTTCGGAGCCTCGAGCATGGCGTCGGCCCGAAATGTGAACGGGGGCGGGCGGAACGGGCACGGTAATTCCTGTCCCGCTGAACTCCGCCCCTACCTCGGCGAGCCCGCTTCAGCGACAACCGCAGCCAGCGGAATTTCCAGCGTGCCGGCTTTGCTCGAGCCCTGATCGTAAACGCCGGAGCGCAGATAGACGTCGGCTGCGGGCACGTCGATCTCAAGCATGAACGACAAGCCTTTGGCCTGCATTGCGGCGTAGCGATCCGGCGGCACACTCAACTTGAGCATGCGAACCATCCAGTTCAGCGGCTTGCCGTCGCGGTCGTAACCGAGAAGCGTGACTTCGACGTTGCCGTGGCGGACTCCGTCGGCGGCTGGTTCGAGCGTGAGGTGATCGGGCGAGACGGAGAAATTTACGGTGTAGCGCGTCAGCGGCAACTTCAGATTTTCATTGTCGCCGGCGCGCGGAGCATACGGATCCGGCTGCGGGTTCGCGGGCAACACACGCATGGTATAGACAATCGCGGTCGAGTCGGGCGTGCCGTGGTCCATGAGCGGACGCAGCGGATCGCCCGTGGGCTTCGACTGGGCCGCCTGAACAAATGCCTCGTCTTTGGCGTAGTAGCCCCGGCGATACGATAGTTGGTAGCTCCCTCCACTTACTTTCACTTCGATGTGGCGCAGCTCGCCGTCCATATTCTTGTTGCTTGGTGAGTAGGACAAAGAGTAGTAGTGCGTTCCGTGTTTGAGCACGTGGTCCAATTCTTCGTTGAGGTCGTTCAGTTTGTAGGCTTCGCCGCCGGTGTTTCTCGCCAACTCGTCCATCGCGGCGAAGGTCGAGTTGCGGTCCGTACTACCTGCCTGCAGATCGCCCGACTGGTATTGGGTAACCTGTTGCTCAACCGTGGGGCTGGCTATCTTGGGCGGCATCGGGCCGCTGAGATCGTACTGGTTGTCCGGCGCAATTCCTTGGGCGGCGAGAGGATAGATTGCGATTTGAGCTGCGGCCATCAGATTCGCTGTCCGCGTCACTTCGTCTTGATATTGCCGCATGCGGTCGCCAAAGATAGTGAGTGGGAACGAGCCGGAGAACCAGATCACATTCTTGCGCCCTGGAATTCCCTGCAAGTAGCGGGCAAGCTGCTGCATCGCTTCCAAGGTCGTTTGAACGCGCACGTCAGTCTGAGACGATGTGGTCTCCTGTTGAAACTTCTGGAGTGCATCGGCCGACTCCTGCATCTGCAGCGATCCGGCAGCGGCCGCCATTTCTTGCATCTGGGCGACCAGACGATTGTCGGCATCGATTTGAGTGCTGGTTTGCAGCAGGTTCGACAACTGCGGATTGCCCGCCGAATTCTTTCCGCTCACGGCTGCCATCAGCACCGCAGGATCGCCCGTGAAACCCTGAACGAAGCGCAGCCGCGCCCCCAAGGTAAACAGGGCAAGGCGCGTGCCCGGGCGGATTCCCTTGATGTACTTGATCATCTGCGCGTGCACGTAGCTTTGATCCGACATCTGTGTGTTGAGCGCGTCCAGCAACAAAATGTTGGCCGCGTCGCCCGCCTTGACCAGCGGGAGATTAGAAAACGTATTCGGCGGCAGCTCAGCTTGCAGCGCCGACATATCCGGCAGGCCCGCGTGCTCGTCAAAGGAGGCCAGGGTCTGAGGCTGGCCATTCTCGAAGACTTTAAAGTCTTCCTTGTGCAATCCGGTTACGGGCTCGTCTTTGGGACTAGTGACCACAACGTCCACCAGAACCCTGCGCACATTGGTACGGAAAGTAACTTGGTTGGAAGAGTCAGGGTTGGGAGTCTGGCAATAGAGCGGAACAACGGAGAGCACAACGAGACCGATCATACAACCGCGGATCGGGGACATGCGAGACTCCTCCGACGAGAGCAGCCTACCACGAACGCGGGGCGTGCTGTGTAGAGTGCTGTAAAGGTCTGTATAGACTTGTATAGACCTGCTGCTGCGCCAAAATGCCCTGGGCACGGCTCGAGTGCCTCACTCCACGCGCAACTCTTCCACTAGCGCCTTCTCGACCAGGAGGCAATGCTCTGGCTGGAGCTTTGCTCCGGCAGAGGTCAGATAAAACGTGTCAATCGCCATCTGCCCTTCGGTATCGATCAGCGCGATCTCAATATTGCACTTCTGATCTGAAAGGCATGACGCAATGCGATGCAGCAGCCGCGGACGATCCTGCGTGATCACCTGCAGGAGCGTGCTGGTCGACGAAGATGAGTCGTCGAAGTCGATCTTCGTTTCCACTTTCACCTTCGCGATCGCGCCTTTCTCGGCGCGCTGGCGGTCGCGCAACATTTTTTCGAGATCAGCCTCGCCCAGCAGCACGCTGGTCACACTACGCGTGAACCGCTCCCACTCGGAAAGATTCAGCTCCAGGGTACGGAAGCGGTCGGTAAAGTAAAGTGTGTCGACCACGGTTCCGGCCTGGTTCGAAAACGCATTGGCCTTCACAATGTTCATTCCCCACGCGGCCAGCACGCCGGACAGTTTGGCGAACAGAAAAGGACGATCGCGCGTGACCAGCGTCAACTCGTACCAGTGGCGCCCGCGCTTCAACTCGACCTGCACAGGATTGGTGCCGAGTTCGTCGGCCATGCCCATGTGCCGCATGACTTCCTCGGCAGAATGAACCAGCAAATATCTCTGCGGAAATCCTTCCAGGAAGCTCTTGAACTTGCTGCTGGTCACCGGGGCGAGCGAGCGCAGGCGCGCCAGCTTTTCGTCATTCACATCGGCATGCACGCGCTGGTCGGCGCTGCGGTTCAGATAGTTTTCGGCGCCAATGTAGAGCTGCCAGACGTTTTCCGCCTTCCACGGAGTCAATGCCTCGGGGTTGACCGCTTTGACGTCGGCGTAGGTCAACAGCGTGAGCATCTTCAGCCGCTCCGGTGTTCCCAACTTTTCCGCGAACGCGGCGACGGTCTCGGGGTTGAAAATGTCGCGGCGCAGCGCGGCTGACAGTTCCAGGTGGCTCTCGATTAAGAACAGCACTTCGGCGCGCTCGTCGGGATCCATGTCGAGCCGGTCCATCGCACGGCCTGCAACTTCCAGGCTGGCTTCCACGTGATTGCCGCCCGGAACGCCCTTGCCGGTGTCGTGCAGCAACAACGCCAGGTACAGCAGTTCGGGATCTTCCAGTTCGCCGAGGAGTTCGGCGTAACGCTTGTCCCATTCGGACTGCGACTGCTTCAGCCGGTGCAGGCTCTCGATCGCCAGAAAGGAATGTTCGTCCACCGTGAAGCGATGATAGAAGTCGCGCACTACCAGCGAGTCAATGAGATTCAGTTCCGGCAGCAGCAAGGTCAAAAGCCGCAACGAGTGCATAGCGCGCAGCGCGTCAGCGGCATGCGGTTGCAGCAGCGTCTCCTGCAGGTAGAGCCAGAGTTCGGCTCCCCGGGGCGGCATGGATGCGAGCGCTGGAAGCGCCTGCTCGATGCGGTATTCAGTGGTCGCGCTCAGCTTCAGGCCGTGGTGCGCCATGAAATGAAAGAGTCGCAGCAGCACCTCAGGATCCTGCAGCGCCGAAGGTTGCTGCAGAAAGATGAGCCCATCCACGACGGAGAAATCCGGAGTGGTAAGCCGCGAGCGCCAGCTTTGCACCTGCCGGTAAAGTGCTGACCAGGCTTCTGGAATTTCTTCCAGCAGTTGCGTGACGGTTCGCTGCACGGTGCGGGCGTGACCGAAATAAATCCGCATCCAGTCGGCGGCTGAAAGTTCTGCAGAATCGGCAACCCCATGCAGTGCGGCAACAGGCCTCGCTTCGCCGGGCGATGTTTCGTCAGGCGCGGCTTCGAGAATTGTTGTTCCGATCTTGCGTGCCGCCGCTTCGTCCTGGGCCTCCCAGCTCAATGTGTTGTCGTCGCGACCGTGGCGGAAGTGAAGAAAGCAGCGTGCCGACATAAGAAAATCCAGCGCGGCGTCGAGTTGCTTGCGCACTGGCGGACGCAGCGGACTCGCATCCGGCCAGTCATGCAGCTTGTCTATGGCCGAAATCAGGGCGAGCCAGCAGGCCACGTTGACATCGCGCAATCCGCCGGGCGCTTCCTTCAAGTTCGGTTCCAGGTGATACAGGGTCATGCCGTACTTGGCATGGCGCTCGCGCGTGACCTCCGCCAGCCCTTGCAGCAGACTCTTGGACTCGCGCATGACCAGCTTAGGGATTATCTTGCCGTGCAGGCGCCGGAACAAATCGTGATCGCCCGCGAGATAGCGGCAGTCAAGAAGAGAAATGGTGAACTCAGTATTGTTGGGGTCGTAACGGTCGCACTCGGCGAGGGTCCGCGACGCCGGACTCAGCTTCAACCGCAGGTCCCACAATTCCTGCGAGAAGCGGCGAACGGGATCCTTGAAAGTTTGCTCCGCGCTGCGATCGGCAAAGAGAAAAAGCAGGTCGATGTCGGAATAGGGGAACAGCCAACCCCGGCCGAATCCCCCCGTAGCCAGCAGCGCAAAGTTGGCGGGCTTGGCCGCATCGGGCGAAATAATATCGCGCCACAGCCGTGCCAGGATATCTTCCACCAGCCGAGTGCGTTGCGCGACCGCGACGCGACCGTCCCCCGATGCCTCGAACTCTCGCTGAATACGCGCCGATTCGTCGCTGAGGGAACCCCGTAATTCGCTGATCAATGAGGACGCTGCCATGATGAAAGTCATTCACCCTGTGACGCGGGCCGCGGGGGAATGCCACTCCAAGCGCTGCCTGTTAAAACGCTTTCCGGTTGCGTCCCGGTATCACTTGCGATCGCGCCTGCAAAAGCCGCGCCGCGTCTTAAGCACGCTAAAGTGCTCCCTCGCCGCGCTCGTCATTGCGGATGCGGATGGCCTCATCCACGCGGGAGCGAAAAATCTTGCCATCCCCAATCTTGCCCGTGCGGGCCGCGGTCAGGATGGCCTGCTCCGCCTTTTCAACCAGGGCGTCGGGCAACACCATCTCGATCTTGGTCTTGGGAATCAGATCCACGCTGTATTCACGCCCGCGATAGACCTCAGTGTGCCCTTTCTGCCGCCCGTGCCCGCGTACCTCGATCACGGTCATGCCTTCGACGCCGATTTCATGCAGCGCAGTTTTTACCGCTTCCAGCTTGGAGTTTTGAATGACTGCCTCAATCTTCGTCATCATGTCGTCATGTCCTGTTTTGCGTTCTTCACGTAGTCGCCGCGATTATGCCACTTAGTGACCGATAGCTTACGCGAACACCTCCCAATCATATCCCTCTTCGCGGTGTTCGGCATTCTTGCTCCCAAAACAGGCGGGCTTCCACATTCCAAGACCGCCTCACTCTACCGTTCGCGGGCGGTTTCACGGAAATCGAAACTATTTATCGTGCCTATCAGGTTTTGTTATTGAAGCGGCGGAGGGGCTTGAATTGCGGGTGCCAAGCTGTCGCGTTGCTTGCGCGAAATGGGATCTTGGCGCCGAGCGAGAGCGTGTTCCCGTCAGGCTGATCTATTTCGCTGGCCCCTTCGCCGCTTCCGCTGGCACGGCCGGTTTGGCGAACTTCGCATCGTCGACCGGAACATTCTGCTTCACGTCGCTGAGTTGGATCGTGAAGCGCCCACTCGGCCGCGCCAGCGTCCATCGGTAGGGAATCTTCACTCCGTTGGTGTCACGGTAATCCGCGTAATCGATCTGGGTCGGAAGCAACCCGAGCGCGGTGTCGCCATAACGGACCAGTCGCACCAGCAAACCGGACTGCTCGTCGAAATACAACTCGAGCGGAGGCTTTCCCTCGCGCTGGCCCACTACCTCGTAAGCCTCGTGGTCTCCGACTTTCTCCGTGCCCTGAACCTTAATTTCGCCGAGCATCGCCTTCAAGTGCGTGGCCAGGTGCAGATCGGCGTCCATCGCCGCCGCATCGATTTCGCTGCCGTGCATCTCGCGCACTCCGGGACGACCCGGCGAGGCCAGCCAGCCCTCCTGACCGTTAAATGCCGTAACACTGTCGCCGTCCGGCATGTGCGTGAAGGATATGCGCATGTCCGGATCCTTTGAATAAATGTCGATCGGCAGCGACTTGCCGCCAAAGTCGATCGTGCCTTTCATGACGCGACTGGTCACCTTATCGATCGCCGCCGCGCCACCGGCGGCCTGTATATATTTGTCGAGCAGTTGCTCTGCGGTTGGTCCGGTGGTTGGTCCCGCGTTTTCTTTGGTTGCAGCCGCTGTTGGACCCCCCGGCATTCCTCCGCTCATCGCGTCCTTAGGGTCCTCGGTCATCACGGTTGGGATCGCCTGCGGCTTGGCATTGCCGTTGTGGCAGGAATTGCAAGTGACCATGCGATGCCCGTCGAAGTCATCCGCATTGATGGCGATCATCATCTCCATCATCTTCCTCGCGGTCTGCTTGTTCTTTTTGTCGTCCTTTTCAAAGGCTCCCTGCACGTGGCAGAAATCACATTGCACGCCCAGCGAAGCCGTGACGAACTGCATGGTGGGAATGAGCTGCTCGGCGGGAATTCCCTTGAGCACCTGGATGTTCTTGAACTGCTCTTCAGCTTTCTTTGTTCCGGGGGTGCTGGCGGCTTGCATTGTGTCTGGGGCATGCCCTGAGACGCTGGACTGCGCTCGCACTCTCTCGAATCCAAACACCGCGATCAGGACGGTCATCGCCACAATCATCAAAACAAACGTCCGTTGTTGGTTCATCAATGCTTGTCCTCACTAGGAATTTTCAGAGTCTAACAGAGTAGCCAGACCCGCAATTGGCTTGCGTCCAGCGTCCTTACTTTGCATCCCTATTTTTGCTGAGCATCTTCTTTCACATCTTGCTTTAGATCCCCGTGGCGCACGAAGAATTTCCATTTATCCATCCCCGCCGGCACAGCGACGTCAAAGAACCCTACCATCATTTCGTCGGAAGTCTGATCGCCCCACGTCACGGTCTTCTCCGGATCGGGATTGTGGGGATTGTTCTTCGAGTTGTCATACCACGCAATCGCCCGGAGGCGCGTCCCTGCCTTTAGTGCGCGCGGCTCGGCCAGCCGGTAACTCAACTGCCAGTGAAAGTGGTAGTTCACACGCAACAACACGTCCACGCTGCCATCGTCGTGCACAATGTCATACTCGAAGCGCTTACCGCGCAAGTGCATGTGCGGAAACAGGCTGAGCAGCGTGGCGTCGTTGGGTAGCGTGCCCTGCACTTCCACACGAAAATCATCCGCGCCGGGCGGTATGATCAGCGCATGATTGTTTAGCTGCAGCGTGATCACTCTCTGCTTCGGCGGACTCTTCGCAAATACCAGGCCGATGCTGGTTTGATCCTGATCGGTCGTGCCATTCGTCGTGTAATGCATCTGAAACACAAGGTCGGAGCCTGCCGGCACGAACTTCGCCATCCCGTCGGGCCATTGGTCGGGCGAACTTCCGGGCGCGTACACCAGCAGCAGATCGCTGGTGGTCTCGTGCGCCTCGCGGCGTTCCAGTGGATCGTTCAACGTCGACACCGTGAACGGAACTCCGACTGGCGCGTGCCGCAGCCACTGCGAGTCCGGCGGACGAATATACACCACCGCGTGATGCACGTGGGCCGGACTTCCCGGCCGGAACTCCGACATCTGCACCCAGCGGTCCTCCGCGAAATGTGTTGGCACAATTTCGTACGTATATTCAATCTCGCCCTGTGCCGGAATTTGCACCGCCTGGGGCATTCTCACCACGAGATCAGGTTGAAGAATATTCCATCCCTCGGGCCACTTTCGGGGTGGGGGCGCGTCGTGCGGGTCGCCGGCAGGCGCTCCCGCTTCCGACCAGGTCACCACAGTCGCGATCTGCTGCGGAGTCAAGGAAATATCGTTGGCGAAATGCCCGTATCGCGGATCGGCAAACCACGGCGGCATCATTTTCGTCTCGACCGCGTGCGCCATCGCTCCTGCCCACGGCCGTGTCTGCTCGTAGTTCACCAGCGGCATGGGCGCGACTTCGCCGGGACGATGGCAACTCTGGCAATGGTCCTGCAGAATCGGGGACACATCTTTGTAGAACGTCGGCGGCGCCGGGGCTCCCGGTTGTTGAGGATCCGCTCCGCCAATGCAAAGCGTCATTCCGGCAAGGGCCAGCGCGCCGAGAACCCTGTAACCCATGCTGTGATTCTACAAGCCTGCTGTTCTTACTTTCGCGTGTCTTTCGTGTTCTTGGCGGAGACTGTTTTTCGACGGACTCCCGCCTCAGAGCGCATCGCCGCGAAAAATGCTACATTCAACAGTTCATGTCTGCCCCTAATTCCAGGTTCGTGCGCGCCTGCAAGACCCAAGCTGTCGACCGGACACCGGTGTGGTTTATGCGCCAGGCCGGACGCTACATGCCCGAGTACCGCGCGGTCCGAAAGCAGCACTCGCTGCTGGAAATCTGCAAGAAGCCCGCGCTCGCGGCAGACGTCACAATCACCGCAGCGGAGTTTCTCGGAGTCGACGCCGCCATTATTTTCGCCGATCTGCTGCTACCGCTCGAAGTCATGGGCCTGCCTTTTCATTTCTCCGCGGGCGAAGGCCCCGTCATCGAGAAACCGGTGCGCAGCAAGGAAGATATCGCGAACTTGCGCACTGATCGCGCCGCTGAACTCGGCTATGTCTCCGAAGCCGTGGGCCTGGTTGCGAGACATTTCGAGACTCGTTTGCCGGTGATCGGATTCTGTGGCGCGCCCTTCACGCTCGCCAGCTACATGATCGAAGGCGGAGGATCGCGCAACTATATTCACGCCAAGAAAATGATGTACAACTCGACCGCGGACTGGGACACGCTCATGCGCAAGCTGGTCACGGTCACGACGGCTTACTCGGCCGATCAGGTGCGTGCCGGCGCCGACGTCATCCAGATTTTCGACAGTTGGGTCGGCTGCCTCAGCGTGGAGGACTATCGCCGCTACGCACTGCCGCACGTCACCGGCATGGTGAAGCAGTTGCAGAAAACAGGAGTGCCCATCATTTATTTCGGCACCGACAGCGCCACGCTGCTGCCGGCGATGAAAGAAACCGGAGCCGACGTCGTTGGACTCGACTGGCGCATTCCGCTCAATGATGGCTGGGCGCGCCTCGATCACGAGTGCGCCGTACAGGGAAATCTCGATCCCGTGCTGCTCTTCGCCGACTGGAAAGAACTAAAATCGCGCGCGGAAGACATTCTCCGTCGCGCCGCCGGACGTCCTGGTCACATCTTCAACCTCGGCCACGGCATCCTGCCCGAGACGCCGGTCGACAACGTGAAGAACCTGGCCCGCTTCGTGCAGGAGTATTCTTTAGCGTGATTTAGATTTTGGGTGGCGTAGCGCTTCAGCGCTGCGGTTAAGTGCACCCAAGGGAAACGGGCTTCAGCCCCTGAGGTTCTGCAGCGTCTCTCCGCACTCCATGACTCGCATCGCCATCATCGGCGGAGGCATTTCCGGCCTGGCCGCCGCCTTCGCGCTCGAAGAGCGTCGCGGCGCTGGCGCCGACGTCGAGTACGTTCTCTACGAAGCTTCCGCGCGGCTCGGTGGCGTGCTTCGCACCGAGCTCATCGACGGATGCATTGTTGAAGCGGGCCCCGATTCTTTCATCACTGAAAAACCGTGGGCTTCGGATCTGTGTCGCGCGTTAGGGCTGGGCGATCAGCTCATCGGCTCCAATGACGCTGACCGCAAGACCTACATTCTTACGAATGGCCGCCTCGTCGAAATGCCCGATGGCCTGATGTTCATGGTGCCAACAAAAATTCTGCCGACGGGACTCTCGCCGCTATTTTCGTGGAAGACCAAACTGCGCGTGACGCAGGAGTATTTTCATCCGCCCCATGTTGCCGAACATGACGAGTCGGTGGCAGCCTTCGTTGAACGCCACTACGGCTCTGAGATGGTTGACCGTCTCGCTGACCCCTTGCTCTCCGGCGTCTATGGCGGAGATGCCGCCAATCTGAGCGTTCGCGCCGTGCTGCCGCGTTTCGCAGAGATGGAACGAACCCACGGCAGTCTCGGCCGCGCCATGTTGGCCGCACGCAAGAAGATGGCGGCGGGGCCGCGCAAACCCGCGCCACCGCTGTTTACTTCGCTGAAGAATGGGATGCAGCATCTGGCGGAGACAGCAGCATCGCGCCTCTCGCCGTCGGCTGTCCTGACCAACACTCCGGTGCAGGCCGTTCAACGCGAGGCTGACAGCTGGGTGGTTTCTGCCGGAATGCAATCGGACCAGTTTGACGCGGTCATTGTCGCTCTGCCTGCGCTGGCCGCGGCGCAGGTGCTGCGCATGGCCAGCCCCGAACTTTCGGCGGAGCTTGCCGCGGTGCAGTACAGTTCGTCCATCACCGTCGCCCTCGGCTACGATCGCCAAGTTCGGCAGTCTCTCCCACCCGGCTTCGGATTTCTGGTACCCCGGAGCGAAGGCAAGAAACTGCTGGCCGCGACCTTCGTGCACAACAAATTTCCTCATCGCGCGCCGGAGGATCGCGCTCTGCTGCGGTGCTTTTTCGCGGGAAGGACCGCGGAAGAAGTCTGGGCGCTCGCCGACGATCGGATCGTTGGAATCGTGCGCAAGGAACTGCAGCAGATTCTGGGTCCACAGATCGCCGGCCTGCGCGCGGATCCGCTTTTCGCCCGCGTCTACAAATGGAAGTCCGCCATGGCCCAGTACGGCGTGGGACATCTTGATCGCCTGGATCGCATCGAGCACTTGCGCCGGCAGTTGCCCGGCCTCGCGCTGGCAGGGAACGCTTACCGTGGCATCGGCGTGCCCGACTGCGTTCGCTCGGGCAGCGACGCAGCGAAACAACTGGTTGAGTCCTAGCTGCGTCTCGCGCTCCGGCATGTAGTCTGCCTGTGCTGTGGTTCGTGCGGGAAGCAAAATAGGGGCCATCAACAAAAATGTTGACGGCCCTCTTTTTTTCGAATGAAGCGGTTAGTCGTAAGCAGTCAGTCGTAAGCGCTCAGCTGGGTTTCTGGCGCTGCTTCTTCATACGATCCCTCTCCTTCAGGATTCCGCGGCCGCGCCTTGCGCCCGAAAATAGCTTCCTTCACCAGCTTCGAAATGGTCTGCCGGTTCTCGGCCACCACTCTCAGCCAGGCAAACTTCCCCATCATGGGGAAATAGATTCCGCGGAAGCACAGTCGCGCCAGGAAAATGTTGATGCGATACCCCAGCGGCTGGTCGTCGAGCGAATCGACGGCGTGAGCCAAAGCTTCCGGACTGTAAGCTTGCGCCCATCCGTATTTCACTTCGGCGTGGGCTTCCTCGATGGTCATTTTCAGAGGCGTGTGCGCCATGGCGAAGGGAATAAATTCCTTCCAATGCTTCGGCCGAGTAAGCCGCCCCGCGACCTCCAGCCGCTTGTAGAGCGGCGTTGCCGGCAGCGGCGTAAGCAGGCCGAAGATAGGTAGGCCCGGCGGCCAGGTGCGCACCTGCTCGAGCGTGCGTTCGGCCACGCCCGTAGTGTCGTTGTCCATGCCGAAAATAAACGACGTGATTGCGTAAACATTGCGTTTGGCCAGTCGTTCGAGCACTTCTGCATACTCGCCAGGCTTGTTGAAACCTTTGTTCACATCCTTGAGGTTTGTCGGGTCGATCGACTCCATGCCGATAAACACCCATTTGCCCCCGGAAGCTGAGATCAGATCGACGAGTTCCTCGTCGCGCAGAAGGTTGGCACTGATCTGCGCCACCCAGTGCACCTGCGCCCCGGCGGCAATAATGTCGCGCAGCAGCGACTTGGTGCGCTTCACGTTGATGGCAAAATTGTCATCGATAAAGAACACCGCCATTTGGCCTTTTTCCTTGCGAGCTCGATCCTTTAGCAGCAGCAGTTCGTTCACCACGCTCTCGTTGCTGCGAAAGCGAATGGAGTCGCCGAAGAATCCGGTTACGGTACAGAACTCGCAGCCGTAGGGACAGCCCCTTCCCGATTCGACCGGAATAATGCGAAATGTTCCCCAGCCTTCGCCGACTTTCTTTAGCAGCGGGAATGCGGCTTTCGGGACCAGGTTGAACTGGGTCAGGTCTATTGAGTCCCACGGAATCACCGGATATGGTTTCAGCGACGGTTTGCGCTCTTTGCCGTTTTCGTCCGCCGGTACATAGACTTCCTGGAGTTCGCCGCGTTCGGCATCGTTCACAATCCGCGGCCAGGTTTCATCGGCTTCGCCCAGAGCCACGGCATCGGCGTGGCGCGGGCCGCCGTCGCGCCCCAGGGCCTCATCGGCCAACTCAGTCACGTGCGGTCCTCCCATCACAACTTTCACGCCGGTAGCGCGAACGGCGTCAGCGATACGGTAAGCCTTGGCGATCATACGCGTCATGGCGCCGATGCCGACCAGATCGATCTTTTCGTCGCGGACATATTGGGCGATTTGAGCCTCGTCCATGCGCTTGGCGTTGCCGTCGATGAGCAAAACTTCGTGTCCGGGCGGGGTGAGCGACTGGAGCAGAAACATCCAGAGGTGAGGCATGAAATTGCGGGTCACACCATTGTCAGGGTTATAGAGCAGAATTCTCATGACGCCCTCCTTGAGAGCGAACGTTCCTTGCCGTACGTACAACTGTTACTCACCGCACGGAAGCGTCACGAGCGATGCCAAGAAATTGGCAAATCTACTTATATTTCGTGATGAAGTTTGGCAGGAATATGAAACCTATGGAATTGTACACCCATGGCTCAACACCCAGTGTTTATAAGTTGTCCGATTGTAAAAGTGTTCCACTGGCTGTCCAGTTTTGGGAAAGGCTCAAGCGGGAATTGAGGTCTTCGTCTTACTGGAGTCGCGCCGCAGCCGCGCCACTACCAGGCGAATTTCATCGTATGTGATTTCTGGTGGCAGGACGTCTTTCAGAGTCTTCAGGCGCTCCAGTCGTTCCAGCCCGAGAGTTGCGCAGGCCGCCTCGATCATCAACAGGCGGCTGCGATCAATCCATTCCGTGCGAAATTCCACTTCGCCTTTCTCCACCAGTCCGGCAACCGCGTTCACCACCGTCGCGATCTGCCGACCGCGGATGCGGGCAATGTCTTCGAAAGTCTTGCCTTCCGCCAGGAGCTGCAAGGTTTCGAGCGCCGGCGCAGTCTTCTTCTCTGGCAGAGCAGCGGCTCTCGCGCCCTCGCGATATTGCCGCAACGCGGATAGAATTGCCTGTCCATAGAGCTCCGCTTTGCGCTCGCCGATGCCTGTGATGCTCAGTAGCTCCGCAATCGAGCGTGGCTGCAACCGGCAAATCTCATTCAGAGAAGTATCATGCAGCACCACGTAGGCGGGCGCTCCCTGCTCTTTGGCCGTGATCCGCCGCCACTCCCGCAGATAGTCGCGCAGTTCCTGGTCCGCGTCTGCGACTGGACTCGCTGTGATTCGGGCTCCACCAGAACCGGCGCTCGCTGCGCGACGGACGGCCGCGGAAGTGACCTTCTCGGTGAGCCAGTCTGGCGCGGCCCCGCAAACGTCGCAGGCGCCGCAGGCCGTCCACTTGGGAGTCTCGCCGAAATGGGTGCAGATCTGCCGATGGCGGCAATTGCCGGCCTCGGCGAATGCGCGAATCGTGTGATATCTCTGCCAGGCGCGATCGCGCTCGGCTGCGTCGAGAATCTGGTTGGCAAAATATCCCAGCAGGCCCGCATCTTGTTTGCGCCACAGCAGAATGCAGTCGGCGGGGTTGCCATCGCGCCCGGCGCGGCCCGCCTCTTGATAAAACTGCTCCACCGACTTCGGCAGGGCCAGGTGGATCACGGCCCGCACGGTCGCTTTATTAATGCCCAGCCCGAATGCGATAGTGCCCACGAGCACACGAACTTCGTCCGACATCCAGCGCTCCTGATTGCGGCGGCGGTCGCTCGAATCCATCTTGGCGTGATAGCCGATGGCCGCGATTCCCTGGTCTTCCAGAAAGTCCACGGTCTCTTCCACTTTGTTAATCGTCGGCGAGTAGACGATGACGTTGCCTTCGTCGTAATGTCTCAGCGAGGTCACCAGCAGCGCGGTGTGCTCGACACTGTCGCACTGACGAACCAGGTAGCGCAGGTTGGGCCGGTGAAAACTGGCAATGTACTTATCGGGATTGCGCAACTCGAGTTGCGCCAGAATGTCGTGGCGCACGTGGCGCGTGGCGCTCGCGGTAAACGCAGCGATAGGATGCCCCGGAAACTTCCCGCGCAGGCTGCTCAATTGGCGGTACTCGGGACGGAACTCGTGTCCCCACTCGGAAATGCAGTGGGCCTCATCGATGGCGAAAAAAGAAATCGGCACTCGCTGCAGCCAACCCAGCGTGTCGGCGCGCTGCAGTCGCTCAGGCGACAGATAGAGCAACCGGAAAGCGCCTTCCCGTGCTTGGCGCATGACGCGGCTTTGTTCCTCATTGCTGACGGAGCTGTTGAGAACCGCGGCCGGAATGCCCATCTGCGCCAGTTGCGCCGCCTGATCCTGCATGAGCGCGATCAGCGGAGAGATCACGACTGTCGTTCGCTCCGATACGACCGCGGGCAACTGATAGCAGAGCGACTTGCCTCCGCCGGTCGGCATGACCACGCAGGTGTCGTGTCCGGCGAGCAGGCTGCGCACGATCCGCTCCTGCAAGGGCCGGAACGAACTGTAACCCCAGTAGCGACGCAACGGGGTCAGCAGGTCGGTTTCTGGGATCATGAAATCAGTATAGGGCGTGTGGAAATGAAAAATGCGCGAGTCGCAAATGTAATGGCGCTGGCTCCCAAGGCGGGACACCTTACAAGACTTGATCCAAGGCTTGTCATTCCGAGGCGCGCGGCGACGAGGAAGCTGCTGTCGGCAGCGTCGCATGGTCAGCGAGCGCACGAGCGCGGGGATAGACCCGGTTAAACGCAATCCAGACCGCCGCGATTACCACAAAACACAGCACGCTGCCCTCCGGGCCGACGGAGCCTCCGGTGAGCCAATCCGCGCCGTGCAGCGACGAACTGAGCAGGTGACCGGGCCCGACCGTTCCGCTGTCGGGCACGGAGTAGAAAAAAGTCTCGCCCCAATCCCAGGCAGCGTGAAAACCCACGGCAAACCACAAGTTCCCGGTGCGCCGCAGCGTCAGGCAGAAGAAGATACCGATCAACGCGGCCGCGAGAACCCCAGGCAAATGTTCGCCTTCGTTGCGCAAGTGAATCAGGCCAAAACCGGCGGACAGCACCGCGGCCGCCGGCCAGAACCCGATACCTCGCGCCAGCGTGAACTGCAAATATCCCCGCAGCAGAAATTCTTCAAACAGTCCGACCAGCAGAAACATCACCGCCCAGAACGCCGCGAAGCGGGCCAACCGTGATCCATGCAGAACCACATGACC
>Ga0187863_10001101_pt1 | contig 22135 bp, 20 predicted proteins | sample June2016WEW_11_1_FD_132975 | JGI IMG/M metagenome (GOLD analysis project Ga0187863, IMG submission 132975) | Peatland microbial communities from SPRUCE experiment site at the Marcell Experimental Forest, Minnesota, USA - June2016WEW_11_10 | ecosystem: Environmental > Terrestrial > Soil >...
AGGTGAAGGTGTTTTGCGAGTAGAGACGGAATAGAGCCAACAAGCGGACCGGCGATCGTCGGACGAGAGCAAATCGACCACAACAAAAGCGCGTGTGAATGGTGTGCAGCATGAGCGCTGCCCACACAAGGGCGAGTGCGCCCAGAAAAGGAGAATAGGCGATGACAATGACGGGGACGATGCGGAAACCCCACGGCGACCGTCCGATCGAAGGCGTGATGGCGAAGTGGTACGCGAACAATACGGGCGAGATGATGAAGGAGTACATCGATCTTGCGCGGAGGATAGCAGGCGAGCTGCCGAAGGGCAGCAGTGTGCTCGAGGTGGCGCCAGGGCCTGGCTACTTTTGCATCGAGCTGGCGAAACTGGGGCCGTATACGATCACGGGGATGGACCTGAGCCGCACGTTTGTGAAGATGGCTGCGGAGAAAGCGGCAGCTGCGGGCGTGAAGGCGGAGTTCGTGGAGGGATCGGCATCGAACATGCCGTTCCCAAAGGAGAGCTTCGATTTTCTGCTTTGCCGCGCCGCGTTCAAGAACTTTGCCAAGCCGGTGGCTGCGCTCCAGGAGATGTGCCGGGTGCTCAAACCCGGAGGGCGAGGGCTGCTGATAGATCTCAGCCGGGATGCACGGCCGGAAGATGTAAGCCGTGCGCTGGACAAGATGGAATTATCGACGGTGAACCGGTTCCTGACCAAGATGGCGTTCAGGACCATGCTCATCCGGAACGCTTATACGCGCGCAGAGTTTGAGCAGATGTTCGCGCAGACAAAGTTCGCGGACGTGCAGATCACTGGAGACGGAATGGGCTTCGAGATCACGATGAGAAAGTAGCAGTTCTCAGACCTTCCGCAACGGCTTGTGCATGGGCACCACCTGCACAGTCACATCGCGAATCTGCGAAAGAAACTTATTCAGCACTGAGCCGCGCAGCAGAATGTCGAAGCGCGAGCGCACTGGCTGGCCGAAGATTACGTGCGAGATGCTCTCCTGCTGCGCAAAGCGGATCAGCGCGTCGGACACATTCTTGTCCGTGAGAACTACCACCTGCGCGCCAAGGTCCCGTGCCATCCGCTGGTATTCCTCGATCCGCTGAAATGCCTCCGGGTCGCCATGGCCTTTGTCTTCGTCGGGCCGTGCGACATACACGGCGTACCAGTTCGTAGCCAAGCGGCCGGCCACGCGCGCGCCCACCCGAATCAGCCGCTCGGTACCGGGCCGCGAGCTCAGGCAGACCATCACTTTGTCAGGAACCGGCGCCTGTTCCAGTCCCTGGGTGCGGCGATAATCAGAGGCGCGCTTGCTGACTTGCTCCGCGGTCGCGCGCAGTGAGAGCTCGCGCAACAGGTTTAGATTTCCCTTGCGGAAGAAGTTCGCCAGGGACTGCTCGACCTTTTCGGGTGCATAGATTTTGCCTTCGCGGAGTCGAGAGCGCAGCTCTTCCACCGTGATGTCTACGTTGACCACTTCATCGGCGCGCTTGAAAAAGTTATCGGGTACCGTTTCGCGGATGACCGTATTCGCGGATCGATTCACAGCATCGTTCAGCGTCTCAAGATGCTGGATATTGACGGCGGTCATCACGTTGATGCCGGCGTCGAGCAGCTCGAGAACGTCTTCGTAGCGCTTGCGGTTTCTGCTGCCAGGCACGTTGGTGTGTGCCAGCTCGTCCACAATCACGGTATCGGGGTGGCGTGCGATGATCGCGTCCACATCCATCTCTTTCAGGTCCACCCCGCGATAGGGAATCACTCGCTGCGGCACAATCTCGAGATCGCGAATCTGTTCTGTTGTCTCCTTCCGTCCGTGCGCCTCCACCAAGCCAATCACAACATCCACGCCCTGTTTGCGCTTCACCAGGGCGTCATTCAGCATGTGATAGGTTTTGCCCACGCCGGGAGCGGCTCCGATATAGATTCGGAGCTTGGCTGGTTCCTGTTGGCGCTCGAGCACGATCTCTGACATAGTTAGGCCCTAGCCCACCTCAACCGGATGCTGAATCGTTTCCACCACGGCCACGGGAAGCGTGAAGCGAAACGTTGTTCCGTGCCCCAGGCGGCTTTCAACAGCGATCTGCCCGCCCAGCGACTCAACCAGCCGGCGCACCAGCGCGAGCCCAAGTCCTGTTCCCGAATCGGAGAAGGCATTGAAGCGGTCGAACAGCTTGCCGAGGCGATCGGCTTCAATGCCGCGTCCGGTATCGCGCACCGTGAATTGCACGAAGTTCTTGACCTCTTCCGCGGCCAGCAGAATCTCGCCCTCGGGAGGCGTGTAACGGAGAGCGTTCGACAACAGGTTGTCGAAGATGGAACGGACGGCGCGCCTGTCCGCCTGCACAAACGAGAGATCGGCGAAGGCGTTCACCTCCACGCGGATGCGCTTTTCCGAGGCCTCTTCGCAGAACCGGTCGCGTGCCTCGTTGAGCAAGGGCAGGGGGCGCAGACGATCGGGATGAAGTTCGCGCTTGCCGGTGTCGAGCTCGGCCACTTCGATCAGGTCAGCCATCAAGTCGTTCAGCTTCTCTGATTCGTTGCTTGCGGCAGCCACGAGTTCGGCTTGTAGCGGTTCGAGCTGGCCGCCGAATCCCTGGCCCAGCGCGTAAAGGCCCCGGCGCAATTGAAGCAGCGGGTCGCGCAGCTTGCGACTGGCAACCGCGATGAACTGCGTCTTGAAGCGGTCGACATCCTGCAAGCTGGTCACGTCTTCGAGGGTGGTTACCGTGCCGAGTAAACGGCCTTCGGAGTCGCGCATCGGCGTCGTGCGCAAACGATAGCTGCGTTCCTGCTTGCCAATGCGCATCGGCAACAAGGCCGCATCCCCCTCGGCAGCCACCGCCTTCTGCATCGAGACCGCATCGCGAATGGCGCTCAGGATCTTCTCGCCGCCGGGCGTTGTCGTCAGCGCCATCCGATCCGCGGCAGCTTCGCCGAGGATCTCGGCCGCGGCCTGGTTCACTTTCAGCACGTGTCCCTTGGCATCGGTGACAATGATCGGCTCGAAGATGGATTGCAGAACGGCGTCGGAGAGTTGAAACTCCATCTGCCGCCGGCCGGCCTCGCTGTCGCGCAGATCGCGCAAGCGGACGGCAATGCGATTCAGCTCGCTGGCGATTATGCCGAAGTCGTCATGGCTGTTCCAGTCGACTCGATGTTCGAGATTTCCTTGAGCAATGCTCTTCGCGTCGCGGGCCAGCAGGTGAATCGGGCGCAGCACCAGGACAACGGTCCCCACGCAGACCACCACCGAAGCTGCTGTAAGAACTAAACCGAGACGCCACTCGCCGGAGGCCATCAGCGCGTGCCGTGCAGAGATGGCAAGACCCACGGTAAAAGTGGCGAGCAGAACGCAGCCAAGGATCAGACGTTGGCTAAGATTCAGCATGGACCGGGCTCCGGGCCGGAATCGTGGCTCACTTCATAATGGGGGATACACCCTCATCGCGCAAAATCCAGGCATGGGTTGGCCAAAGCCGTGCAGGCTCAGGGGATCTGGCAAACGGAGAGTGCGCTATTGTGCCAGCGGCATTCAAGCCCCGGGGGCTGAGGATAGGAAACGAGCGCCCAATTCACGCCGAACTCCGATTTCAGCCGCTCGAAATCCGCCAGCTTGAAACGCGACCAGCCAGCCTGTGCTGCCACCTGACGTTCCCACGCAGGGCCAAGCTCGGGGACTTGGGTCACCACCGCCGTGTCTTTGATGGCGTCGGCGAGCTGACTGCGCTCGGCCAGGGCGCGAAAGCTGTGGTAATCCTCGCCCGGTGCGGCGAGATAATTCGGATCCATCGCGAAATAGGCATCCGTGGGCGTATTTTTTCGAATCCACCGGAAGGCTTGCAGCCACGGATTGTTCGCGTGAACGCCTGGCAGCTCGAGGTGCGGGCTGCTCGCGAACATCGCGCGCTGCGTAGCAAACATGCCCACGTTGATGACTAATAAATAGGCGATCCATCGCCAAGTAGACGACTTGAGCACGCTCCTTGACAACAGGCAACCGGCCACGAGTGCCATGAAGAAGTAGATCAGATGCAGGTAGCGCATCGGCTGCATCGGCGTCATGCGAACCAATCCCGGCGACCCGAGGATCACCATTGCGGCCACCTGCTGGAAGACGCCGTAGGCGAAGACAGCCAAGGCAAATCGCGACAGCTGCGTTTCACCGCGTTTCTCCGCGATGCGCCAAAGAAGCCAGAAAAGGAAGAGCGGTGCAATGGCGCCCAACCACTCGTACCAGGTCCATCGGTAGAGAAAGAAGTAGGAGCGCGTCTCCAGAGCCTTGCGCCAGACAGGCGTTGGCGACTCGAAAATCCAACCGAGCGGGACTGCGGCGGCCAGCGAATCGCGAAGCGAGCGAAGCCAGACGTGCACCGGTTCCAGTGTCGCCACAGTGAGAAAAACACAAAACGAAATACCCAGCACGGCCATGATCGGGTGCAGCACAACGCTGAGCAGCAAGAGCGGCACGGCCTGCCACTGCTTGCCGCTCATGATGCGCGAGACCGCAATCAGGATGAGCGCTGTGGAAAGATTGCGCGGGTGCAAATGCTGATCGGCGAGATAGAGGGCCGTGCCCGCAACGGGCAGCGTTAGCATGGCAGCCACCATGGCCACCCCACCCCATTGCACGAGCTTGTCCGCGAAGAGGCTCCGCGCGATACCCCAGCAGCCGACCATCATCAGTATGATCGTCGCGAACTGCCACAGGAATTCTGTAATGGATACGGGGATGTGAGTGACCTCGATGAATCCGGCAACCCACTTATCGAACATTGTGGCTTGAAGCTGCACCCGGAAAAACTCGGCGTCGTGTGGATACAGTGCCGGGTTCAGGTCGCCCTTGACCGCGGAAAGATAAACGCCGTCGTCTTCAATGCCGGGGTGATAGCCCATCACGATCACAGCGAGAATCGAGAAAGCAAGAATGAGCCAGATGTTGCGGTTGCGCAGAATTTCCACCTTTTCCAGTCCTACACCTCATTTGCGGGTCACGCCGAAGGGGAGAATGTCTGCAATCCGCTTGCGTTTAGGGCGGGAGGAAAAACCAGGGAACCCTTTGCGTAAACTGGAGACTCTTCGCACCCATCCCGCAGAATCAACTTGGGTAACCAGGCCGATCCCTTTGCTAGAGCTGGAAAAGCTTTCAGCAAACTATAATCCGAATTGTAGAGGACGCAGGCGGACCCTGTCTGCAATCCAGTTGAGAATGACAATTACTTATGACTCAGCGGCTACTCCATTGCGAGTTAGATGATTAGACGGACTATCCCCGTTGCTGTTTACGCGCGTCGGCTTTGTTGCAACGCCAAGGGTTGACATCATGAAACTTAAAACCATGCGGGCGGTCGATTATTGGATCGGCATACCGCTTTGTTTTCTCGGCACACAGCTGGTGCGCCTGCTCGGCGTCCGAAAAGGTCCGGAGAAGCCGAGCCGCATTTTGTTCATCGAGTTGTCTGAGATGGGCAGCACGGTAATCGCCAATCCTGCCCTTGAAAAAGCCAAAACCGCTCTCGGCGCCGAGATTTTCTTCCTCATTTTCAAGCGCAATGTCGAATGCCTCCACCTTCTACCCACCGTTGCCGATGACCACATCGTCACCATCCGCGAAACCAGCGTCTTCGCACTAGCCATCGACACGTTCCGGTTCCTGCGCTGGGTGCGCAGGGCAAACATCGACACAGTCGTGGACATGGAGCTGTTCTCCCGCTACTCTGGCCTGCTCACGGGGCTCTCCCGAGCGCGCCGCCGTGTGGGTTTTCATCGCTTCCACGCCGAGGGTCTCTACCGCGGAGAGATGCTAACCCATCGCGTGAACTATAACGGCCATATTCACATGGCAAAGAACTTCGTCTGCATGATCAACGCCCTGTTGGCCCCGCAGCCCGAGGTCCCTTACTCCAAGACCTATGTCTCCGACGAGGAGATCCGCGTTCCAACTCAGCCTGTATCGCCAGAAGAAAAGCAGTTCGTACACGGCCTCATCCGCCAGGTCTATCCGGAGTACCGCCCCAGCTACCATCGTGTGGTGCTCATCAATCCCAACAGCTCCGAATTGCTGCCGCAGCGACGCTGGGATCGCGAAAACTACAGCACCCTGGCCGCGAAGATTGTCAATGAATGGGAGGATGTGCTCGTCCTCATCACCGGCTCTCCCGCCGAACGCGAAGAGGCTCTGCGCATGCAGGAGAAGGTCGGCCATCCACGCTTCCGCAGCTTTGCCGGGATGCACAAGCTGACGGTGATCACGGCACTCTACAACGTTGCCGAGGTCCTGGTATCGAACGACAGCGGCCCCGCGCATTTTTCGGCCATCACGCCCATCCGCTCTATTGTCCTGTTCGGACCCGAGACGCCGAAGCTTTATGGCAGTCTGGGCAACACTGAGGCTATCTGGGCCGAACTTTCCTGCTCGCCCTGCGTTACCGCCGCGAACCAGAAAAACTCCGCCTGCAACGACGCCGTCTGCATGCGCCTGATCACGCCAGAGCGCGTGCTCGAATCCGTGCGGGGCGTCCTGAATGGAACAACAGCGAAACACGACCTGGTCCCCATTGCCGCGTTGCGTTCGTAGAAACTGAAATTAGCGATGGATCACAGCGCCGGTAGCAGAGTCCGCATCAGCAAAAATCCCGCCACTCCAAGAAAGAAAACCAGCGCCATGCGAATCCCTGGCTCCCGGTTGACCTCGGGCACCAGGTCGCTCGCACCCACATACAGCGCCACTCCGGCAGAAATCGGCAACCCGTACGGCATCCACGAGGGTGCCAGTTCGATCACCAGCACGCCGGCCAGAGTGGCCGCGGCCAGTGCCACAGCAGAATAGAACGCCACCGTCCGGCTGCGCCCGCTGGCAAGCATTACGCTCGCCATGGTGAACCCCTCGGGCGCCTTGTGCAAAAAGATCGCCAGAAAAATCAGCCAACCCAGTGCGTTGTTCACCACAAAGCCCGAACCGATCGCCACGCCATCGAAGAGCGCATGCACGCTGAGTCCGCCTAGCACCGAGTAGCCGGTCCCGTGCGAGACAAATTCGTCGTGATGCGTCTCCTCGCCGTAATGAAAATGCGCGTTGATGGTGTGCTCTAGCAGGTGCACCACGCAGTAGCCAGCCATGATCAGAATCGGCCCCAGTCGCGGGCTCAACCGCAGGCTCTCCGGCGTCATTTCCAGCAGCGCCGTCGCCATCAGGAATCCCGCGCCCAGCGCCACAAAATAGCGCAGGTAGCGCTCCACTCCCTTGGAACGCACCAGCACCAGCCCGCCGGCCACATCGGCCAGCGCGGCAAGAATCCCGAGAAGAATCGAGAGCCTGAGCATCCTTATCCGCTGTGCCGGATGTGAAGCACGTCGCCATCGTGCACGACGTATTCCTTTCCTTCAAGACGCAGGGTACCTTGAGAGCGCGCGGCCGCCTCACTTCCGGCAGCCAGCAGGTTGTCCCAGCGGATCGTCTCGGCGCGGATGAAGTGATGCTCGAGATCGGAATGAATTGCCCCAGCGGCCTGCGGCGCCTTCGATCCGGCAGGTACGGTCCACGCGCGGCACTCGTCCTCACCTGCCGTAAAGAAGCTGATCAGCCCCAGCAGCTCATAGCTTTTGCGAATCAGCCGGACTAATCCACTTTCATGAAGCCCATAGCTCGATAGAAACTCTGCAGCCTCGGCTTCGTCCATCTCGGCGAGTTCGGCTTCAACTTTTCCACAGATGGCCGTAGCGCCTGCATTGGGACGGTTCGCCACTTCTGCCAGTTTGAATCGCTCCACCGCCGAATCCAGATCGTTGCCAAGTTCGGTACTCTCTCCGATATTAAGAACATATAAAACAGGCTTTTGCGAGAGAAACATGAAGCCCTTAATGAGCTTTTTCTCCTCGGAGGTCATCTCCAGTTCGCGTAACGGCTGTTCTTTCTCTAGTGCTTCTTTTGAGCGCAAAAGTAACGCCTGTTCCCGCTCAAGTTCCCCCGTGCGCCCTTTCTTCAGGTCCTTCTCGACGCGCTCCAGCCGCTTTTCAACCTGGGTGAGATCGCTGACCATCAGGTCGAACTCGACATTCTTCACATCGCGCAGCGGATCGACCGGCCCCACATGCGGAATCGATGCGTCTTCAAAAGCGCGCAGCACGTGAATCAGCGCATCAACCTGCCGGAGGCTGGTCAGGAACGCCGTCTCTTTCAGCGCCTCCTGCCCGATCGCTGCCACATCGACGTATTCGACACTGGCGTAGGTCGTCTTCTTCGGCGAATAAAGTTCGGAGAGCTTGTCCAGCCGCTCGTCGGGCACGCGCGCCACGCCAATGTGCGCCTCGCGCGGATTCGAATACCCGCGTTCTTCTAATTTGGCCTTGGTCAGGATTTTAAACAGCGAAGTTTTGCCCACCTGCGGCAGGCCGATAATGCCAGTCTTCATTTGTCTTCCATCGCGGTCCCCTTCAGGATGAACAGCGGTCAAGGACCTTATCGATGATACAAGACGCATCTGGAATCGAACCGCGCGCGGCGCTGCTCCGTTGGCTCACGATTCAACAGAAGATTGCCAAGGGCGGCCGCCTAGTAGTCCATCGTTCACTGCCGCGTTTTGCTCCCACTTCTGCCCACGTGGGAGTCAAAGCGAACGCAGTTCAGCGCACGGGTGAAAGCTGACCACACCACTTGCTATAACAAACAAATGCGCCTCCAAGATTTCGCGCCCCGGCCCGCACACCTCAAATGGCTTCTCGATTCGGACCCAGCCATCCGTTGGCAGGTCATGAGGGACCTCACCGATGAAGCCCCCGACGCGGTAGCAGCCGAGCGGTCGCGCGTGGCAAAGGAAGGCTGGGGAGCCCGGTTGCTCGCCCGCCAATCGTCTGCCGGCCACTGGGGCGGGGGGCGGCATTGGGATCTGGTTGCCACATGGAGTCTCGTCGTCTTGAAAGACCTCGGTCTCGACCCCGGCGGGAACCATGCCCGCAAGATGATCGACCGCGTCGATAAGGGGCTCGTGTTCAAGCCGCTCAACAACCGGCCTTACCTTGACGGCGAAACGGAGCCCTGCATCAACGGCAGAATTCTAGGCATCGGTGCGTATTACAAGGAACCCAATGACGCACTGGCCAATCAACTCCTGGACGAGCAGCTTGAAGATGGCGGCTGGAACTGCGAAGCACCACCGTTCTCGTCGCCGAAGCGTCCTCCAAGCCGGCGGTCCTCGTTCCACACCACCATCTGCGTGCTCGAGGGATTGCTTGCGTACGAACGAGCAAAACACGAGCGAGAAGGGGACAAGAATGGGCGCAAATTGGGGGCCGTCATAAAGGCCCGCAGGAGGGCCGAGAATTACCTGCTCGAGCGTGGCCTGTTCCGCTCGCTGCGAACCGGCGAAGTCATCGATCAACGCTGGCTGCGCTTCTCGTTCCCCACGTTCTGGCACTACGACGTCCTGCGCGGACTCGATTATCTGCGGGATGCGGGAATCAAACCCGACAGCCGCGTCCGTGACGCCATTGGAATCGTGATGGAGCGCCGCCACCAGAACGGGCGCTGGCCGCTCAATATTCTTCATCCCGAGCATATTCCATTGGAGATGGAGACCGGCGTCGGTCGGGCAAGCCGCTGGAACACACTGCGTGCTCTCCGAGTACTGCGTTGGTACAACGACTCAAGTTGGTAGACGGGATTTTGTTGCTCGCGCTAAGTTGATGCTTCCGAATGGTTCCATTGGTTGCATCCGGCGATATTCAAGGGCCCCTGAAAGCCCTCTAGTGTCGCAAAAGCACTTATGAGAGCGCTGTTCCTGAACTAAGAGTGCCCACAATGCTATGTGCATAAGCGATACGTCCTACGATGCTAAATCTGGTCCCTTGGTATAGAACTCTGAATAGCCCCCGTGCGCAATTTCGAGCAAACCCGAACAGAATTCCAGGAGATACTCACCAAGCCCATTCGCGAACTCGGGCTTAAGCTGGAGGGTTCTCCGCTGGAACGATTTGTTCAGCAGCTTTATCGCGAACTCGAAGCCAAAGGCATCCACAAGTTTCGTCCGCATTGTTATCTCACCGATGAATGGGGATGTCCTTCGGGCGAGCCAGTCATCGGCATTCCGTTCTATCTGGCCAACCCGGACCTGGCGCAGCTTGAGCGCGAGATGAACGATCTGGAAGACGCTCGCGAGATCATGATGTACATGCGTCATGAGGCCGGACACGCATTCAATTACGCGTACCAGCTCTACAAGTCGGCTGAGTGGCACGATCTCTTCGGTCCGTTTCGACGTGCTTATCGCGATAATTACCGTCCCATCCCGTTCTCGCGGAAGTTTGTTCGCCACATGGCGGGGTGGTACGCGCAGAAGCATCCGGATGAAGATTTCGCTGAAACATTTGCGGTCTGGCTCACGCCTCGTTCGCAATGGCGTAAGCGCTACGAAGGCTGGGGTGCGCTGGCCAAGCTTCAATACGTCGATCGCATGGCGCGAAAAGTCGGAGAGGTCGAACCGATCCGGCGTCGCGGCCGTACCGACGTCACCGTCGATGATATGGAATCCACGGTCGGCGAGTTCTATCGACTCAGCCTGCCCGAGGAGATTCCAGTGCAGGAACTCGCGCTGGATACCGACCTTGCCGATATTTTCAATGTCTCCAGCAGGCGACATAAGGGCGTACGACCAGCCCACGAGATGTTGCATCAGCATCGCAAGCCGATTGTCGACAAGGTCGCGTATTGGAGCGGTGTCCAACGTCCGGTCGTCAAGCGACTCGTGGAAACCATCTGCAAACGCGTTGAGGACCTGGGTCTGCGCGTGGACGTTCGACGCGAGTCCGAATACCTGACGGAGTTCATCGTGTACACAACCGCACTCTCCATGAATTACCTGATCCGTGGGAAGTTTATTCATCCCTGAGGGTGCCGGCAGCTGCCGGATCTCGGATTGGAGGACGATTGACTGGACCGAAATTGAAAGTTACCGTGCTGTACGACTTGTGGGAAGAAGAACCTGCTGAAGTGCCGGAAGAGGTTCCTCCACCTCGCAAGCGCAAGGGGCAAAAGAAACGCAAGAAGAAGCCGGTGAAGCACGACCGCGAAGAGATCTTTGAAGCCCTGGAGAAGCTCGGCCATGAGCCGACGTATTACGTTCTCGACGGGCGCCCGCAATCACTGGTCGGACTCGCCAAATGTGGCGCCGATCTCATTTTCAACCTCACAGAATCGTATGCAGGCGATGACACCAAGGAGATGCACGTCACGGCATTCCTGGATTTGCTGGACATCCCCTATACCGGCGCGGGACCACACGCGCACATTCTTGCGCAGGATAAATCGATCGCCAAGAAGATGTTCGCTTTTTATGGGATTCAGTCGCCCTACTTCGCGACAGCCTATCGCGGCACCATCGACCATGCACATGACATCTCGTTTCCACTTATTGTGAAACCCACCTCCGAAGATGGGTCCATCGGCATCGATGCTGCTGCCTTAGTGACCAGCGTAAAGGAGTTGATGGAGCGTGTCTCTTATATACAGAAGGAATTCGATTCTCCTGCGCTGATCGAGGAGTACATCGAAGGACGCGAAATCTACGCCTCCATCCTCGGCAGTTACGATAGCGCCCATGCGCTCCCGCTGGTGGAACTTGACCTTTCGAAACTTCCCAAGGGCGTGCCCAGGATCGCCAGTCAGGATGTGAAATTCGAGAAAGACACGGAAGCGTATAAGCTGACGAAATCGGCGATCGCCGAAGACCTCGATGAAGAAACCGTAACCAAGCTGACCGAGACCGCCCTCAAGGCGTATCGCGCCGTCAAGCTGCGCGATTATGGCCGTATCGACATGCGCGTATCGAGCAAAGGCGAGGTGTATGTCATCGAAGCGAATCCGAACCCGTGGCTCTCCAGCGGACAGGAGTTTGCCATGGCCGCGAGGAAATCCGGCCTCTCCTATACCCAAATGATCGGAGAGATCGTGGACCTTGCGATGGCTCGGCAGGCGTAGGAGAATGGCAAAAAGTTGAGGTGAGTCGCGGCGCACCGGTCCACTCGAGAGCATCGCGAATCTCGCAGTATTCGAACTGGTAGCGCGCCTGTTCCTCAGTTTGCTCACCATCGGAATTGGCGCTGACTGCTGTTTAGGTTTTTCACCGCCTTACTCTCAATTTGATCCTGTCCGCAACGCTCATTATCCTTCCCGCAACTGGATCTCTCAGGTCTGATGGAATCAGGCTACTCTGGCAGTGTCCGCAGCCCTTCTCGCCAGTAGACGAAGCCAGCGAACCATGCAGAACCGCAGTCTCGCATCCAATCTCGGCATTTACTCTTACGTTGCCGGCGCAATATGGGTCGTCTCCGACTCCATCTGCCGAGCCGCCAAAAGAGCGCTCGCCCCCAAGTTGGACATGAAAGCAACACGAAGGAAACGGCCCGCTCCCTTCTACGGGGCATTCGTGCTGACCTTCTTGTCCGGCAGCGCGTTTTTGGGCGTGCCGCCCCAACTGACGCTCCAGAGCCCCGGGCAACAGCCAAGCGCCACGGTTGAATCCGTCACCACCACTGACCTCTACCACAATCCTTGCGACACAATGATGGACACGATGAAGGGCATGAGCGTCATGGGCGAAAGCATGGAAGCCATGACCAACCACATGTGCATCACCCCGGCCCGCCCGGAGCTGTCCGGGGACAAGGACCACGCCAAGGCTGTTGTCGACCAGGTTCGGACCGCAATCGAAAAGTACAAGGACTACAAGAAAGCTATCGCTGACGGTTACATCCAGGCCAATCCAACCGTCGACCAGCCCCAGTTTCATTTCACCAACGACGCCAACGCCAAATACGCCGACACCGTCTTCGATCCCACCCGCCCCACTTCGCTGCTCTACTACCACACGGCGCAGAAGCGCTTCGTCCTCGAAGGCGTCATGTTCACCACGCGCCCCAGTGCGTCCGAGGACGAGTTGAACCGGCGCATACCCCTCAGCGTGGCACGCTGGCATAAGCACACCAACTTCTGCGGCGCCCCGGCGGAGAAGGTGAAGGAGTACTTTGGCGAGCACCCGAAGTTCGGCATGTTCGGCTCAATCCATACCCGCTCGGCCTGCGTCGCCGAAGGGGGAACCTTTCTTCCCGAGGTTTTTACGTGGATGATTCACGTCTTTCCGTACGAGAGCGATTTCACGAACCAGTTCTCGACGAACGACGACATCAGTCACGTACATTAACTACTTAGGCAAGGGGGCGCACGCCTCTGCCGCAGATGAGGCGTTCACGCCCAATCAAAGTCGAACGAGGTGCGTTGGATCCTTCCAATCGATTCAATGAACATCGAAGACACCGCGCTAGCTCTTCCGCTTCACGAATCGCAACGCCGTAACCGTCGATGAAACCGCGGCAACCTTGGTGTCGACAATCCCGGCGGCCAAAGCCGTCGAACGCACGATGTTTTCGTTCAGTGCATGCCCCGGCCCTTTGGGATAGATGAACCAGATGGGCACGCCGCGACTCAGATCTTCCGCAGATTTCTTCAGCGCTGCGGTTAACTCGCCGGGTGTGTCCACGCGGGCCAGAATCAGATCGCCCCGGCGAGCCGTTACTTGCTTAGCTTCCAATAACGCCTTCTCCAATTCCATATCGTCCACAGTGCCGATCACGCGCACGACGGATTCCGCAGTGATGCCAAGCTTCTTCGCCAAACTGGGCGGGGGAGTCATCAGCGCTTTCGCCCATCTTGCCGCAAGGTCTCTTCCGAGGTCCAGCGACACAGCCTCGCCATTGAAGGTGAAGCGCAACCGGTCCCCATCAGCTCGAATATTCTTCATCGTAGCAAGGGGAACCCGGCGGCGGAGGCCTCCGCGCAGAATCAGCTCCGGCGGCTCGATCAGCACCTTCACCTCGGCCTTCGCGCCATTCCAGTCGCAAGTGCAGGTTGCTTCCCGTCCCATGGCGCCCTCCGCACTCACAGCAATTCTGCATGCCCGGCTCTGGAACGGGCAACTTCGGTCCCACTGCGATTACGGGCCTGACGTGAGTACTGTGCGGGCGAGGCGCTTGAAATCTCTTACCAGACTGCTGTCATGACGGCGGCAGCAATGTCCATGGGCCAATGCGCAACGATGAACGGAGCCAACCGGCGGGTGCGCAGATAGAACAGCATCATGACTACGACGCCAGGAAGAAAGTCGAGGAAGCGAAACATCAGATACTTCCAGTCGGGAATGAATGGAAACATGCAGTGCTGCGCGGTCCAACAGAAGCCCACGATCAGGAAGGCGACCCAGGTGCGGCCCGTGAGGGCCTCCAGCCGTGGCAGAACATATCCCCGGTAGGTAAGCTCTTCCGTGGGTGCCTGGATCATCCACCAGACTGTCACGCTGTAGACCGTGGCCCACAGGGGCAGGGCATGCGCCTGCAGCAAATACACAATTGGGGCGTTGGCAGGGGACCCGTAGATCAGAACCTCAGCGAGATATCCTCCGCCGATGAAAAATGGAAAGATGAAGACGAAAAGAGCCAGCCCCAGAAACAGGTCGCGCCCATAACGCAGGCGAATAGGCCCGATGAGGTCGCGGAGGCGGATGCCTTCCTTGTGAGTGAAGTAACGCACGCCGATAAGGCAGGCGAAGTCACAAAGATTGGCGTAGACAGGCCACCATTGACCCGCCGTCCGGAAAGGAGCGGGGCGATGCAGGGCAAGCAGGAATACAGCAAGCAGGGATTGCAATGTTAGCCACAGGACCGAGCGCGCGCATACCAGCAGCAGGGGGCCAATCCACGAGATGCGCCCGGCTGCTGCGCGTGCCTTGATCGAGGCGAGTGAGTTTTGCTGGGGGATTTCCGGACCGGCTTCGATTCCCTGCGCCATCGGATGCATCCTCTGGCGCGCAATCGTACTACGAGGGACATGCAGACCAATGTGATGTTGTGATGCTGTGTCGAGGCGGCCTGCGTCCCACTCGGCGCTCTATTCGCTGGGTTGCGGTGCGTAGCGCAGAATCACGACGCCCGACTTGAGAGGCCGCGCTTCCAGCAACTTCAGGCGCTGCCGCGGAAGGTCACGACCAAACAGAGGCGTGCCTCGGCCCAACACGGCCGGCGCCAGCGCGAGACGGAATTCATCGAAGAGTCCGGCCTTGGTGAGAGTTGCAGAGAGCGCGGCGCTGCCGAAAACCAGGATGTCCTTTTCGATTTCCTGCTTAAGCTTCGGGGCCTCCACTGCTGTGCCACCCCGAATGATCCGCGTATTGTTCCAGTCCGCCTCTTCCAGGGTCCGTGAGACAACGGCCTTTGGCACGTTGTTCATGAGATCTGCCACCTCCCCGTGCGCCGTCTTCCAATAAGCGGCCATGCCTTCGTACGTGACGCGGCCGAAGAGCAACATTCCCGCGGAACGCAGTTGCTCGACCGAGTAAGTCTCGATTTCCTGATCCCAGACATATTTGTGCCATTCAAGATCCCACTTTCTGGCGCCTTCGAAGTAACCGTCGAGCGAGATCAGATTCCACTGGATCAATCGGGCCATGGACGAACTCCTCAGATTGAAGTCTTTCGGAAAACAGGGCCCAAAAGCAGAAAGAATGTTTTCAGATTCGAGTCGATTCGCTGCGAGCGACCAGGACCACAGTCGCAATTCCCAGCAGAAGGACGATCAATTCCACATGTTCACTGCGGTTGTGCAGCTTGTTGAAGTCCGCGACCAAGGGATCCGTGGGATTCCGGACGTCGATCGCACCGCCCGCGGCCATTCGATCCCGCTCCATTGCCGGGATGATGCCGTATTGCGAATACGCTGTACAGACCAGCATGAGCACCAGCAGGATCATGGGAGCCAGCACCGCGCGCGGATTGTAAATAGCCCAGGCGGGAGCCAGCGCCAGCAGCGCAAGCGCCACCAGGCCCGAGACAAGTCCGATTCCATGCAGTATCCGCAGCAGCTCCCCCACAATTGTTCCCGCGACGTGCGTGTTCGCCTGCAACGTGCTGAAGGTGACGGCCGCGACCACAGGGAAGAAAATCTCACCACCCAGCCAGACGATCAAGGCAAGATAAAGCAGCGTACGAAGCGATGTCTTCATGGGGCAAGAATACAAGCAGTCGGCTACTACACGGTATTTTCGTTAGGGGAGCCCGCACGAAAACTTGCAGAGAATAGCGAGTTTGGAATTACGACGGTTTCGGTCGTATGTATCAGCCATCACAATTGTTCCACGTGGAACAATTTGAAATGTTCCACGTGAACAATTCTGACCCTGGAGCCGGGATTATTGCAGGCTTCCGTGCACCGAGGGCCGGCCAATGAGCCGCTCAATGCGTTTTTGGATCGGCGGGTGAGTCGAGAAAAGGCTCATCAGCATCTCGCCCGAAAGCAAAGGCTGCACGATGAACAGATGCGCCGTATTCGGTGACGCCATCAGCGGCACTTGGCGGCTGACGGCTGCAATCTTTTCAAGGGCGCTCGCAAGCGCATAGGGGTTGCCGGTGAGGTGCGCGCCGCTCGCGTCCGCCTCATATTCGCGAGTGCGGGATACCCATAATTGAATCAATAGCGCTGCGAAGGGTGCAAGCAGCAGCATGAGAATGCCGCCGAGGCCGCCGCCGTCGCGGTCGCGGCGATCGCCGCCGCCGAATGCGCCGAACCAGAAAGCCATGCGCGCGAGAATCGTGATCGCGCCGGCGAGCGTCGCAGCAATAGAGCTGGTGAGGATATCGCGATTGCGGACGTGGCCGAGTTCGTGGGCCAGCACGCCTTCGAGCTCCTCATCGGTGAGCAGGTTGAGAATGCCGTGCGTGACTGCGACCGAGGCGTGTTGTGGATTGCGGCCAGTCGCGAACGCATTGGGAGATTCCGTGGGAATAACGTAGATCTTCGGTATCGGCAGACCTGCGCGGCTAGTGAGGCGCTCGACGACGTTGTAGATGCGCGGCAATTGCTCGCGTGTGATTGGCTGTGCCCCATACATCGCAAGGGCGATTTTGTCGGAGTAGAAGTAGCTGAAGAAATTTGTGGCCGCGGCAATTACAAAGGCAATCAGCGCGCCGTTGCTTCCGCCAAAGTACTCGCCCGCGAGCACGAGGATCAGCGTCAAGGCTGTCAACAAGATCGTGGTTTTGATGGTGTTCATCTGCGCGCTCCTGACTTTTCGGGCCCTCTCAATTGGACGCGCGAGAGCTGGCGAAGGACCAGGAATCGGTGTTCACAGGAAGCGGTAATTCTCTGCAATGCAGGCAACCGATAGGGTAGGGGGGTATGGGTGGATAGGTGGATAGGTGGGGATGGGACCCTCGTGGAACTGGCAGTCGGAGCGATGGCGCTTCGCATCTCGGAATGCCCCGTCATTGTGCGCTTATCTACCCGTTAGTCTGCAAATGCCGGTTCTAAGCGTAATTCCATTTCGTCTCAAGTTCATGGCGTGGGGATTTTCTCTTCGCTGTTGTGCGGGTTGCAGCTAAAGGTGCATCTAAACGACTAGTTGCAGCCAGGAGATACGACTATGCGCTTCAAGCACCCTGTTTCAATTTTGTTGGCAGGGACATTTGTTTCTGCGTTGTTGATGAGCGGTTGCGCGGTTCACGCGCGCGTCTACGATCCCTACTATCACGACTATCACGGGTGGGATCACGAGACGGTCTACTACAACCAGTGGGAACACGATACGCATCGGGACCACGTGGACTTTAACCATCGCAGCGATGCGGACAAGAAAGACTACTGGACGTGGCGACATAGTCACGAGGACCAGCACTAAGGTGAAATTCAGAATCTGAGAAATATAAGAGCCCTGCTGATCGCAGGGCTCTTTTTGTTGCCAGGAGAGTGCTGTAGTCGTTCTTAATTTATGGTGTGAGACTACGCCGATTCGCTCTTCCACCAAAGATTACTGATGGTTCTTCTGGGTACGGCCGTACTGTAGATTCATCGCTATCTTCAGCTGGCTAGGAATTGCGCTTCAGGGCGCGCTTCAGGACCACTTCCAAGGCTGGTTTTACTTCCGCGTATTCTTCTGGCGTCAGGGTACCGTTTAGCTTTTCGCTCTCCAGTGCGAAGAGCTCTTCTTTCAGAGCATTCAGCAGGGCTGCGTTTTTGGCGGCTGGCGTTGCGGGGCTGGCGAAGGCTGGTGTGGGCACCGTTGCTGGATGTGGTGTGGCGTGGCTTGTGGGGCCTGACGGTGCACTCGATGCGGTGAATCCTGCAGTGAATGTGGGCGTGGCGAGTCCCGTTGCAGCGGCGTAGGCGGGCGTCGTGCCTCCTGCCGGCTTGCGGAGGAGGAAGGCGGCGGTTGCAGCTAAGAGCAGGCCGAGGCCTCCAAGGATCCACCACTTGTATTTGGTGAGAGGGTCGGGCGTGTTGATAGGTTCGCCGATGCCGCCTCCCGGCGTAGTACCAGGTGCTCCTGCGGATTGCGTTGCGCCCTCGCCCTGCTGAGGGCCACCTTGCGCTTCGCGGGGCATGGAACCTGTTCCCGAGACGGTGAACTCAAGGGCCTTGCCGGGCGTGACATTTTTCGCGACGTAGGTCTGGATGGCAGGGTCCTGCGTGATGGGCTGGAAGGCGACCCCCGAGCCCGAGGCGAAGGTCATGCTCTTGGGCAGGAGGACGCCGATGCTTTGCGTGAGTTGCGAGACCTGCGGATGGAAGGTGAATTTTCCGTTGCTGTAGGGGACGGTGTACTCGATTTGAAAGAGCGTGTCCTTGTCGCCTTCGTCGGGCTGGATGGGAAAGTTGAAAGCGTAGTGGCCCTTGGCGCCGGTAGGGTCGAGCTTGACGCTGGTGGGGAGACCGGTGGGGCGTTGCGCGGCGACTCCTGCGATGGTGGCTTCGGGGGGCAGAGCGATTTCAAAGGAGCGCGGTGTCCACTGGGTGCGCGGCGGCATGCTGGTGTTGTGGACGAAGTAGCGCTCGGTGACGCGGAGCTGGCCGTTGTCGGATTCGAATTCGAAGACGTCGGCCTCAGTAGAGACACCTTCGACTTTGGCTGCGACGTCGTAGACAGGGATGTCGCCGGGAGCATTGCCTTGCGGCGCGGCGATGAAGTAGCCAGCGCCCTGGTGGGTGACGCGAATGAGATAGGGGCCGCTGCCGGGCTCGTTGAGGGAGTAGAAGCCCTTCGCATCGGTGGTGGCGTGGGCCACTTCGCCCATGCCGGCTTGCACGTCGACGAGGACTACTGTATCGCCCGCGGCGGGTTTACCGGTGGTCTTGTCGATGACGGTGCCGGTTACGGTGGCGGCTTGGGCGAAGGAGGCGGCAAAAAGGAGTGCGGTCGCGGAGATGAGTGGTGAGGCGTTCATGATGTCCTATTCGTGCGAATGTTCAGTTTCGTGCTCTCCCACCCAAGCAGAGCTTGGATGGGGCACCCATTTTCGTACTGATTTTGAGATTCCCAAGTGCATGCGGTCAGGCTTGCTGGAGGAATTCGATTTCGGCGAGGAGTTGCGCGGTTTCGTTTTCGAGCAGAGCACGCTGGGCGACGAAGTCTTCTTCTGGATATTTGCCGGCACGGTATTCGAAGTTCAGGTCGCGGAGATTCTCGTAGAGCTGGTCCTTGCGCTCGAGGAGATATTCGAGGCGCGTTTTTTCGTGTTGATTGGCGAAGACGTTGTCGGGCCAGAAAGTGTAAATGCCGAGCGCCAGGGCGAGCAGGATGCCGGCGATGAGGCCTTGCGATTCAGTCATGGTCAAATGCCTCCGTCGATGCCTGAGCCGGTTTCGCGGCGGATCTTTTCACGCAGGGCATCCATGGTGGGGTTAGAAAGCTCGGCAGGCTGTGTGCGGCCTACGGACCAGTGGCGCACCAACAAAATTGTTCCGAGAAGGGCCGCGGCGAAGACGGCGAAGGGCGCGATCCAGGCTACGAGGTCGAAGCCGTGCGTGGTGGGGGCGGCGAGTACAGTAGCGCCGTATTTGGCTGCGAAGCTGGTGAGTATTTGCTCGTCTGTGGCGCCGGAGGCAATGGCTGCGCTGAGCTCGTCGCGCATGTGGCCTGACTCGGGGCAGCCGACGTGATTGCATTCGCCGAGGAGTTGCGCGCAACTGCAAGTGCACATCAGGCGATGGCCAAGGTCATTGAAGCGGGAGCTGGCGTCGGTGGCGCCCACGGAGAAGCAGACGGCCACGGCGAGTAATAGCGCTTGGGTGGTCTTGATCCAGAAGTTGATCGTGTTGGTTTCCCACCCTTTCGGGAAAAAGCGCCGAAAGGATGGGGCACGGAAGTTCTGGGGCTGGTGCGCACCGCGACAAGCAGGTCCTTCGACTTTGGCCGCTGCGCGGCCTTCGCTCAGGATGACAGCGGCTTGGTTGGGGTTCGTTGCTTTCCCTGGCCTGAAAATCCAGACCCGGGGCACCCATTTCCGTGCTGATTTGAGCTTTGCAACCGCACGTCCTTCGACCTCGCTCAGGATGACAAGGGATTTTTTATCGGGCATCAGTCGCCCCCTCGGAGTGCAGGCTCGCTTACGGTGCGGGCGGCGGGGACGCGGAGGGATGCTGTGGCTGGGGAGAGACTGGGTACGAGGGCGATGAAGGTGCCGAAGACGATGAAGACTACTCCTGCCCAGATCCAACCGACGAGCGGGTTGAGGAAAGCTTTAATGATGGGCTGGCCTGAGTCGGGGTTGGTGCCTTCGTAGACGACGTATAAATCCCAGCCGGGAACGGAGTGGATGGCGACCATGGTTTGCGGCTGCTCGCTGGCTAGATAGACGCGCTTCTCCGGCGACATCTGGAATAGCTTTTTGCCGTTTTTGTAGACATCGAGCAGTGCGTACTCGGAGTTGTAGTTGGCGTTCGAATCCTGGGTGAAGCCGACGCACTCGAGTGTATAGGGGCCGATGGGCAAGGTGCCGTGCAGCGCGAGTTCGCGCTCTTCATTGCGGTTGAAGGCCGAGCCGCACAAGCCTACGACGACGATGACGACGCCGATGTGAATGATGTATCCACCGTAGCGGCGGGTGTTGCGGCGGATTAGCAGAAAGATTGCCGTGAAGAGATTGCGATGGGTTTGCTTCGCGATGACGGCGCCTCCACGGAGAAACTCCGAAAGGATGGCGGTGAAGACAGCCGCGGACATGGAGAAGCCGACGAGAGCATAAAAATTGCCGGCATCGAAGGCACCGTTTTTCCACGGCGATACGCCCACCGCGATGCAGACGATGGCAGTGGCCCAGAGAGCGATGGTGGGCAAGACAAAGTTGCGGCGGACGGATCGCAGGGATGTGGCGCGCCAGGGGAGCAGCGGGCCGACGCCGGTGAGGAAGAGCAGGAACAGTCCGATGGGGATGGCAACGCGGTTATAGAACGGCGCGCCGACGGTGACTTTGCTGCCCTGGACGTACTCGCTCAGGATGGGGAAGAGTGTTCCCCAGAGGATAACGAAGCAGGCAACGAGCAAGACGAGATTGTTGAAGAGGAAACTGGACTCGCGGCTGACGAGCGACTCGAGGTGCTGATCGCTCTTGAGGTGATTGCGCTGCAGAACATAAGTGAAGATGCAGACGGCGAGCACGATCAGCATGAAGGTGTAGAACCAGCTTCCAATGGAAGACTGCGCGAAGGCGTGCACTGAACTGACGAGGCCGGCGCGCGTGAGTAGAGTGCCGAGCAGCGTTAGCAGGAATGTCGAGAAAATGAGCCAGACATTCCAGCTCTTCATCATGCCCTTGCGCTCCTGCATCATGACGGAGTGGAGGAAGGCGGTTCCTGTGAGCCAAGGCATGAAGCTCGCGTTTTCGACCGGGTCCCAACCCCAGTAGCCGCCCCAGCCGAGCACGGCGTAGGCCCAGTGCATGCCGAGAAAGATGCCGCAGGTGAGAAAGAGCCAGGTGACGAGGGTCCAGACGCGGGTGATCTTAATCCACTTTTCCCCTGGGTAGCGCATCATGAGCGCGCCGAGGGCGAAGGCGAAGGGGACGGTGAATCCGACGTAGCCGAGGTACAGCATGGGCGGATGGATAACCATCTCCGGATATTGAAGGAGTGGATTGAGGCCGTTGCCATCTTCGGGAATGGCGCCTTTCAGGAGCGAGAATGGCGGCGCGGCGAAGTTGACGACGGCGAGGAAGAAGACCTGCACTCCGGCGAGGATGGTTCCTGCGTAGGCGTAGAGCTTGACGTCGGTTTTGTGGGTGAGACGGAGCACGAATCCGTAAGTCCCGAGCAGCCATGCCCAGAGGAGCAGCGAG
>Ga0187863_10001104_pt1 | contig 22103 bp, 16 predicted proteins | sample June2016WEW_11_1_FD_132975 | JGI IMG/M metagenome (GOLD analysis project Ga0187863, IMG submission 132975) | Peatland microbial communities from SPRUCE experiment site at the Marcell Experimental Forest, Minnesota, USA - June2016WEW_11_10 | ecosystem: Environmental > Terrestrial > Soil >...
GGCAGAACTGGTTACGCCAACGGGCGCTGCGATTGTGAGGACGCTGGCTTCTGGCTTTGGCGCGTTCCCCGAAATCAGGATCGACAAGTCAGGTTACGGTGCTGGGTCGCGCGAGTTCCCCGGCCATCCGAATGTCGTACGACTGACGATTGGTGAAGCCGCCTCGGTTCTGGCCACGAAGACGGCGTCGGAAACGGTCACTGTGCTGGAAGCCAATCTCGATGATCTGAATCCGCAAGTTTTTGGGTACGTCATGGATCGTCTGCTCGAAGAAGGCGCGCTCGATGCGTTCGCCTTGCCGGTGCAGATGAAGAAGAGCCGACCGGGAACGCTGCTGACCGTGCTGTGCAAGCCTGAAGATGCGGGCAAGCTGACGCAGTTGGTTTTTACCGAAACTACTACGCTGGGCGTGCGCCGGCGCGACGAAATCCGGCAGACGCTGGCGCGACGCTGGGAGAATGTCTGCACCCAATGGGGCGAGGTCCGCATCAAGATTGCCAGCATGAACGGTACTGTCACCAATTACGCGCCCGAGTATGAAGACTGCCGGCGCATCGCGACTGAGCATCACGTGCCGCTGAAAACCGTGATGCAGGAAGCCTCGCAGGAATATCTGGGGAAAGGCGAAAAGCGTTAACCACGGAGGACACAGAGGAACACTGAGTAGATCCTCTGTGACGCTCTGTGGCCTCTGTGGTTTAAGAATTTATGACTCGAAAGTTTTACATTACGACGCCGATTTATTACGTGAACGCGCGCCCGCACATCGGCCACGCTTACACCACCATCGCCTGCGACACGATTGCGCGGCGGCAGCGACTGTTGGGCGCGGACACTTTCTTTCTCACCGGCACCGACGAGCACGGTCAGAAGATCGAGCGCGCGGCGGAGGCAGCCGGAAAAACTCCGCAGCAGTACGCCGACGAACTTTCGGGAGAGTTTCGCAAGCTCTGGAAGCGGATGGGCATCTCGAACGACGACTTCATCCGTACGACGGAAGAACGTCATACGAAGCGCACGCAGGAATTCTTCCGCCGCATTCGCGACAACGGGTACATCTACAAAGGTACGTACACAGGCCAGTACTGCGTGTCCGACGAACTTTACGTGGATGGTGCGCAACCCGGTGATCCGTGCCCGACCTGCGGTCGCATCACCGAAACCGTGCACGAAGAAAACTATTTCTTTAAGCTATCTGCTTTTCAGGACAAACTGCTGGAGCTTTATGCAAATCCCGATTTCATTCGGCCCGAGGCGCGCCGCAATGAAGTAATTTCATTCGTCCGCTCTGGGTTGCATGACCAGTCGATCAGCCGCTCGACATTTTCCTGGGGCATTCCTGTGCCGGACGATCCCAAGCACGTGATTTATGTGTGGTTCGACGCGCTGGCCAACTACATCACTGCCATCGGCTACGGTTCAAGTCACGCGGGTGCACAAGAGGCGTTCAAGAAGTATTGGCCGGCCGACGTCCAGATGATCGGCAAAGAGATTGTCCGCTTCCATTGCGTTTACTGGCCCGCGTTCTTGCTGGCGGCGGGGTTGCCCTTGCCGAAAACTATTGTGGCCCACGGCTGGCTGTTGTTTGAAGAGAGCAAGATGTCGAAGTCGCGCGGGAATATTGTCCGCACCGAGACCATTCTCGACGTGCTGGGCGCCGACGCCCTGCGTTACTTCCTGCTGCGCGAAATCGTCTTTGGGCAGGATGGTTCGTTTTCGTTCGACGCGCTGGTGCAGCGCTACAACTCCGACCTTGCCAACGGTCTGGGCAATCTGGCGAGCCGCACGTTAACCATGATTAACCGGTACTTCAAGGGCGAGGTGCCGTATCCGGCGGGAGCGGCGTCGAAACTGCCGGCCGATGACGCGATTGCCGAGACCGCGCGCAAGGCGATTCGCGAGTTCGGCACGCAGTTTGATCAGTTCCAGTTTTCGCGCGCGCTCGAAACTGCCTGGGGACTGATCGCCGCGGTCGATAAATACATTGTCGAAAACGAACCCTGGTCGCTCGGTGAGAAACAGGACGATGAAAGCCGGGCGCGCCTGGCCACGGTCCTTTACACCTCGGCTGAGGCGCTGCGCATTGCGACCGCGCTGGCTTATCCAGTGATGCCGGATGCGACGGCCAAAATCTGGGAGCAGATGGGCCTCGGCGACATCAAGAAGCTTGCTCTCGCCGATCTCGCCTGGGGACAGTTGCCGCTGGGCACGAAACTCGGCGAGGTACACCCGGTGTTTCCGCGCGCCGACAAGAGCGCAGTTGAAAGGATGCAGCAGATGGAAGATCAGCAGCGCGGTCCGGCAGCTGAAGAATTGAAGGAGCCTGCGCCGCAGTCCATCGCCACGCCGGAGGTTAAGGCCCAGCCGGTCGTCGCGACCCCTGCGGCTCCGGGCACCACCGACGGCAAGATCACCATCGACGACTTCGCCAAGATCGAATTGCGCGTGGGCGTGGTGAAGGTCGCCGAGCGCGTGCCCAAGGCCGACAAACTGCTGCGCCTCGAAATTGATATTGGCACGGAAGTCCGGCAGGTTCTGGCCGGGATCGCCGAGGCCTATGCACCCGAGGCACTTGTTGGGCGCAAGGTCGTGATCGTGGCCAACCTGGCTCCGCGAAAGCTGCGCGGGATGGAGTCGAATGGGATGATCGTAGCCGCATCGCTGGAAGGCGGAAAGCCGGTGCTGGCAGGCTTTCTGGAGGATGTGCCGGTGGGGGCGCGGCTGAAGTAGTTTTCCCGGATTCGTTTAATCAGGCAGACGGCATGATCACTCCAAACCGGCAGCGCTGCGGAATGTACACTGCGGAGGAGCGAGTGCGAATCTCGCCCGGCCTGATGTTCATTCTCCTGGCCGGGATTTCTTTTCAACTCTGCTGCGCCAGACACATGGCGAATTACGCGAATATGGAGATTGATCCAAAGACCTTAAAAGTTCAGCTTCGCAACGAGCTCCCGTTCCCCGGTTCGCCAACGTCAGATTACTATTTTCGGTTTCAACTCAGCGGTGGACGATACACAGTCGACCACTTCGCACCTGGAGGCAAGGTCCGATACAACGCTTTCTGGGTAAACGCCGACGACACCATCTCTGATAAGACAAAATATCAGGTCTTGCTATCCGGCCCTTTCGGCACCGTCTACGCGGAGTCCGACTATTTTTATGATTCGTACTACAAAGGCCAGCCGACAACATTTTCCTCAGTGCCCTACTTCAACGACGTGCGATCTGAGCCCTTTCAGCTGGCTTCCGCTCTGCCAGCGACGGAGAACCTCCGCCTGAACGCCATAAGCGTGATCAGAATCTTCCATGCGCCGCCGGAGTTTTTGATCGTGTCTGCCAACTATTCGCCGGATGGGCGTTTGGAAAGTCAGCACGTGAACGGCGCGAAACATGGAGACTGGGTGCATAGCAACGAGGTTCGCAGTCTTTATCCCGACCTGGACGTCGCCACTCTGAGCGCTGACTGGCCGGGAACGCGCGAGCGCTTTGGGATTCCCGCGGCGTTCCCGGTGCAGGAGTATCAGCGCAGCCCAGCCAACATTTTTCATCCGGTTAAGTTGAACGACGCGCTGGATGTCGTCAATTTCCATTACGAGCGCAACCGGTGGGTACGGCAAGATTCGTTTCTTCCCGATGGCACGCGCCAAACAAGATTCTTAACTTACCTTAAAACGCACGAGGATGAGATTTTGGAGCCGATCGACAGCTCCCGGCAATTCGGAGAGTTTCAGCCGACTGCGGGCGGGCGCAGCCAGTGAAAGAGCCTTCAGACATGTTTGTAGATTCTCACGCCCATCTCGACGGCAAGCAGTTTGACTCCGATCGAGAAGAGGTGATAGCTCGCGCCCGCGAGGCTGGCGTGCGAACCATGGTCGCCATTGGTAATGGTGACGGCCCTCCCGCACTCGATGCCGGGATTCAGCTCGCGGACAAATATGCGTTCATGTACGCGACCATCGGCATCCATCCGCATGAAGCGAGGCTCGCCGATGACGCGGCCTACCAGACGATGGAGCGATTGGCGCGGCATCCTAAGGTGATCGCATGGGGGGAGATCGGACTCGACTATCACTACGATCATTCTCCGCGGGAAACGCAGAAGCAGGTATTTGCGCGGCAGATGGAGCTGGCGGCAGCAGCGAAGCTGCCAATCGTGATTCACTGCCGGCCGTCTGACGGCAGCGATAATGCATGGGAAGACTGTCTCGGAATGATCAAGGACCAATGGGCTTCCCACGGGCTGGGCGGGATTCTGCACTGTTTTACCGGAAACTGGACCCAGGCGAAACGCGCGCTCGATATGGGCTTCATGATTTCGTTTGCTGGGAATCTGACCTTCCCCAAGGCGCAGCAGATTCGCGACGCGGCCTTGGAAGTTCCGCTCGACCGCGTGCTGATTGAGACGGACGCGCCCTATCTGGCGCCGGTTCCCCATCGCGGCAAGCGCAACGAACCGGCCTTCGTGAAGGAAACAGCTAGGCGGTTGGGTGAATTGCGTGGGCTGCCGATGGAGGAAGTCGGCGAGCAGACTTCCCGCAATTTCTACAATTTTTTCAAATTGGCTGAAATGGTTGAAAGCAAAGTATCCGCGCCTTAAACTCCGCCGTTCTGTTAATCTCTGTCTAACATTCCCTCATTTCAGAAAGATTAGAAATGTATGCCCGATAACAGTTTCGACGTGGTGAGCAAGATTGACCTGAACGAGGTCTCGAACGCCATTCAACAGGCGCTCAAGGAGATTCACACGCGCTTTGACCTCAAAGATTCGAAATCGAATATCGAACTCGAAAAAGACGCCATCGTGCTGCAATCCGCCGACGAGTACAAGTTGAAGGCCGTGAACGACATCCTGCAGCAAAAACTGGTGAAGCGCGGCGTTTCCCTCAAAGGACTCACCTACGGCGCGGTTGAACCCGCGGCGGGAGGAACGGCCAAGCGCAAAATCACCATGCAACAAGGCATCGCCATCGAGAAAGCGCGCGAGATTGTGAAACTGGTGAAGGACTCGAAGATGAAAGCGCAGGCATCGATTCAGGGCGACCTGGTGCGCATCAGCAGCAAGGACCGCGACACGCTACAGGAAACCATCGCCCTGCTGAAGGGTCAGGATTTCGGAATTGATTTGCAGTTTACGAATTACCGGACGAATTAGAAACGGACCTCAGACCTTGGACCTCAGACCGCAGACAATACGTAAACTCCAAGATCCGACGCCTGACGTCCGACGTCCGAGGTCCGATTCTTGAGCGCGCCAGCCACCATCAACGGGAAAGAAGTATTCGACCTGCTGCGGGACGATCTCGCCGCGCTGGAGGGCGAGTTCGGGCGCGACACCGTCTCCCGTGTGCAGGCCATCACCGAGATTGGCGAATATCTGCGGGCGGGGGGCGGCAAACGAATCCGCCCGGCGCTGTTGATGCTTTCCGCGAAATTGCTGGACTATCAGGGTAAGGGTGCGGTCCGGCTGGGCGCGGTCGTCGAAATCATTCACACCGCCACTCTGGTCCACGACGACATTATCGACGAAGCCAAGACGCGGCGCGGGCGTCCCGCGGCCAATACGCAGTGGGGCAATTCGAAGTGCGTGCTGGCCGGGGACTGGCTGTACATGCAGGCCTTCAAGATCGCGGTGCAGGAGCGCAACTTCCGTATTCTCGACACCCTGATCGAACTCACGCAGCAGATGGTCGAAGGCGAGCTGCTGCAGATGGAAACGCTGGGCAAGCTGATTACGCTCGACGAGCACTTCGATCTTATTTTCCGCAAGACCGCGTGCCTGTTTTCCGTTTGCATGCGGCTGGGAGCGATTCTCGCGGACGCGACCCCCGAGCAGGAAGCGGCTCTGGGCCAGTACGGGCACGACCTCGGCATGGCGTTTCAGATTGTCGATGATGTCCTCGACCTGACTGCGTCGGAGGACGTGCTGGGCAAGCCCGTGGCCAGCGATTTGCGCGAGGGCAAGGCAACCATGGCCGTGATCCATGCTCTGGAGCGCTGCACGATGGAAGAGCGGTCCAAGATCGAGACGGTGCTGCGGCATGGAGCTTTCAACGGCGTAACTCATGCCGAGATTCTGGAAATCCTGCAGCGCTACGGCTCGCTCGAAGCCGCCAGCGCTCGAGCCGTGCATTATGCGGGATCCGCCCAAAAGGCGATTTGCACCTTCCCCGACTCGGAGATTAAGCGCGCTCTGCTCTGGGCTCCGGAGTTTGTGGTCGCGAGAGAAAAATGATTGCGCCTGAAGCGCGCGCGGATGCGAGAGCAGTGCCATGGATTTCCGCTTTGAACAACTGAGAGAGAATCTGGAGTCAGCCGTGGAAGGCATGTCCAGCGAGCAATTGAGCTGGCATCTGCCGGGCAAATGGTGCGCCGCGGAGGTACTGGAACACCTTTATCTCTCCTACACCGGAACCATCAGCGGATTCGAGAGAGTTCTGAGAAAAGGTAAGCCGCTGGCTTCGCGGGCATCCATGAGCCAACGGGTGCTGACCTTCGTGATTGTGCGTCTGGGCCACATGCCTAGCGGACGAAAAGCTCCCGCAGTGGCCCAGCCCAGGGGCTCGCCGGCGGAGCAGGTGCGAAGCGAGATTGGGGAGAAGCTTGCGATCATGGACGCGATCATCGCGCAGTGTGAGGCCCGCTTCGGCCGCCATCTAAAGGTACTCGACCATCCGATTCTGGGTCCGCTGAGTGCAGCACAGTGGAGAAAGCTTCATGTGGTGCATGGAAGGCACCACCAGAAGCAGATTCTCCGGCTCCGCGAAAGCACGAAAGACAAGTGGGCCGAATGCAGCGGACCTGTAAGCCAGAGCACAGAGACCTCGTCGAAACTTCTCTGATCGCAATCACTCGCATGGGTGACGGATGGCACAGACTTTTTCCCCAGATCGACGCTAAAATGCCTCCCAGTTGCTGGGTTTGTCCGCGAGAGCGGAAGGCTAATGAGACGCACTGGCGTGCGATGAGGCGCTTGAATCGCGACCTCGAGCCTCCCCCCGGCACCTGAGGAAAGGCAGGTCGCTGAGGGTCCTGTCCGCGCTAAGAACGGACGAACCATCAACCAAGAGACAGCGGCTTCAGTCGAAGCTTTAGACGAAAAAGGCGCCTTGGTTTTTCGACGCGCCGGCCCGGACAGGGCCGGAAGAGACTTCGAGTGCAGGCCGCTGTCTCGCTCATGCCGAACGGGGAACCCACCTCAAAAGAGGTTATCTCCCGTGGAACAAAGCCGGGCGTCGATCCCTCTGGATCCGCCCGGCTGTGTATATGTGAACCCTTTTCTGGCCTCGTGAATCAAAAATCTTCTGTGCAGATCTCAACCCTCTGCCAGTCAGGGTTCCACGAACCGTTTTACGAACCCAAGGCCTGTTACCCTACAATCGGCAATGACTCACCTGCTCTCCATGATGGCGCGGCACGGCTATGCCCTGACGTTTGCTCTGCTGCTTGCCGAGGCGATTGGACTTCCCTTCCCGGCCGCGATCGCTCTGGTGGCCGCAGGCGCCGCCATCGCATCGCACGCTCTATCGGCCCCCTTCGTTGTTCTCGCGGCCATGGTCGCCCTGCTGGTCGGCGATACGGCGCAGTTTTGGTTGGGTCGCTACTCCGGGTGGGCCCTGCTCGGATTTCTCTGCCGCCTGTCAATGAACCCTGAGACTTGCATTCTGCGTTCCGCCGAATCGTTCTACAAGCGCGGAAAATTAACCCTGGTCGTGGCCAAGTTCATTCCCGGCATCAACACGATGGCCGCTCCGCTGGCGGGCAGCATGAAAATGCGCTTCAGCCAGTTCCTGCGTCTGGACTTCGCCGGAGCGCTGCTCTACTCCTCTACTTACCTTCTGGTGGGATACCTCTCGCGCGACTTTCTCGCCGCCACTCTGAGCGGATTCCACCAGGCGGGACTCGCCATGGAAGTCGTGGTCATCGTTGCACTCATCGGGTATGCGATCTACCGCGCAGTGCAATTCATGAAGTACAAGAAATATCGCATCATGCCGCGCATCCAGGTCGAGGAACTCATCGCCCGCCTGGCCTCGGACGAAGCCAACCGGGTGCAGATCGTCGACGTGCGCAGCCACGGCTACTACGACGTGGGGACCGAACGCATCAAGAACTCGATCCGCATTGAGCCTAACAATCTCGACGAGGAGGTCAAGTGTCTTTCGAAAGACAAGGACATTTACCTTTACTGTACTTGAGCGCGCGAAGCAACCAGCGCCCGGGTGGCGCATTTATTGCAGGAAAAAGGTTTCAACACGTTCGTGATCGTCGGGGGCCTCGCTGCCTGGCGCAAAGCCGGACAACCGCTGGAATCGATTCCCAAGAACGATCTGGTCAAGCTGCCAACGTTTAGTTAGGCTGGTGGTTGAATTCCGGGTCTGGGTGCGCCTTTGTTTGGGTGCCCCATGTCTCGCGTCCTTTGCGAGACGTGGGCTTCACGCATCGGGCCTGCCTGGAGACGTCCTATGCGCCTCATCACCGTCGTACTGCTCGTAGTTGCTCCGGTCACGGATTGGGAAATCGCCGCTCCTCCCAGGCATGCTGAACCGTTGACTACGATTTACGATTCGAATCCCGCACACTTGTGGAACCGCCTATACGCCGCCTTATTGATCCGTGAAGACCATCACGGAAACCGCTACGGTGAAGATTCCCTCGACCCACTGCTCTGGTACGAGAGCAAACATTTGTTGTCGGAGCCTTCTCATCGGCAGGCCATGCAGGTTCTCGACGAATTCTTGCGTACTCACGGCGAGAGCCTGGTTCACGATCCTGTGAAACGGGCGATGTTGCAGCGGGATCTTTGGGCGGTGTTTGACTGGTCGGTCGTGCAGGCTTCAGGGAACAATCAGTACGACAAGGAGAAGCGGGAACTCCAGGTTCGACTGGCGGAGGTGCTGCGGCGGCTGGCATTGACGCCTGACGAGCTCAAGGCTCTCCCCGACAACTACGCGCAGGCGGTGGCTTCCGGCTCTCTTGCTAAGGACTTCGCTCCCTCAGACGCGCAGCGGCCCTTCTTGCCGCCGGACCTGTTTGACCCGCGCGGGCCGTGGGCCGGTATTACTCCCAGTCCTGATTATGCCGGCCTGGGCGTGGCGAAAATGCACATCTTTAACGTCTCCGGGCGCTCCAGCTTCCTCGTGTTCGTAAAACTGCCCGGCGGACATAAGGCCACGATGGATTATTTTCGGGCGCTGTGGAACTTCCCTCAGCCATGGGTTCAGGAAGCAAACTCGGATCAAGCCACGTTCAATCCCTCCCTGCCGTCGTTTCCCGCGGGAACCGAGGTCGCGCTCGTACGCCGCATGAACCTGTTTGACAGTCAAGGCAACCTGGTGACCTCAAACATAACCGAGAGCGTGCAGATTCGCCTGTATCACGCCATCACGACGACCCCGGAACGCTTTTTTAGCGGCAGTTTAGCCGACACCATCAAGAACAGCGGACAATACTTCTACGAAATCAAGCTCAGCCGCCCGCCGTTATTTTCCGCAAAGGATGGCGGCCTGCGAGCAGTCGCTCGTGATGAAAGGGAGTTTTCCACCTTTCAGACAGAAGGTGGAGACCCGATCGAAGGCACTGAGCCGTCGGGCAGACCGGGCTCTATCGAGGAAGCCCCTGTCGAGTTACAGCAATGCATCTGGTGCCATTCCGGCGGAGGCGCGCACTCGTTCAACAGCCGCGAAGCCCTGCTTCGTCCCAATCGCATGCAGATGGAGCCCGAGAACTCCGACTACGGATCGATTTACTGGGGCGACAGCTCGGCAATCGAGTGGAAGCAAAATCGTTACGACTGGGGCCTGTTGAACGGTTACTGGAAGGCTGCCGGGCACCCACAATAGGGGCTTGGACATCCCGACACGCCTATGGTGTAGGATTGTGCGGCTTTCGACGTTCACAGCGACGATGACTGCCACGACTACCCAGCGTGCTCCCAGCAGCGCCCGGATGTACGGCGTCCTTTTCCTGCTCGCCCTCTCCGTGCTGATCAACTACATCGACCGCAGCAACCTGTCGATCGCCGCGCCCTTGATCAAAGATGAGTTGGGGATTTCGGCGTGGCAGCTCGGCAAATTGCTCTCGGCATTTTTCTGGACTTATGCCTTGATGCAGATTCCTGCTGGCTGGCTGGTCGACCGCTTCGACGTGAAGTGGGTCTTTGCCGCCGGATTCTTCTTGTGGTCGGCTTCGACTGCGATTACCGGGCTTTTGCACGGGTTCACGGCGCTACTGATCATCCGCGTGATTCTGGGTCTCGGGGAATCGGTCGCATTTCCGTCTTACGGCAAGATTCTGGGCAGTCACTTCAAAGAGCGTCACCGCGGCTTTGCCAACTCCATGCTCATGGTCGGTTTGGCGCTGGGCCCCGCGCTTGGCATGTGGTTGGGAGGAAATGCCGTCGGACGTTTTGGATGGCGGCCATTTTTTCTCGTGCTCGGCCTGGCGGGGTTGATCTGGCTGCCGCCCTGGTTGGCGTGGATGCCGCGCAGGATGGATTCTCCCGCCAAGTCCCGCGCACACACAGCAGGCGTGCTCGACATTCTGCGGCAACGATCCGCGTGGGGCACTTGCATCGGGCAGGCGTCCATCAATTACTACTTATATTTTCTGGTGACGTGGCTGCCTTTCTATCTGGTGCGTGGACGCCACCTTACCTTGCATGACATGGCCAACGCAGGCGGAATGCTTTTCCTGGTTTCCGCGGCTTCATCCGCCGCCAGCGGGAAACTGTCAGACCGCTGGATCCACGCCGGAGCCTCTCCCACATTGGTGCGCAAGGGTATGATGCTCTTTGGCCACATGGGCATCGGCATCTCACTGGCTCTTGCAGTCGTGGCGACTGGCCGTCTCTTCACCGCGACACTGGCCTTCACCGGCGCGTTCCTCGGCATTAGCGTGTGCAACAGTTGGGCCATATCCCAAATGCTGGCCGGGCCGCGCATGGTGGGCCGCTGGATCGGCGTACAAAACTTTGTCGGCAATCTTGGCGGAGCCGTCGCGCCGGTGCTCACAGGGTTTCTGCTGGATCGAACTGGCTCCTTCTACTGGCCATTCCTCATTACCGCGGTCGTAGCCTGGATCGGCGGCCTCAGTTGGTGGTTCGTCATCGGCCCCCTCGACCAAGTGGACTGGGAAAAAGTACGCGGCGGCGTTTCCATTCCCGCATGCCCCACGCCAGAATCGTCGCAGCCGTAATACACTCATCTCATGCCGCAGGAAGTCGAAATTAAGTTTCGCGTCGCCGATCTGCGTGCCCTGGCTCGCAAGCTGCGCGCCGCAGGATTTCGGCTGGTCACGCCCCGCACTCACGAGATGAACACGCTCTACGATCTGCCGGGAGAAATTCTGCGCCAGCGCAAGGAGTTGCTGCGCCTCCGCAAGTATGGTTCTACCTGGACTCTGACCCATAAAAGCGGAACCACGCGAGCCCGCCACAGCAGCCGCGTAGAGTTGGAGACGGAAGTCGCCGACGGAAAAATGCTGGACTTGATTCTGCGCGCCCTGGGCTACGCCCCGTCCTTCCGCTACGAAAAATTCCGCGCCGAGTGGTCCGACGGCAAAGGCCAGGTGGTCGTGGACGAAACCCCGATCGGCAATTTCTGCGAAATCGAGGGACCATCGCGCTGGATCGATGCGACCGCGACGAAGCTAGAGGTGACTCCAGCGGACTACATCACAAAGAATTATGCGACGCTGTTCTCGGACTGGAAGCAGGAGACTCACAGTTCCGCTGAAGAAATGACATTCCATGACTTGAAGCGTGAGAACGGGGTGCGCCACCCACGTTCTCTAGTCGCGCCTAAGCCCCGTGGCACTTTTTAAACTTCTTCCCTGACCCGCAGGGGCAAGGATCGTTCCGCCCCACTTTTTCCTGCCCCCGCACGACTTGCTGCACCTGCGGCGTTTCGCCCCCGCCAGCCATGCGCGCCTGTTCCAGTTCGCGGCGTTTGCGGCGCATGAAGGCTTCTTCCAGTTCGTCGGCTGACGTCGAAACCATTTTTGGAGGACGCCGTCCGTTGCCATCGCCACCATGCTGTGCCGGAACTCCGGATTCCGGGCCAGGTCCTGCTGGGCCTGGCTGCGGACCGCTACTGCCATCGCCTGGACTGCCCGGTCCGCCTGGGTCTCGCGGGCGCTCCAGAATCTGCATTAGGTATAGATAGCGAACTGTGTCTTCCTGGAAGCGCTGCATCATTGCTTCGAACATGTCGAAGGATTCTTTCTTATACTCGACCAGCGGATCGTGCTGCCCATACCCGCGCAAACCGATGCCTTCCTTCAGGTGATCCATGCTGAGCAGGTGATCTTTCCATTGCTGGTCGATCACGCTCAGCATGATCATGCGCTCGTGGTGGCGCATCGCTTCCGGCCCAATCAGTTTTTCTTTCGCGTCGTAGCGTTCTTTCAGCTTGTCGAAAATCGCGTCGCCGAGTTCCTGCCGGTTCAACTCATCGGCCTTCACACCTTCGGCAAGAAAATCGACGCCGAAGCGCGTGAACACCGCGTCTTTCAGCCCCTTGATATTCCAATCCGCAGCGTGCGCCTTTGCCGGACAGTATTGCTCGATCAACTCGCCGAGAATCGCCGAAACGTAATCCTCAAGAATCAGGTCTTTCTGGTCAGTCCCTTCTAGCAACCGCCGCCGCAGTCCATACACGGCTTCACGCTGCTTGTTCATCACGTCGTCGTATTCGAGCAAATGTTTGCGCGATTCGAAATGTTGGCCTTCCACCGCCTTCTGCGCCGTCTCGATGCGGCGGGAAATCATCTTGGACTCGATCGGCACGCCCTCTTCCATTCCCAATTTTTGCAGCAGGTTTGAAATCCACTCCTTGGCGAAGATGCGCATCAAGTCATCTTCGAGCGCCAAATAAAAACGCGACGATCCCGGATCGCCCTGCCGTCCGGCACGACCGCGCAGCTGGTTATCAATGCGCCGCGACTCATGCCGCTCCGTGCCCAGAATGTGCAACCCGCCGACCGCGGTCACTTCATCGTGCTCAATGTCGGTCTGCGCTTTGTAGCGAGCTAAAGTCTCTGCCCACGCATCGGTTGGAAGCGTGTATTCATTGCCGTTGTAGTAGAAAATGGAAGTCGTCCCATCTTCCTGCGGCCCCTCGATCTTGCCCTGGGCCACGCGTAACTGCTGTGCGATTCCCTTCTTCACCAGTTCCTGCTTGGCCATGAATTCGGGATTCCCGCCCAGCAGGATGTCGGTGCCGCGGCCGGCCATGTTGGTCGCGATCGTCACCATGCCTTTGCGTCCGGCCTGCGCGACGAATTCGGCTTCGCGCTCGTGAAACTTGGCGTTGAGCACAACGTGCTTGATGCCTTTTTTCTTCAGCAGGTCTGATAGCCGCTCCGATTTTGCCACCGACGTCGTGCCCACCAGCACCGGCTGGCCCTTCGCCGTGAGTTGCTGGATTTCGTCCGCCGCGGCGAAATATTTTTCTTTCTCCGTGCGGTAAACGATGTCCGGGTTTTCGATGCGCAGCATCTGCTTGTTCGTCGGAATCACCACCACTTCCAGCTTGTAGATGTTGTCGAACTCAGCCGCTTCCGTTTCCGCCGTACCCGTCATGCCGGCCAATTTCTTGAACATGCGGAAATAATTCTGGAACGTGATGGTCGCGAGCGTCTGGTTCTCACGCTCGATCTTCACGCCTTCCTTGGCCTCAATCGCCTGATGCAGGCCGTCGGACCAGCGCCGCCCCGGCATCATGCGCCCAGTGAATTCGTCGACGATGATCACTTCCCCGTCTTTGATGACGTATTCCACATCCTTGCGATAGAGCGCGTGCGCCTTGATCGCAGTCTCGACGTGATGCTTGAGCGGCCAGTTTTCCGGATCGGCGATGTTTCCAATTCCAAGCAGCCCTTCGACCTTGACCCAACCGTCGTCGGTGACCGTGATATTGCGGTGCTTCTCGTCGACCACAAAGTCGCCGGTAAGCTGCGCGGGTTCTCCGGGCGCGACGTCGAGTTCTTCACCTTTTTCCAGCTTGGGGATGATGCGGTTGACCTTGTAATATTTGTCGGTCGATTCCTCGCTGGCGCCGGAAATAATCAGTGGCGTGCGGGCTTCGTCGATCAGGATGGAATCCACTTCGTCGACGATCGCGTAGTTATGCCCGCGTTGCACGCAATCCTTGAGGTCGAACTTCATGTTGTCGCGCAGGTAGTCGAAGCCAAACTCGTTGTTGGTGCCATACGTCACGTCGGCCGCGTAGGCTTCGCGCCGCTCGACATCATCAAGATCGTGAACGATCACGCCGACGGTCAGGCCCAGGAACCGGTACAGCCGGCCCATCCACTCCGAGTCGCGTTTGGCCAGGTAATCGTTGACCGTGACCACGTGCACGCCGCGTCCGCTGAGCGCATTGAGATAGACGGGAAGCGTCGCGACCAGGGTTTTGCCTTCGCCGGTCTTCATTTCCGAAATCGTGCCCTGATGCAGCACCATGCCGCCGATCAACTGAACGTCGAAATGCCGCATCTTGAGCACGCGCCGCCCGGCCTCTCGGACCACCGCAAAAGCCTCCACCAGAATCTCGTCGAGCACTTCCTGCAGTGCTTCGTACTCTCGCTTTTCGAACTCCTTGCGCTCATCAAAATCTGGCTCGTCCTCGCCTCCCGGCTCTGCGGACTCGACCTGCGGACTCCTGGTAACGCGGCTCAGCCGCTCCTGAATGCGCTGCCGGAATACGTCCGTCCTGGCGCGCAGTTCGTCGTCCGTGAGCTTTTCAATCTCCGGCTCCAGCGCGTTGATCGCCTGCACCTTCGGCATCAGCGATTTGATGACACGCTCGTTCTTGGTCCCAAAAACCTTGCCTAGCAGCTGATTAATCAAACTCGGATTCCTTCAGAGGGCAGCACGCCCAAAGTACATTTAAAGCCTAGCATATTCGATGCTAACTCATGGCTCAGAGCACCAAGAGATGGAATCATGAAACTACTTACCGCCGTTTTCGTGTATATTCGCCACGACCTGTACTCAATTTGACCAATGCCCACGTTCTACGATCGCTTTGTCGAATGCTCCGAGCGCTGGCCTGACAATGTCGCGCTGGAACTGCAGCGCCACGATCACCTTGAAAGTTGCACCTACTCTGAACTTCACCGCATGGCCGAATCCGTCGGCCGCTGGATCAACGAAAGATCGCTCACAGAAAGAAGTTTTGCTCACGGATCGCGGCTCGCGATTCTGGCCGACAATCACCCGCGCTGGGTGGCCGCTTATCTGGGAATTATCGCCTCGGGCTGCGCCGCCGTTCCACTTGACACGGCGCTGCACGCCGACCAGGTCACCAAACTGCTGAAAGACAGCGGCGCGTCCGCCATCTTCTGCGATGCCAAGCATCTTCCGGCCGTGCGTCCGGCACTAAACGAGTTGAAGCTGGGCCTCATCCTCATGGACCCGGACCGTATGACCGGCCACCCCGTCGATGCTCACACGCTCGACGCCCGCCCCGCGGACGATCACTTTCTAGCCAACCTGCCCGTAATCTTCGACGCCGGTCCCGGCAACTTCAAACCCGCCGCCGCGAATGACGACGATCTCGCTTCCCTGCTCTACACCTCCGGCACCACCGCCGACCCAAAGGGCGTGATGCTGACCCACGCCAATTTTCTGGGTGAAGTCGTGGCCGTCTTCAACTGGGTCGACATCGGCCCCACGGATGCGCTGCTGGGCGTGCTGCCCCTGTTCCACGTGCTGGCTCTGATGGCCAACCTGCTGCTCCCGCTGGTCAAGGGCTCGCGCGTCATCTATCTGGAAACGCTGAACACCACCGAACTGATGCGGGCGCTGAACGAGCGCAACATCACCGCCTTTGCCGTGGTGCCGCAGTTTTATAATCTGATTCACGAACGCATCTACCAGGAAATCAACAAGCGCGGCACCGTCACGAAGAAAGTTTTTGCCGCCATGCTTGCCCTCAACCACGCCCTGCGAAAGATTGGCATTAACGCTGGTCCCATCCTTTTCCGCAAAGTGCACGACACGCTGGGCCCCAAAATGCGTTACCTGGCGACGGGGGGATCGCGTTTCGATCCAGCGATCGCGCAAGACTTCTACGATCTCGGCATCGACGTGTTACAGGCTCTGGGCCTGACGGAAACCACCGCGGCCATCTACGTGAACTCCCCCGGCGACAATGTAATCGGCTCCTGCGGCACGGCCATGAAAGGTGTCGAGGGCAAGATTATCGATCCACTGCCTCAGGAAGACGGTGGTCCCGCGGTCGGTGAGCTGGCCGTGCGCGGCGCGGTCGTAATGAAAGGTTATTGGAATCGTCCCGACGCCACCGCCGCAGTCTTCCGCGACGGATGGTTTCTCACCGGCGACCTCGGCTATTTCGATGCGGGCGGACACCTGTTCCTGACGGGCCGCAAAAAAGAGGTCATCGTTCTGAGCAACGGCAAGAACGTCTATCCCGATGAGATCGAAGCGCACTACCTGAAGTCGCCGTTCATCAAGGAAATCGCTGTGATGGGACTCGAAGGCAAACCCGGCGAAACCGGCGACCGCCTGCATGCCGTGATCGTGCCCAACTTCGACGTGCTTCGGCAACACAAGATTGTCAACGCGAAAGAAGTCATTCGCTACGACATTGAAGGCCTGTCCACCCATATCGCTTCCACCAAGCGTATTGGCAGTTATGAAATCTGGCAGGAAGATTTGCCTCGCACCACCACCCGCAAGATCAAACGCTTTGAAGTCGAAAAAAAGGTAAGAGCAAATCAGGCCGCCAATCAGACGAAGAGAGTTGATGACGAATCGGAACTCACGACCGAGAAACCTCTCACCGCGGACGAGGTCGCATGGCTCGACCAACCCGCCGTCCAACGCGGCCTGAAGATCGTCCGCGAAACCGCTCGTTCGGCCCCGCCTACCCTGCGGCCCACGCTCAACCTGGAACTCGACCTCGGCCTCGACTCCATGCAGCGCATCGAGCTGCTCAGCCGCCTTGAAGAGGAACTCGGCGGCAACCTGGAAGAATCACAACTGGCAGAGATCTACACGGTCCGCGATCTGCTCGACGCCGTGCTAGCAAGCGCAGCCAGCGGCGCCGGCGCACCGGGAACGCGCGTTACATTCGCCGGGTGGAAGGCCATCCTGGCCGAAGATCCCGACGACCCCGACGTGCTGGCGCTGGCTCATCCCAGCCGCGTCAACGATACTTTCTGGTACTTTGTCACTCGACTCATTCAGGTGATCGCCCTCGACCGCTTTGATCTGAAGTTCAGTGGCTTGGAGAAACTTCCGAAGAGCGGTCCCTTCATCATCTCGTCGAACCACCAGAGCTATCTTGATCCTTTGATATTGGCAAGCCTGCTGCCGCCGGAGATCTTTCTTCATACCTTTGCCGTGGGCACCAGCGACATCTTTGGTAAAGGATTTATGCGCCGGCTGGCGCGCTCCATCAAAACGGTGGTGGTCGATCCGGATGCAAATCTAGTTCCCGCCATGCGTGCCGGGGCCTACGGTCTGCGACACGGTCTATCGCTCGTTCTCTATCCCGAAGGCGAACGCTCGATCGACGGCAAGCCCAGGATTTTCAAGAAAGGCGCGGCAATTTTATCGATTCACATGCAGGTGCCGATCGTGCCCGTGGCCATCGAAGGCTTCTTCGAAGTGTGGCCGCGCAGCCATGCCTTTCGCGGATTCAAGCCCTTGAAGATGGTCTTCGGCGACCCCATCGATCCGCCCCCGGAATCCGAGGCGTCAGAAGCCGCCTACGAAAAATTGACTGCCGACCTGAAAGCGCGGGTTGTAGATATGTGGGAGAAGCTGCGGCAGAGCTAGTGTGTTGTGTCTCCCCAATATACGAACAAATCTTTCCCTGTCATCTGACCCTCTGTCGTCCTGAGGCACCGTTCTTTGGGGACCTGTGCAACCTTCCGAGGATTGCATAGATTCGATAGACTCAGGGCAGCCTCTTGGCTTCGCTCAGGATGACAAGAGAGTTGTTCTTACTTCGCCCGCGGATGCGTCTGGTCATACACTTGCAGCACATGCTTCATCGAAAGCTGCGTGTAGCGCTGTGTTGTGGCCAGCCGCTCGTGCCCGAGCAGTTCCTGAATTGCCCGCAGGTCGGCGCCCTCCTCCAGCATGTGCGTGCCAAACGCATGGCGCAACGTGTGCGGATGCACGTCCGGCGAAAGACCCTTGGCGACTGCGATCTTCTTGATGATGCGGCCCACACTACGCGTGGTCAGCCGCCCGCCGCGCTGGTTGATAAGCAGTGCCGCGGCATTCTTACGCGACTCCGCCAGAGTCAACTGCCGCGCCGGAAGATATGCGGCCAGCGCGCCCTTCACCGCATCGCCGAATGGAACATAGCGTTCCTTCTTCCCTTTGCCGCGAATCAGGATCGCCTCCGCACTCACGCGAATGTCATCGAGATTGATTCCCGTGAGCTCCGAGTTGCGGATGCCGCACCCATACAGCAGTTCGAGCATGAGCCCGTCGCGCTCGGGGAAGGCCGCGGCTTCCGGCATTTTGCCGTCGAGCACCGAATTCATCTCTTCGATGGTCGGCACGCGCGGAAGTCTTTTTGCCAGCTTCGGCGTGGCCACCAGCTTCGCCGGATTTTGTTCGACCACGCCCTCCCGCGCCAGCCAGCGATACAGTGACCGCACCGCCGCCAGCGACCGCGCCACCGAAGTCTTGCCCAGTCCTTTTTCGTAGAGCAGTGAGAGAAATCCCCGAATCGCAATGTGGTCAATCGATTTCCATCCCCGCGAGCCCGCGTAGGCAGAGAAGTTCGCCAGATCGCCGGTGTAAGCCTTAATGGTGTGCGGCGAAGCGTTCCGCTCGCGCAGGTGGCGGAGAAAATCCGCCACGGCATTGCTGACGACAGTGTTGGCTTTGGTCATTGTTGATCATTGCTGATTGCTGATTTTTGATTGTTGATTAAAAACCTACGCGCGACAGTCCTCCGGCGGGTTTCAATCAGCAATCAAAAATCAACAATCAACAATTGCCTTATCTCGCTTTCGCCCGCGGATGATGATTCTGATACACCGTCCGCAGCCGATCCAGCGCCAAATGCGTGTACACCTGCGTCGTCGAAATATCGGAGTGACCCAGAATCGTCTGCACCGTGCGCAGGTCCGCGCCATTTTCCACCATGTGGGTCGCACACGAATGCCGCAGCATGTGCGGCGACGCATGCCGCCCGGAAGCCACCGAGGCCTCGCCGACCATCTGCCACACCCGCTGCCGCGTCAGCTTGCGTCCGCCCCGAGCAATAAACAGAAACGGCGAATTTGTTGTCGCATCCGGGTGCCCCATCCTTGTCGCTGTCTTTGCGACAGAGCCTGCCCTGAGCTTGTCGAAGGGGTGGAGATTTTTTGTCACGGGCACATTTGAGCGTCGCCTGTCCGTCAGTGTCGGCCTCCCCTGCGCCAGATACTCCGACAAGGCATCTTGCGCAGGCCTGCCCAGCGGCACAATCCGTTCCTTGTCGCCCTTGCCGCGCACCAGCATGTATCCTGCGTCCAGTTTCAAGTCGTTCAGCGTAGCGTTGACCATCTCCGAAACCCGCAACGCCCCCGCGTATAAAAGTTCGAGCATGGCCCGGTCGCGAGCCGCGAGAGCCGCCGCATCTTTCGAGCGGCGCTGCCCACTCGCCAGCAACGCCGCCGGAGACGCCAGCGTCGACTCGACTTCATCGCGCGCCAGCGACTTTGGCAAAACCTTCCATTGCCGCGGCGACTCAATATCCAGGGTGGGATCATGGTCGATTCTCTTATCCAGCAGCAGATAGCGATAAAGGTGACGCAGTGCCGAAAGCTTCCGCCCCACGCTCCGCCCGTCGACCTGATGCGAAAAAAGCTGTTGTAAGAATTCGCGCACATCGCCGCGCTGGGCCGTGAGCAGAAGCCGCTTCTGTTTTTCCAAGAACTCAGAAAACTGGAGTATATCCGTCGCATAAGCGCTGATCGAATTCGCCGCCAGCCCCTTTTCAATGCGCAGGTAGTCGAGAAAGCCCGACAGCACACTCGAGTTGGCTCCGGAGGCCATAAGGGAAGAGATTCAGTATGCCCGTTATCGGACGCTACAAAAAGTGTTGAATCAGATGCGGACGGAAAATTATTTTCGCAGACACGCGTTTACGTCCCGCTCACTTCCCGCAGCAACTCCACTGCGTACAGCGCCCCTTCAGGCGTTTCCTCATGTTTGAAGTAAGCAAACACATCGCGCCCTGCCGCCATGTGTTGTCCGATGCGGTCGATCATCGACCGCCGTTCCTCGCCGCTGTAACTCGGCTTGCGAAAGCGGTAGTAGACGAACCCGGCCGTCGCTACCTCGGGTGTGGTCATCGTCTCAGTCTCGGCCACGCACAGCGCCACCTTGTTCGACTGCAACAGATTCCACGTCGAATCGACGAACCAGGACGCATGCCGGAATTCAAACGCCGCCGGCACCGTACGCGGAAGGATCGCCAGAAAGTCCTTGAGCAGCGCCGGATCCGCCTTCAGATTGGGCGGAAGCTGAAACAGCACTGGCCCCAGCTTGCCCGCGGCGGCCAGCGGCTCAATGGTTGCCAGAAATCGCGGGACGAAATCCTCCGTCCCCTTCAGCCGCTTGATGTGCGTGATGACCTGATGCGCCTTGACGCCGAAACGGAAGTGCGCGGGCGTGTCCTGCAGCCAATTCTGAATCGTCGTTTCTTTGACCAGCTGCCGGAACGTAAAATTCACTTCAACGGTATTAAGCTGCGTAGCGTAGTGGCCGAGAAATTTCTTCTGCGCCAGCTTCGCCGGATAAAAATCCGGCTTCCATGTCGGATAAGCCCATCCCGAAGTTCCTGCGAAGAATTGCGGCATACTTAAGCTCTTAACCGAAATGGGTGCCCATTTCTCGCTTTCTTTGCGAGAAGTGGGGAATGTCAGAATCGACGGAGGAACAGCTCCCCGAAGGCCGGAATTATACCTTGCGCGACTTGTGGGCCGAGTTCTTCTTTGCGGGCTTCTTCCCGGCGGCCTTGCGTGGCGGATCATTTTCCTCCGCCTGCGCCGCAGTCTCGATCTTCTCCGGCTCCGCCGCAGCCGCGCCCGCCTTCAAATCCGGCAGCCGCTGCTTCAATTCGAGCACCGGCTCAAACAGATCGCCCATCTTCTCAAACCGTGCCACCACCTGCGGCGCTTCAAACACCAGCAGCCCTGCATCCTTCTTCTTGAACGCCCGCTCGACTTCCTCCCACGTGACGGGCGTCGAAACCGTCGGATGTTCGCGCGCCCGCAACGAATAGACCGCGACCGTCGTCTTATGTTCGTCGTTCTGACTCCAGTCAACAAACACTTTGCCGGTCCGCGCCTGCTTGCTCATCTCCGACAACACCAACTCCCGATGATCATGCTCCAGCAGTTGCGCCAGCGCGTGTGAAAACATCTTTGTGACGTCGTAAGTCGTCGGGGTATTCAGCGGGACGTAAATCTGCAGTCCCTTCGACCCCGAGGTCTTCGGAAAACTCCGCAGCCCGAAATGCTCGAAAATCTCGCGCAGCCAGAGCCCCACCTGGCAGCACTGCACAATATTCGCCGGCGGCCCGGGATCGAGATCGAACACCATCTCCGTCGGACACGTAATGTCCGTCGCCAGCGCCAGCGACGGATGCAGTTCCAGCGCCGCCAGATTCGCCAGCCACACCAGCGTGGGCAGATCATCCGCCAGAACATAATGAATCGTCCGCCGGTTGCGCCCGCTCCAGATCGGCGCCGTCTTCACCCATTCCGGCTTGTGCATGGGCGCGTTCTTCTCGAAAAACGGCTCGCCCTCTACGCCGTCAGGATATCGCTTGCGCGTGAGCGCGCGCCCCGCCAGATGCGGAATCATCGCCGGCGCGATCCGGACGTAATAATCGATCACATCTTTTTTGGTGAACCCCGTGGCGGGATACAGCACCTTCTCCAGATTCGAAAGCTTGAGGTGCCTGCCCTGAATGTCAACGGCCGAGTCTGTCACGCGCGAACCTCTACAGTATTGTGCACCACGAGTCGGTAAGACTAGAATTGGATTGAATCGGGAGAGCCAAATGGATCAATCCGAGTCGAAAGAAGTGCTGGCTAGAAAACGTGGAGGGATCGTATGGGGA
>Ga0187863_10001105_pt1 | contig 22102 bp, 20 predicted proteins | sample June2016WEW_11_1_FD_132975 | JGI IMG/M metagenome (GOLD analysis project Ga0187863, IMG submission 132975) | Peatland microbial communities from SPRUCE experiment site at the Marcell Experimental Forest, Minnesota, USA - June2016WEW_11_10 | ecosystem: Environmental > Terrestrial > Soil >...
AGCAAATTTGAACCGCGCGGTGTCTTTACCAAGCAGCTCGATCAGCTCGTCGCGCACGATCTTGATGACCTGTTCGGAGGGCGAGAGCGCTGTCAGCACCTCAGTTCCGACAGCTTTGGCCCGAATGTGCTCGATCAGGTCGCGCACCACGTTCAGGTTGACGTCGGCTTCGAGCAGCGCCGCACGAATCTCGCTCAGAGCTTCGGCAATGTTCTCTTCGGTGAGCGTACCCTGGCCGCGCAGGTTCTTGAACGCGCGTTGCAGTTTATCTGTAAGGGTCTCAAACATAGTTCATCTCTAAGTGTACCTTGCGCGCGAGTGGCGGCGCAGTAGCCGCGGCCTACATCTTTGCCGTCCTCAGTTCGCCGGTTCAACCAGATACTGCTCCAGCTTCCCATCGGAATAGGTGTACGTGGTCAGTCGCAGCTTCCTGCTTGGATACACAATCTCGAAAGCGCGAAACGTCATGCCGCCGCGTAATTCCGTCGCCGTCTGGTGAAGCGTCAGCGGCTCGCCCAGACCCGCAAGGCTGTTCTTGAAGTCGTCGACGGTCTGAGCCGAAAAGTAGTCGCTCAGATTCGGTGCCAGCAGGCTGCGATCGATGTTGCCTTTCTGCAGATCGCGGTAAATGGAAAGCGCCTGTTTCTCCGCGTCGCTCTGGTTCTTGTCGCCGGCAACCGCCGTGACGACCAGGTCGGCGATCTGGCTGGCGCCGCCTGCCATGTGGTTGGTGAGCACGGCCACTGCCACCCCGTCGTCGGGCAGAACGACATTATCCGAGACAAACCCCGTAACTTCGCCTGAATGTTCGATGGCGCGGTGTCCGCTTTCCTCAGTAACTTCAACGCCGAGCCCATACTTTGTGCCCCTGCCGTCCTTCAGCTTCACCTCGGTGAACATTGCTTTATAGCTTTCGGGCTTCAGAATCGTTTGTGCGATTAAGCTTTCATCCCACAGCGCCAGGTCATGAGGAGTCATCGCCAACTCGCCGGCGGCGAACATCCACCCGCGCCCCTCTTTCGGCGCAGGACGCGGCGGTCCCAACGCCGCTCGCACATAAGCCGTGGCATCGGTCGAGGTCAGTTTCGCCTCATCGGAGTCCCAAACGGAAGTCATCCCCAGCGGGTGAAAAAGGTGCTCTTCGAGGAAATCCATGAGCTTCTCGCCGCTTACCTTTTCCACGATCAAACCGGCAATCACATAATTCGTGTTCGAATACTGCCACTGAGTTCCGGGCTCAAAATCGAGCGGCTTCTTGGCCCAGGTATCCAGAATCTGCTGCGCCGATGTCGGCTTCATCATCGGCGTCATCAGGTAATCCTCAGGCCAGTAGTCCTGGTAGCCCGATGTATGCGACAGAATCTGGCGAATCGTTACCTCATCTCCCCGCGTCAGGCCGGGCACATACTTGCCGACCGGATCGTCGAGGCGCAGTTTGCCCTGTTCAAGCAGGAGGAGAATTGCTGCGGCCGTAAACTGCTTCGAAATCGAGCCAACCGAGTAGCGCATTGCCGGCGTCGCATGCTCAGCCGGATCAAGGTGCGCGAGGCCATACGCTTGCGTGTATGCCAGCTTTCCGCCCTCGACCACTGCGATACTTGCCGATGGAACCCCACGCAGTTCCAGCACCTGATTCGCAATCTGGTCGATACGCTGACGCAAGGCGGGAGCGATCGTGTCAACTGTTTGGGTGGCTGATTGCCCCGGGCCTTGTGCCCCCGCATTAAACACAAACAATGACGCTGTCAGCAGCGTGCTGCCGAGGAATACAGCGAGAGGTTTCACAGGAACGGATCTCCTTTGCGGCACTGCGGAGGCATCTCACAACAGGATAATATTTCGACCGTCGCTGCTGTAGGCTGGTGCAGGAGATCTCGATCTTTCAGAGGTTGGGCCAACGGAGGACAAGGTGGATCGGCTGATAGAAGGACACAAGAAGTTCCTGGCAAGAGTCTTCCCTCGCCGGCGGAAGGAATTCCATCTGCTCGCCGATTCGCAGGCCCCGGAGTGTCTCTTTATCACTTGTTCCGATTCGCGTATTGTGCCGGATTTGATTCTTGGCACGGGTCCTGGCGATCTTTTTATTACGCGCAATGCGGGGAACGTCGTGCCCGTTGCCGGGAACGATGTGGACGGCTGTACGGCCACGATCGAATACGCAGTGGAAGTGCTCAAGGTCAAACACGCAATTCTCTGCGGCCACTCCGACTGTGGGGCCATGAAAGCCGCGCTTGACCGCAGGGGACTTGAAGCGTTGCCCAAAGCCAGCCGCTGGCTGCAGCACGTGGAAGCCGCCTTCAGCCATCGCCAGCCGTTGAAGGCCGCCGAAGGTCCGAACGCGGAGCTCGCTTCTTTGATCCGCGGAAACGTCGTTGCGCAACTAAAGAACCTGTGCGCGCAACCATCCGTGGCTCGCGCGAAGTCTGAGGGGCGTTTGGCGGTGCACGGCTGGTATTACGACATTCTGACGGGACGCATCGAGCGTTACGACGAAAGATTGCGGAGATTCCTGCCGCTCGTCACCGAAAAATGATTGCGGCAGGAATCCTGCTTGGGCATTGCAAGGAAATGCAGAAGAACTATTGCGGCGGATTCGAAATGCCCTGAGGATTCGAGACGCCTGAGGAAGCTGGCGTGCTGGGTCCCGTTTCCTGGGGTTGCTGCATCGGCTGCGTTGTTGGCATTCCATTCGATTGAGCACCTGGCGCGCTTTCCTGGATACCGATAGCAGCGCCGGAAACTACGAGCTGCACCCGCCGGTTTTGTGCCCGCCCCGAGTTAGTTGAGTTATCTGCGATCGGATTGTTCTTCCCATAGCCTTCCGCACTGATATTCCCGTCCGGAACGCTTTGAGCTACCAGGAATTCGCGCACCGCATCCGCCCGTTCTTCCGAAAGCTTCTGGTTGTACTCGTCCGATCCGATGTTGTCGGTGTATCCCTCAACCTGCAGTTTCAGATTTGGATAGGCGAGCAGAATTCCCGATACCTTGGCCAGCTTCACCTGCGCGTCTGGCTTCAACGTGTATTCGTTGAAATCAAACAGCACGTCCGACATGTTCACGATCAAGCCCCTGGCCGTTTCCGTGGTCTGCAGAACCTGATTCAACTGCTGCTTCAGCCGTTCGCGCATCTGCTCGGTTTGCTGGCTTGCCTGTTGTGCTGCTTGCTCTGCTGCCTGCTGTTCTTCGCGAGCCTTTTGCGCACGAGCTTCGGCTTCGGCCGCCGCGGCCTCAGCTTGCGCCCGCTGCGCTGCCTGCTGGTCCGCTGCCGCCTGCGCTTGCTGGGCGGCTAGTTGCGATTGTTGCGCAGCCTGCTCGGCATCCTGACGAGCCTTCAACTGAGCTGCATCGTCTTCAGCCTTAATCTTGCGAATTGTGATGAGCCGTGCGTCTTCAGCCGACTGCACAGCTTCGCGCGCAAAGGTGATGGTCTGCTTTCGATCGCTCTTATGCGTGTCCAACCCCTCCGCATTTTGCAGCGCCGTCTTCGCCGTGGCCATCGTGTCGGCTGCATATTGCTCTGCGCCTGCCGCATCCGCTATCTGGACCGCATTTTCGGCTTCGTAAAGTTCCAACGGCGAGCGCTCATCGCGTGTAATCGGATGGAGCACCGTATGGCGTCCAGCTGTTTCGGCGTAGGCTCCGCGCGGCAGCAGCGTGTAGTGCGCGTTCACCTGCTCGATCACTCCCTGGGTTTTATCCGTCACAACGTTTTGCATGACGACCAGGTCGCTCGGCACTGTGACAGCAAAGTACGGTTCCGCCGTTACGATCAAACCAAAAGCCTGAAGATTTGTCGTGACCGTGATCTCGTTCTTGTCCTTTGAACCGGTGGGTAGGACTTCGCCGAGGTTGACAGGCCTGCCTTCCGGCGAGATCGCCCACAGAACGTATGTGAGATACTCCGGTCCGAATCCATTGGCCGGCGTCAGACCTTGGAGATGCAGTGTGATCGAGGTGCGCCCCGCTGAAGCTTCCACTCGTCCGTCGCCCTTTGCCGCTGGCAACAAAGAGGTTCCTTCAAATCCGATCTTGGTTGAACCTTGGCGGTGGAAATAGTTGATGGCGGGAATATCGCGCGCCACCACTTGAATCTTGTAAACAGGAACACCGTCCTGATATTCCGTTGGGCCTTGCGGCGCGGAAGCCGATGGCGGCGGTGTTTCGGTCGGATTCATCTCCTGTGCATTCGCAAAAGAGGCCGTCGCAGCCATCAGAACAACTGAAAATCCGTATCTTACAAAACTGTGCATGATCCCACTCCCAACAGCGAATCTCGAAACGAAGCCAACTGCTGGGGACTTCGCGTTCCTTCGGGATGGATGCCTTGCGATTGGGGGGAGTTGTCCCAAGTGCGTAGCCGAGGACATGCCGGTCACTGCAAGTCATTCGAAGGAAAGATCCAACGGAGACGCCGAATCAGGGGGTTTTAGTGAGCTCCTGGCGGCGGAGCCGCGTGATTCGGCGGCTTTTTGAAGAGCCACACCGACAGCGCACAGAAAAACGCCAGCAGCGCCGTCCAGCGAAAAACGTCCACATAGGCCATCAGCGCCGACTGTTGTTGCATCAGCCCGTAGAGCAATCCCATTGATCCCGGCCGAGCCTGCGCCCGGCCCACTTGATGGCTCAAATACATCGACATAAGTGCGGACTTTTGTTGCAGCACTGCACTTGATGAGGTGAGGTTCGCCCCGATCTCAGTCTGGTGCAGCGCAGCGCGGCGAATGATAGCTGTCGTCGCCATTGCAATGCCAATCGACCCGCCAATGTTGCGCAGCATATTGAAGAGGCCAGTCGCGTTGCCCATTTCCTCGCGCGAAAGCGTCGCGGTGGTCATTGTGGCGAGGGGAACGAAGACGAAGCTCAGCGCGAAGCCCGTTAGCGTAATCGGGATGAGCAGCGTGTAAGGACCGATGTCGAGGTTGACCATACCAAAGAACAAAGCGCAGACCCCGAACCCCACAAATCCCAGGCTAAGCAGTTTGCGGTTGTCGATCCGCGAACCGAGAATCCCAATGACCGGCGAGCCGATAAACGAACCTACGCCGCGCGGGCCGACTACCAGTCCTGCCGTGAAAGCCGTGTAGCCCATCACTTCCTGGTAGTAGAGAGGCAGAATCGTAATCGTGATGTAAATACACATGCCCAGAAGGGAGATGAGGAAGCAACCGGTGCGGAAGTTGCGATTCTTCAGGACATGCAGATCTACCAGTCCTTTTGGATTAGTCCACGACCGCCAGATCCAGCCGATAAGCCCCAGAATCAGCGCAACCACCGCCAAGCGCACCCAGAGCGCGCCAAACCAGTCGTCTTCCTGCCCCTTGTCGAGGACAACCTGCAGGCACCCGGTCCACACCATCAGAAGGCCGAAGCCGATGTTGTCGAAAGCGCCTACCTTCGCATTCTTGATGAAGGGTGGGTCGTGGACGAAGTTTGCAATCAGCACAACTGCCAGGATCCCCACCGGAATATTGATGTAAAAGGCATACCGCCAGCTGAAGGTGTCGGTCAGCCAGCCGCCCAGTGTCGGTCCCAGTACCGGTGCCACTACGATGCCCAGACCATAGGCGGCCATGGCCATGGACCGCTTCGCCGGCGGAAAACTTTCCAGCAGGATCGACTGCGAAAGCGGCTGCAATGCGCCGCCGCCCGCACCCTGCAAAACGCGCGCCAGCAGGATCACTCCAAGCGAAGGGGCTGCTCCGCAAAAGAACGAGGCCACCGTGAAAATGGTGACGCAAATGAGCAGGAACCGCTTCCGCCCGAACCGGCGCGCGAACCAGTTCGACGCCGGCAGGATCACCGCGTTAGCCACCAGGTAGCTGGTCAGCACCCATGTAGCCTCGGAGTTGGTTGAGGAGAGGCTACCGGCGATATAAGGCAGCGCCACCGAGGCAATGGCGGTGTCCAGTACTTCCATAAACGTCGGAAGCATTACTGAAACCGTCACCAGCCACGGGTTGACTCCCTGAGTGAGCGGATAGCGCTCGAGCGCCGCAGCCTTGCGGGCGGCCAAGGCACCGGGTTGAAGCGCGGCGGTGGTCATGTGTACCGGAACAGATGAGAGTAAATGATCCGCGGCGGAAGAGGTGTGACCCAGGACGACGAAGAAGGGATGAGAGGGCCGTGCACGCTACGCACTATGGTCATTCGAACTGGTTCAGATCGGTATCGGGCGCGGGATGGCCCAGGACGCGGCACATGGCCACGATCTGGCCCTTGTGATGGAACGTGTGGGTCAGTAGATGGTGGAGGAATGAGAGCAGGAGTGCGGAGGGCAATGTCCCCATCGGGGAAATGCAACTCGGCGTTGGAGTTGAGCTGTTGCTCCGTCAGGCCTGATAGGTAAGCCATGGTCTGTCCGCCCACTTCCTTCTGCAGGCGTCTGGCTTCGGGGATGCCCGGGCACTCAGCGAGGGTTCGGTCGCGAGGTGGGAGCCCCTGGAGCACGCGAATCCAGAATCCTTCGCAATTGAAGATATGAACCACCTGTTCACGGATTGTCGGAGAGCCGAAGCCGGGCAATACTTGCGTGTAGCCGCTTGGCGGGATCGTGGACACGTGATCGAGCACGAGAGTGACGCTTGCGTGGGTCCAAGAATGGAACTTCTGAATGCCTTCGAGCGTGAACACGGGTCTTCCTCGCAGCGAAAACGTTGCGTACGCCGAGCTCGGCTATTGGATAGATTTTAGATAAGCGACCAGCTGCCACCGCTGTGCTTCCGGCAGGCTCGACCAGGAGGGCATCCCATGGCCAAGGTCTCCCTGGCGCAGGAACCACTCGATATCGCCATCTGTTGCGGTGCGAAGGCGCTCGCTGCGCAACGATGGTTTCTTGTGGCCATCCCCCCTCGCGTCGGACTTGTGGCATTGCAGGCAATGGTCCCGATAAACGAGGGCTCCGGCCTGAACTGCATCGGGATGATCTGCGAATGGATTAGCCCGCGCGTGCTCTCTGGCTGGAACATGGTCCCATCGCGAACTGGAAGCTGCGACAGCAATCAGGGCTGGACCCGAGACAAGGCAGAGGATCAAAAGGAGGCGACGGGTCATTGTGCACCGCCGTTTTCGCTGTGGAACCAGTTTCCCACCTGGTTCAGCTCGAAGGCGAGGCCCACGCGGTAGACACGGTCCAGGCTTGAATTCGTCAGGCCAAATCCCGGAGAAAAGCTCAGCCGCGCGCCTTTAGGGAGCTGCCATCCGATCAGCGGAGCGACATAATGCGATGTATCGCGCAGCGTCAGCGAAAAGGTGTCGCCGAGGCCGCCGTAAGCCTCCACGCCGGTAATGAACTTCTCGGCGCAAAACGTGCAGGCCCGGCCTCCGGCTTCAGCGCGCAACGGTCGCGTGGCGCCCAGCGCGTAGCCGAACTCCCAGGGAGAATGGTTCAGGTCCTTCTCGGAGATGAAATTCTCGGAGATGTTCCACGCGCGAAGGTTGGAGGAAAGAATCAGCTTCAATTCCGCTTCGTGCTGGTGCTCGCGGCGAGCATCGCCGTTGGCGACAGCCAGGTCGGACTGTCCATCGTGACCGACGACTTCGAGGATGGTCTTGTCGGCACCGGAAGTGTTTTCGTATTCGACGTATAGAACGGGGTTGATGACATGTTCCTGCATCAAAGGCCGAAGGCGATTTTCAATACGGAAGCCTGTATATAGCGTTGAATCCTGGGCTGTGGCCTGTCCATCTAGATAGAGCTCTGACGTCCACCAGGCTCGCACCCCGTATTCCAGCTCCATCGCCGAAGCGCCGTAACGGTTTCCTCCTTGGGGTCGGGCGAGAGCGGTCTTGGTCTCGATTTCGAGGTTTCCCGGCTCCTCAAGATCGTGCGAGTAGGTCACGAAATACGGCTTTTCCTGGGCGCTGGCGCAAAGGCTGACGCAGCCTAGCATCAGTCCTGCCCAGCAAAGTCGGTACAGCTTGGCTTCCAAAATCCAGTACAAGGCTTGCTCCTTCAATATGCGACTCTTTTAGTCGGGTATAAAAGGAGACTAAATCAGTCGGATATCCTCGGCAAGTGATTTGGATCACGGTATGAGACGGGTTCGAAGCTGACGCAGCTTGGAGGTTGCAGGAAAAGAATCAAAAAAGTTGACACTAATTCACTCAATCATGCATCCTATAAATGTCTAAATCTACGCAGGCAGGAATCCCAACATGGCAAAAATTATCGGAATTGACCTGGGAACCACCAACTCTTGCGTCGCCGTCCTTGAAGGTGGCGAGCCCAAAGTGATCCCAAATGAGGAGGGTGCGCGCACCACGCCCTCGATCGTAGCTTTCTCAAAGAGCGGCGAGCGGTTGGTCGGCCAGGTGGCCAAGCGCCAGGCTATCACCAACCCCGAGAACACGGTTTTCTCCATCAAGCGCTTCATGGGCCGTCGCTACGACGAAGTGAATGATGAGATGAAAATGGTGCCCTACAAGGTTGTCGCGCAGGGCGATCACGTCGCCATCGTGGCCCAGGGCAAGGAGTACACGCCGCCGGAAATCTCGGCCATGATTCTCCAGAAGCTGAAGAAGAGCGCAGAGGCCTATCTCGGCGAACCGGTGAATGAGGCTGTGATCACCGTGCCGGCTTATTTTAATGACGCGCAGCGCCAGGCAACCAAGGACGCAGGCAAAATCGCCGGTCTTGAAGTCAAGCGCATCGTGAACGAGCCAACCGCAGCCGCTTTGGCCTACGGGCTCGACAAGAAGAAGGACGAGACCATCGCCGTGTACGACTTTGGCGGTGGCACTTTCGACATTTCAATCCTCGAAGTGGGTGAAGGCGTCATTGAGGTCAAATCCACCAACGGCGACACGCACCTGGGCGGCGATAACCTCGACCAGCGTATCGTCGATTGGCTCATCGCTGAGTTCAAGCAGGATGAAGGCCTCGATCTCAGCTCGAAGGGCAACGAGATGGCCTTGCAGCGCCTCAAGGACGCAGCGGAAAAAGCCAAGATCGAGCTCTCGACCACCGTCGAAACCGAGATCAATCTGCCATTCATTACGGCGGATGCGACAGGTCCCAAGCACCTCGTACGCAAGCTGACCCGTGCCAAGCTGGAACAGATGGTCTCCGACCTGCTGGAGCGCTCGCTTGAGCCGTGCAAGAAAGCGATGACCGATGCAGGCGTCACGACCAGCCAGATCGACGAAGTAGTGCTCGTGGGCGGCCAGACGCGCATGCCCAAGATTCAGGAACTGGTCAAGGGTCTGTTCGGCAAGGAACCCCATCGCGGCGTCAATCCCGATGAGGTTGTCGCCATCGGTGCAGCGGTGCAGGCCGGCGTGTTGGCCGGCGAGGTCAAGGACCTTTTGCTGCTCGATGTGACACCGCTGACACTGGCGATTGAAACCCTGGGCGGAGTGGCTACGCCGATGATTCCGCGCAATACGACCATCCCGACCAAGAAGACGGAGACCTTCTCTACGGCAGCGGATTCGCAGACTGAAGTCGAAGTCCATGTACTGCAGGGCGAGCGTCCGATGGCCGCACAGAATCGCACCCTTGGCAAGTTCAAGCTGGCCGGGATTCCCCCCGCGCCACGCGGCGTGCCGCAGATCGAGGTCACTTTCGACATCGACGCCAACGGCATTTTGAACGTGACGGCGAAGGACAATGCTACGGGCAAGGACACGCGCATTACCATCACTTCGAGCTCGGGCCTAAGCAAGGAAGAAGTCGAGAAGATGGCCAAGGAAGCCGAGGCGCACGCAGCCGAAGACAAGGAGAAGCGCGAGGAGATCGAGGCACGCAACCAGCTCGACTCAATGGTCTACAACATCGAGAAGATGCTGAAGGACTCCGGCGAGAAGGTGCAGGCAGCCGATAAGACTGAAGTCGAAGCGGCGCTTGCCGAAGCGAAGAAGACCCTTGAGGGAACGCCGTCGTCGAGCGAGTTGAAGGCTGCGCACGAGAAGCTGACCAAGGCTAGCCACAAGCTGGCAGAGGTTCTCTATAAGGCGAATTCTTCGCAACCCGGCGGTGCACCTAGTGGTGCAACGGCGCAGGCAAACGGCGCGTCAGGCGGCGAGCAGAAGAAGGACGAAGGCGTCATCGATGCTGAATACGTCGACGTCGAAGACAAGAAATAGGACTGGCCGTCCAGGCAATACGCCCTGCGGGCGAAAACAGGGGTGGGCGACGCACGCGTTGTCCACCTCAAGTTTTTAGACACGAACGCGGAAAAAAATGGCTGGGGCCATGTATCATCCACTTCCCGAAGCGATTCGAACCGCTTGGACGTGTGCTTGGTGAACGCCGATGAACTCCGGGCAAGCATGGCACTCAGGGTGCATGAAAAGGAATGAGCAGCCAGTAAGATCAATTGAGATAAGAAAACACAAATGGCCACAACGACAAACAAGGATTATTACGCGACGCTTGGCGTAAAGAAAACTGCCACGCCTGAGGAGATTCGCAAAGCCTTCCGCAAAGCGGCGCGCCGTTATCACCCGGACGTGAATCCGGGGGACAAGAAGGCCGAGGAGAAGTTTAAGGAAATCTCAGAAGCGAACGACATCCTCAGTGACGAAAAGAAGCGCAAGGTTTACGACCAGCTTGGCTTCTACTCAGATCAGATTGACCCGGCACAGGCCGAGGCCTATGCGCGGCAACAAAGCGCGGGCGGACAGTCGCCGGTCGACTTCGGCGGCTTCGATTTCTCCGGTTTTCAAGACGCCGCTGGACCGCAGGCGGGCGCTGGTTCCTCCACATGGGGCAGCTTCAAAGACATTTTTTCTGGCATCTTTACCGGAGCCCAGGAGCAGCGGCCGCGCGGTCCGCAACCCGGCACCGATCTCGAATATCAAGCTACCGTGGACTTCTGGACGGCAATTCGGGGCGGCCAGGCGCGCATGCAGATCCATCGGCAGGAGGTCTGCCCTACATGCCACGGGCAGGCGCACACGGGTGGCCCTTCAACCTGTCCGGAATGCAACGGCACTGGGCAAGTTACGCAGATGGGCGGGCGCATGAAATTCAACATTCAGTGCCCCCGCTGCAATGGCACCGGTCGCGTCTCGAATGACTGTCCTACGTGCCACGGCGAAGGAACAGTGTCCCGCACGGAGACGGTTGAATTCCGCATTAAACCGGGCACACGCGACGGGCAACGCATTCGGCTGCAGGGCAAGGGCAACGCCGGTCTCAATGGAGGCGCCCCTGGAGACTTGTTCGTTATCGTCCGGACGGGCACGCATCCCGTGTTCACGCGGACGGGCGACGACATTTACATCACCGTGCCGGTCACCGTGCCTGAAGCTTCACTGGGCGCCAAGGTGGACGTGCCGACCATCGACGGACGAGCGCAGCTCAAAATTCCACCGGGCACCCAGAGCGGACAAAAACTGCGCATGCGCGAACGAGGCGTGGAAAGCGCTTCCCATCCTGGCCAGCGCGGCGACCAGATCGTAACCGTCGACGTCGTAGTCCCGCATTTGCAAGATGAGCGGAGCCGCGAAATCATGCGGGAACTCGCGAAATTGAACAATCAGGACCCGCGCGTGACCCTTTTCGATAAAATATAGGATTTTCTTCGGCGACCTGCGATAAGCTGGTGCGGAAATCAATTATGGCGACGAAACGCAAATCGAAGGGTGCGTACATGATCTCGGCGGTGGCCGAAATGTACGGCATTCACCCGCAAACGCTCAGGCTCTATGAGCGCGAGGGGCTTTTAAAGCCGTCCCGTACCGAAGGTAATACCCGCCTCTATACGGAGGAGGACGTTGAGCGCCTGGAGTTTATTCTGAACCTCGCCCGCGACCTGGGCGTCAACATCGCCGGCATCGGCATCATTCTGCAAATGCGCGAGCGCATGGAAGAGATGAACCGCCAGATGCAGAGCTTTGTCGAGTATGTGCGCTCCGAGATGCTGACGCGCTTCCAGCAGGGAGCGCCCATCTCCGCCGGAGCGATCGTCCCACTGCGCAAGCCTACCGTCGTGCCAACCAGGAATTCGCCGAAGCGGGATTCATAGCGAAGCGCTCGTTCGTTCCCGAAGTTCGCAATTCAATCGAAATGACAGCACCGTCATCCCCTTCCAGCTTCTGGACAGGTATTCTTAGTCCGGCATGTTGTACGCTCTCCTCGGATTGGCGGTATTCGGGCTTCTTGCTTCGACGGTTGTCACCGGCATCGTGCTGGCCGCGGTACCAGGTTATCTTCGCGAACGGCGCGCGGCTATCGCCGATCTCCGTCAACCCCCTGGCTTCACTCCTCCGCTGACCTTGCTCAAACCAGTTCATGGCGCAGAGCCGAATCTCGACGCGCATCTAGCAAGTTTTCTCGAGCAGGATTATCCCCAATACGAAATCCTGTTCTGCGCACGAATCGACAACGACGCCGGTTTGGACACAGCGCGTCGCGTCGCTGCACGCTATCCGCAAATACACGCGCGCTTCCTTTCGACCGGCGAACCACTCTACATCAACGCTAAGGTCGCTTCGCTGGAGCTAATGGAATCGGAAGCGGCATACGACATCTTTGTCATCAGCGACAGCGATGTGCGCGTCGCGCCCGACTACCTCCGCGCCGTGGTCTTGCCGTTCGCCAATGAGCGTGTCGGCGCAGTCACCTGTCCGTATCGCGGCGTTGCAGCCGAAGGCGGCCTGTGGGCAAGGCTCGAGGCCGTCGGCATGTCGGTTGAAATGACGTCAGGCGTGCTTGCTGCCCGCGCCATGGAAGGGATGCAGTTCACGCTCGGTCCCACGATGGCCTTCCGGCGCGACACGATCCGCAGGATGGGTGGCTTTCGGGTAACGGCCGATTACTGCGCGGATGATTTTGTGCTCGGCAACGAAACTTGGAAACTCGGACAAAAGGTTGTCCTCAGCCACCACGCCATCGATCACATTGTCATCAATGCGACCTTTGCCGATTCGCTGAAGCACCAGGTGCGCTGGATGAAGTCGACTCGCTTTTCGCGGCCCAAAGGCCACTTCGGCACGGCGCTCACATTCAGCGTGCCTTTCGGACTGCTCGCATGGGCAGCTGCTGCCGCATTGGGACACCCCGCTCTCGGCCTCGCGCTCTTTGCTTGGAGTTTGGCAACGCGCCTTGCCCTCTCTCTAGTCGTCGGCCGCGTGGTTGTTGGCGATCGCAGCTGGTTCGGCCTTTTGGTCTTATATCCGATTCGCGACCTGATGGGGTTCTGCTTCTGGATCGCCAGCTATTTCTCGAATCGGATTCTTTGGCGCGGGCGTGTCTTTCAATTGTTGCCCGGTGGCAAAATGCGCGCCGCGAAATAGCCATTCCGGCGCCAACGACCTACTTCAGCGGTCGGTCCGTCCAAAGCGTCTTATCGGCGATTGATTGCACTGGGATAAGGCGGCCCGCCAGCAACTGCTGAACCTTCGATTGGTTAGTGTCCTGCGCAAAGAGCCATTTGCGGGTTCCCGTGCCCCACATCTTCGACAACTGATCCTCGCTCAGGAAAATATGCGGCGCGTCCGGGTAGCAGGAGCCCCACAAGAGCGAAGAACCGTTCCCATGCGGCGAGCATGGCTCAACCACGACAAATGCCGGTTGGCGCATGAAGGCGTGGGTGTAGAAAATCACCGAGGACGCATCGGATTGATCCCCGTAAATGATGAACGAGTCGGCGGGCGAACCATCACGCAGAATTGTGTCTGCCAATGGTTTTGAACTAAGCATGGGTTCGAAACGCGCGAAGGCGATATGCGCAGCGATAAGAAAAACAGCAGCCGCTAACCCCACACTGACTGTGGCCGCAATGTGTCTTTTCTTGCGTCGCAGCATCCACCCAGCGGCGGGCCCTACAAGCAAAGTGATCAGCGCCAGCGTCGCGGGCAATCGTAACGCAGCAAACGAAGGGCCGGTGAGATCGAACAGGTGCGACATCGAAAGCGTGTAGCCGCCCACATCCCGATGGGCCAGCAACGTGCCGATGTCGGGCACAAAGGGCAGGTTGCGCGATTCCCACAAGCCCCATCCCAGAGCCGCTGCCGCCGTAACCCCCGCCAACGCAAACACGGCCTGCGCGCCATTCAGCCAAGCGGTCGACAACGGCGGCTTTCCATCCCGGTTGCCTTCTTCCACTGTTGCCAGAACACCCGCAATCAGGATCAGCAGAGGTGGCCATGCCGGAAATGTGTAGTACTCCTGGTTAGTCGAGATGGAGAAGAACAGCAGCGTGAAGGCTGAAAACAGGCTCAGCAGCCAAATCGTACGCACGCGGAATTTGAGCCGCGCGACATAGCTGGCCACGTCCTCCCGAGCGGCGTAGTCCAGATAAAAATCGACAGTCTGGCCCGCATCGCGGCGAAGATGTTGCATCCAGGAGCGACGCGTCCTCCAGGCAATCACCAGCATTGCCGGCAAAAAAAGGCTCCAGGGGAACAACCAGACCAGGTGCAGTAGCCAATACGCGAGCAATGGCAGTTTGTTGTAATCGTGCGGAAAGCGTTGCCCCAGAAAGCGCAGAAAGTGTTCGTTCACGAAGTAGAAATACCAGAAGCCATGCACGTTTCCCGGCGTGGGATGATTGCCGATCGGATGACCCTGGTCAGGATTCGCCAGCCCGGCCAGAATGTGCCATGGCGCAGCGATCGCCAGAAAAAGCAACAGACCGGAAAATGGTTTGTACTGGCGCCACCGCCGCCACTGGCCGCTCAGCAGCATCAGCGGAACCGCCGCTCCCGCAAAAAACACCGGCGCAATCAGCCCTTTCGTCAGCGTGGCCAACGCCAGCGCGGCCCACATCACATAAAACCGGGCCGGCCGCTGCGATTCCATGCCGGTTAGAAAACAATAGAGTGCCAGCAGAAAAAGAAAGGTCAGCAGCGCTTCGGGAATCGCGAACCGCGTGTACAAGAATGGTCCAATCGCCGTGAGAATACTCAGTGCTGCATAAAACGCGGCGCGACGGCCCCAAGCGCGGTCCGCCCACAACCAGGCAATCCAAGCGCATCCCAGAAGCGCCAGCGAATTGGGCAAATGTGTGGCGAAAGCATTCTGCCCAAACACTCGGTAGAGAGCCGCATCGATCCAGTAGGGAAGCGGTGGCTTTTCAAGATAGCGAATGCCATTGATTTTCAGTGTTACCCAATCGCCGCTTTCGGCCATGTGCTGCGCCGCCTCGGCGTGATTCGCGTCAGCGTCGTCGAGCAGTGGCGGCGTAAACAGAGCGGCCAACTGAACGGTGGCGAAGATGGCCAACAGGAGCGCCCACGAGGCTAGCGAAGAAGGCGCTCTGCGCACTTCGGTCGAAGGTGCGGTTTCGGTCGTCATCGTCAAGGGAGTCGAGGTCTCTCCTCCTCCGGGTCTAGTTTGCGGTAAAAGCTCGATATGTGCAGCGCCGATGAACGGCAAAGGCGATTCCGTTCCGGCCCCAAAACAAGCGGAATGGCTTCAAGAAGCCTGCCGAAACGTTGTTGCGTCGCTAAAGCCGCCCAGTTTGGCCCGCTTGAGGGACTGCTCTCGGGCGAAGACCTCGCCCAATCCATACGATTCCATCGAAATCGGCGCGTAAACGCCGACATGAGAAGAATACCAGCTTGGTTTTCCAGTCGTTTTAGTGTGCGGCACAGGCCGAACCGCACGCATTATGCGGATCGCCAGCCGCTTGGGTGGTGCAAAATAGTTAAAGGAAGATGAATTCCGGTCAGATTCGTCACAACCCGCAGGTCCGCGTCGCGGCTCCTCAGCTGCCGCAGCTGACCTTTGAAAGCTGGCGCTCGCTGTTGGATGCATGCCGCCACAAACCCAGCCGCAAACATGTCCATGGATTGCGCGTCGCCACGCTGCGGCTCCAGGCGCAACTCGACAGCTCTCCTGGATCCCACTCGGTCGCTCAAGCTGCCAGGCGCTGGAACAAATCCGCGGAGAAGTTGCGCGCGTCCCTGAGCGCTGTGCGGGAAACAGATGTGTATCGCGCCAAACTCTCCGGTCTGTGTGACACGTTGGCGACCCCTGAAGGTTACGCACCTCGATCGAGTCGCATCAGCTTGCGCCAGATTGAAGAATTGGACGAGTGGCTTGCTCGGGAACGAAAGATCGCAGCGAAGGAGTTGATCGCTGATTTGAAACATCGGCAAGAACGGCTCGACCGCCTGAGCGTCGAACTCGAAAGCGCGCAGGCCTTTGGTCATTCATTGATCCCGGTTTCATCGCTGTCTGGTGTCTTTAAGATGTTCGCCGACGCGGTCGCGGAGTTTCCGAAACTTGACATGGATTGCCTTCACGATTTCCGCAAACGAATGAAGAATGTGCGCTATCTTGCGGAACTCTTCGCGAGCACAGATCCGCAAGCCGGACGAATGGCGGAGTCTCTCAAGTTAATGCAGGGAGTCGTTGGGGAATGGCATGACTGGGAGGAACTGGCCCAGCTCGCATCGCGAAGGCTTCGCAAGCGCCACAAAGACGGAGCGCTGACGGAGTTGCTCAAGACCCTTGCTGAGGAATCGCTCGAGAAGGCGCTGGAGTGTTGCCGGTGCCAGACTGCTGAACTGCTCGGCCAGATCGCCATCACTGCCCCACCACTCAGGCTTGTTGCTGCAAAGCCCCCCGTACGAAGCCTGGCCCCGGTGACAATGATGGACGAAAGACGCCTGGCTTGAGAGGGAAGTCGTAACCGAACTGGGAACGTGTTCTTCCTGCTCCGCGTATTCTTGAAGAAATGATTAGCATGCGGTCGCCGATTCTGTGGGGAATCGCTTGCGTTGCGGTGTGGCTCGCCCTGTGCGCTGCGATAGGCCTTGTTGCAGTCGAGGGCGCGCTCCATCCTCGGAGAGTCCCCTTGACTTCGTCTGAAAGGGAAGACGCACGCTCCGTCGCCGCGCGGAACCATGCCGTTCTGACAGACACCGTGATCACCGCTGACGATGGTGCGATTCCTGCGCGCGTGGAGCATGCGGCCGCCCATCGGCAATGGCGATGGGGTGATCCTTCTGCATGGTCAGGCCGCCAATAGGGCCAACATGCTTGGAAATGCGGACTTGCTGTTGAGGCACGGATATGCAGTTCTCTTGCCCGATGCCCGCGCGCACGGTGAGAGTGGTGGTCCGATCGCGACTTATGGAGTCGTCGAGGCCTCGGATGTGCGCCGATGGTACGAGTTGGCTCCATGCGTCGCTGTCTCCGTTATGTATCGATGGACTCGGCGATTAAATGGGCGCGGCGGAGCTTCTGCGCTCTCTGACAGCTGAGCCCGGCTTTTGTGCGGTCGTTGCCGAGAGCCCGTTCGCCACGTTTCAGGAAGCGGCTTACGACCGGCTCGGTCAACAATTCAATACCGGACCCTGGCTTGGGAAAACGCTACTCCGTCCTGCATTTTGGGCAGGCCTTGCTTATGTTCAATTACGTTACGGCGTTGACTTGACGCAGGCATCGCCGGAGAATGCCGTCGCCCACAGCCGTGTTCCGGTACTGCTCATTCATGGGCTTGCGGATACAAACCTTCCCCCGCGTCATTCCGAAATGATGAAGGCCCTTAATCCCTCAGTCTCTTTCTGGGAGCCGGCCAATGCAGGGCATTGTGAAGCGTTCACAACTGCCCCGGCAGAGTATGCGTCTCGCGTGGTCGGCTGGTTCGCGAGTCATGATCGCGCAGCCGTCGTCGCTGTTGCACACTGAGCGGGGATGATTGTTGGGACTCGCCTTCGCTCGGTCGTGTATCTTGACCCCAGAACAATTTTTCTTATATTCGGAGATTGTGCGACCCCCCCCATGCCCACATTTGCCGCTATCGATGTTGGATCCAATTCCTGCAGACTCAAAATTGCAAAAGTTGTGGCGCATCGCCTGAAGACGCTGCACGAGGACCGCGAGGTCACACGGCTCGGATCAAGTGTTTTCGACTCGGGCCTTGTGTCTCCCGATGCCATGGCAGCGACGCTGCGCGCCCTCAAGCGGTTTCAGCGTGCCGTGCAATCTCACGGAGTGGACCAGCTGCGCGTGGTGGCAACTTCGGCTATGCGCGACGCGCGCAATGCGCCCGCATTTCAGGCCTGGGTCAAGGCCGAAACTGGTTGGAACATGGAGATCATCTCGGGGCTCGAGGAAGGCCGGCTCATTCATCGCGGCCTGATGCAAAATGAGCCCGGAACAGGCGGCCGTGTCCTGTTGATCGACCTGGGCGGTGGCAGTTGCGAGATCACGTTCTCTGAACAAAAGCGCATCAAGGAAACGGTAAGCATGCCGCTTGGCGCCGTCCGCCTGACGGAGGAGTTCTTGCAAGACGATCCTCCGACCGCAGATGGGATCCGCCGTATGCGCCAGCTTATTGCGCGGGAACTCCGGCGCGCTCATCGCAAAATCCATGCAGCAAAACTGGGGCTGGTGATCGCTACTTCCGGTACGGCCGCCGCGCTGGTCGAAACCATTGCGGCTTCCGGCAAGATCATCAAGGGGGGGCGCGGCACCTCGGGGCAAGGGACATCGCTGCCCGCCCAGCTGGCCGGAATGGCTCCGACCGGCGCCGTGCGCAAGCTGGCCGCCAAGCTCGCCAAAATGACATTGCCCGAACGTGAAGCGGTACCTGGAATCGGTCCGCGCCGCGCAGAGATTATCGTGGCTGGCGTCGAGGTGTTCGCCGAATTGCTCGAGAGCTTCGGATTAAAGGGCTTTCATTACTCGCCGCTAGGATTGCGCGATGGCATGCTGGCGCAGATGCTGGCCGAGCAGGACGCTCGCGCCGCCGCTCATCGGGAATTGGAACAGGAGCGGTGGCACAGCGTCTTGGTCACGGCAAAGCGCTACGGAGTCGATCCTCGGCACGCAGAGCCCGTGCGCAATCATGTGCTGCAGCTTTATCGCGAACTGAAACCATTGCACGAGCTGCCGCCCGAATACGAAGGCTGGCTCAGCGCCGCGGCCATTCTGCGGGATACGGGAAAGTTCATCAATCACCAGGGGCATCACCGGCACACGCAGTACATCATTTCGAGCTCGGAGATGTACGGCTACACGCAGGTCCAGCGCACCGTGGTCTCGGCGCTGGCGCGCTACCTCGGCAAGAGCCGGCCGCAACCCGGCGATCGCGCTCTACGGAATATTCCTGCTGTCGAGCATAAGAACGTTGAGCGCGCCATACTGCTGCTCCGGCTCGCGGTCGCTCTCAACCAGGACCGCGCCAGCGATGTGCTGCGCTTCGCCGCCAGGGTTTATCCCAAGCGGGTTTATCTGGAAGTGAAACCGGGACGCACCGGCGCGGAATTGGAACTATGGTCGCTGCGCAAAGAAGGCGACTACTTTCGCGAAGTCTTCGGGCGCGAACTTTTCGTCACGCTGGCATAGATCCATCGCGCCATGCGCGGATCGATGAGCCACTGCAGCAGCGGGGGATGGCGGTCCATGTCGATGCGCGCCACGGATCCCTTGCGCATGCGTACGCCCGCACCTCCATTGCCTGTGATGATGCGGCCAAGAAATTTGAAGAGGTTTGGATTGTGACCAACGATCAGGACACCTTCGCGATCCGCATACTTTTCCACAAGCTTTTGAAAAGCAGCGAAGTCGCCGTCGGGTCCAAGCGCCGAACTGACTTCGACCTTCGCCTCGTAGCCCAGCTCCGTGCCCACAAACTGTGCGGTCTGCAGGGCGCGCTTCAGCGGACTCGAGACAATTACATCCACCTGCACCTTCAGCGCACTGAGCATGCGAGCCATCAGCATGCACTGCTCTTTGCCTTCCTTGATTAGTCCTCGTTTAGCGTCGAGTTTCGGGTTCTCCCGGGGAACTCCGGCATCGGCGTGTCGCATTAAATATAGGTTCATATAGAGGTCTTCGGAGTTCCGAAGCAGCCTGAGCTACTCCTTTGAAGGCTCGATTTTAACATGGCTGTAACAATTGAGCCGGCCTTGTATGGATCGACTTGAATTGCGACCGATTTGGTCGTATGTATCACGTATCACAATTGTTCCACGTGGAACAATTTGGCGAGTGAGTTGACCGCGCGCCTGACGGACCGAGCAAGATTCCGCCGCATTCCGTGGACCCGGCGCCCAGAGTTCACTCACCAGTAAACCACCCAGGGCAGTACTTTTCTGTTCCAAAACGAAGCCGGCCTGGGTTAGGGAGTCACGGTGCTGGGGCAGAGAGCCGACATGGAGACCTGTCAGCAGCCCGAAGCTTAGGTAAAGGCTTTTGACCATGGGCCACGCTATCAGTTTGCCGAACCAGCCTCGGGGTATGGCGAACTCCGAGACGACCCACTTGGTTCGATCGGTGGTGCGGGGACGTAGGCGTTCAGCGATGGCTGCGACTTCGTCTGTCGTGAGGCAGTCCAGAAAGAAGTGGGTGACGATGAGGTCATAGGGTGCGTTGCCGGTCTCCCAGTGGCGGGCGTCGGCCTGGTGGACGCGCACTCGATCGCGATGATTGCCTGCGTTGCGCAGAAGCGTGCAGAGCATAGCACTGCTCGCGTCTACGGCGTCGATTTGGATGTAGCGATTTTCGCGGAGTAAGCGGGATGCGAATCGGCCATCGCCGTCGCCGAGTATGAGTGCGGTGCGGCAGTCGCGGAGTTGATTGAGGAAGCGGCAGCGCGCATGCCAGAGAGAGCGGCCGAATGTTGCCGTTTCCATCCAGCAGTAGATGCGGGCGAGGCGATCAAAATTTGGCGGGCGATTGTTTTTGTTCATCGGGCGAAGCAGAGAATTGGCGTGAGCAGGACCAGGTCCGCCAGACAACGAAGAGCCAGTGGCGTGAGACGGCTGCGTCTGAGATCAAGAACTCCCAGCAGTACGGCGCTTGCAGAGCCTGCTAAGGAAAGCGCGGAAATGCGCGGATGATCGAAGGAAAGACCGAGCGCGAAAAGCAGGCCAATTGCAGCGAGTGCAAAAGCTCCGGTTGAGATGGTGGCTTTCCCCGCGGATTCCCAGCGATCGATCGCGCTGCAATTGAGACCCGCGAGGGCGGCAAAAAAGATGACGAGAAACAGAAACGGCCAAAGCGAGATGGGGGAGTTTGTCACTGCTTGCATTCGCGCGAAAACGGGAACGGCGCAGCCCGCGGTAAACAGCGTTCCGACGATGAGTTCCTTGGAGGGAAGGAGGGCGAGAGTTTTCGAACGGGCGCGCGGTAGATGCACGCCGGAGAAATATGCCAGTGCGGCGATGGCCAGAACAGAGTTTCGTTCTCGGATGGCCGGCGGCATCAGGGAAAAAACGATTGCAGCTGCCAAGATTGCTGCAGTGCAGGCCAACGGAACGAGGACTCGTCGATAGTGCCAGTGGAAGAAATGGCGCTCGCGCAGTGGACTAAGATTGCCGGAACGAAGAGCAGATCGCGTGTCGAGCAAGCGATCGCCGACATAGACGGCCCAGGTTCCGAGCGCGAGAAGAACGGGAATCCATCGCGGAAGGTGCACGCCGGCCGCCCAGGCAAAACTCAGGGACCAAATTACCGCAACGGTCGGAGCATCGAGGCTCATCAGATGCCAAAGGCGCAGCAGAACTGGGGCGTCCAGCTGAGCGAGCGCAGTTTGTGCGTTGCTGGCGAGGCGTGCTTGCGCGGTGGATAGTGTTGCCAAGGGTACCGGCATTCTTCTTCAATCTTAGATTCAGAACGCTGGGATTGGGACGGCCGCGATCGCAATCCGGGATACGGACTGCGGAGAACGACAATTCGTAGATTCCGATTCTCTAAGTGCTCTGTACGACGAGGGACTGCAGTTTTGCGTAGACGGTTGCTGCGCTTACGAACATTGGAGTGCGCAGACAATGCAGAGTAAGCTGCTGCGTTTCGGGTGAGTAATTCCATTGCACTTCGACGCCGTATTTCGAGGCGGTTCCGCTGTTGCCGTTGAGATCGATGCCCGCGGCTTTCGCTTTGACAGACAACTGCGCGTATTGATCGGGTGTGATGCTGGAAAAGGTGTGGGGCGGATTCTGTGCCATTCTGTGCTCCGTGTTTTTGGATCGTGGCATACAGAACTGTTCGACCGCGCCGCACGCCTCTATTCAGTCTCGCAGGATGTGCGGAATAACTTAGCAAAACGACTGGCGACCGCAATTCCTCTGCGCCGGAGTCCGATTCTCTACCTCCTCGGCCGCTCCCCCCCCCCCCAGCCTTTGGGGCAAGTTTTCCGTTTTCAATATTTTAGCGGAGCTAAGCCGCCCTCCATTTGGACTTATACCCAAAGTCCTC
>Ga0187863_10001107_pt1 | contig 22031 bp, 5 predicted proteins | sample June2016WEW_11_1_FD_132975 | JGI IMG/M metagenome (GOLD analysis project Ga0187863, IMG submission 132975) | Peatland microbial communities from SPRUCE experiment site at the Marcell Experimental Forest, Minnesota, USA - June2016WEW_11_10 | ecosystem: Environmental > Terrestrial > Soil >...
GCCGCCGGTGCCGCCGCTGCCGCCGGTGCCCGTGGTGGCGCCCGTGATGTTGCCCGTGGCGGTCGCCGTGGTATTGCCCAGCACGTAGTCGCTTGCCTGGGCGCCTCCGGCGATCTCGATGCCGCTGACGGTGATGAGCTTGCCGTTGCCGACGCCGGCGTTGGCAAAGTTGGCGGCACCCTGGGTGAGTACGATCTGGTCTCCGGGATACACGTTGTCGGTCAGAGTCACCGGCGCCACGGTCGTGCCGTCGTAAGGCTTCGAGCCGCCGATGGCGCTGACCGTGAGCGTCGCCGGGGTGATATCGGCCGTGGTGGTCGCCGTGGAGTTCACCACGTAATCCCCCGCGTCCGCGCCGCTCAAGGTAATGCCGTTCACCGTGACCGTCTGGCCGTTGCCGACGTTCTTGCCGGCGAAGGAGGCGCCAGAGTAGCTCACATCCACGACCCCGCCGGCGAGCGGATGATCGGTCAGCGTCACGGTGGCGGCCGTGTTGTCGTCGTACACCTTGTTGACGCCCGTGGCGCTCACCGTGAGCGTCGCCGGAGTGATGTTCGCGTAGGCGGAGGTGCTGCTGTTCGCGATGTAGTCTTCGGCATCCGCGCCGCTGATCGTGATGTTGGACACACTGATGTACTTGCCGGTGCCGGCGTTCGGATCGAGGAAGGCGTTGGTGGACGTGACGGTCAATGCATCGCCCGCGACGGCGTTGTCGCTGAGGGCGACGGTCGCTGACTCGTTGCCGTCGTAGACCTTGCTGACCCCGGTAGCCGTGACGGTGAGCGCGCGCGGTGTGATGCTCGCGGTGAGTCCCGTCGGCTGGACGAGGACGTAGTCCATCGCGTCGGTGCCGGTCAGCACGAAGCCGCTGGTGGTGATCGCCAAATTGTTTCCCACGTTCTTGGTGAGGAAATTTCCGGAGATGGTGCCGACCTGCACGTTGTCGCCTGCAATGACGCCCGTGAGCACGGCGTCCTGCGTGTCGAGGTCCGCCGTCGTGGTGCCGTCATACACCTTGTTGAGGGCGACCACGCCCGCGACTTGCAGCGTGGCCGGCGTGATGTCGGCATTGCTCGTGGCGTTCGGCGATACCACATAGTTGCTGGCGAGGCCGCCGTTGGTGCCGTTCACCAGGACGATGCCGGTGATCGTGACGGGCAAGTCATTGCCGACGTTTTTGCTGGCGAAGGTCGCCGTGCCGCCGACGCCGGTGACCGTCTGGTTGCCGACGAAGCCGGAGAGCCCGTAGCTCTCGAGCGTCGTGGTGGTGGTGCCGTCATAGACCTTGTTCGCCACCGTGGCGTTCGCCGTCAGCACCTTCGGGTCGATGGTGGCGGTGGCGGTGGCGGTCGGGTTCACCACGTAGTTGGAAGCGAGGCCGCCGTTCGTGCCGTTGCCGAGCGTGATGCCGCTGATGGCCACCGATTTGCCGGCGCCGGCATTCGGGTCTGCGAAGTTCGCGGCGCCCACGGTCGCATCCAGCGTCTGATCGCCGATGAGCCCGGTGAGCGTGTATCCGGACAGCGTCGCGGCGGTGGTGGCGTCGTAGGTTTTATCGGCAACGGTGCCGACGAAGGTCAGCGACGCCGGATTGATGGTGCTGGTGGTGTTGTCGACGTAAGTCACGACGTAGTTGCCGCCGCCGTTGCCGTCGCTCACGGTCACGCCGCCGGCGGTGACGGTCTTGTCGCCGGTGCCGGCGTTCGCGTTGGTGAAGGCGAAGGTGCCGGCGCTCAAGGTATCCTGCGCGCCGCCGTTGCTCACGTTGGAATACAGCGTGCCCGAGACCACGGTCGCCGCGCCGTTCGCCGCCAGCGTGCCGTCATAGGTCTTGGTGACGTTGCTGGTGCCGACCGTGATGCTGGCCGGATCGATCGTACTGGTGGTATTGGGGACGTAGCTGACGCTGTAGTTGCCGCCGCCGTTGCCGTCGTTCACGGTCACGCCGCCGACCGTGACGGTCTTGTCGCCGGTGCCGGCGTTCGCGTTGGTGAAGGCGAAGGTGCCGCCGCTCACGCTGTCGGTGCCGAAGAGCTGCGTGCCGTCGGTCGCCACGGCGCTGCCGGCCGCATCCAGCGCACCGTCGTAGGTCTTGGTCACGTTGCTCGTGGTCAGCGTGAGGTCCGCCTTGCCGATGGTCAGCGTGCCGTTCACGTACGTGATGGTGTAATTGCCGTCGGTCAGTCCGCCCGGAGTGATCGCGTAGCTGCCGGCATTGCGCGCGCCTTGGGAGTCGCCGCCGTAGGTGAGCGTGCCGCCGAGGTTGCCGTAGCCTTGACCGTTGACGAAGCCGCTGTAGGTCACGCCGTTGCCGCCGCTGAAGCCCGTGCCGTTGTAGGTCGTAGTTTCGTTGTTGGCGGTGACGGTAAGGGCCGCCGGCGTGACGGTGAGCGCCGTGGCGTTGCCCGCCGCCTGCGCAAAGGTGTAGTTGCTTCCGGCGCTGTACCCGCTGCCGTCGATCGCGTATTGGCCGGCGTTGCTCGAGGCGGTCGCCGGGCTGGTCCAGGTGGCCGTGCCGGTCAATATCGAGGTGTTCTGCCCGAGTACGAAGCCGCTGACGGTGCCGGTCAGAGTGGGGTTTGCCGCGCCGTAGCCGCGGGAGGCCGGGGCGGCAACATAGCTCAGGACGGCCGGGGTCACCGTGTAAGCGGCTCCCGTGGCCCCGGGAGTGAGAGTGTAGTTGCTCGAAGTCAGCCCGCCGGTATAGGTGATGTCGTAGACGCCCGCGTTCATCGTATTGGCGAGTGCGGTGCTATACGTCGCCGTGCCGCCGCTAATCACGTTGGCGGCATTGTCCTCGCTGTCCACGAAGCCGCTGACGGTGTAGCCCATGCTCGCGGTCGGGGTGCTGCCGTACACCTGCGTCGGGGTGCCGGCGACGGCGGCGGTGACGGTCAGCGTCGGGGTGGCGTAGTCATAGATGAAGCCGTTGCCGCTCTGAGTCACCGCGTTTGGCGCGTAGGTCGAGTAGGTCGAATCGCCGTAATAGCGGAAATTCGATGTCAGCCCGCCCTTGACCGTGTGCGGACCGGCGACGAGGTCCGGCGTGTCGCTGTAGACCAGCCATCGATCGCCGCTGCCGACCACGAGCGCGGAGCCCGCGGCGGCCGAATCGTTGATGAAATTACCCGCGCCCTCGGTGGAGGCGACGACATTGCCCGCCAGGGCCTCGAGCTGGCCGGCGGCGCCGAGGGTCAGATTCCCGGTGGTGCGGACGCTCAGGTCGCCGGTGGTCGTGCTGACGATACCGGCAACGCCGAGCGCGCCGGTATTGTAGATCTGAAGGCCGGTACCTGCCGTCGAGGTGTTCAAGGTGGCGATGGAGTTGTCGGCGTTCGTGAGCACGATCGCGCCGCCCGCGTCGGCCTCGAGGGTGCTCACGTTCTGCACCGCTCCGGTCTGGGTGAGGCCTCCGGAGCCGCCGGCCGTCAGATTGACGGCGGAGCCGCCGGCATCGATACCGGCGATCGATAGATCTGTACTATTGACGAAGCTGATGGGATTGCCGCCCGAAGTGACCGACAGGGTGGCCACCTGGTTCGCCGCATTGTTCAGCGCCACGTTGCCGTCGGCGGTGATCGAGAGCGCCGGGGTGCTGATCGTGCCGGTTTGCGAGACGCCGCCGGCCGCTGCAAGCGTGAGGCTCCCGGTGGCGAGCGCGCTCGCGAGCGTCGTCGGGCCCGCGGCGGTGTTCGCGACGTTGATGGTGCTGCCGCTCAGCACGAGTGTCCCGAAGCTGTTGCCGGCGTTGGTGAGGGTGATGTTGCCGCTGTTGGCGACGCTCGAGGCTTGTGCCGTGAAGCTGGCCACGCCGGACACCGAGATCGAGGTGCCGGCGGCCTGATTGATGCCCGTCTGCACGTCGGATCCGCTCGTCGTCACCGTCGGCGGGCTCGCGCTCACGGAGATGCTTCCCGTGATGGAGTTGCCGGCGTTGTTCAGCAAGATGGCGTTGCCGCTCACGGGCGCGCTCGAGATGGAGCGGCTCGCACTCTCGCTGATGACCGTGAGATTGCCCGCGTAGGTGGCGCTCTCGAGGGTGATCACGCCGGCCTGGGCGATCTCGTCGGTGCTGGTCGTCGAGCCGGAGAGCGTGGTGGCGCCGGCGATGTTGCCCGCTCCGCCGAGCACGATGTCGGAGCCTGAGATGGTGAGACTGCCGGCGACCTGATAGCTGGTACCCGCCGCCTGCGAGACCGAGCCGCCCGCGGTCAAGGTGTAGTTGCCGCCGACCAGGGTGTTGCCGATGACCGTGTCGCCGGTGTTGCTCAGCGTCACGTCGCCCGCATTGACGGTGGTGGTCACTGCGAGGCTGCCGCCGATGGTGAGCGGCGCCGATTGCGTCACTTCGCCGCTCGAGGTCAGCGAGACGTTGCCCGTCGCCGCAAGGGCGCCCGAGAAGTTGATGCCGCCGGCCGCCGTCACGGTGAGATTTCCGGTGACCGTGGAAGCGCCGATGTCCGCGCCGGCCGCCTCGGTGACCTGGACATTGTCGCCGTTCAGTACCAGCGTGCCGAAGGTATTGCCGGCATTGTTGAGCGTGATGTTGTGTGTTCCCGCATTCAGCGTGATGGGCGCAGCGCCCAACGCCCATCCGGCCGAGCCGAGCTGATCGATGTCGAGTGTGTTGGTCAGGCTGAGCGCGGATGGCGTGCCGTCGATTCCCACCGCGCCGAAGGCGTTGGATCCGTTCGTGAGAGTGATGGGGTTGCCCGCTGCGTACAGCGTCAGCGGACCCGAGATCACGGCGCCGCCGCTTTGGGCGATACCGCCGCCGCCGTTCAAGGTGAGCGGCGTGCCGGGAACGTTGAGCGTGCCCGCGACGTTGAGCGTGCCGGTGCCCGCAGCCGAGCCGATGGTGAGGCTCGCGAGCGTGCCGATCGGCAGCTCGGCGAGCTCGGCGGCGTTCAAATCAAGCCCCGGCGGAGCCGAGCCGCTGCCGCCCACCGTGACATTGAGGCTCGGCGTGTAGGGCTGCAGGGTCAGGCTGCCGGAGCCGGTGACCGGACCGCCGAGGGCGATCGCATCGCCCGTCAAGGTCATGTTGGTGGCGTTGAACTGCGCCGAATCCGCGAACGTGAGCGAGCCGGTGCCCGAGTTCAGCGTGATCGAATTGCCCGAGCCCGGCACCACGGTGACCGGCGTGTTGAACGCAATGCCGATGCCGCCCAGATTCCCGGTGAGGGTCGCGGTCGCGGTGTTGTACACCTGCGGGCCGTTGATGGTGAACGCAGGCAGGATGATGCCGGAGGTCGCGTTGACCGTGAGGCCGGTGAGCGTATCTTGCAGCTCGCCCAAGCCGCTCACGGATCCGCCGCCCAAGTTGAGCGTCAACGTCTGGGTGCTGCCGACCGGGCCGCTGAAGGTCAAAATGCCGTTGCCGGTATCCAAGGTGAGGTTGTTGGCGACCGCCAAGGAGCCGACGAAGGTGATGTTGCCGCCGCCGCTGTTGATGGTCGAGGCGCCGGAGACCGATACCGGCGTGAGGAACTGGATCGGCGCGTTGGCCGCGGTCAGATCGACCCCGACATTCGTGACGCCGCCCGGCGCATCCGCGGTGATCGCGTGGAACGTCGACGGCGATGAGATGAAATTGACGCTGCCCGAGCCTTGAGCGTTCAAGGTGAGCGCGCCGGTGACGTTTTGACTCTGTGCCGCCGTGATGCCGTTGACGTAGATCGAGCCCGAGCCGGTGGTATCGAGATTCAAGCCGCCGGAGGTGCTCATGAGGGAGAGCTCCGCGCCCGTGATGGTCATCTGGCCTGCGATGGGACCGGCCGGTCCCCCGAGGTAGATATTGCGTCCGTCGGTCGCGGTGATGCTCATGAGGCCGCTGCCGGAGGACAGCGTGCTCGAGGTGCCGAGCGAGATGTCGGCCGCCGTGATGGACAGATTGTTGTTCGCCGCGGTGAGGGAGACGCCGTTCTCGAGGATGAACGAGCCTTGGCCGTTGCCGTCGGAATCGGCGGTGAAGCTCACCGGAGCATCGAGCGTGCGGCTCTGGCTCAGGGTGATGTTGTCGAGCGCGGTGTAGCTCTGATTCAGGTCACCGACGGTCGTGATGTCGGGGAGGGTCAGGTCGTAGCCCGAGTCGATGACGGCGGTGAGCGGCGTGACGCTGCCGACCGCGGCGCCGAGCACCACGTTGCCGGCGCCGGCGGTGAGCGTGAGGCTGTAAGCACCGTTCACCGTGCTGGTGGCGCCCGAGAACGCGATATTGCCGCCGGTGGTGGCGATATTCACATCGCCGGTGAGCGTGGTGGGGCCGGTCACCGTCACGTCGCTGCCGCTCGTGCCGTAATTGCCGCTCAAGCTGACGTTGTTGGCGCTGTAGGACTGAGTCCCGGAGGTGGTGACGCCCGAGGCGACAATCGCATTGCCGTTGCCGGTGAGCGAGGTCAAGGCGGTGTTGCCGCCGACCACGCCGTTCAAGCTCAACGTACCGCTGGTGGCGTTGGCGGTGAGGGCATACGCGCCGTCGACCGTGCCATTGACGCTGATGCCGGCGCCCGTCAAGGCCGCGTTCGCGCCGAGCGCCACGGCGCCGCCGTAGCTTTGCGCGCCCGTGGTGGTGATGGACGAGGTGTTCAGGTCGATGCCGTTGGCCGCCGTGCTGGTGAGGCTCGCGAGCTGGGTGACACCGCCGAACGTCGTGGTGCCGGAGTCGTTCACGACCAGCGCGTAGGGACCGTTCAGGCTGCCCTCGAACTGCACATTAGCGCCCGTGAGCGTCGAGTTGACGGCGAGCGTGACCGGCGCGGCGTAGGTTTGCGCGCCGGTGGTGGTGATGGTCGCGGTATCGAGGGTCACGGGCCCGCTGCCGTTGACGGCAAGGCTCGCGAGCGCCGTGCCGGCGCCGACCGCTCCGTTGAATGCGACCGCGCCGCTGCCGGCATTGATGCTGAGCGGCTCGGCTCCGTCCACCGTGCCGTTAAAGGTGACCGCGGCATTCGCGTCGCTGATCGCGACGGGACCGGTCGCGAGGGTGACCGGGCTCATGAACGTGATCGCGCCGCTCGCCGGATCGGCGCTCGAGCCCACGTTGCCGTTGACGGTGATGCCGCCCGGGGCGGTAAAGGTCATGGGTCCGGCGACCGCGAGCCCGCTGCTCGGCAGGCTCAGGGTCTCGCCCGTCACGTTGAGTGCGGTCAGGTTCGAACTCGACCCGATCTCGCTCAATCCGGTGACGGTCCCCGCGCCGCCCGCGAGGGCGTTGAGCGTGAGGTTTTCCGCGCCGCCGACCGGGCCGCCGAAGCTGATGGTGCTGCCGTTGGAGAGCACGATGACCGGGCCGCCGGCGACCGTCAAGCCGCCGTTGAAGGCCATGCCGGCGTAGCCGCTCAAGGTATTGCCCGTGCTGCCGCCGCTGGTGACGAGGCCGTTGAAGCTGGAGCCGGTGTCGCCGTCGGCGAGGGTGACGTTGCCGTCGAAGCTGACAGGTCCTGCCGCCGTCATCCCCGAGCGCGCCTGCACGGTGCTGTCGAACGTCGTGGCGCCCGATCCCTGCAGCACGATGGCCGCGCCGGTGCCGTTGCCGAGCGGCGTCACCTGGCCGACGGCGCCGGTGAACGTGGTGGTGCCGCTGCCCGCGTTCACCGTCAAGTTGCTGGTGGCGCTCACGTTGCTGTTGCCATCGACGGTGCTCGCGAACACCACGGGCGAGTTCGCGCTCGCGATGGTCAACGAGGCGCCGACGCTCACCGGGCTGTTGAAGGTGATGGCCCCGGCTCCGGTGCCGGGACTGGTGCTGGTGACGTTGCCCAGGAGCGTGATGTTGCTGCTGCCGGTCGCGGTATAGGTCTGAGGGCCGGCAATCGAGATTCCGCTCGAGGGAATGGTCGGATTGAGCGCGGTGACCGTGAGGCTGGTCAGGTTCGTGCCCATGTAATTGAGCCCATTGAGGGCGCCGGTGCCGGAGTCGAGCGTCAGTCCGAACGCGCCCGATACGGTGCCGCCGGTCTGGAACGTCAAGGCCGAGTTGTTCGAATCGATCGTCGCGGGACCCTGCTCGAGCAGCACGCCGCCGTTGAAGGTCATGTTGTTATAGCCCGACAGGTTCATGCCGCCGGACTTGCCCAGGGTGACGAGGCCGCCGAAGATCGTGGGGGCCTCACCGTCGCCGAGCGTGACGGTATCGCTGAAGGTCACGGGACCCGTGACCGCGAGGCCGTTGTTGGCGGAGACCGTGGTGTCGAAGGTGGCGCCGTCCGAGGTCAAGGTGAGAGCGGGGGAGGCGCTGCTGGTCGAACCGAGCCCGGACACGGTCCCGACGAAGGTCGCCGAGCCCGTGCCGGCATTGACGTCGAGCTGGTAATTCGCGCCGGCGAGCGTGCTGTTGAAAATGATCGGCGAGTTCGTGGTCTGGACGGTCAAGTCGGATCCGAGCGTCACCGGGCTGTTGAAAGTAATGGCCCCGGCGGCGGTGCTGGTCAGATTGGTCGTGAGCGTGATCCCGGCGCCGCCCGCCGTGTAGGTCTGCGGGCCCGCGATGCTCAACTGGGGCAGCGAGAGGGCGGTTCCGGTGGTGACGGTGAGCGAGGCGCTGCTCGCATTCACGTTTGCGAGGCCGGTGACCGTGCCGCTGACCGAAGTCAGCGTGACATTGGCATCGCCGATGGTGATGCCGGTGGTGCCGCCGATCACGCCCACGGCGAAGCTGCCGCCGTTGGTGAAGGTGAGGTCGCCGCCCGAGAAGCCCGCGGACAGCGTGTCGACCGCATTGTCCGTGTCGGTGAGCGTGGCGTTGCCCGTGCCGATCAGGCGCAGCGACGGGGCGCTGATCGCCCCGGACTGGGTGATCGCGCCGCCGGCCGAGACGGTGAGCGTGCCGCCCGCGGCAATGGTCGACGCCGCGAAATTGATGGGGCCTGCGGCCGTGATGTCGGCGTCCGACGCCGATACGATGCCGACCGTGCCGAAGGTCGAGGTCGCGCTGTTGTTCAAATTGATCGGATTGCCGGCGCCCGCGGTGAGCGTCGTGGTGCCGGGCACGGTCCAGGCGCCGCCCTGGGTGATGCCGGCCGTGTTCGACTCGGTGACGGTGGCGTCCTGCGCCGTGATCGTCAACGCGCCGAGCTGGTTGTTGGCCTGCGACAGCGTCGTGTCGTAGGTTTCGGAGTTCAGGATGAACGGCGTGCCCGGCTCCACCCACGCCGACGCCTGCGTGATGGGGGCGTTCTCGGTGATGCTGACGGAGTTGGGCGTACCGGTGATGGCGAGGGGACCGAGCACGTTCGCCGAATTGGTGAGCGTGATGCCCGAGCCGGCACTCGCCGAGACGTCGAGAGTCGTCACGCCCGTGGTGGTCCACGCGCCGCCGGCCGTTGTCGCCTGGGTGATGGGCGCGTTTTCCGTGATGCTCACCGCGCCGCCGGTGATGGCGAGGTTGCCCATCACGTTGCCGGTGTCCGTCAGGGTGATGGAATTGTTGTTCTGCGCGACCAGGGTGACCGGCACCCCGGTCAGCGACCAGGCGGTGGCGCCCTGGGTGATCGGGTTGTTCTCCGTGATGGCCACCGAGGTCGGCGTGCCGTTTGCGGTGGAGATCGAGATCGCGCCGAGCACGTTGCCGTAGCTCGACAGGTTGATCGCGTGCGAGGTCGCGTTCAGCGTGATCGGCGCCGCCCCGATGTTCCAGATCGAGGATTGAGCGATGTTCTCGTTGTCGGTGATCAGCACCGAGGTGAGCGTGCCGGCGGTGCCCGTGGTGGTGATGCCGATGGGGCCGATCAGGTTGGTGGTATTGGCGAGCGTGATGGATTTGCCGCTCGGATTGTTGACGATGAGATCGGCCGCACCGCTCACCGACCAGCCGGAATCGCCGGCGCCGGTGCCGGCGCCGTCCCAGTTGGACAGGAGAGCTCCATCGGTGATGCTCGCATTCTCGGTGATGGTGGCGTCGGTCGCCTTGAGGTAGAGACTGCCGAGCACGTTGCCGGTGTTGTCGAGGACGATGTTGCCGCCGCCCGGCACGGTGCCGGTCGTGTCATAGGCCACGAGTTTCACCACGCCCGAGCCTGCGGTGCCGCTCGAGCCCACGTCCCAGGCGCCGGTGCCGCCCACATCGGTGATGGCGGTGGTGGTCGCGGTGCCCTTGGCGTAGATCGTGACGCTCGAGGGCACGGTGAGATAGGAGCCCGTGGCGCCGCTCACCTGCAGCGGACCGAGCACGTTGTTCGGGTTGTTGAGGTTGATCGAATAGGCGCCGGAATTGAGCGTGGTCGTGCCGTAGGTGGTCCAGGCATTCGCCGCGCCGCTCCCCTGGGTGATGCCCGCGGTGTCCGCAGTGCTGGTGACCGTCACCGCGCCGGGGGATGTCGCCGAGGCGTTAGCCTGCGTGATCGTGAGGTTGCCCATGTAGGCGCTCGGCTGGGTGAGCGTGATGGCCTGGCTGTTCGTCGTGGTGAGCGTTACGGCATCGATGCCGCTGTTATAGTCGGTCCAAGCCGAGGCCTGGGAGATGGCGCTGTTCTCCGCGATGTTGATCGCGCCGGAGTTCGCGATGGCAAGTGGTCCGAAGACGTTGTTGGGCTGTGCGAGCGTGATGCCGGCGCTGAAGGTATTGAAGGTCGTGGTCGCGCTCGTGTTGCTCATCACCACCGCGCTGCCGGCGAGCTGCGTGAGCGAGTAGCCGGTGTTGCGATCGGTGATGGACAGCGTGCCCGCGATGGTCGAGTTGCCGAGAATGAGATTGGTCTGTGGATTGAAGGTGACGTTGTCGCCGATGAGCGAGACGGCGCCCCCCCAGGTGTCGTCTTGGGTAAAGGTGATGTTGTTGGTCGCGCCGGCGTTCAGGTACGCGGTGCCGCTCACGGTCCAGTTGTTGCCCATGTCGATGATCGCGCCGTTGGCGGTGACGCTGAGATTGCCCGTGATGCCCTCGTTGTACTGCCCGTCAGCGTACAGCTCAATGGGGCCGTTGTTGACGATGGTCAGGTTGCGCGCGCCGGTATTGGCAATGCCGAACGAATAGAAATTGTTCAACGCATTGTTCAAGACGATATCACCGGTCGAGGCCGCCGCCATGATGGTGTAGCTGCCCACCACGATGGGGCCACTCTGGGAGATGATGTTCGACGGCGTTGTGGCCGTATTGGCGACGCTCGGGCCGTACACATCGAGGTATTGGGTGATCGTCATCCCGGGCAGGGTGATCGACGTGGCGTCGTTGTATTCCAGGTATACATCGTTCAACGTGCCCACCGAGGTGAGGCCCGCCAAGACGACCGCAGCCGGATTGGTATCGCGGATCTCGACGAAGTAGAAGCCGGTACTGCTATTGCCAGGGTAGCTCGCCAGGGTGACGCCGCCGGTGAACAGATTGGCTTGACCTGACGCGTTGAACGGATTGGTCGACCCCAATAAGAGTTCGATTTGCGAACTCCCGTTCGCCGTGAACGTCGTCGTGCCGGCGACCGAGATCGCGGAGTAGGCGCTTGTGCTCCCCTGTCCGACCTGCTGAATGTTTCCACCCGAGGTGATGCTGAGATTGCCGGAAATGGTGCTGGTCCAACCGCCGGATGAGTTCCAATTGCCGAAATCGACACCGTTCGCCGTGATCAGGGACACATTGTCCGCGGACACGATGCGCATGTAATCAAAGGAGTCCGGGGCCGTGTTGCTGCCGAGCGTAATGCTGTTGGCGGCACCGGCCGTGAGCGTGGTTTGCCTGCCGACGGAGGTCACGCCGATATCGCTGATGGACGCGTTCGTGCTGACGGTGAGATCCTGGCTGATGGAGCTCGTGCCGAGCGAGACGGCACCGGTGGCGGTCACGTACAGGTCGCTTGCGGTGGTCGAGTTGGTGGTCACGGCACCGTTCGAGGTCGTATAAGTCACCGAGCTGGCGGCCGTGATGGCGTCGGTGGTGGTGATATTGCCGGTCGAGGTCGAGACCGAGATGGACGTGCCGGCGCTGGTCGGACCGGTGGCGCCGAGTGTCACCGCGCCGCCCGCGGTGACGGCGAGCGAGCTTGCGGTAGTCGATTGATCGACGGTGAGGGTGCCCGAGTCGCGGATAATGGCATAGCCGCCGGTGCCGGTGTAGCCGGTGCTCGGCACATCGAGCACCAGGCCGCCGGCGAAATGATTGGCGGAGTTCGAGAGGTTGATGAACGGATCGCCGTAGCCGAAGCCGCCGTTGTTCGCCGTCAGGGTCGTGAGCCCGGTCACCTGCACCGAGCCGGTGGAGGCGATCGGTCCGATGGCGGTCTCGGTCAAGGTGCCTGATAAGTCGGTCGCGGCGAACTCCACCGCCGTGGAGTTATTCAGCAGCACGTTGCCGGCGGTCAAGCCGATGATGGTGAAATCGGTGTCCGGTCCATTGATGGTCACGTTGCCCGTGCCCACGCTGATGGTGGCGGTACCGCGCACGATGATCTCGCCCGCTTCGCCGCTGCTGCCCAAGGTGTTGGTGACGTTGGTGGCGGTGTTCGCGCTGATCGACAGATTGTTGGTGAGATTGGTTTCACCGAGATCGATGGCGCCGGCCGTCGCACCGCCGGTCGGACCGTCCTGCACGACGGTGAGGTTGGCGGCGTTGACGTGGCCGGTTTCGATGGAACCGGAGGCACCCGCGGCGCCCGTGTTCATGGTGATCGACACGGTGCCGGTGCCGGCGTCGATGATGCTGTTGTTGGTGAACGTCGCGGTCCCCGACAAGCGATCGGCGCTGACCGCGTTCGGATCGTTCGCGCTGAAGGTGATGTTGCCGTTGTCCGAGATCACGCTGGCGTTCACCGTGATGCTGCGCCCGGCCTGGAACGTCATCGCGCCGCCGTTGCCGCTCGTGGGGCTGGAGATGATCGCGCTGTTGATGGTGATATCGGTGTTGGCTTGCAGGGTGACGGCGGTGCCGGTGTTCGTGACCGCGGTGATGGTCGCGGGGGCGATCAGGCTGGTCGTGCCTTCATTCGTCGTGAAGGTCTCATTCGACAGGGAGTCCGAGCCCGAGTCATCCACCGTGATGTTCTGCGGATCGAGCAGCAGCGAGCCGCCGGTGCCGTGAGCGGCGCCGGCATTGACGCTGCCGGTGAAATTGAGCTGATTTTCGCTCGACACTTCGAGCGTGCCGCCCGAGCCGGAGGTGGCACCGCCGCGCGCGGCGATGCTGCCCGCGAAGGTGGTCTGGGAATCCGACCAGAGCACCACCTGGCCGCCGTTGCCCGTCTGCGTGGCGCTGGCGTCGATCGTCACCGCGCTCGAAACGTCCGTCTGCTGCGCGTTGGCGATGGACGGATTTTGCCCGTGGAAGCCGCCGCCGATGAACACGTCGCCGCCGCCCAGGGCGCCGGAGGCGTCGATGGAGGAGGCGTCGAGCAGGCTGACGTTATCGGCGGTCAGCGTGATGCTGCCGCCCTTGCCGCGGCGGCTCGAGGTGGAGAGCTCCGTGTCGCCGAGCAAGGCGAGCGTCGGGGGATCGGCCGGGGGCTGGGAGGGTGATTGACCGCCGCCCTGGACTTGAATCTCGCCGCCGCCCGCGTCGCCGGAGGCGTCGAGCCGGGCGCTCTCGAGAGTGATGTTGACGCCCGCGCCGAGCGTGATGCTTCCGCCGAGGCCGGCCGATACGGCCGTACCCGAGTTGCCTGGCGCCGCGGCGGAGGCGGCAACGGGCGTGGTGTCGACCGCTGCGGCGGAGATGCTGCCCGCGAGAGTCATGTCTTGCGTCGCTGCAAGCTTGACGCTGCCGCCGCTCGCGCCCGACGCATCGAGCGAGCCGCTCGCCGTCTGTGTGATATTGGCGGCATTGAGGGTAATGCTGCCGCCCGCTATGGGCGGCAAGGCCGGCGTCGGGAGCGACGGCACGACGGCCGCGGCACTGATGGTGCCGCTGTTCACGATGGCGGGTGCGCTGACCGTGACGCTGCCTGCCGGACCGCCGGTGCCGGCGCCCGCGTCCGCGCTGATGGTGCCGCTGTTCTCGACGCTGTCGCTCGCCTCGAGCACGATGCGTCCGCCCTTGGCGGCGAGGCCGGTCGCCTCCACGGTGCCCGAGTTCTGCACCACGCCGCCGAGCAGATGGTCGGCGGCCTGCGCGGAGAGGATGATGAGTCCGCCGGGCGCGAGGACGGCGCCCTTGTTCTGCACCAAGGCCGCAATCGCGGAGGGCTGGACGGTGATGCCGGCGAGATGGTTATCGTCGAACGTGAGGGTGACCGACTCGCCGGAGGCCATGGCGACCGTGCCGAGACGCGCGACCACGACGCCGCTGTTGCGTACCTGGGGCGCGAGCAGGGCGATGTAGCCGCCGAGGCCGGCGCTCAATTGGCCCTCATTGACGACGCTGCCCGTTGCGCCATTGCGTGCGAACGTGATGTTCCCCGCCATGAAGTCGGCCGGGCTGATGCTGTCCGTCGTGGCGGCGAGACTGCCGACGTTGACGGACGCGCTCTTGCCGAAATAGATGCCGCTCGGATTGACGAGGAAGATCTGCCCGGTGCCGGTGATCTTGCCGAAGATCTGGCTCACATTGCTGTCGAGCACTTCATTGAGCGTCGCCGAATTGCTGTTCGGCTGCTCGAAGTTCACCTGCGCCGCACTGCCGAGGTTGAACGTATTCCAATCGATGACCGCGCGCTGGCTGGTCTGGTCGATGTTGAGCACCGCGCTACCCGGCGAGCTCCCCGGCGTGATGGTGGCCGAACCGGTCACCACCGTGCCGCCGGTCGGCAATTGAGTGGGCGCCGGAACGGCGGCGGCCGTCGGGGCGCCGCCATACGCCGGCATGGCAAGGCCCATGGCGGCGAGCAGCGGCGCGAGCGCCGCGGCGGCGCGGCCGAGGCGGCCGTTGCGCTTGCCGCGGCCGCGCGCGATCTCGGACACCGGCACCCAAGCGCCCAGCGCTTCGTTGAAGATGAGGCGGTAAATGCGGTTGATGCTGGCGTGTCTGTTCATCGGGCGGTCTCTGCTTGTACGGTGGTCGGGTGTTGGTGGTGGGGTGTGTTCAGAACGGCATGCTGACTTGCAGCCAGACGCGATTTTCGATGTGCGAGCCGTCTTGGTCGTCGCCGGTGCTGGTCGGGTCCGGGTTGGTGCCGATTCGACGCGCCCAGGTGGCTTTCGCGCTCAGGCCGAAGGGCGCCACCCATCCGAGCGATACGCCCGCGCCTTTCAGATCGTCCGTGTTCAGGGTCGTGGCGCCCGGAAAGTCGTTGTCCTTGTTGATATGGACCGATCCCCAGTCGACGAATGCAGCGGCGTTGAAGTTGGCCGGCAGTTTCACGCGCCCTTCCAGATTGGCGAGCAGCCCTTCGGTGCCACCGCCCTCGTTCTCCGGATACGCGCGCACGCCGTCGGCGCCGCCCAGATAGAACTTCTCGGACGAATCGAGGTTCTTGTTCGAGAGCTGCCCGGAGAGGGCCGCGTACAGCGAGAGCCGCTCGCTGACCGTTTGCTGACGCGAGAGCGACAGGTTCAGCTTGCGGAAAGCCCCCGCGGCGTGCGTGGTGAGCGCGTCGGCCGCTTCGTTCGGTGAGCCGCCCAAATCGTCGATCCCCTGCTCGAATGTGATGCTCCCGTTGTTGGCGCCGCCGCCGCCCAGGCTGTCGAACGCATTGCCGTACAGGCTCGCGCGCGCGGTCTGGATGCTGTAGTGGGAGGTGGTGACCCCGGCGGAGTCGTTGTCGAAGCGCTTGTCGTCGGCATTGAGGCCGAGGTACAGGTTCGCGAGGCGCGAGCGCAGCAGCGGATAGCTCGCCTCGAGTCCGGCGGTGGTCGAGGTGCCGTGCGCATCCAGCGCCTCGAATTCCTGGGTAATTACGCGATAGCCCAGGTGCGAGCCGTTCACGCCGACGCGCCAGCCGTCGCCGCCGACGGGCAGCGAATAGTCGGCTCGCGCGTAGTTGCTGCCTTGGCTGCCGAGCAGCAGGATGTCGGCGCGATCGCCGAGACCGGCGGGGCTGTTGAGATCCACGTCCGCGATCAGGCGACCCGCGCCGGTGGCGCGCTGTCCCGCATTGTCGGAAGTCACATTGCCCGAGATCGGCGCGCTGTCGGCCACGTTCACCACGAGGTCGGTTTGCGACTGCTTCTCGCCTTCGGCGAGCTTGCCGCCGGCGGTGACACCGGCGAGATCGCCGACGAGCAGCAAGCCACGGTCGAGCGCGTTGGCGTTCATGGGTGCGCCGACGGGTTGTGCATCCTCGATGATTCGCGTCACCTGCTTGGACGAGACGTGTTTGGCGTCGCCCTCCACCCGGACCTCACCGAGCTTGGCCTCGACGATCTGGATGGTGACCTTACCTCCCGTCACGTCCTGCTGCGGCAGATAGGCGCGCACTACCCAACCGGCCCGGCGATATCGGGTCGCCACGGCGATGGCGGCATTTTGCAGATCCGCGAAGCCGAGCGGACGGCCGATGAATTTGGCGACCGCGGGCGCGAGCTGTTTGCCGGTCAACAGCTTGTTGCCCGCGAATGTGAACGCTTTCACGGTCACGGTGACGCCGCCGAGGGATTCCATCGGCGCGGGTGGCTCGAATTCCGGCGGGGCTTTGGGCGGTAGCTCGGGGTGCTGCTCGCGCTCGATCTGCTGAAGCAACGACCCCGCATCCGGAGCGGTCTGTGCATGCACGGCGCCCGTCATCGCCCAGAACAGAGCAGTGCAGGCCAGCGCGTGCGCGCGGCGGGACACCAACCATGTGCGGCTCACGACGCCGTTCCCGAAATCCGACGCCACTCTGCACGAATATTAATCATTGCATCATCCCCTGGTAGTGCTCGCATCAGCGCGATTGCATCGGGGCGGGAGTTTCTTGTGCCGATGGCATTAAGTAATGTGCGTGTCTTCACATGACGTCGGTATTAAGGGGATTCCGCAATGTATTTTAGGAATCCGAAAACACCACGGCTGCGCACCTGCCATCGATGTTTTCGCGGCTGGCACGGCCTCTCGGCACAGCACGCGGAGTTGGAAAATGATGCGAATTAATTCACTATTTTTTGAACGATACCGCCACTCTCATGTGCCGCATGATGTCGGCGGAGTGCCGCGCGCAGATTGCTCGTTCCGGTCGCCGCGGGATCTTCGGGATTAGCAGCGCTCAATGCCTGAGCATCAACCGGTACCCCGCCCATGAACTGCGCGAATGAGGGAAATTGCGCGAATCCTCGCGGCTGGTTCGTAATCAGCTTTCGATGATCGAATCGACCCGAATCGGATAAAAGGCGACGTATCCTCTGATTCGCTCGACCGCGGCGAAGGGCGCCTCGTAGGTCCATAAATGCGTAGTCCACGCAACGATCCTGCAACGCAGCCAAAGGTTACATCTGAAACGCGCGGCCGGGGTTCGAAAACAGCGGTGTAACCTCCTTGGCGCATTGTTCATGACGATCCGGCACACCGGGGCAAATGAGTACATTCGGCCTACGGGGTCGGCGGCAGGCGATCGGCGCCGCCGCGGAGTACCTGTGCATAGGCCTCAATAAAGGAGTTCCCATGATCACGACTCACACCAACAAGCGGACCGAACTTCAGCAGCGGCGGGCGTCACCGCTTGCCACTCCGACGGATCTTCCGGAGAAGGCGACCCGAGATATCGCGGCCGGACTGAACGGCGTACTCGCGGATGTGTTCGCCCTGTACCTGAAGACGAAGAATTTCCACTGGCACATGAGCGGGCCTCATTTCCGCGATTATCACCTCCTGCTCGATGAGCAGAGCGATCAACTCTTTGCGATGACCGACCCGATTGCAGAGCGCGTTCGCAAGATCGGACGCTGGACATTGCATTCGATCGGCGATATCGCGCGAAATCAGCGGCTGCTCGACAATGACGCCGAATACGTCGAGCCTCTCGACATGCTGGCGGAATTGCAGGGGGACAACAAGGCGCTCGCGGGCCGCCTGCGCGAAGTGCATGGCATCTGCGACGAGGGCGGCGATGTCGCAAGCGCCAGCCTGATCGAGGTCTGGATCGACGAGACCGAAAGGCGCGCCTGGTTTTTGTTCGAGGCGAGCAGGCGGGGCGACGCGACCGGTCACTGACCGGTCGCCTTCGTGGCCGGCATTCGGTGCCGTAGAAGGCGGCGCTAGGCGCGCGCCTGCGCCGTGGTCCGCCGATCGACGGCTAGTCCAACAGCGGATGCCCTTTGGGCAATTGATGCGCATACCAGGCTGCGAGCCGATGGCGAATGGTCTGCTCGCCGATTTGATCTTCGGGCATCGGCGAAATGAGTTTGTCATGCACGAGCAGCCGGTATACGTACAATGCCTTGCTGCTCGCCGAATCGGTCGGTTCGAACTCTACCGCCTTGCGGCCTTCCGCATATTCAACACCGGCGAGCAAGGCTGCTTTGAACAATTCCGCTTCGTGTTTGAATTTCTTCACGGCCACTCTCCAATTTCCCGCTGCGACACTGGGGCCGCGGCGCCGATCGCGTAGAAAGTACCTGGTGACCGCGCATTAAGCCAGCCACCCGGGTGGCGCCGGTGCGGGCCCGGCCGTCAGCGAACAGGTCCGCGCCGGCGCACGCCGGCCGCGCGGTCCTCGGCCGGCGCCCATGGCTTACCCGTACGCTCCTCGATGTATCGCCGAATCAGGCGACGAACCACCTGCGACGGCGTCGCGTCTTCCTCCGCGCACAGCTGCTCGAACAACGCCTTCTTGCGTGGGTCGATCAAAATGGTCAGCCGGGCAGTGCGGTCTTCGTTTGCCAAGTGGTACTCACATCAAGTGACACGTCAATGTGCATAAGATTATAATAGATCGCACATAGCCGTAAACTGTCGTGTTGCTGCGTATAGTGAGTCAACGACTGTTCCCGACGCTTTGGGGAGCCAGGTGCCTTGTTGAGCTGCGATCTCAATTCGCCATTGACCCTATGTGCGGTGCTCCTCACCGCCTGGTGCGTGGTGGGCCTGGCAGGATTGGTGCGGCCGTCGAGCCTCGATTTCGTGAGGCGAGTGCTCTTTCCCTTGGGGGCCGCGATCGGCGCCGCATTGGCAGTGGTCGCGGCGATGGGTCTGTTCCACCCCACCGAACAACTCGTGCTGCCGATCGGCCTGCCGGATTTGCCGGCACATCTGCGCCGCGACGCGCTATCGAGCGTGTTTTTGGTTTTGCTCGGCGCGGCCTCGACCGGCATTTCGATTTTTGCGGGAGGCTACTTTCGGCGGGGTGAAGGCACGGCACCTGGACTCATGTGCCTGCAATACCACCTGTTTCTAGCCAGCATGGGCTTCGTCCTGCTCGCCGATGACGCCTATGCCTTCATGCTGGCGTGGGAGACCATGGCGCTTTCATCCTACTTTCTGGTCACCACGCAACATCGTATGGCGGAGATCCGCAAGGCCGGCTTTCTGTATCTGGTGATGGCCCATCTCGGTGCAATCGCCATCCTCCTGAGCTTCGGCATCCTTCAGGGCGGCAGCTGGCATTTCACATTCGACGCCATGCGCGCCGCGCACCTGGGCGTCCATGGTGCAAGCGTTGCTTTCTGTCTCGCGCTGATCGGATTTGGTGCGAAGGCGGGCCTCGTACCCCTGCACGTTTGGCTGCCGGAAGCCCATCCGGCTGCCCCTTCTCCCGTTTCCGCGCTGATGAGCGGCATCATGCTCGAGATCGCGCTCTATGGAATGATCCGGGTGAGTTTCGATCTACTCGGCCTCCCGCTATGGTGGTGGGGTCTCTTGCCGCTGTCCCTCGGGCTTTTCAGCGCGCTGTACGGAGTTGTCTTCGCCGCGGCGCAGACCGACATGAAGCGCCTGCTGGCGTACTCCTCGATCGAAAACATCGGGATCATGTTTACCGGCCTTGGACTCGCCATCGTATTCGCAGGCGTGGGCATGCGCGCGGCGGCGGCACTCACGTTGATCGCGGTCCTTTATCACGCATTGAATCATGCCGTCATGAAGAGCCTGCTGTTCCTGGGTACCGGCGCGGTGTTGCATGCAACCGGAGAGCGCAACCTCGGCCACCTGGGCGGCCTGATCCACCGAATGCCCTGGGTCGCCTGGCTCACGCTCATTGGAGTGCTCGCCATCGCAGGATTGCCGCCTTTGAACGGCTTCGTGTCGGAATGGCTGTTACTCCAGTCCTTCCTCTTCGCTTATAAAGTGCCGCACCCGTTCGTCAACATGTTGCTGCCGCTGGGCGCCGCGTTGCTCGCGTTGGCGGCGGCGCTTGCCGGCTATGTCATGGTCAAGTTTTTCGGCGTCATCTTTCTGGGGCAGCCGCGGGAGCCGAGCCTCCGGCACGCTCACGATGCCGGGTTTGCGGAACGGCTCGGGCTCGCAGTGCTCGCGCTCGGCTGCGTACTGCTCGGGCTGTTTCCGTCGAATATCATTTCAATCTTCAGCATCGTCACTCAACAGCTTGGTTTGGGCGCGCTGCCGGCAAGCGACGCCCCCTGGTGGCTGCTCTTGCCTGTTCCAGAGCGACAGTCATCCTACGCACCGCTGATATTCTTCGCCGTGATCCTGGCCGTGGTGGTGCTCGCGATCCTCGGTGTTCGCCTCTTCTATCATCAGCGCATACGCAGAAGCCCCGCTTGGGACTGCGGATTCGGCCGGCTCAATAGCCGAATGCAGGACACGGCAGAAGGGTTTGGCCAACCGATTCGCCACCTGTTTCAGCCGCTCTTCGCCATCGTGCGAAAGTTGCCCAGTCCCTTCGATATTGCGCCGAGCTACCGCCTGGAAATCGGCGATCGCTTTTGGATCGCCCTATATGAGCCTTTGGGCCCGTTGGTCCGGCGGGCGGCCGATAAGGTGGCCTGGCTGCAGCAGGGCCGCATTGCGAACTATCTGCTCTACAGCTTCGCCACGCTCGTGATTCTGCTGGCGCTCATGCTATGAGGGCCTTCGACTGGACGGTGCAATTGGCGGGCATCGTGTTGGCGCTCGCCGCGGCGCCCATGTTGCTCGGCTGGGTCAACATGTGCCGGGCATGGTTGCAGAACAGGTCCGCGCCCAGCATCCTGCAGCCGTACCGCGGCATACGGAAGCTCTTTCACAAGGATGCGGCGATCGCCGATAACGCGTCGCGCCTATTCCGACTGGCCCCGTACGTGGTCTTCGGGGCCATGGTGACGGCCGCCGCAGTCATTCCCTCGATTGCGACCCGTTTGCCGATCACGCGGGCGGCGGACGCCATTGCGTTGGTTGGTCTGCTCGCAACCGCGCGAGTCTTTTTATCCCTGGCCGCGATGGACGTAGGCACTGCGTTCGGCACGCTCGGCGCAAGACGCGAAATGATGATCGGCTTCCTTGCGGAGCCGGCGCTGCTCGTGGTGATTTTCGTCGTTTCCCTGACGTGTGCCACCACGGCCCTGCCGATTATCGCCGAGCGCCTATCGGCGCAGTCGTTCGCGCTCAATCCGAGTCTCGCCTTTACCGCGGTGGCGTTCACCATGGTGTTGCTGGCGGAGAATGCGCGGATCCCGGTCGACAATCCCGCCACCCATCTTGAATTGACCATGATTCATGAGGCCCTGCTGCTGGAATACTCCGCGCGGCATCTGGCGCTCATGGAATGGGCCGCCGCATTGAAGCTCTTTAACTATGCTTGCATCGGCTTCGCGGTGTTCATCCCTTGGGGCATCGCGACCGACGACGCGCCGGCCGGATTGACCCTGGCGGTCGTGTTGCTGGGCGCAAAGCTGGCCATTGCGGGCGCCGGGCTCGCGTTGATCGAGACGCTGTCGGCCAAATTGCGCGTTTTTCGGGCGCCGGAATTCCTGGCCACCGCGTTTCTGTTCGCCGTGCTCGGCTTGCTGGTGCGATTGCTGCTGGGGGCGTGAATGTTTGCGTTGACGTGGGATCTTCAGGTCTTGAACACGCTCGCGGCGTTATTGCTGCTGCTGTCCTTCGCCATGCTGTCGCAGCGCCGAATCGTCGCGCTCGTCGATCTGCTCGCCCTGCAGGGGGCTCTTCTATGCATTGCCACCCTTTTGCTTGCGTGGCGAACCGGCAATCGCCACCTGTACGTGTCCGCCGCGCTCACCCTGGGGCTCAAGGTCATATTCCTGCCCTGGCTATTGCACCGTCTCATTCGCCGCCTCGGCGTCTATTGGGATACGGAGCCCTTGCTCAA
>Ga0187863_10001108_pt1 | contig 22015 bp, 22 predicted proteins | sample June2016WEW_11_1_FD_132975 | JGI IMG/M metagenome (GOLD analysis project Ga0187863, IMG submission 132975) | Peatland microbial communities from SPRUCE experiment site at the Marcell Experimental Forest, Minnesota, USA - June2016WEW_11_10 | ecosystem: Environmental > Terrestrial > Soil >...
AAGAAGAACTCACCGTCGGCTGACAGCTGGCGCGGTTTTGGCTGCGCCACGACCGGAGATTTGTAGCCTCTCCACGTGGCGCTATGATGGACCAGCGCCCCCCAAGGCAGAAAACCGAGAGCTCGACGATAAGCAGCCTGAAACCCTCTACGCCAAAATGGGGCGGCTCAAGCGAGCCGGGGCGCAGCGCGGACGCGCCCTGCCCATGCTGGTCGGCGCGCGTCTTGAATGGGCCAAGGAGGCATGGCAGGTATGTGGTGGGTCACGGTTTTGTTCATGGGCCTCATTGCGGTGCTGAGCTACAGCCGGGCGAAGCAGATGGGAATGTTGACCCGGAAGATTGTCGGGATCCATCTTGCCTTCTTCGCGCTGCTGTTCGCGGTCTTCATTGCGCCGGTTTTGCTGATCAATTCGCAGAGTCCGTACTTTATCCCGGTGTTCCTCACAGCATTGGCGGTGTGCCTGGCCGGTATTGTCTGGTTCGCGATCTACGCAAAGAGGTGGGCGAGACCGGTCAAGCAGGGATCGACGGACGAGGCGCGCTAGGAGCCACGCCTCAGGCGTGGCCGTGCTCGGTATCGGCTCTTGTCAGGCTGAAGCTACTGGACCTTCTCGTTTGGGCTCCCCCACCTAGGCGAGGTCGAACTCGAAATCGCTGCGTTTACCCTTCTTTTCGAGAACCGCGAGGTCGTGATGGGACCGCGCGATGGAACCGCCAAGCTCGGTTTGCGTACGCCCAGAAGATACACTTACCCAGGAATCGCCTTAGCACTGGTTGCGCGGAAATACCGTCTTGCGTCAGGTCGAAACAGCAACCAGGCAATCAACGCCAGAATGAGCGTGTGAACCGCAATCTGGCCGACCACTGGCCAGCTGATGGCGACGTGAAATGCCATCCACGCCAAGGCCAGCCATCGTGCCCAGTTTTGACCCCGCAGCAGGAAGACCCCGGCGACAATGGCCAGCAATTCAGTCAACAGAACCCATACGTCGTCCTGATGAAATACCAACGACCGCGGAAAATGACGGACGAGACCAACCGTGCCGACCAGAGCGAACAGGCAGGCCACGATGAGCACGGCGATGGGCGGCTTTCTCGCAGCCATAGCAGGTTATCCAGCAATGTATCACGCAGGCGGTTCGGACGCTGGAACGGAAAAATCGAGAAGGCCCCCGCGGCCTGCTGCAGGTTCTTGCGCCGGATTGCCGGTCTGCCCCCTTCCCACTTCCGGATCGCGGAGAAACAACCGGCTCAGGCTGTCCAACTCGAATGGCCAGGGCCACTCGCCGCGAGTTCGGCCGGCGGCGTGATTCGAGTCGCGCCGGGATTGGCGTCGGCATTCCGAGCCACTTCACGCCATGCGGCGCGCACATTGCGGACGCATTCAATTGCATGCTCGAACTTGGCTCTCGATGCCGACTGCGAGGCTTGCAGAACCTGCGCGAAGATGGCGGCGTAAAACTCGCTCAGCACCTGCGCTGGCCGGCCGCCTACATCCATGCGCAGCCGGGCTTGCAGGTGAATGATGATATCCAGCGCCCGTTTGACTGCGGCGCGGCGTTCATCGGCGTCGCCACGCTCTACCGCGGCGATCGCTGCATGCAGGAAGCGGATGATGCCATCGTAGAGCGCAACCACCAGATCGACTGCCGACGCCCCGTCCAGCACGTGTTCGCGGTAGCTTCCCATCCTTTTCGCTCCTAGCCGTTCGAATTCTCATCGTAGCCGGTGATCGCCGAGTAAAGCTCGTTCATGCCGTTGAGTTGCGACGGCAACTCCTCGAGGGTCTCATTCGCCTGGTTCAATTCTGTCGTCAGGCTCGTTTGCTGCGTCGAAATGTAGTCTTGCTCTTTGGTGATTTCCGCATTCAGCGTCGATTCGACGGTGCTGTTTGCATTCTGCGCCAGCTTCAGCACTCCTGTTGAAGAACTCGTGCCGGCGTTGTTCAGCATGTTCGAGAAAGTCTGTCCCCAACTGCTCGGGTTCTGGAAGAATCCGGAGACACTCGAGTAATCCGCGTTCAGCAGCGAATCGAGCGTGTCGGCGTCGAAGGTGAGCGTGCCGTCGTTGTTCTCGCTAATGCCCAGCGAAGTGAGGCTGTCGATATCGGACGAAGTGTTGTAGTTGAGGCTCGTGATCGTTGGGCTCGATGTGTCGGTAACGTGGGACGACACCGTGAGGGCGCCTTCCGCGCCGCTGGTTCCCGATGTCAGCGTGATTCCCGTCCCCGCCTGGTTCACCTGGGCCGTGACTCCGATGTTCGCGTCGTTGATTGCCTGCGACAGCCCGGCAAGCGTGTCCGGTGTCGAGGAGCTACCGACGTTAACGGTCTGTGCAGCGCCGCTTCCGACCTGAATGGTGAGGTAGCCAGAGAGCGTATCGCTGCTGTTGGCGACGGTCCCGAACGTGCCGGTGTCAGGCGAGGTGGTGGTATAGCCCGAGTCGCGGTAATCGAGCGGCGTAGGATTCGATGCGGTGAGCGCCGAGTTGATCGAGAGCGCTGCTCCCGCCGTCGGCGAGGTAAATGTCAGCGTCGACTCGCCGTCGTTCGTCGTCACCGCCGCCGTCACGCCGAGGTTTGCAGTATTGATGGCGCCGGCTAGCCCGGCGAGCGTGTTGGAGTCGCTGCCGGAGCCTGTGTAGACGGTATTTGCCGCTGCTCCGGAGCTTGGTTCGGCGCCGATTTCAATGGTCTGGGCCGCGTTGCTGCCCACCTGGATCGACAACGATCCCGAGAGCGTTGTACTGGTCGCGGAAACCGGATCCACGTAGCCATTTGGATTGACCGTGGTCAGGCCGCCCAGGAGCTGCTGCTGTAAGAGGGCGAGGGTTGGCGACCCGAAGAGCGGCTCCGGCGTGCCGGAGCTGGTGTTGCCTTCCTGGGAATTGATGGCGCTGATCAGCGAGTTGTAGTCGGTGACGAACTGGTTGACCGCGCTCTCCACACCGGAGTTGTCGTTGCTGATCACCACCTGCACCTGCTCCAGGCTGTTACCCGATTCCGTTGGACTCGGGGCCAGCAGCTGAAAGGTCACGCCCGGGATGAGATTAGTCACCGTATTCGACGCGCTGGTCAGCGGCACGCCGTCGATGTCGAGAGATGCGTCTTCGCCCTTCACGGTGGCGTTGTACGCGAGAGTACCAGTGTTTGTTGAAGTGACTGCATTGGGATCGGTCAGGCTCGAAGTGATGCTCAACTGTCCGGCTGCGCCCGATGTGTTCGAAACCAGACTGAGTGTCGAGCCCGAAGAGTCGCTGAGAACATTGGCGGTCACTCCGAGGTTCGCGTCATTGATGGTCGAAGCCAGTTTGGCGAGGGTATTATTGCCGCTTCCGGTATAGATGGTGCTTGCCGCCGGCGAGCTGGGCGCGGCGCCGATCACCACGTTTTTTGTGGTCCCATTGCCCACCTTAATCGTGATCGAGCCGGAGAGAGCATCGGAAGAGTTCGCGATGGCATCCAGATACCCGCTCGAGGTCTGGGCGAGGTTGTTCACCACCACTGTATGCGTTCCGGCGGTTGCCGAAGAGGTCGCGTTGGTGAGTTCCAACACGCTGGTATCGGAGCTCGATCCCTCCTTCTGCGCCAGAGTTCCCTGGGGATCGGTCAGCGAGCTTATGTCGGTGGAGAGCGTGGAAAACAGTGTGCCGAGATTCGAGAGCACCGTGTCCTGGCTTTGCAATGCCGTTAACTGGTTCTTCCAGGGGGTCTCGACGTGCTCCATGTTGCTTACGATTTCGGAGACGGTGGAGCTGACGTCAAAACCCGCACCGCTGGTTGGCGACCCGAAACTCAGCCCGACCGTTCCCATTGCCTTCCCTCCCCTCCAACCCAGCACCCTCGCGGCCAGCGGCTGCAAAGCCCGATTGGAAACATCTCACATAAATCCGAGGCGCAAGCGCCGAGTTCGCCAGCGCAGAGCAGGGCGTCCGGGGTGGACGCCCTGCTCTGGTTATCGGCATTTCCGCGCGATGGTTTATTGCAACAGCTTCAACACTTCCTGCTGGGAGCTGTTGGCCTGTGCCAGGGCCGAAATGCCGGTTTGGCTCAGGATTTCGAACTTCGACATATTGGAACTGGCCTGCGCATAGTCGGTGGCCTGCACCGCGTTCTGCGCCGACTGCACGTTCTCCGACTGTGTGCCGAGCACGGAGCTGACCGAGTTCAGCGTGTTGATCTGCGCGCCGATGTAGCCGTCCTGGGCAGCCACGTCGGTGATGGCCGTGTTGAGATCGGTCAGCGCCGATTCCGCATCGGTCTGGTTGGACAGATCGGTTGTGCTCAACGACTGGCCGGCTAGGTCCGAGTAGCTCATGGTCGCCGTGCCGCCCGCGGCGTTTGTATCTGCGGTGAAGGTCGCGCTGGCCGCAGCCGTCTGCCCGGTGGCTGCATCCGCGATGTCAGGAGACGCCGTACCGCCCCCGGAGTTTGATACGCCGGTGGTGTAGTATGTCCCGGCGGTGTAGGTAAGTGTTGCGCCGGCGGTGGTGTCACCAAGGGAAGATCCGGTGATTGCCGATTGATCGCTGTTTTGCGTGGTAATCGCCAGAGATCCAGTTGTGGCGGTAAGAGTGCTAGCCACTGTGAAGCCTAAGCTGGTGAGGGTAGTCGCCAAATTGGCCATGGTGTCGGTTGTGCCATTTTGGCCGAGGGTAAGGGTGATGTTTGCGCCGGCGGCATCCTTGAGGCTTAGAGTTCCGGAAAGAGTATCGGTTTGTGAATCCTCTCCTGCCCCCCCAACAGCCAAAACGCCCACAGATCCCGGTGTGGTGCCGTGCCCCACTCCTGCGCCCGGACCATTGATCACAATGCCGGTGTCGGTGCCATGGCCCGCGCCTGCCGCAGCCACAGCTTGAGTTCCGGCTTGGGTTGCCGTGGCGAAGCTGGCAGTCAAACCCAGGCCTGCGCTGTCAATGGCTTGGATCATTCCCTGAGCTGTGTCAGCGTAGTTAGTGCCGGTGCCAACGCTGATTGTTGCTGACTTCTGTACGGCAGCGCCGGCCGCCCCCGTCGCCATATAGTTGACGTCGAGCGTGGTGGTGGCGTTGGCAAAGCCATCGTTGACTGTCGCAAGCGCGCCGCTCTTCGACAGGTCGATGAACGTGTTGTTGGCGCCGTTGGTGTAGGCCATCACGCCGCCGGAGTCGCCCACATTGGAGGAAGACAGCGAGCGGATGTTCAGATCGTCAATCGCCGAGCCCGCCGACGAAGAGTCGCCGGTGTAGATGTTGGTGTTGGAATTGAACACCTGCTCCTGGTTGTAGGTTGTCGTGGAGCCAATGTTGGAGATTTCCGACAGGATCGACTGGTACTCCTGGTTGGCAGCCGTATCCTGCGAAGCATTCAGCGTGCCGTTAGAGGCTTCGGTGGCCAGCGTGACGGCGCGGTTGAGCAGGCTGGTGACCTGCGAGAGGGCGCCATCGGCGACCTGCAACAGGCCGACGCCTTCCTGAGCATTGGTCTGCGACTGGGTCAGCGCCTGCTGGTTAGCCTGGAGGCCGTCGACCAGCGACAGGCCGGCGGCGTCGTCCGCGCCGGAGTTGATCTTCGAACCGGAAGACAACTGCTGCAGGACGGTGTTCAGGCTGTTGTTTGTGCTATTGAGGTTGTTCTCCGCATACACCGCGGAGAGATTATTCAAGACACCCAGGGACATGGGGTTCTCCTTGTTGGATGCGGTGATTTGCGGTTCCAATGCCGGATGCGCTTCCCTTGTTTAACCCTGGGTTGCTGCTCGCGGCCTTGAGCCGTCGCATCTGGCCCGTTTTTCGGCGTGCCCCTTGAGGACTTTATGCTTCCGCTTTTTGTGTCCTATTGCGGACAATCGCGCCGAGTATCTTCTAATTTCTTAATCTTTCGCCGTTTCCGCCGATAACATCCGCAAAGGCGGATGCCATGATCGAACTGACGCGTTTGAACGGCCGTGCAATGATCGTGAACTGCGATCTGATCAAGACTGCCGAAGCCTCGCCCGACACGATGCTGACTTTGATCAACGGAGAGAAGGTGATCGTGCGCGAAGAGATTGCCGAGGTAGTGGAGCGCGTCGTGGCTTACCGCGCGCGGCTGCTCACAGCGGTTGTCAGGCGTCTGGAGCACTCGGGCGAATTTCTGCGAGCTGTGGCGCTTGCCGGCCTGTCCGGCTCAGGGCCCGCGCAAACCATCGACATCGACAAGTAGATCTGCTCAGGCATGGTATTGCAGAGAGAGAGCCCTCATGGATAAGGCGAGTATCGGCGGCGCATTTCTGGCCGTTGCCGGAATTATCGCCGGATTGCTCATCGAGGGCGGCAGCGTGCGCCAGATCCTGCAGCCCACCGCGGCCCTGGTCGTCTTTGGCGGCACCATCGGCGCAGTCTTGCTGCAGTTCCCCTTGTCAACGGTTCTGGCCGCATTTCGCAGTCTTGTCCACATCTTCGCGGCGCAGCACAAGCAGGAAGCACAGCTGATCGCCGAGCTCGTCGCCTTCGCCAACAAAGCGCGCCGCAAAGGCGTGGTGTCGCTCGATGAAGATCTCAAACGCATTCAGGATCCATTCTTGAAGCAGACGCTGATGCTGGCCGTCGATGGCACTGAGCCCGCCGATCTGCGCAAGATCATGCACGTCAACCTCGACTCGATCACCGAAGACGAGGAGCGCCTGCCGGCGGTCTTTGAATCCGCCGGCGGGTTCTCGCCGACCATCGGTATTCTTGGCGCCGTGCTTGGCCTCATCCAGGTGATGCAGCATCTTGAGGACATTCAGGCGGTGGGCCGTGGCATTGCGGTGGCCTTTGTGGCCACCATTTACGGTGTGGGCGTCGCCAATCTCTTTTTGCTCCCCATCGCCGGCAAAATGCGGCTCCGCATCCGCAACGGGCACCGTCGTCGCGAGATGGTCCTGGAGGGCGTCATTTCCATTCTCGAAGGCATGAATCCACGCATGCTCGAGATCAAGCTCACCGGGTTTCTCGAGGACTGGGCCCGGGAGCAAAAGGAGCGTGCCGCATGAATCTGCGCGTGCCGCCTAGTCGCGTGAGCCATGACCGCTGGCTGGTTTCCTACGCCGATTTCATCACTCTCATGTTCGCCTTCTTTGTGGTTCTCTATGCGTTCGCGCGGGCCGATGAGAAGAAACAGGCGCAGGTTTCGGCGGCAATTCATAAGGCCTTTCAGTCGATGGGAGGCTTGGCAACACCGGCGCGGCCGGAAATAAAGGGCGGGGATGCGCAGGGCGCGCCTGCTGAACTGGCGGGCAATCATCCGGCTGAGGAAGAGATCTTCGCCTCGTCTCAGGTGGTCAATGGCCTCGACCGGCTGCGGAGTGAGTTAGCGCAGGCCCTCTCAAGCCAAATCGCCTCCCACTCCGTTGCTCTCGAAATGAGGCGCGATGGCCTGGTGATCAGCCTGCGCGAAGCCGGCTTCTTCAACTCAGGCTCGGCAGACCCGAAAGCCGCGGCGCTGCCCACTCTGCAAAGAATCGCCGCCCAGCTCGCCGCTACCTCGTACGATCTGCGGGTTGAAGGCCACACCGACAACGTGCCCATCCATAACGCGGAATTCGATTCCAACTGGGAACTCTCGTCGGCGCGCGCCACGCGGATTGCGCGTCTGTTCTTGGAGTTGAAAGGCATTCCTCCCGACCGAGTTTCGGCCGCCGGTTATGCCGAGTTTCATCCCGTGGCCGGCAACGACACCGCGGAGGGCCGCGCGGAGAATCGCCGCGTGGACCTTGTGGTGATGCCGCGGGTGAGCTTCAATGTCGCCGCACCGGGAACGGAGCCGTCCAAGGGTGCGTGGCAGAAGGTGACGGATGGGGATTGAGCGGAGCTAGCGTTGCTAGCGGGGTTAGCGGAGTTAGATAGATCCTGGTTCGAGCAAGCGACGCTAACCGGCCAACTCTGCTAACACGCGCCCGGCGCGGCTAACTCCGCTGACCCCGCTATTCAACTCCCAGAACTTTCACAATGACGCGCTTGCGCCGCTGGCCGTCGAACTCGGCATAAAAGACACGCTGCCATGTTCCGAGGTCGAGCTTTCCATTGGTGACGGGGAGCGTCGTTTCATGGTGCAGCAGCAACGATTTCAGATGTGCATCGCCGTTATCTTCACCGGTGCGATGGTGCTTGTAATCGGGCCGCGCCGGCGCCAGCTCCTCGAGCCATTTGCCGATGTCCTCGATAAGGCCGCTTTCCAGATCGTTCACATAAACGGCTGCCGTGATGTGCATCGGCGAGACAAAGCACAGTCCGTCTTTCACGCCGCTGCGGCGCACGATCTGCTCCACTTCATCGGTGATATGCACCATCTCGCGGCGTTTGCGCGTTTCAAAGACCAGATACTCGGTGTGGCTCTTCATACCCGTCTCCTTGTAACACCTTGCGTGTCAAAAGAGGAACGCAGGTTCGTCCAGCTCTTATGCTAACCATAGCCGTGAAGAACCGCCGAGTATCGACTCCGCCCAGGCGCCTGCGGTGCATGCACGACGCTCTTGGCGCGGCCTATGGACCGCAGCACTGGTGGCCGGCCGAAACCCGATTCGAGGTGATTGTCGGCGCTTACCTGACGCAAAACACGTCGTGGAAGGCGGTGGAGCGTTCGATCGAGAACCTGCGTGCCGCTGGAGCGCTGACGCCTGAGGGGTTACGCAGAGTTCCTCTTGCGAGGTTGAGGCGGCTGATCCGGCCGTCGGGATTTTACATGCGCAAGGCGCCGGCCCTGAAGGCTTTTGCGGCGCTGCTTGATGAGGAGTTTGGAGGCTCGCTTGAGATGATGGCTGCCGCGCCAATCGAAACGTTGCGCAAGCGGCTCCTCGATCTACCGGGAGTCGGACCTGAGACCGCGGATGTAATTATGCTCTACGCGCTGGGACACTCAGTGCCGGTCGCCGATGAGTATCTGCGGCGAATTGCCGAGCGGCACGGCTTGGTGATGCCGGTGCCGCTCCGCAGCAGGACTTCGTACGATGCGCTCACGGATCTTACTCGGCGAGCCTTTGCGAAAGACGCACCTGGTGCGCGAACGCATCTTTACAACGAATTCCACGCGCTCACCGTCGCCGTCGGGAAAGCGCATTGCGGCCGCATTGCCCGCTGCCAAGGCTGCCCGCTGGCTGGCGACCTGAAAGGCAGCCGCTAGCTCCTAGCTGCTAGCGTTTTCGTGCAAGATCGGAAAGCTGCGTTCTCGCGTGGAGGGCTAGAAGCTAGAGGCTAGGAGCTGGAAGCTGTTTCATGGCGTAATCTGATTGCACCATGAGTCCAACACCGCAGCAACCTCAAGTGAACCTTGTGCAGACCGCCGACTACCGCGAGACATACGCCAACAGCGTCCAAGTGCGGGTGAGCGTGTGGGATTTTCAACTTATATTCGGCCTCGCCGCCAGTGACAGTCCTGAGCAGGTGACCATCCGCAACAACCAGGCAGTCTTTCTGAGTCCGCAGCAGGCGAAGGCATTGTGGAACGTGCTGGGCCAGAATCTTGCTCAATACGAACAGGCATTCGGCATGCTCAACTTAGAGCCGCAGAACCAGAGCTTCCCACGCGGGCCGGTGAATTGAACAGGGAACAGGGATCAGGGATCAAAACAGCGTTAGGCGGGAAGAACGTCGCGTAGCGGAGGTTGAGTTCGTGGCGGGATGGCGCGGCACGGTTGCGTTCGATCGAGGAGCGATCTCTTGCGCCTGAAAGGTATTTTGAGCCCTCGGCTGGATGCCCCGCTGCCGATTTGGATGATCTTTCCGGTCATCTTCATGGCGCTTTACGCCAGCCACTTTGCGCTGCTGCGGCTTCCTTACTACTGGGACGAGGCCGGCTACTACATCCCAGCAGCGTGGGACTTCTTTCGCACGGGTTCGTTGATCCCGGCTTCGACGCTCACCAACGCCCATCCGCCGTTGCCCAGCGTCTATCTCGCGCTTTGGTGGAAGGCTTCGGGCTTTTATCCGGAAGTGACGCGCCAGGCTGTGCTGATGGTCGCGGCAGTTGCGCTGCTTGGCGTATGGCGGCTGGCGGTGCGCACGATCGGCGCGATTTCGGTCGCCTTCTGGACCGTCCTCTTAACCGCAATCTACCCCATCTGGTTCGCGCAGAGTTCTCTGGCCCACGCCGACATCTTTGCCGCCGCGTTTTCGCTCTGGGGATTGGTCTACGCGCTGCCCAATCGCGGGCGCAATGCCCGTGTGGCTGCGCTTTGGTTTGCCGCGGCCGCGCTTTCAAAGGAGACCGCGATCGCGATTCCCCTCACGCTGGCCGCTGTGAATTTAGGCGAGGGAATCTGGCGCGGCGGCCCTGCACGAGGCCGGCTTTGGCGAGAGGCCGTGTGGCTCTCGAGCTGCATTGTGCCCTTGGCAGCTTGGTACGGCTATCACTACGCCAAAACAGGATTTGTCTTCGGCAATCGCGAATACCTGCGCTATAACGTGGAGGCGACGCTCACCCCGTTACGCATCCTGGCGGCTTTTGGCCACCGCATTCTGCACCTCACCGCCCACATGAACCTTTTCGTGCCCGTTCTGATGGCCTGCGCCGCCATGTTGCTTCCTCCCCGCCCCGATCGTGAAGGCCACGAACGCGCCACTCTTGACGGATTCGTCCTGTTGCGCATTTTCTCCCTGCTGTTGGTCAATGCCCTGTTGTTTAGCGTGTTGGGGGGTGCGCTGCTTACGCGCTACTTGCTGCCCATGTATCCGCTGGTGCTGCTGGTGTGCCTCTCTGTGTTTTACCGGCGCGTGCCTTACTGGACCGGCCTCGCCCTGCTTTCTGCTGCTGCATTCATGGCGGGACTCTTTATCAATCCGCCTTATGGATTCGCCCCCGAGGACAATCTGGCATACGCGCGCGTGATCCGGATGCACCAGGCGGGGATTGCAGTGCTGACGAAACGCTACCCGAGGGCGACCGTGCTGACGGCGTGGCCGATGAGCGACGAGTTGACGCGGCCGGAACTCGGCTACGTGAAGCAGCCATGGGACGTTGTTGCTATCGACGATTTTTCGCCTCCGCAAATCGATCGCGCCGCGCAGGAGGCAGCGACCTACTCGGCCGCGCTGGTTTTCTCGACGAAATACGATCCGCCGAGGCCGTTCCTGAGCCTCGACGGCGGTGCGCTCGAGGAGCGCTACTTCGGGCTGCACCACGATCTGCCGCCGGATCGGATCGCGAGTGAATTGAATGGATCGCTCGAATGGCGGCGCGACGACATGAGCATGTGGGTCGCGCTCATCCGGTTCAATCACCCAGTGGAAGCGCGGATGGAGAAACCAGCTTTTAGCCATTAGCTCTCAGCTTTCAGCTATTTCCTGCCAAGCCCACGCGCAAGGACCCGCGTGGGAAAATGCTGAGCGCTGACGGCTGAAATGCTCATTCATGGCACCTGCTGCGCGGCAATTTCCTTCATGTTGAGATACACGGCGTTCGTCCAGCCGAAGCCGATGACGTTTTGCGTGTAGCCCGCGCTAACCGCGACCTGCGCGTTGCCACTGACCACATTGTATTTTTCACGGATGGTGCCGTCGGCGGCGAAGCCTGCGTCGACCGCCGCGTCGAAATGCTGTGCGATGCGCGTGGCGACGGCGTGGAATCCCATGGCGTCGAGACCGGCGACGGCGATCCAATTCGTGGGAGCCCAGCCATAGGGCTCGTCCCATTGCAGGCCGGTATTGGTGTTGCTGGTGGAAAGGCCGCCGGGGCGCTCGAAGAGGTTGAGATGCGATTCGATCCGGTTCGCTTCTTCGCGCGTGGCCACGCCGGCCCACAGCGGATAGAGCGAAGTGATGAAAGCGTAATCAGAGGGGCGGCCGCGCACGAAATCGTAGTCGGCAAAAACGCCCTCTTTTGCACGCCAGAGATAACGCTGCATCGCAGCGGCGCGCGCCGTGGCGCGGCGATCCCAACGGTGCGCGTCCTGCAGTTTGCCTAACAGATGCGCGAAATGCGCCATGTCGCGCTCGTAGCGATAGAGCAGGCTGTTCAGGCAGACGGGCGCGTAGTGATGCGTGGCGCCGGAAAACGGGCCGAAGCGATTGCTGGTGTCGAAGCCGGACTCGCGCATGGCTCGGTCGCCGGTGTAGAAATCGCGGCTTAATCGGTAGCCGCCGTACCAGGCGTGGAGACAGACGAGGCTCGCGCGGACATCGCAACTTGTCTGCTTCAGGCGCGCGGCTTCGGCGGCGTCGGGATGTTCGGAGCCCTTGACGAGATAGCCGGCGGCTTCGTGAGTGGGATGCGCGACTAGAGAGCGGATGACGTCGGGGTAGTACGTGCTGGCGTCGGCCATCTCGGGGACGGGGCCGGCGCCGAGATCGAAATAGCGGGCGAGGCCGGTCGAACCGGCGCGATGCTCGGGACGCCTCCAGGTGGAATAGTCCTTTGTGGCGATGGTGTACGCGTGATCGAGCCATTGCTGCGCCTGAATTCGGCCGTCGGGCGTTGCGGGGAAGCTGGCGGGATCTTCATAGACGGCGCGGATCATCGAGGTAAGAAACGGCGGCTGAGAGCGCGTGAGGTAGTAGGTGCGGTTGGCATTGAGGACGGAACCGTAGTTTTCGACTTCGAACAGGAAGTTGTCGACGATCCCTTTGGCGAGCTCTTCCTTGTGGTCGGCCTCGAGGCCAAGAAGAATAAAAAAACTGTCCCAGCCGTACATTTCGTTGAAGCGGCCTCCGGGAACGACGTAGGGATGCGGAAGGTAGAGGAGGCCAGGCGTGGAGAGTTCTTCCGGGTGCACGTCGCCGAGTTTTTCGATGCGGCGCGGCAGCGAGATGACGTTGACCTGGCACTTCTGCTGGAGTGCGGCAACGTCAGGCGGGGTGGGCATGCCGGCGGGGAGATAGAGGACGGAGACTGCCGCGACCTTGGTGTCGGAAAGCGAGCTGCAATCGGTGACGGAGCGAGTCAGCGAGTCCCACGCGGCGTGAATGTAGTTGAGCGTGGCCTGCGCATCGGGTGCTGATGGATTCGGAGCCTGGGCGGAGCATGCTGCGAATGCGAGGAAGAGAATGAGGCGCGACAGTTTCATGAAGGCTCCGGATGTGCGCGAACTTCTGAGTGTAGCGCAAAGCACAAGAATCTTGCGCAAGCGGGAACAGTTTGCCGATTTGCGGTGTCTACACAAGCACAGTGGTGCCGAATGGGATGAACGGAGGGCCGTAAAGACGGAGGCACTTCCACGTTGCAGGCCGCGCGTGGAGTGGTTCTGACGGTCGCGCTTCGCCTCCCTTCTGGCGCGACTGAACTGATGAGGTCACAGGGAGGCAAGCCATGTTCGAAGATTCCACATTCGAATCCACCGGAAGACTCCGCACGCGCAGCCGCAGGTGGATGATTGCCACCTTCGCATTCAATGCGGCGATCCTGCTGGCGCTGATTCTGATTCCGCTCTTCTACCCTGAAGCGCTTTCGAGCCGAGCGATCAGCATTCTGATGACAGCGCCGCCGATCCCTGTCGATGAGCCGAAGCCTGTGGTGCGAACGGCGCAGACCGCACCGATCCAGACCGAGATGCCGAATGGCGAACTCCGAGTGCCGGCGATCATTCCGAGAGATCTCTGGATAGCGACAAGACCCGAGCCACCTGTGAGCGTCGGCGTCATGAACTTTCCCGAAGGAAACAGCCCGGCTGGATCGAGTCTCTTTCCCGGAGGCGGTGCGCACGCCAATGTTGTGACGTCGCCGGCGGGTCCGAATCGGATTCCTTCGGTATTAGCGGAAGGGCTGCTGATCCGTAAAGTGATTCCCCGCTATCCGTCGATCGGGGTTGCGATTCACCTCGAAGGTACAGTGGTACTGCAGGCCACGATCTCGAAGAGCGGCACCATTGAAAATCTCCGCGTGATGAGCGGACCCGCAGTGCTGCAACGAGCGGCTCTCGATGCCGTCGCGCAGTGGCGCTACCGACCGTACCTGCTGAACGGCGAGCCGGTGGAAGTGGAGACGACGGTAAACGTGGAATTCCGATTGCAGTGAGGCGACGGCTTTACCGAATTCGGAGCCGAGTCTCCCACCCTAGCGGCAAGAGCAAGCCCGTCGCGAGGGTGGGGCACCCGCGAGCAATTCCTGGTGGCGCGTGAGAGGGTAAATCGGTGAAAATGGCTCTGCATGACACATCTCAAGCGCCGTGAATTTCTCCGCACTGCTTCTGCAGCGACTGTTGTTGCTGCTGCGAAATCGGGCTTTGCAGCTTCTTCGGGGCGTACTCGCGTCTTCATCGCGTCGCATACGCCCAACGGAATTCTCAAGTACGACTGGGATCTGGCAACCGGGACTCTGGCGCCGGCCGGCGTGGCCGCGCAGGTTCCCACCGTGGCTTGGCTTGAGTATTCGCGTGAACGCGGACTCGTATTCTCTGCCTCGGAGCTGGACACGTTCGAGGGCAAGCCGACCGGCGAAGTGGCCAGCTTTCGCGTCGCGGGCGGCGAACTCCAACCGCTCTCGGCGCGCAACTCGGCCGGCACTGGGACCTGCCACGTGGGCGTGGATCACACCGGACGCATGCTGCTTTCGGCGGACTACACGGGCGGTAGCGTGGCGAGCTTCCGCATTGAAGACGGCAAACTGAGCGAAGCGGCGTGGACCGAGCACTATATTGAGCACGGGCCAAATGCCGCCCGGCAGGAGGTGGCGCATGCGCACTTCGCATCGTTCTCGCCGAACAACCGCTTTGCGTATGTCAACGACCTAGGTGGAGATTCGATCCACATCTACAGGGCAAATCCGGTAACAGCGGAATTGACGCGCGCGGGCATTCATCACGGCGCGCCCGGCTCGGGGCCGCGCACGCTTCACTTCCATCCCAATGGCCACACCGCGTACTGCATGAATGAGCTGATCTCAACCGTCGATGTGCTCGACTGGCACAAGATCGACGGGAGCCTGGCGCTTGTGGATCGTGTTGAGCTGCTACCCGCGGGTTCTACCGGGGTTTCGACCGGCTGCGACACCGTGATTACGCGCGACGGCCGGTTTGTTTACTTCGCGAACCGCGGCGACAACTTTCTCTATGCGTTCAAGGCCGATTTCGCGACCGGCAAGCTGACCCCGATGAAGCGGTCGAGTTGCGGAGGCAAGACGCCGCGGAATTTCACTCTCGATCCGACGGAGCGCTGGATGCTGGTGGCCAACCAGGACTCGAATCTGATCAGCATTTTTGCCCGCGATCCAGCGACTGGTGTGCTGAGCAATGAAGTGAAGAGCAGCGTGGAGGCGGCAACGCCGATGCGGATTCTATTTGTGTAGGGATACTGCTGTGCGATCGTGAGATTTTCTGTCGCCCCTACGGGGCTTAGATTCTTTTTCTCATGCTTTCCCAGAGCTGCCTCTTCATTCGCCACGGCGAACTCAGGGTTGCCCTGGGCTGTTTTCTTACGCTCCCTTCGGGAGCTGGGTGCTTACGCGGCCTGATCGCCCTTGAGCTGCTCGGCCTGGTAATGGGCGATGAGGGCGTCGACGATAGGCTGCAGGCGACCCTGCATGATCAGGTCGAGCTGGTGCAGCGTAAGTCCGATGCGGTGGTCGGTGAGGCGGTTCTGGGGAAAATTGTAGGTGCGGATCTTCTCGCTGCGATCACCGGAGCCGACCATCTGCTTGCGCTCCTTGGCGAGCTCGGCGTTCTGTTTCTCCATCTCCATTTCGTATAAACGGGAGCGCAGGACGCGCATGCCTTTTTCGCGATTCTTGATCTGCGATTTCTCGTCCTGGCAACTGACCACGGTGTTGGTGGGCAAGTGGGTGATCCGCACCGCGGAGTAGGTGGTGTTGACTGACTGGCCGCCGGGACCGGAGGAGCAGAAAGTGTCGATGCGAATGTCTTTGGCTTCGATCTTGATGTCGACTTCTTCGGCTTCAGGCAGCACGGCTACAGTGACGGCGGAGGTGTGCACGCGGCCCTGCTGCTCGGTCTCAGGCACGCGCTGCACGCGGTGGACGCCCGACTCCCACTTGAGCTGCGAGTAGACGCGCTCGCCCTCGATGATGGCGATGACTTCTTTGTAGCCGCCGATGCCGGATTCCGAGATCGACATGACCTCGACCTTCCAGCGCTTCTGCTCGGCAAAGCGCGTATACATGCGAAAGATTTCCGCGGCAAAGAGCGAGGCTTCGTCGCCGCCGGTGCCGGCGCGGATTTCGAGGATGACGTTCTTCTCGTCGTTGGGGTCTTTGGGCAGCAGCAGAACTTTGAGCTCATCTTCGAGGGCCAGAGCGCGCGGCTCGAGCGCGGCGATCTCCTCCTGCGCCATCGCGCGCAGATCGGCATCGCTCTCGGCCAGCATGGCGCGCGCGTCGGCGAGGCCCTGGCGGACTTGCTTCAGTTCGCGGTACTTCTCAACGGGAGTTTCGATTTCACGGAGCGCTTTAGCGATCTTCGAAGACTTTTCGTGGTCGTTCAGGACCTCGGGCAGAGAGAACTGCGCCTGCATCTCGTTATAGCGCTGCTCCATTTGTTCAAGGCGATCAATCATTGGGTCCTCATTGGCGCGAAAAACTACGCACGGGCCTGTGCGTTTTTATGGAATTCGGGGGGAATCTTGAAAATGGGCGCAGAAAAAGCGTATGCGGCGGGAGCCGCTAGAGGAGGGCCGGGATGGGCTGGTAGAGGGTCATTGCAGTTCTTATTCTAGCGCGAATCTTGGATCCCGCGACTAACCATGAGGATTCGTAACTCCAGTAAACGAAAACTCCCAGTCAGTCCAGCGTCCACACAGTGGGCCAGTGCAGAAAGTTCTCTTCGTCGCCAATCACGATGCGTGCCGGATTAATCGCCAAGTTACTCTCGAGCGCGAAGCCTGGGTAATCTACATCCGTGGGCAAATCGAAAACAAGCATTGTTTCCAGACTTTGGCCCGGGCCAACTTCAGCATCCAGGCCGGGATAAGGCGGGGCTCCCACTGGTGTGAGCGCGCGCATTCCCTCCTTGGACACCTCATAAACCTGGCCGGAGCGGTCAATGAGTACCCCCTTTCGGCCGCGCTCCCGTTGCGCTCTGCCAAGGGAGCGGTTGGAGATACGAATGCGAACGATGTAAAAGGATCTCCGCGCGTTCGCCGCACCGCTTGTCGTAGTTGTCGATGGGGTCCGATTCCAGCCCATAACCGCGAAGCACATCTCATCGAAGCAGCGGTCCTCTCCGAGCGCCAAGATGTGCTGGGGCGCCCTAACGGCCACGAGAGCTCCCGCTCCCAGATAGACGATCCAAGCCACAAAGACGCCCGCGAGGAACCGCCCGGCGACGGCCCAGCGCCGCATGAAAAGCAAAACAACCCCGACAACGCTGGCCACGGCAGTAGCAAGGACCAGAAGAATCAAAAGCAGATCGAAGATGGACATGCTCTCTCCGTGATGTATCCGCCACAGATGAAGAATACGCGGGCCTGGAACACAAGAGAGCTCTGAATTCTTGGGTTTTGCGCTTTCGCCGGACACGACTAGCGATAGCCCTCAAAGAAACGGGTTGACGATCCTGACTCCATCGATGACCTGGCCGTGTTGCATGTCTTCAGAGAACACTTGCTTGCAACCGGCACTCCGGGCGGAATGGATCACCAGCGCATCCCAATAAGAGACGTTGTGGAGGCGGTGCAGATCGATTGCGGCTAGAACGTCACCAAGCACTGACTCGACCACGTCGAAGGCTGCAAAGAGTTCGACTTTGCGGCGAGCGTCGGCCGCGCCGATCCCGTACTTTCGCGTGACGGTGACAAAGTATTCCTGTAGAACCTGGAGCGAGACAACTCCAGATGCAGACTGTTTGTGTTCATTCAGAACGTCGAGCGCGCGCATTTGTTTCGCGGGGTTCGCCCGATCATCTGTATAGACGAGAACGTTGGTGTCGAAGAAAGTTTGCAGCGGCTATCTCCGCTCGTAAATCTCGTCCCGATTGAAACGCCAGCCGTGGGAGTCTCCCTTGCCGGAAAGATTACGCAACTCCTCCATCCATCGCTCGTTGTCGCGGTCCTTTTCCCCCGCCAAGTAGCGCAGCCGATCACGAATCTCTTCGTTCACACTGCGACCGACGGCGCGGAGGCGTTCGCGGGCGCGGGCCACAGTTTGTTCGTCTACGGAGAGGGTGATGTTCATGAACACAGTATATGTGCGCACATAATATGTGTCAATAGACTGAATCACAGGCTAGCTGAATGGTTGGGCACTTAAGGCATTAAAACCAGATACTTAAACCCCGCCCTTGCCCAGTAGTATTCCGATCCCATAGGTGACTGCGCCTTCGACAGCGCCGACGACGGTCATTTCGAGGCCCGAAGACCACCAGGAGCGGACAGTGATGAGGGACTTGGCGGCGCCGACGGCGAAGTGTGCGGCCAGCGAGACAACGGCCGCGGCGATGACGGCGGGGATTCCCTGCATGAAGAAGAAGGGGATGACGGGGATAATGGCGCCGACGGCCGTGGAGAGAGCGCCGGAGGTGGCCGAGACGAGGGGGTTCGAAAGCGCCTCCTCGTTTGAGCCCAAGCGCTCGGCAGCCAATGCGCGCAGCAACTGCTCGGGGTCACTCGCGATGTGGTTGACCATGTGAATGGCGTCTTCTTCGGGAAGGCCCTTTACCTGGTAGTAAAGCGAGAGCAGCTCACGGGCTTCGGGACCGTTCATCTGGATGGCTTCGCGCTCGCGGGCGATTTCAGCGTGGTAGATTTCGCGTTCGCTCTTGGCGGCGAGGTACGCGCCCGAGCCCATGGAAAGCGCGGAGGCGATCATGCCGGAAAGGCCGGCGAGGAGAACGTATTTGGAGTCGCCGGAGGTTGCGCCGGAGACACCGGAGACGATGCCGAAGATGGCGCCCAGGCCGTCATTGACGCCGTAGATGGCGTCGCCGATCCATGCGCCGGGTTGTTTGCGCCCCTGGCTTCGCTTGGCTAGCAACTCTTCGAGCACAGCCTTGGCCTCGATTTTGGGCCCGCCGCCGGGAGCGGTGTAGTGGCCGCGGATGAGCGAGCCCAGCTCGCGGTAGTGGTCCCTTTCGTCCTGAATGACGTGCTCGAGGATGGCGACCGAACCCTCGTCGCCGAGGGCTTTGAGCTGCTCGCCGTAGCGGGCGATGTCGCGGCTCTCCTCGATTTCGAGACGCCGCAGGGCCATGCGCATGCCGCCGGCGCGGTTGGCGAGCGAGTCGGCCTGTCCGCCGGGGCCACCGGAGTAGACCGGCTCAGGTCCGCCAAGCTCCTTAATGCGGCCCTCCCAGAGCGTGGCGTGCTCAATCTCAGCCTGGGCCAGATGGCGCATCACTTGCGCGCGCACCGGGTCGGAATCGCGGTCGGCGAGAGTGTTGTAAGTGTGGTAGCCCTCCATCTCGGCTTGCCAGTTGCCCTCAAGGGCGGCAAGGATCTTCTTGTTTCTGGCGCCGCTCAGAATGGGAATGGGCATGGGGCGTACCTCACTTGGAGAATAACGGATTGTGCGGCCCTGAGGCCGAGAAACATCCCAAGGCGCGCTGGCACACTGAGCCAGCCTGCTGCCGTCTCTCGTATAGTGTTGTGTGGGCTGGAGAAGGTGAGCTTCCGAGTCGCCGCCGAGGAGGTCGCGCCGGCGGAGAACAGTCACCGAACTTGAAAGCGGCCCACGAGCGAGAGAATCACAGATCAGAATTCGCCGATCAAGAATCGCCAATACAGGGAAAGCAGGAAACACCGTCTATGGCAGATAGCTCGAGACCATCTGATTCGAAAACCTCGGCACCGCTTACGTCGCCGGGCTACTTTGTTCCGTTCCTCACCGTGACGGCGCTGTTCCTGACATTCGGTTTCATCACCACGCTGAATATGTCGCTGGTGCCGCACCTGCGGTCGATCTTCAACGTCGGCTACAAGTCGGCGATGCTGGCGGAGTCGGCGTTTTTCCTTGCCTACTTCGTTTTTTCCGCGCCGACCTCAAAGCTGATCGAGTGGGTTGGCTACAAGCGGACGATGGTGGTCTCGCTCTTTATTCAGGTGGTGGGTTGCCTGCTGTTCATTCCGGCGGCCAGGCTGGTGAATTTCCCGCTCTTCCTCACTGCTTGCTTTGTTGTGGGCGCGGGTGTGACGGCGCTGCAGACATCGGTGAACCCGTATGCCGCGATTCTGGGTCCGGAGGCGAGCGCTCCGGTGCGGTTGACGCTGGCGCAGGCATTCAACTCAATCGGCACAACGGTTGCGCCACTCTTCGCGGGCGCGTTTATCCTGACGGACCCGACAAAGTTTGCCACCCCCGCGGCCATCGCCAACACGGTTCGCGGTCCGTACATCGCCATTGCGGGCGCGCTGCTGGTGCTCGGGATTGCCGTGGCGTTTTCTCACCTGCCGCATATTGACCAGCCGCAGGGGGCGCATTCGGCGAATGCGGGCGGCCCGGCAGCAAGCCGCAGCGTCTGGAGCTACCGGCACACGGTGCTGGGGGCGCTGGGAATCTTCCTGTATGTGGGCGTCGAGGTCGGACTGGCGTCGATCGCGGTGAACTTCTTCAAGACGCAAGGCATGAGTTCGTTCGAGACGGCGTCCGACGTGGCGGCGCTCTACTGGGCCGGCGCGCTGGTGGGCCGTCTGCTCGGTTCCTGGATTCTAACCAGGGTGAAGTCGGGCAAGCTGCTGGGCATCTTCGGGTTTGCCGCGGTCGCGCTGGTGTTGATCGCCATGCTCGGCTCGGCCATGTGGCCATCGCGGCGGTGGTACTGTGCGGGTTCTTCAACTCGATCATGTTCCCTAACATCTTTACGCTGGGCATCGCGGGGTTGGGACCGATGACGAGCAAAGGCTCGGGACTGATCATGACGGCGATCGTCGGCGGCGCGGTGATTCCGTTCCTGCTCGGGGTGGTCGCAGATAAGGCCGCATATTTGTACGGACAGGCCCACGATCCCGCCGGTGTGCAGTTCGCTATCGCACACAACATCGCATACCACTCGATGCTTGCGGACAGATATGGCATCCAAATCGCGTTCGTGATTCCGCTCTTCTGCTATCTCTACATTGCGTGGTACGGGCTGTGGGGATCGAAGCCGAAAGAAACAGTTGTTGGCTCCTAGCTATTAGCTTGATGCGGCCCTTCGGTACACATCGGAGGGCCTGCGCATTTTGGGCCATCGGAAGTCGGGCGGTGCGTGAAATCCGATTCCGGGCGGAGCGGCGATGAAGGGCAAAGCAAATCAGAACGCGAGGAAGCCGGGCGGCGGGACTTTGCTCGTGGCTTTCGCCGCGATCCTCTTCGTGGTGATTCTGCTGCTGCGCTTGCTTGTGTTTGTAACGCCGCACGGGCGGCATCATTTCTGAAGGGCGCCACACCCGAATCTATTTTGCCGCGGCTTCCACCTCGCGCCACTCTTCTTGCGGGAGATTGATCTCGGCAGCGGCGACGTTCTCTTCCAGGTGTGCGACCTTCGATGTGCCGGGAATGGGCAACAGGACTGGCGAGCGCTGCAGCAGCCAGGCGAGCGAAAGCTGCGGAATCGTGACTCCATGGCGCGCCGCGATACGGCCAAGGGCTTGCGCGGCGGGATGGCCGGCTTTCAGCATTTTTCCGCCGGCGAATGGATACCACGGCAGGAAGGCGATGCCGCGGCGCTCGCACCAGGCGAGCGTTTCCTCGTGACGGCGATCAGCGAGCGAGTAGCGATTCTGAATGGAGACGATGGGGACAATCTTCTCAGCGTCCTCAATCTCGGCAGGAGTGACCTCGCTCAGGCCGATGTGGCGAATCTTGCCAGCCTCCTGCACGCGGCGGAGCGCGCCGAGCGACTCTTCGAGCGGCGTGCGCGGGTCGATTCTGTGCAATTGATAGAGGTCGATGCGCTCGAGGCGGAGCCGGCGCAGGCTCATTTCTACACATTGAATGAGGTAGCCGGCACGGCCAACGTATTCAGTCTTGGCGGGGCCCTGGCGGGTGATGCCACCCTTGGTGGCGATGACGATGCCGGGCGGATAAGGCGCGAGCGTCTCGCCGATGAGCCGTTCAGCAATCTCGGGACCGTAGGCGTCGGCGGTGTCAATGAGCGTAACGCCAAGTGCGACGGCGCGGCGCAGCACTCGGCGCGCCTCGGCTTCATCGGCCGGCTCGCCCCA
>Ga0187863_10001110_pt1 | contig 21995 bp, 19 predicted proteins | sample June2016WEW_11_1_FD_132975 | JGI IMG/M metagenome (GOLD analysis project Ga0187863, IMG submission 132975) | Peatland microbial communities from SPRUCE experiment site at the Marcell Experimental Forest, Minnesota, USA - June2016WEW_11_10 | ecosystem: Environmental > Terrestrial > Soil >...
GCGACTGGAAGTGGCATTTGAAACGATCAACGCATTCCTGAGCGCGTATCGATACGCGGGACGATTAGCTTCCAACTCGGTCGTGCAGTACGCGCTGTGGATACAGGGTCTGACGCCGACCCATCATGAGCGGCTGATTCGATGGTGGCAAGACGAAATTGAAGGGACCGGTCGCGTGCCGATTATTGCGGCGGAGTCGAAACCGGAAGTGCTGCGGTTTGCAGCGGGGACAGACGCTGACCTTCGCCTGGCGTGGCAGGAATTTCTGGTCCGGATCATCGCGAATGCATTTGACCTGCCGGCGCAATTTCTTGGACTTGAACAGGACGTAAACCGGGCGACGGCGGGCACGATGAGTGATTTGGGATTTCGATCGGCGATTGTGCCTACGGCGCGACTGGTGGCCGAATATCTAACGCGGGATGCAATCGCCAAAAGGCTCGGCTGGACGGACCTGGAGTTTGTGTTTACAGACGTCGATGCGCAGGACGAGATGGAGCAGGCACAGATTGACGAGATTCTTTTGCGGAGCGGAGTGGTCACAGTCAATGAAGTCCGGCGAGCTAGGGGTTTGGCCGAGACCATTTGACCGGTTACGGGCTAGCAGATAGTTGTCAGCCAATCAGGACTCAGTTACGTAGGAGATCAATGATGGGATTGTCTTTCGAGTCAATGGCGATTGAGATGCCAACCGTACACGGGCACCCCAACCGGACGGGGTTTCGCGGGGTACTAACAATCGTCGACGTGGCATCGGACAAGTCGCCGTCCGGGGCGCGAGGCCATCGAGTGCTGCTAACGCGTCGGGCGGCAGAAGCGGCAATTCCATCCCTGATGGGGATGGGGCTCGATTACTCCCCGGCTTTGGACCGTCACGACGCACGGCGGAAAATTGGAGTGATCACGCGAGCCGAAATTGTCGGGCAGGTCGTTGAAGTCGCAGGATTCCTGTATGCGCGGGATTTCCCAGAAATCGTTGCAGAAATCGGTCGACCAGCGCGGAAAGGCACGTCGATATCTTCTGCAGTAGTAGGCGGCGGGAAAAATCTTCGTGCTTCGAGCACTGGCCTCGGAATGTCGTATGAGATCGCGGATGCCCTGGTGGAAGACATGACTGCGACGGTTTGGGTGTTGAACCGAGTTACTTTTACCGGTGCGGCTGTACTGCGGCGAGATAAAGCGGCGTATTGCTCGACATGGATAGAGTTGACGAAGCAGGCGTAGGTAAGAGTGGCGAGATGGAAGTCCGTCAAATACGGCACATAGGTAAAAGGGCACAGTAACCAAGACAAGATGCAAAACAAATCATGGAGGTTATAGGAATGAATGAAGAACTAGTTCAGCAAATGATGGCGGCCGCGTCCCGGCTGGCCACGGCCACAGAGACGCTCGATCGCGTGTTGGGGAAACTCGATGCACAGCAAGAAATGTTGAATGCAAAAGTAGAGCGCATTATCGCAGCGGTTGAGGAAAATGTGAGCCAAGCCGGCGAACGACATGAAGGTTCGGGATCTGAAGCCGACTTGCAAAATCGTGTCATGCAATTGGAAAAGTCCAATGCAGACCTGAAGGCGCAAGCTTCACGATTAACACGTAAGACTCTTTCGCCCGTGGTGTCAGCGCTGATTGGAAAGAATGAGCTTGAGGGCGAACGGCTGGATCCGGGGATGCTCAATAAAACGCTGGCTGCTCTGAGTGTGGAACAGCGCATAGCGGTGAAAGCGGAGTTGGCGCGGGCGGGGATGATCGAGTAAGTCAAGCTCCATCGTTAATCTCGTGTTATCAGTCGAACGGCGCGAGTCTCATTCGCGCCTTGTTTATTGGGCCATCAAGTGTTGGTCTGTTCGTAGAACCGGGCAATTGTTATTACCAGGAGAGTACAGCATGGCAAACAGCACACAGCTTATTACAGATCTTCACACCTTGGCAGGGTCCACGTTTACCGCGGCCAGCCTCACAAAAGCGCATGCCACTGACGATACCGATCTGGCTGGTATGGCTAGCACGGCGGCCGCAGCCGGTGCGGGCCTGAAGCGAACGTTGCAACTCATGGCCGCGAATCTCGACACCGCGGACCCCGCTCTCACACTCACGAACAACATTCTCGGCACACTCGCCTAAAGCTTCGAGTAGCCGCAAAGGCGTGCATTTCGCTCGGGTAGTGGCTGAAACAAATGACGGCAAGATCGCAAACAACATTCAACTGAGGAGAACACATGAAGGCAAATTTTCTGGACTTGCACGCAGCGGCGGACTTTCTGGGGCCGGGCGCAATTGAAATCAATCGGTATCAAACTGAAATCTTTGACATCGTGCGGCGACGCGGTGTGTTTGGGCAACGAATGAAGCAAGTGCCGGCGACAGGACAACCGTCGCGGTTCTTTGAAGAAACGGCAATTGCTGCACCGACGACGGCTCAGGCCTTCGTCGATCCGCGCAACATGGCACCGACCCTCCAGACACCGACCAGGGTGGAGCGCACCGTTCCGCTAAAGGCATTGGTGTCGCAGATCAATTACAACCTTTTTGATATGGAGGTGGGTACACAGCAGAGTCAATTCGCTTATCTGCAGGCCAAGGATCTGGCGGATGCGGTGGACGGACTTCTGCGTACTCACGACGTCGCACTGTGGAATGGCAATGATACGTCGCTGAGCGTTCCAACGACGCCGCAGTATTTCGGCGCCATCGGACAAATCGAAGCGGGAGGAAATACCGTCACCATTGGAACAACGGCCAGCATCGTGGACGGACTGAAAGGCACGATCGCAGAGATGGTGGCGAGTTCTTCGTTTGATGCGCGGCCAACGGCAATCTACGCGAATCCGGTATTGCTTGACTTGATCGATCGCGAAATGAAGGCAGAGTTCAACGTCGTCTTGTCGACGGTACAAATCACGGGAGGCATCACGGTGAAGGCGCTGAGCACACAAGCGGGCGAGTTGCCCCTGATCCCGGAGTGGGCTCTTGGTTATACGGGCACACCTGGGACAGGCAATGCCGTCTTGCCGGCTTACATTGTGACTGAAGACTTGATTGAGTATCACTGGCTGACCGAACCCAACCCTCGGATATTCAAACTGGGTTTACCGAACACGCTCATGACGCAAAGCGTCGTCGTGAAATTCGGCGGCGTTGTCGTGAAAGGTGCTAACTACGCTCACTATGAAGTGCTGGTAAACCGGTAAGACAAGTAACCAGTTGCCAGTCGTCAGTAAGTGTGGGCGCTGGCAACTGGTGACTGAGAACCGAGAAATCATAATGAACTACTTACAACCGTCAGAATATGAGACGTATGGGCTGGAAGCTACGACGTGTCTAGCCTGGGTGACAGCAGCTTCAGCGCTCATCGATGCTCATTGCAGAAGGGTCACGCTGGCGATCAATCAATACACGCAGCGCCTGCGAACTGACAATGGGCAACGGCCGGTGCAACTTACTTACTTGCCATTGTCGATTGTTGCGCCCGCCACCTCGCCGATTGTTTCGGCGCGGGGTCGGTATGCTGTACCGCGCCGGGGCGAAATGGAGTATGAGGCGGACTTGTGGGATATCGCACTCGCATTTGGAATTCCGGGAACCTGGGTGGATATGAATGTGGCGGACCTGGACGCATTCGCGGAGACAGGAGAAGTCACCCTGCCGGTCAACATCATGGGATGGGCATTCACGGAAATAGAAATCGTTTATACAGCCGGATTCGTCACGTTTCCCGATCCAGTCAAAGTAGCCTGTGCGCAGCTAGTAAAGAATGCACAGGCCACTCCAGCGCTGAATGTGAAGAAAAATGTGGTGCCCGACGGGATGCAATTCTGGTACTTCTCCGATTCGCTTGTGGATGCAACGGTGCAAGAGTTGCTGGCTCCCTTTGTGGCGCAGAGAGTGGGATGACGATGACTGGAATTGCTGGCGCGGCGGCGGTGCGAGCGGCAGATGCGTTGTTACAAACCTTGGGAGGCACGCAAGTAACACTGCTGTTTCCTGCGGCGGGCCTGCCGGCTGGCGGCCTAAGTGAGCTTGGCCTCGTCGATCCCGGAGTCGAGCAGGCATCGATTGCTCCGGTCATTGTTAAGGAACTCGTCACGAAAGACGTCGGGCCGCGGCGCCGAATCGAGCTACTGGCCGGGCAAGCTGCCATGGCCGAGCAAGTAAGCCAGAGAAATGTAGCATCGGCAGATGTGTTATTCGAAACAGCGCTCGGATTGATATATGACGGCGAGGTCTTCCACATACAGGGATTTGTCGTCGAACGGCTTGAGGGGATGGCTTATCTCTATCGCGTAGCAGCGATGTCGTAGCGAGGCTGAAATAGCAGATATCTAAATCACAGACTTACTTACTAACAGATGACAGGAGAAGTATGCAGGCAGCGAAAGACAGTTTTTTTATGGCGCTGCAATCTCGGCTGGCAGTGCTGAATCCAGCGCGAACTATGGTGATTGACGGAGTCACTGTGCCGGCAATTGTAGTCCGCGAGAACATGGAGCCTCGTTTTGGAGAAGCGCAGCCGGGGGCATTTTACATTGACTTTGGCGACATCCTGATCGCAGAAAGCACGAGGCCGATGCTGGGAGTGGACTGCCACATCTGGTATGCGAGCGAGGGCGGCGGCGGTACGGGCGTGGATCGGGGGCGCGTGCTCGCAGAAATGGATGTCGAGTTACTTGGGATTTGCAATCCGCCACATACTGAGATGATCGATTATAGCCAGACTCCGAGCGTGGATCTGGGAGCGGGAGTTTTCTGGACTGTACCGGTGATGGGGAATGCCCCCGGAGATGTCGCGATCGAAAAGCAACAGTGGAGCGCCACCACCGCGCGGGTCGATCGGTACGCGCAACTTAGGATGTACTTCTTTCTGCCCGAGGCCGTGGCATGACGCGGGCTGGGCTACGGCCGATAGCGCGGCAGATGCGCGCTTATTTCGCGCCGGTGAACAGGGCCACCGGCGCGACGGCTATTTTTGATCCGTCGCAAAATAGCGGTTTTCAATTGGACGCTCCTCCGGCGCCATGGATTGATCTGGGATGGATCGAAAACTTTCAGCGCACGAGTACATCTCAGATTGAAGCTCTCATCAGCGGCGCTGCGGGCGCGGTGTCAGCCCAGGCGCGACACGGGCTGGGAACACGAGTGGATCTCGAGTTTCGTGACTGGGGAAAATTGCAGATGGCATTGGCTGGCGGCGCGGAACACATGAACGTGTTGGCCACAGATCCCAGCGCGTCTCCAGAAGGGTCGGGCGGAATTGCGGTTGCCGCCGTGCCTTTGCTGACTGGGTCAACCGCGCTCGAACTGGTTGTGGGCGCGGGTGCGATCGCCGGATTCCAACCTGGAGACCTGGTGGCGTGCGATGTCGACTATGCGCAACAGGTTGGGTATGTGGGCACGGGCATTTCGGGCGCGTATGTGCAGAATCCGCAAAACGTTCTACAGGATGCTAACTATGTAAGGCGCGTGACATTCAATGTCGGCCGCGTTGCGCTGGTGACTGCTACTTCGCTGTTGCTTGCGCAACCGTTACCGGGAGGGGGGCCGGCGAATGGCGCATCTGTGCAGGTCGTCGTCGCATTTGTTGATCGCGAAGGCGGGGCGTTTCTCCAACAATGGTCGGCGTTGTTCGTCGCGGAAGATGAATCGGGCGGGCGCGTGTGTTTCTTCTATCCCACCCTAAGCCCTTGCACTGCGAAAGCGGAACTGGACCGGGAGACTCTAGTCGAGATCCAGAAGCCGATAGGCGGATTGGCGCTGCCGGCATCGTTTACGGCCCTGCCAACAGTGGATCAGAATGATGGCGCAGTCGTGCTGTGCTACCGAAGTTATTTCCCAGCTGGCGGAGCAGACGTCTATTAGGAATATCGCGGAGCTTGTCGATAAGCCATGAAATTACTGATTGATAACTTGGATGGCCTTGGGCCGCTGGATTACACGGGCTATGTGGATGCCAGCAAGAGTCCGAGTCTCGTGCGCAAACTGAACAGTGCCTCCCAATTGACATTTGCACTGATGGGTGCGGCCGGAAGTTTTATGGTACCGATTCCCGGGGGCCGCGTTACTCTGACTTTAAGCAATGGAAACGACCTCTTCACCGGATACATCACCGAAACGCCAACCTATCAATATATCGGGTGGGCGGACAGAGGAGTAAGTTACCGCTATGAAATCGAGGCGTTAAGTGACGTGATGTTGATGGATGAAAAGGCGCCGCCGGCACATCCGCCATTCATTGATCGAGACGCGGGAAATGCATTCGAACAACTGACTGCGGAAGCGCTTCCAGGTTGGTTTGACGTCAGCGGAGTTCAATCTGGAGATCCTATTCCCTATTACAGCGTGAACCCGGCCAAGAAATGGACTGCATCGGCCGCGGAGATTGCGGCCTTAGGCCGCTGTGCATACCGAGACGACAACGGAAAGCTGTTCTTTACCCCACTGGCGGCTAACACCTACGAGCTTGCTGAAAATACGCCTACATTTTCTCCCGGCGACCTGCAACTTCAGAGCGTAAGTCGATTAGTGAACGACCTGACAATTCTGGGGCCACTTGAACCCGCCGCGCATGTTAAGGACTACTTCTGTGGAGACGGGTTCACGACATATTTTTACATGTCGCAGAAACCCTTCACGCGCAGCAGCGAGGTTGTACTCTATAACCGCGTCATCCTTAATGAGACTTATACGGACTTAGATCCTACCCATTGGAACGTGACTGATCCGCTGGGTGTAATCACCGTGAGCAATGGCCAGTTACAGGTCGCGGGAGGAACAGGGGTCGATGGCCAAACGCTCCTCAGTTTTATCGAACAGGTGGAACTGGGCGGAGCTACCATGCTCGAGCATGGCGACGTCGAGTTCAACGGGGCTTCGAATGGAGTAATCGGAGGGTTGTATACCGGAGCGGTTTCGATCGCGAATTGTCTCGCAGGTTTTCTTATAACGTCCGCTGGCAGCTACTGCAGTATTCAAGCATTGATCGGAGGCGCGGTCACCGGCACGCCCCTCACTACCCAGGCCGGACATCACTACGTGTTCACGACGACGTTATACCCAACGGAACCCTATCGAATGCGGCAGGTGTTTCACTCGTCGATTTATCCATCTGGATCGCCGCGCGGAGGGGCCGCAGTAAGTTGCGACGTCCGAGTTATTTTGGAGATTCAGGATATTGACCCAACAAATCCGGCAACTCAAATCGCGCGAGCCGCTGTTTTATTCGATGACGTCATACCCGGTGCTCCGGGGTTCTGTACGTACGCACTTATTAACGCTGGGACCATTGACTGTTCGCTGGCTTTCACCTATATCTGGCTCCCGGTCGACGCTTTGGTGCGAGGCACTCCGTCTGGCGGAGCGCCATTTACGATTCTGACAGGATCGCTGTTGGATGGCGCCCAATGCCAGGTTACTACCTCACCCGCGTTGGAGTTTTATCCTGAATACATACCGGCGGCCAACGAGTTACTCGAGGTAAGTTATCGCGGCCAAGGTCATGCGATTGCGAGAGTCACTAACTCGGCGAGCATAGAGGCTCATCAGCGCGCGGGCGATGATGGAGTGCGCGGGAGCATGCGTGAGATTGGACTGCCTCTCCCACGCACCTCGGCGGACTGCGAAATAGCAGCGCTGGCCCTGTTGGATGATGCCGGACAGGGCTGGAGTGGCGAATATCAGGCGTGGAACCAGTTTCTGCCTGGCGCGGCAGCAGACATCTTCCCGGGTGACGGGCTCGCGGTAAACATTCCATCGAGGCTGGCGACATTTACGGCAGTGGTGCGCGAGGTAAACGTCCAGATCGTGAGTATTGGCAGCGAAACCAGTCGCTATACGCTGAAGTTCGTGGATGCCGGCGATCCGTCGCTGGATTTTGTTTTCGTTGCTGCGTTAATGAAGCAAACACAGGTGCTCACGCCAATCGATACAACCGAGGTTGGTAATTACTACTTGGCTGATCTTATCGACGCGGAAGTGACAATTGTTACTTCTACGACGGTGACGATTGATGTTGGTTTCACGCCAGTTGCGGGCGGCGGGATAGAAGTGCGGTACTCGGACGAAGGTTGGGGAGTGGGTTACAACGGCAACTTGATTGGACGTTACACGAGCGAAAGCTTTGCGCTCACTCGCTATGCGCGAGCGCAGAGCTATTTCTTGAGAAGCTATGACGGCAGCTCTCCCCCGAAGTACTCGCGTTATTCCGCGGCATTGCACGTTGATTATCCATTGTGAGGCACTCAGGTGATGAAATCGAAGGAAAGGGAATGATGAGTGCCAACGACCCGAGTGTTGGACTTGCCGCACTGTCATTGCTTCAGTTTATAGACCGGACATTAGAAGCCGAGCGGAAGGCTATAGCGGCTGAGTTCCGGCGCTGCGATGCCGCACTGGAAGCGCAAGCCCAGGCGGAGGGCCTGCGGCACCAGGCCACAGAAGCTAAAACCCAGAAGGCAAACGAGGTTCTCGATTATCGCCTCGCAGAAATGAACAATTTCCGCGAGCAGATTAACCAGGAGCGTGCGGAGTATCTGCGACGTGAGATATATGAGCGAGAACATTCTGCCTTGTCGGAACGGGTGAAGAACCTGGAAATTGTGCGTGGGGAACAAGCGGGAAGAACCGCAGCTTACGCTTCGGTGGTCGCATTTGCGGTGATCATGGTGCAGATTGCACTGCATCTCTGGAAGCACACCAACTGAGAAGGGAACTAAGTATTGTTGTAGAGGAAGTCGGTAGTACGCAAGATCGAGAGGAAACGCAGTGACCTTCAAGCATCCCAACGTGCATCGTGAGTTAGTGGAGTATGCGGAGACTCAGCAGTTGCACATTGTTTCGGTCTATTCAAACCCTTATCGATGGCAGCGCCGGCGCGAAACGTTTCACGACTTCCGGTTGCACATGGAGTCCAGCCCTAACGTTGTGCTGCACGTTGTCGAGGTGGCGTTTGGTGACCGTCCCTACGAAGTTACGAACGCCGATAGTCCCCTTGATCTGCAGCTGCGCACCGATTCCAGTCTATGGATCAAAGAGTGCGCCATCAATGAAGGGGTCCGACGATTTCCACCGGACTGGCGATATGGCGGCTACGTAGACGGTGACTTTCACTTTACGAGATACGATTGGGCATTGGAAGCGATTCAGATGTTGCAACATCATAGTTTTGTGCAACTATTCAGCACTTATACAGACTTGACGGGAGAAACCGCGACAAGTTACCTCGGCCATCGGCCTTACCGCATGAGTACAAGCTTCGCCTGGAATTACTTGCACCCAGCTGAATTCTTGATCAGTCGGGAAACGCGGCGAGGAGGCGCTGATACCTATTACGCGTCGTCTGCTGCCGAACCGCCCTCCTCCTCCTCACTATCTCCGTCAAAAGAGGTATTTCCTTTCGGTCATCCTCCGGGGGCGACCGGGGGAGCGTGGTCGTGGCGTCGCGACGCTTTCGATATGGTGGGAGGAATGCTGGAGACATGCGTGCTCGGCAGTGCAGATTGGCACATGGCTTTCGGCTTGGTGCAGGCGACGAATGTCGCGTCGGAGATGAAGCGATGCACGCAGCCTTACGTGGAGTCGGTTTTGAACTGGCAAGAGCGCGCGGCAAGACTAAGTCGCGTTGAAGGGCGATCTCCAGTGGGGTGCATCGACAATTTCGCAACCCACGCTTTTCATGGTAGTAAGGCGTTGCGCGCATATGGAGAACGGTGGACCTTACTGCGAAAATGGAATTTCAATCCCGCCACTGACATTGCGCGGGACTACCAGGGGCTGTGGCGCTGGACGGGAAACAAGCCCGGACTGCGGGATGACGTGGCTCGATACTTCATCGAGCGGTCGGAGGACGGGCCGCTCCTGCTAGGCGAAGCGCCACTGGTTTAGGGGGCTGGATCGTGGTCTACTTACGCATCAAAAGTCGGCTTTGACTTTCAGTCGCCCGACGATCAGATCACTCGATTTTGCTAGCCAACGTCTTCGCTCCAATTTTCAAGAATCTTCTTGACGGCAGCCATGAATTGATCGGCGACGGCGCCATCGATAACGCGATGATCGTAGCCGAGCGTGAGGTGAACAACAGAGCGAATGGCAATAGAATCTGCACCGTCTTTGTCCGTAATCACCATGGGCTGTTTGGTAATGCCTCCGATGCCCATGATGGCTACGTTTGGTTGGTTGATGATCGGCAAGCCGAATACAGCGCCAAACTGGCCGGGGTTGGTTATGGTGAAAGTCGAACCCTCAACGTCAGCGGGCATAAGCTTCTTCGAGCGGGAGCGCTCGCCGAGGTCGGTGATGCCGCGCTGCAATCCGAGGAAGTTGAGCTCATCGGCATTCTTGAGAACCGGTACGATGAGTCCCCAGTCTAGCGCGACAGCGATCCCGGCGTTGACGTGTTTGTGGTAGCGGATGCTCTCACCTTCGAGCGAGCTGTTAACAATGGGATATTGCTGAATCGCGATGATGGCGGCACGCACGAAAAATGGCATGAAGGTGAGCCGAGCGCCATAGCGCTGCTCGAAACCGTTCTTGAGCTTGTTGCGCAGACTAACGATGCGGGTGATGTCCACTTCGAACATGCAATGGACGTGAGCGCTAGTCCGGCGCGATTCGATCATGCGCTGCGCGATGATTTTGCGCATGTTGGACATGGGCACCAAGTCGCCGGGAATAACGGCGGAAGCCTGTGCCGGGGCCTGACGTGAAGCTGCGGCGGCAACCGGAGCAGCCGTCTTTTGCTCGACGAAATCGAGAATGTCTTGCTTGGTAACGCGGCCACTGGTGCCGGTGCCGTTCACTTTCGCCAAGTCCACATTGTGCTCGCGAGCGAGCTTGCGCACCAGCGGAGACGATCGAACATCGGAGTCGTCTTCGTGTTCGGGGTCCGAAGCGCCAGCGGTCTGTGCGGGCGGGGGGGCAGGAGTTTCCCTCGTTTCCTTTTTTGCGGATGTGACATTCGCGGGCGCAGACACCGGAGCAGTGGCCTTTGATGGCGCGGAGGAAGAAGCGCCAGCGCCGTCGCCAATTACACCGACCACTGTATTGACCTGAACCGTATTTCCTTCGGACACCTTAATTTCCTGGAGGATTCCGCTGGCGGGCGCTGGGATTTCGGCGTCGACTTTGTCGGTAGAAATCTCGAAAAGCGGTTCGTCGCGCTGGACTTTTTCACCGGCCTTTTTCAGCCACTTGGTGATGGTTCCTTCGAAGATCGATTCGCCCATCTGGGGCATGACTACGTCAGTCGGCATAATTCCCTTTCCATGAAGCCCGGCTGCAAGAGACGGGGAAGAGCAAACAAACATTATATCGAAGGCGCGAGCGACTCGATGGAACGTGAAAGTTCGGTTCCTGCTTCCTCGGTAGTGGAGGCGCCACCTTTGGTGTTTCACTGCGGCCAAAAGCGAATCACGATTCTTCTGTGGAGCAAACAACATGAGGACTTTGTTGGCGATTTCAGTTCTTTGTTTGCCTGCCTTCGGGCAAGCCGCCTATTCGGGTCATGGACTGTACGCCGGACCCGGAATCTACGGTGGCGCGACAGGAGGACCGCAAACGTTCTATGCTGCGCTGCCGCTTTATTGGGTGGACAATACTATTTGCAATCCCCCAGGTGGAGTCTATGACACTACCGTAATACTCGGGACCACCGCCAACATCGGTCCCAACGATGCCGGTGAATCGATCGGCGCGCCTTATGCCTTGACTTATCAGGGGCTGCTCGACGCGATGGATAACTGGCGCGACAACGCGGACAATGCAAGCCAGACGCCACATTTCGCCGACCGGTGGTGGTTGATTCAAGTGCCCGCCGGGACGGTCTTACACGGCTCCAGCGTCGACGCCAATGATGCTCTTATCAGCCTTCCCGGAAAACTCAATGCAGGCAGCGAGCCTGCAAAATGCCTGGTCATCGACTCTTCGACTCCGCTACCTACTGGACAAATGGCTTGCGGAAGGGGTCTGCCGGGATTCGGAGGCGCACGCAATCCAGGATGTGCATCTCCGAACGACAAAGCGTCGATGTGGAAGGTGCAGCTTGACAGTCCTATTGCGGCGATAGGTCGAATCGCGATATACGCCGGTGCCGACCTGGTTACTCCCACGAACTGGGTAAGTCACATTGTCTTGCGAGATATCGAAGTCACGATGGCCCCGGGCGCCGCGCAAAGTGCGCCAAGTGTTCATGCCGCGCGACTCATTGATGTCGCCTCTAATCCTCTAGGAACAACACCTCCAGCGGCGATTCAGGCAGTAACGCACGTAGGGCTCGATCGTTACTACGTGCACGGGTGGGATCCTGGCGACCCCGGGCAACCAACCGGCGCTTGCGGTGGATGGACGAATACCGGCACGGTCACTGTACTCCCGGATGGCGGCGGTATCAACAGCACTGTCACTTACACCAGTGGCTCTTACTTCGGAATGACGTTCGCTCCCGGCTCCTCGGTCAATATTGGGGGCACTAACTACACGGTTGCTAACACGTCATACACGCAAGGCGTTTTGACGGGAACTCAAAATACACAGATATCGATAGTCGGCACAGTGACAATCAGTTCGGCGACTGCCTATACGCAATCCAATCCACCCTCTCAGTACGCAAACGGCTGTGGAGACGACGTGGAAAATGGCGTCATCTTCAATTGTGATTTCTGCTGGCGTCAGAATGGTTATATCGAAAAGATACATTGGTATGGCAACGAATCTCACGCTTCGCTGCAGGGATTCAGTGATGGTCCCTATAAAGACGTAAATAACTGGGAAGAGGGCGGATCGGCCGCCTACTTCTCAGGCGGTGGCCCAGTTGATCAAAATGGTGGGCCGGAGTCTGATCAGGAAATTCGGAGAAACTATTTTGGGCGCGACCTGAACTACCGACAACTCTCTGGAAGCGCAGGCAACAGTCCAGCCCCGCCGTGGGGATGCGGGACGAGCGACAACACCCCGAGCCATAACACTTGTCCGCTCAGCTGGGCGATCAAGAATTCGATGGAGCTTAAGCTGGGACATCGCGTTCTGATCGCTGGCAACATTATCGAAAACTCCTGGGCCGACGGTCAACAGGGATTCTGTATGCTCATCAACGCCCGGACTTGCTCGGGCGGATCGGCGTGCGGGATCTACAACACCGTTTCCGGGCTTCCCAACACTTATATCGATAACATTCGCTTTGAGAGCAACTGGGTTCGCAACTGCCCAGAGCCGTTTCAGATGTCAAACCGCTCTGGGGCTCCGGGAGACGGTGGAGGCTTATCCCTGCCGGTTCAGAATAACGATTTCATCAACAATCTGTTTACGAATATCGGAGACACGAACCAGTTCAATAGCCCTGGGCATGAGTGGGAATGGACGTCGGGACAGAACCCTTTCCACTGCAGCATGTCGTATAGCGGTAGTGGACCTTACACAGTCACAGCGACCTGTCTACCTTATCAGTCGGATGTCACGGGTCACATTACCGCCATAGCCAGTATTTCGAATGTAGTCACCATTTTCGACTCGAATCGTATGGACCCAATTTTATGCACGTCGGGAACTACGGCAACCTGCATCGCGAATGGCCAAACGGTTATTGTATCGAATCACAGCGGCTGGAACGGGACGTTTGCCATGACAGCAACAAACGGCAACTGGTTATCAGACGGAACCGGCGGCAACAATATTAGTTACACCGACGCAATCAACAGTCCAGGCACGGCCACGCTTTGCAATAACAGCGGCAGTCCAACCTGTACGAGTCTGTTGGCCTCCGGAGATATTACCTTTGCTTCTTTAGCCTACAAGATGACTGATATTTCAGTTGGTGACGATGTCTATGCTTCCAACGTTGGAGGTGGAGATACAACCTGCTCCACCAACGGTTATACAGTCGGAGCAACGTCAGCGACCTATGCGGTTGTTGGAACGATTACGACCGGGTTGACCGTAGCCTATCAAGTGTCGACGCAACCTTCTGCAGCAAGCGCGAATTGCATTATCAACAACGGGGCCGGCTTTCCCAAATACACAACATTTCAGAACAACACGGTCTTATCGCCAAACGTGATTGACATTGAGGCAGTCAACCAATGGTGGCAGCCGATATCGAATGACTTTGTCAGCAATGTCTATGCGGACAATGATGCCGGTAAGGGGTCGGACCTCGATTGCGTCCCGATTTCTTCGGGCGAAGGGACCCCCTCTTTCGCCTGCTGGGACGGCAACACCTTTGAGTTCTATTCAAATATACTGACCGCGAGAAATGCTGCCAACTGGAGCGTTGTTAATTGCCCGGGGGGCACTTGCGTCAATTATTTCCCAACCTCGGTGAATTGCGCCAACTCCGCCGCCGACCCCACTTGTCTCGGTTATGCGGGTTTTATGGGTTCGAGTCCGGCGCTAACTTATCCGACTGGCGCTTGTGCTTACGATGGTTCAAACCCGTTCAATTGTCCCCTTATGGCTTTACCCTGGGCAAACAACTTCACCTATACAGATGTGTCGTATGTCGGCAGTAGTTCGTATTCCGCGCAGGGAGTAAATACAACCACCTTAAACAATGTCATGACAGAAACTGAGTATGTCTGTCCAAGCGGCGGGAACTGCGGCTCACACGGGCCTTATCCCGACTAACTCCCGGCACGTCAATCGTCCGTCGCGCTATCGCTTTGGTAGGTGCACTTTCACTTTCTAAGATAGTTCGCGCAACACTACTCGGGAAAACATATATGACTTGGCTTACAAGAGCCTTCGGTACGAACTGGAAAACCAATACTGCCGCCGCAGTCGTGTTCGTGTTGTCTTGCCCGGCATTTGTTGCGGCACTTTCCAATTGGGCCCATCACCAGTCCGCTGATTGGCGCGGGGCCGTAGCAGGAGTCGTAATAGCTCTAGGTTTGGCTGCAGCAAAAGATGGCTCTACGCACTCTACAACGACCGAGGTTGAGGCTGCCACCGACGAAGCGAAGGAGAAGTGCGTTGTGGACCTATGAACAAACTACGGGCAGACTTCTGGATCTTAGTGGCAATGTCATCGGAGTAGGATATGCGGGCCGCGACTTCGACAGCGCGGGCAATTTCGTCGGAGGCAAAAACAATCCAGCGAAGGAAAACATAGAAAATGTCGGGCCCTTGCCCGGTGGAATTTATACCGCCGACCAGCTGGAATTAGTCCACGAGGTCGTGGGCAGGTTCGCAATCCATCTTAAACCGGATCCAACGACCGAGGCCAAGATCGCAGCCTATGGGCGCCAACCTCTCAGTTTTTTTATGCACGGGGACTCGATCGAGCATCCCGGCGCGAGTTCAGACGGCTGCATCGTGCAGCCACTAGGCACGCGGCGACAGTTCTGGGATAGCGGAGACCGCGTTCTGCGGGTGGTGTCTGGTGTGCTCGTCGTTCCTCATTCAGCATTCCAGTTCGAAACCAATAGCTAAAGTCACACCTTTGTAACAGGAGATACTTCCTATGAAAACAATCCTTGTCTTCACGTTGTCTGCGGCGATCCTATTGACCGGCTGTTCCGCGGCATGGATATCAACCATCGATTCCATTTTAGCGGTGGCCGCTCCGGCCCTGATAAATATTCTACAAATCGTGGCCGTTGCCAACAATCAGCCCCTCAACAGTAATTTGGCAGCGAAGATTGACACCGATGCGGCGGCCATCAAACTACTAGCTGGCGACTTCGCCACAGCGTCGTCCACATCTTCGTCTGGAATTTGTCAGCAGTTGCAGGCGGCTATAAGTACTTACCAGGCAGATCAGCAATTAGTGCTTCAGGTCGCGCAGGTAAGCGATACAAACACGCAAACCAAGATCACGTTGCTCGTGGACTTAGTGGCCGGAACGATCCAGGCGATCACTGCAGTTATTCCATCCTGTCAGAGTGCAGCGTTGGCGGAAAACGTCAAAGCACAGTCAACTCTTAAGCTGCGGAATTTCGTGACTGAGTATAACGCCATTCTGAAAATAAAGACTGGAAACGCAGCAGTGGATGCACTTACTCCGAAGCTGGCTATCCATCAACATTCCAAAGTTGAGCGGGCGCTAACTTTTGGCCGCCTGCAGTAAGGCTACGAGTCCGATCTCTTCTCAATTTTTGCCCAGGCGTCCTTGAGGGCGACCGTGCGATTGAACACGAGCTGTCCTGGTCGGGAATCCGGATCCACGGCAAAATACCCAAGCCGCTCGAACTGATAGCGGCTGCCGGCCGGGGCATTCGCTAGCGATGGCTCCAGTTTGGCGTTCGCAACTACTTCCAAAGAATGGGGATTCAAGTTGGCGGTAAATTCCTGCCCTTCGTCAACTTGATTGGGGTCTTCCTTCGTAAACAACTTGTCATAGAGGCGCACTTCGGCATCGAGAGCGTGCGCCGCGGAGACCCAATGGATGGTCGACTTCACCTTGCGCCCATCGGGAGCGTTGCCACCGCGCGTAGCAGGGTCATACGTGCAATGCACTTCTACCACTTCGCCGCTATCATTCTTCACCACTGACTTGGCAGTAATGAAATAACCGTAACGAAGCCGCACCTCGCGCCCCGGAGACAATCGATAATATTTCTTGGGCGGGTCTTCGCGAAAATCATCCTGCTCGATGTATAGCACCTTCCAAAACGGAACGGTGCGCTTCCCTGCGCTTTCGTCTTCGGGATTATTGACCGCTTCCACTTCTTCAACCTGACCTTCGGGATAGTTGTCGATCACGACCTTCAAGGGCCGCAACACTGCCATCACGCGGGGTGCATGCTTGTTGAGGTCCTCGCGGACAAAGTGTTCGAGCATGGCAAATTCCAACGTGCCGTTTGTTTTCGAAACTCCAATGGCTGCGCAGAAATTACGGATCGCGTCCGGCGTATAGCCACGCCGCCGAATACCGGAGAGCGTCGGCATGCGCGGATCATCCCAACCAGTAACATGCTTTTCCTGCACCAGAGTGAGCAGTTTGCGCTTGCTGAGCAGCGTGTAAGTCAGGCTAAGCCGGTCGAACTCCATCTGCTGCGATGGAAAGATGCTCAACTGCTGAATGAACCAGTTATAAAGCGGACGATGATCTTCAAATTCCAGGGTGCAGATCGAGTGAGTTACATGCTCGATCGAATCTGACTGGCCGTGCGCGTAATCGTACATCGGATAAATGCACCACTTATCGCCGGTGCGGTTGTGCGCGGCGTGCAGTATGCGATACATGATGGGATCGCGGAAATTCAGATTCGGCGAGGCCATGTCGATCTTGGCGCGCAATACCCGCGATCCGTCCGGAAACTCGCCGTTGCGCATGCGCTCAAAGAGGTCGAGGTTTTCCTTTACCGTGCGGTTGCGATGCGGACTCTCTTTGCCGGGTTCAGTGAGCGTGCCGCGATACTTACGAATCTCTTCCGCACTTAGATCGTCAACATAAGCCTTACCCTCGTTGATGAGCTTGATTGCCCACTCATAGAGTTGATCGAAGTAATCGGACGCATAGTAGAGACCATCCCACTCGAAGCCCAGCCAGCGCACGTCATTCAGTATCGAGTCGACATATTCCTGTTCTTCCTTCTCCGGATTCGTATCGTCAAAACGCAGGTTGGTCTTGCCGCCAAACTCATCGGCTAATCCGAAGTTGAGGCAGATGGATTTGGCATGGCCGAGGTGAAGATAGCCGTTAGGCTCGGGAGGGAAGCGGGTCTGAATAATCGCGTCGCCGTACTTCTTCGTTTTCAGGTCTTCAATGACCTGGTCGCGGATGAAGTTCGAAGGGCGAGGCTCAGAAGGCGAGCTCATGGCAGGTTCAATAGTAGATGAATTTGCACCGCTCATATCCCATCTATTTTATATGGGAAGAGCGGATCCGCGGCGGCGGGGCGGGGCTGGCGAAGCAATCCACGTGATAATCTGCGTTCAGAGGGACCGCAGCCTCCGGAAATAACGGTTGTGCTCGGCGGCCTTCAATCTTTCATGGCAAATTGCGTTCGATGCGGTCGTCAGCTTCCTTCCCTTAGCTTCGGCAAGAAGATTTGCCAGTGGTGCGTACAGCATGAAAAGGCGCAGCGCGGCGAAGATATTCCTTTCCAGCGCGTCGAACCAGCTCCCTGGTCGCGGCAGGGATCGAGTTCGATGGTCGTTACGCAGGCCATTTTTGGCATCAATGTGGCGGTTTTTATTGCAATGGCCTTCGCCGGCGTTTCGATGTTTGACAACCCGTCCGGGCAGGATCTGGTGCACTGGGGAGCCAATTTCGGTCCACTCACGGTAAGCGGCCAATGGTGGAGGCTGCTGACCTGCGTTTTCGTTCATGGCGGCTTGTTGCACATTGCTTTTAACATGTGGTGCCTGTGGGATCTCGGAAGGCTTGCGGAATCCGTTTATGGTCACTGGACGTTCGCAGTTGTGTATCTGATCACCGGGTTGTCGGCTAGCCTCGCGAGCGTGATCTGGAATCCCGTCGTTTTGAGCGTCGGGGCTTCTGGGGCGATTTTCGGAATTGCGGGAGCGCTGATCGCGTCGTTTTACCTCGGAGAGTTTTCCATGCCGCGAGCCCAGATGACCGGCATGCTGCGCAGCGTGGTCGTGTTTGTGGGTTACAACCTCTTTTTTGGAGCGGTCATCGCTCGCACCGACAACGCCGCACACGTCGGCGGCCTGCTCATGGGTTTGCTCTTGGGCGCGCTCATCGCGAAGGTCGCTCCGGGACATGACGATTATCTGCGGCGGATCGCGGTGTTGCTGGTTGGAGTTCTGGTGGTTCTCGGAGCCGGCATGTGGGTGCGGCGCGCGCACGCCTATTTGCAGTACGGACAAGACGGAGTTCAATTTCTCCAACAGGGAAAGGCAGATGAGGGGATTGCGGAATTGCAGAAGTCGGTGCGCTTGCGGCCCAATTTTGCCCCTGCCCACGCAGCGTTGGCGCAGGCTTACGTTGCCAAGCGCGACTTTGCAAATGCGGCCGCGGAATTGCAGCGCGTGATTGCACTTAGTCCACGGGATGAAGAGGCCTACGAACGGCTCGGGATGATTTATCTGGAGGAGAACCAGCCGGCTAAAGCGGCGGACACTTTCAATCGACTGCTCAAGGTGAACCCCAACAGCGCTCCCGGGCACGGCGGACTGGCGGACGCTCTCGCCACCCAGCATCAGAACCGGGAAGCGCTCGAAGAGTACAAGCGAGCCGCTGCCATTGATGCTGGCTATCCAGGCGTCTATTTCAACATGGGGATCATGGAGGCGCGTCTCAAGCTCTACGACGACGCGATTGCATCGTTGGTGAAGCAGCGACAAACTGCAGACGATGCCGACAATGAAAACGTGCTGGCGGAGCTCTACGAAGCCAAGGGAATGATGAGCGAATCCGCGGCAGCGCGTGAGAAGGCGCGGCAGTTGCAGGCTTCTCACTAATTCTTCCGCACGCCCACCATTATAGCTTCGCGATCGCCTGATCGATCCGCGCCAATGTCGTCTCGCGTCCAAGCACGTGCAGGGTTTCAAACAACGGTGGCGCATTCTTGCGTCCGCAGACAGCGACTCGAATTGGCTGGAACATTTGCCCGGCTTTTATTCCAAGCTCCTGAGCAGCCGCGCGGAGCGCCTGATCTAGCGGATCGTGGGTGAATTCCGTTTGTGCAAGAATTTCGCGCCCCTTCGTCAAAACCTTAAGCGCTATTGCGGCGTCGCCTTTTTGCGGGATGAGTTCGGCTGGATCGTAGGCAGGAAGTTGATCGACCAAGAAAAAATCTGCGGCCGTCAGAACATCGCGCAGAAGTTTAATGCGCTCCCGGATGAGTGGCGTGATCGCATGCATCTTCTGCGGCGCGACGGAAAATCCAGCGGCCTGAACTACGGGTAAGAGTCGAGCACTGAGATCGTCGATGGAAAGGCCGCGAATGTGTTCCGCGTTTAGCCAAACAGCCTTCGGGTCGAAAGTTTCATCAGGGGTGGCAGCCGGCTCCTTGAAATTGATGACCGCATTTGCGCGATTGATGCCCTCCAGCGAGAACACGTCGACCAGCTCCTGGCGAGTCATCTTTTCGCGATCGTCTTTTGGCGACCAGCCGAGGAGACATAGAAAATTGATGAAGGCTTCGGGCAGGAATCCGGCGTCGCGATAAGTGGTAACGCTGACGACTGGACCATGGCGGCGTTTGGATAGTTTCGATCCGTCGGGCGCAACGAGCAGCGGAAGATGCGCGAATTGCGGCGGCTTCGCGCCGGCGCCTTCGAAAATCAGCACGTGCTTATAAGTATTCGAAAGATGATCCTGGCCGCGAATGACGTGGCTGATGCGCAAGTCGATGTCATCGGCGCACGAAGCGAGGTGATAGGTGGGCATGCCGTCCGAGCGGAGCAGTGCGAAATCCTCGATGTCGTCGGCAGATTTAGTCTGCTCGCCATAGACAGCATCGGTGAAGCGTACTTGCTCATCTGTGCCGCGAGGAACACGGAAGCGCAGTGCGAAGGATTCTCCGGCCGCAGCGCGGCGGTCGCTCTCGGCCCGAGAGAGTTCACGCATGCCGGAATTGAAGAGCCAGGTTTGACTCGCGCCCGACTTTTCGCTGTCGCCCGTGTGGGCTGGGGTGAAGTCGCGATACGCCAGCCCTTTCTGGAAAATGGCGTCGGCGATCTGCCGATGTAGGGCAAGGCGTTCGGATTGCTTGTATTCCTCGTCCCAGCCAAGGTCGAGCCAGCGCAGGCCCTCAAAGATGGAGTTGACGGAAGCGTCGGTGTTCCGCTCTACATCGGTATCATCGAGGCGCAGGACCATCGTCCCGCCATTGTGGCGGGCGTACAACCAGTTGAAAATGAAGGTGCGGGCACTGCCAACATGCAGAAAACCAGTAGGCGACGGCGCGAATCGGACGCGAAGCATAACGTTTGAGTATAGCGGGAAAGCGCCTTAGCAGACTGCCCTTCCGCGTTTCGAAGTCAGCGCAAACCTGGTTACTAACCGGTTACGAAGGTAATACTCTAGAGGAAGACCGTTATGGCGAAATAGCATCTTAATAGCAGATACTTTGAAAATAGAAACGCCGTGCCCAGGGCGGAATCTCTCAGAAGACACCTGTTGTTTCGATCTGTCCAGTGTGACAGGATAGGCCTCGCTAAGAATTCCCTTCGGGCTACGATTACGATTGCCAGGATATTTGATGAATGCATAGTGTCGCCACAGGTTTGGTGCTGATTCCTGGGGCCGTGGCCCTGTTGGTTCTTCTCGTCTTTACCTACCTGTACGAGCAAAACCGCCACAGTTACTTTCGCGCCTGGCAATTGGCCTGGGCCGCGTACACGCTGCACTACGGGCTGAAAGCGGTGGAATATTTTTCGGGGCCTTCTGCGTTACTGTTCTTTCTGAGTTCGTTGCTGCTGGTGGTCATGGCGGTCTGCATTTTTGTCTCGACCCGCCTGATGAAGGTCACATTCCAGCTGAAGTGGTACGACGTTGTGTTGATAGTGGTCGGCGCGCTGCTGGCTTATGTGGACTTGCGGGCGCAAAAGGTGAGTGGCGCTTTCAACGAGACAGCAAGCCCTTTGCCGGCCTATTTGCGGCTGGAAGTGGCATTGGCAGCGATGCTGCTCTATTGCTCGTTCCACTTTTACCGCTACGCTTTTCGCCGGAATTCCGTGGCATTCCGCATGCTTGCATTTTCGCTTGCCCTCTGGGGAGCGTTGATCGGCGCGGGCCAATTCCACCAACCCTTCCTCGAAGTCGTGGGCCAGTTCGGCGGTTTCCTGGGGCCGATTCCTCAGATGCTGCTGGCCATCGCCATGGTGATGGTGTTATTTGAGAACGAGCGCAACGCGGTGCAGGACAATGCGTTGGAGTTCTCGACCTTGGGCGTCGATCCGCGCCGCTTGCTCCTGGCAACTGACTTGGTGCCCAGACTGCAAACCTTTGTAGACCGGTTGGTGGCGCCTCTGCCTTCGCGCCGCGCTATTTTTTTCGTTTCTCAGCCATGGCGCGGCACATTGCCCTCGGTGCAGAAAGGCTTTTCCTCAGAGTTCGTGGAAAAGTTGCAAAAGACGCAGGCGGGCGATTACATCGCCGA
>Ga0187863_10001115_pt1 | contig 21929 bp, 14 predicted proteins | sample June2016WEW_11_1_FD_132975 | JGI IMG/M metagenome (GOLD analysis project Ga0187863, IMG submission 132975) | Peatland microbial communities from SPRUCE experiment site at the Marcell Experimental Forest, Minnesota, USA - June2016WEW_11_10 | ecosystem: Environmental > Terrestrial > Soil >...
CCTACTGCCCTACATTTATTCTCACGCTTATAACGCCACCCAAACGGGCTTGCCGATGATGAGAGCCATGGTGCTCGAATTCCAGGACGACCCCAGCACCTATGAACTTCAAGATCAGTACATGTTCGGGGACGCGTTGCTGGTCGCACCGGTCTGCAAACCAATCAACCAGCGGATTGTCTATCTCCCGAAAGGGAGTTGGTATGACTATGAGACCGGTAACGAGTACACGGGTCCGAACTACTTGCATATCGAACCGGCGCTGGAAGTGCTACCCCTCTACGTGCGAGAAAACTCGATGATCCCGATGGGTCCCGACATGGCGTATATTGGTGAAAGGCCCTTTAACCCCATCACTCTCGACATCTGGCTTTCATCGGAAGCAGAGTGCGCCGTATACGACGATGACGAACGATCGCACACGCAGGAAATCGTGAAGTGCCGTGCGAGCAAGAAGGGAGCCCGGATCACACTAAAAGTAGGCGCTTCCGGCAAGACCTATATTGCGAAGTTCAATAAGACAGGCCGCCCGAAACGCGTGAGCCTCAACGGCAAGACCATGCCACATCGGAGTTCACAACAAGCACTCAAGGAAGCTGATCCGGCTTGGTACTTCGACCCATCTTCTGTCTTATATGCGAAGTTTAGCCCGTCCGGAAACGGAGCCGAGCTCGCGCTCGATTGGTAAGCTTCGCAAGCCGGTTCTGTGCAACAGCGGTGGTTGGTGCGACGAGGTAGAGGTTCCATTCAAATTATGAGGTAGGTACTCTGAAATGAGGATCCGCGTTCTATTGATGGCACTGTGCGCCACCCTTTCGGTCGCGTCAAGTGCCCCCAACTATAAGGCCGAAAAAGCATCCGACCACGGTATGGATGTCGTACGTCTTACCGACGCCGCCAGCGGTGTCGAGGTTGCGATTGCTCCTTCGGTTGGCGATCGCTTATATGAAATGAAGGTTCATGGGAAAAATGTCTTGAATTCGGCCCCGGACAACGTCGTTGATTTTCGCAGAAGGGTCGAAGCGGGTGGAATTCCGTTCCTGGCACCCTGGGCGAACCGGCTGGGGGAGCAGGATTTCTGGGCAAACGGGAAGAAATATATCTTCAATATGGCGCTCGGCAATGTTCAGGGGCCTGTCCCCATACACGGCTTGCTGGCGACCTCTCCATTCTGGGAAATAACAGAGGTGAAGGCAGACAGGCGATCAGCGCGTATAACGAGCCGGCTCCAGTTCTGGAGGTTTCCCGACCTGATGGCTCAATGGCCGTTTGCCCAGGAGTACGAGATGACTTACGAACTCTCGAAAGGCACTTTGGAGACGCGCCTTGTCGTGACGAATCTGAGTGCCGATCCGATGCCGATAGCGCTAGGGTTTCACCCTTGCTTCCGTATAGACGGCGTCGACCGCGATGAGTGGATTGCCAGGATTGCGGCCCGCAAAAGAGCCATAGCGGATGATCGCCTGGTTGCAACCGGCGAACTGAGGCCCGTCGACTTGCCGAACCCTTTTCCAGTCAAGGGACAAGCATTGGACACAGGATTCACGGATTTTGCACGCGATGCCGACGGTCGCGCTCATTTTTCGATCGAGTCAGGCGGGAAAAAGGTCGAAGTGTTGTTAGGATCCAAGTATGCAGCTGCCAATATCTATACGCCGCGTGGCCGGCAAACTGTCTGTTTCGAGCCGATGACAGGTATCAACAACGCCGTCAACCTCTATCACGAGGGAAAATACCCTGACCTGCAGATCCTGGCTCCCGGCGCTACCTGGAGCGAGAGTTTCTGGATTCGTTCCAGCGGTATCTGAACAAGTCACCTACTGCGAAACTCTTACGGTAGAAATCCCGTCGATTCGAAGACAGGACATGCCCCGGCAGTGGTCCGCTCTGCAGGTGTGCGCTGTTGGCTTTGGATCAGAGAGTCTCGTTTCCGCTCAGCGATCGGCCGGGAACAAACCCACACCCGGATGGAAGACTACGATCCGCGAGTCTATGGTCGATATGAATGTCTGAACCAAGTGTATGAGAGGGGCCGAGAGAGGCGAGAGAGGCAAGGTCGGTTGACATGAACCTTCGGCCACCTATATGATCTCAACCTTTCATTCCATCTGTTTTGGCCGGGGAGCGTACTAAATGCGCGCATTGATAACAGTATCCCTGGTTTGCGCGCTCCTTGTGGTATCGGTTGACGCCCAAACCCGAACCGCGAGGACTTTCGACATCTACGCAATTGATGTAGAAGAGGCAAGTGCCACCCTCTTGGTTTCACCTTCTGGTGCATCGACCCTTATCGATGCCGGAGAGGGCGGGTCCAGGGATGTCAATCGCATCCTGGACGCCGTGAAGGATGCCGGCCTCACACACATCGACAACCTTCTTATCACGCACTGGCACGGCGGCCATTTTCTCGGTGCGGGAGAACTCGCGTTGCGCATCCCGATACGGAATTTCATCGATCACGGTCCCAATACCCAACAGCCCAATATTCGTGCCGAGGACTTTCTCAACAACGCCTATCCGTCGCTTTATAGCAAGGCGAAGCACACAGTCGTGAAAGCAGGAGACACGATCCCGATGGCCGGACTCGACTGGCGCGTGGTGAGCGCGGCGGGAGAAGTGATTAAGACTCCTCTCCCAGGGGCTGGGAAACCAAACCCGTATTGCGCGAGCTTTACTCCCAAGGACAAGGATGACGACGGCGGAGTCGAGAACGGGCAGTCGGTTGGGAGCGTCATCGCTTTGGGGAAGTTTCGAATGGTGCACTTGGGCGATCTTACCTGGAACAAGGAATTCGATTTGATGTGCCCGAACAACCCGCTGGGGACCGTCGACCTGTTCATGGTCTCCAATCATTCACTGGTGATTTCCAATTCAGAGGTGCTGGTTCATGCCCTTCATCCAAGAGTTATCATCATGAATGACGGCACTCGAAAGGGCGGCCGGCCTGTCACGATGAAGACTTTTTATACATCTCCCGGCCTCGAGAACCTCTGGGAGCTTCATTTCTCGCTACTGAGCGGCCAGGAGTACACGGTTCCGGGATTGTTCATTGCGAACACCTTTGACGATTCGCCCACAGCCATGCCTGTGGACCCGCTGCCGCCTCCGGCCGACGAGTATGTGCTGCGCTTACCGAAATCGCCTGACCCGCCTGCCCACAACGGTAAGGCCTACTGGATTAAGGTTTCTGCGCAGGCCGATGGAACCTTCACGGTTACCAATCAACGGAACCAGTTCAGCAAGACTTACAGAGCCTCTTCCAGGATGGACGCGAACTAGTGGCCGGTCACGGTGATTTGATCAGTAGCAGATCCGATCCGGTACGGTCGCCCCTTGTTTGCCGCCGATCCTTTCTACGCATCACTGCCGTCGCTGGAGGAGGGATCCTGGTGGCCGCCTATGTCGAGCCGTTTGCTCTGGTGCTCGCGCAAGACCACCCCACAGGCGGACCCCGACCAGCCTTTGTGGCCACGGCCTTCCTCAAGATCATGCCCGATGGCATGGTGACGATTATGTCCAAGAACCCCGAGGTCGGCCAGGGTGTTAAGACCGAACTCCCCATGATCATCGCCGAAGAGCTTGACGTTGACTGGAAGAACGTGCGCGTCGAGCAAGCCGACTTTGACGAAACGAAATATGGCCCTCAGCGCACCGGCGGCAGTGGCGCCACGCGATACAACTGGGACCCGCTGCGCCAGGTGGGGGCGGCGTCCCGGTTGATGTTTATTGCCGCAGCCGCCCAAACGTGGAATGTGGAAGAGCTGGAATGCTCCACTTCGTCGGGGCGCGTGCTGCATGAGCGGACGAATCGTTCGCTATCCTACGGTGAGCTCACGGCTAAAGTCGCGGCCATGGACCCGCCCGACCTGAGCACGGTGAAGCTGAAAGACCCCAAAGATTACAAGATCATCGGGATGCCCTTGCCGGGCGTCGATGTTCCGTCCATCGTGCGCGGAAAGCCGATCTACAGCATCGACTTCACCATTCCCAATATGCTATGGGCCGTCTATGAGAAGTGCCCCATATTTGCCGGCAGGGCCGTCACCGCTAATCTCGATGAGATCAAGGCCATGCCTGGGGTGCGCCATGCCTTCATCATCGAGGGAACGAAGGAGCTCACCGGCCTGCACAGCGGCGTGGCTATCGTGGCCGATAGCTGGTGGCAGGCACGTGTCGCTCGCCAGCAGTTGAAAATTGCCTGGGACGAAGGCCCCACGGCGGAGCAGAGCAGCGAAAGCTACAAGCGCCGCGCCGATGAGTTCTCCAAACAGAAGCCGGAGATTCCCCTGCGGCAGGATGGCGATCCCGCCGGCGCCTTCGCATCAGCCGCCAAGATCGTGGAGGCGGCATACTCCTATCCTTTCCTCTCCCACGCCCCGATGGAGCCCGAAAACTGCCTGGCTCATTACGACAATGGGAAAGTCGAGTTCTGGTCGCCCAGCCAGACACCAGGACAGGGACGCCAGCAAGTATCAAAGTTGATGGGCATTCCACAGGAAAGCATCACCGTTCACATCATGCGCGCGGGCGGAGGTTTCGGCCGACGCCTGAGCAATGACTACATGCTTGAGTCGGCCATGATCTCGAAGATGGCGGGGGCGCCCATAAAGCTGCTGTGGACACGGGAAGACGATTTCCAGCACGATCACTACCGCCCCGCGGGCTTCCATTACTTAAAGGCTGCACTCGATGGTTCCGGCAACCTCACGGCATGGCGGAACCATTTCGTGAGCTTCGGCGAAAACAAGCAATTCATTGTTCTGCCGGCTACAATCTACCCGAACGAATTCCCGGCCACCTTCTTGCAGAATTACGACTTCCAGGCCTCGTTAATACCTTCGGGTGTGCCCATGGGCGCGCTACGAGCTCCGGGCAGCAACGGTTTCTCGTTCGTGTTTCAGTCTTTCATAGATGAGCTCGCATACGCCGCCGGACGGGACCCGGTGCAGTTCCGGCTTGAATTGCTGTCGCTGCTGCCTCGCGTCTCAAATCCGGCCAACCCACCCAGTCCCGTCGATCCCGACGTCGAGGCCGACCGAATGCGCGGCGTTGTCCAACTGGTGGCGGAGAAATCCAATTGGGGCAAGCGCACGATGCCGGCAGGCACGGCGATGGGCATGGCCTTCCAGCTTTCGCTCAAAGCATACTTCGCCGAAGTGGCCGAGGTCAGCGTCGACGCCAACAAAAAAGTGAAGGTGAACAAGGTTTGGGTTGCCGCCGATATCGGCAGCCAAATCATCAATCCAAGCAATGCTGTCAGCATGGTGCAGGGTGCCGTCATCGAAGGGTTGAGTCATTTGATGAACTGGGAAATCACGATCGATCGCGGTCGCGCAGCCCAGAGGAACTTTGACGCCTACCAGCCGACTCGCATGAGGCAGGCCCCGGCTGAAATTGAAGTGCATTTCCTCCGGACCGATAATCCGCCCAACGGCCTTGGCGAGCCAGCCCTGCCGCCGGTTCTTTCAGCAGTGTGCAACGCGATTTTTGCCGCTACCGGCGAGCGCATCCGTTCTCTCCCGCTCGCCAAGCACGGTTACAGCTGGGCCTAAGAGGCAAGGGGGGCCCGCGGGGTCGGGTCCATAGGCGCGCAGATCGCGCAAAAGCAAACTTCATGGATCTGGATCGGGTCCACAAAATCATTGGGCGATGCGCGGCTTGAAATTTGTAGTTGAGCTACGCCGGGGTCTCAGGCCCATGAGCGGTCGAAACGACCCTTTGTTGGCGGACCGTGTCAATCTCACCACAATAATGTCGGCGTAATTTCGCTAATTCGGCAATCTTTCGGCTTTTCCTCAGGACTTTATCTCGTATTTCCATTAAGTTGCGCCTTCTTGCCCGGGGAGGTTCGTCTGGAAGTCCGGCAAGTAACGGAGACGGGGGAAGGTAAAACTCGATGTTATTGGGAGTGCAAATGACACTAGAAATCGTAGGGACCTATCGTAGGTGCGCGCTTGCCCTGAGCTGTTTTGCGCTGGCTTTTGTTTCCATGCTTTCGACTCCATCACTGCTAGGTCAGACTGCAAGCACCGGGGCGTTGTCGGGGACTCTAAAGGATCCCTCCGGGGCCGTGATACCCAACGCGACGGTCATCGCCACCAGTGTAGACACAAGTCAGGCGCGCACGACCACCACGGGCGCCGACGGCACTTACAAATTTACCTTGCTGCCCACGGGCTCCTACAGCCTCAAATTTACAGCCTCTGGGTTTACCACTGCGGAGGTACCGTCGGTCACGGTCACGGTGACCGAGACGGCCGTTTTCGATCAGACCCTGCAGGTTGGCGCGCAGGCTCAAGAGGTTCAGGTTCGCGCTGAAACCGAAGAGGTACAGACCACCAGTGCGACCCAGGGCACAGTGCTTTCCGGTCAGAACATAACCTCTCTGCCCTTGACCGTGCGCAACTATACCAGTCTGCTCGGTCTTTCGGCAGGCGCCGTGAGTTCGGTGGCCAACGCTGGCGCTCTGGGCAGAGGGACGCAGGAGATTGCTGTAAATGGCTCCTCCGTCAACCAGAACGATTACTCGATGGATGGGGTCTCGGTCGTCAATCCTACCGGGAGTGGAACCACGGCCGATGGCGGCGGCACCCCTGGCATGGGCATTGTGAATCCGGAAGCCATCCAGGAGTTCAAGATCCAGACCTCGCTGTTCGACGCAGGTTATGGTCGCAATCCGGGTGCCAGCGTGAATGTGGTGACCAAGTCGGGCACCAATCAGTATCACGGGAGCGCGTTTGAGTTCTTCCGCAATACTGATCTCAACTCCAACGATTTCTTTCGGAAGATGAGTCCTCCCATCGGGGGCGTCGCCAATAACGGGCGGGAGGTGCTAAATCAGAACCAGTACGGCGGCAGCTTGGGCGGGCCCGTTAAGAAAGACAAGGTGTTCTTCTTCGCCGCCTATCAGGAGACCTGGCAGAAGAACGGGGTTAGCATCCTGGGGTCCTCGGATCCCACATTGGTTGGGATACCCCAGGGTGACCGGTCGAACACATCTGCTTTCCAGGCGGCCTTGGGGGCGGCGTTCTGTCCAGGCGGCAGCGCCACAATTGGCGGCGGTGCCGGCGTCAATGGCCCCGCAGCTGGCACGAAGGTTGCCTGTAATGGGTCAAACATCAATCCTGTAGCCGTGGCACTGCTACAGTTGAAGAATCCGAATGGCAGTTATTATATTCCCAGCTCGACCACCGGAGTGAACCAGAACGTCCTGTTCAGTAGTCCCGCCCTCGACAAGGAGCACCAGGCCGTAGGTAACGTCGATTACCTGATCAGCAGTAAGAACACGCTGTCGGTCCGGTGGTTCCTGACTCAGGTTCCGCAGTCCATAGCGTTCGATTGCGGCTTTTCGGCAGTAATAGGGACAAGCGAGCTCCCCTGCCTGCCAGATACGCCCGGGACGGTTAATTACCTGAACATGTATCCGACGGTGAAGCTTACGACCATCTTGTCCAATAACTTGGTGAACGAAGCTCGGATTTCCTTCCAAGAAACCAACGCAACTACGGTCAACACGACTCCATTCAGAAATCACCAAATAGGAATGGCGTCGCTGTATCCCGGATATCTTTACACTCCCGGGAACGACCTTCTTGCCTTCATGAACGTTGGCGGACTTTTTGAATTTGGGTCATCGCTTTCCTTAGCCACAGTAAAAAACACCGGCGCGGGGGAAATTGCCGATCAGATCTCATGGTCTCATGGGAAGCACACCCTTCGCTTCGGCGGCGAGTACGAGCAGGACCGTGTAAAAAACAACCAGGCGGGCGTAAACATTGGGAATCTGACCTTTTCAACCGTTCAGGACTTTCTGTTGGGGCTTCCCGGCTGCGCCCCTACTCTTACCACAGCCCAATGCACGGCCTCTGCGGCGAGCAGCACTTCGGGTGCCCCGTTGCCAGGGCAGACCAATGGTACTTTCACGAGCAATATCTCGAGTTCTGGCAGTTCTGCCGGTTCCACATATCCGGGCGGCCTGATTCACTATTTCCGGAACCCGGCCGCGGATGCCTTTGTGCAGGATGACTTCAAGGTCTCGAGCCGCCTGACGCTGAACCTTGGGCTGCGGTGGGAGTACGACAGTCTCGTCTATGACAACTCGGGCCAAGCGGTGGACCTGTGGCCAAGTTTGATCAATACGGTGCCGCTGCCTGGAGCGACAGCCGCCACCGGTACTCTGGCCGGGTTTGTCACACCCTCGAACTATAACCCTGCCCTTAACGCGGCGCCAACCGTAGGCGGAGTTTTCCAGAACAACAAGAAGACCACCACACTGGGCAATACGCCCCGTGACAACTTTGCCCCGCGCCTAGGTATTGCTTGGAAACCGTTTGCAAGTGACCGGTTTGTGGTACGCGGCGGAGCTGGGTATTTCTACGACCGCATCGGTGCGGGTGTGTACTTAGCGGGCCTGATTCAACAAGTTCCCTATACAGTCACTCTGGGGAGGTCGGGTACGGCAAACTATTTCTCGACGTTGCAACAGCCTTATCCCGATACCCCCCCGTCGTGGACGCCTCGATATGTCTCCATCACCCCCGCGACGCAGACGGGCTCGAGCTCCAACCTGGCTTCGGTCTTCCTGGACCCGACTTTCACCACGCCAACCGTTTATGAGTGGAACTTAGATACCCAGTATGAATTTGTGTCGCATTGGATTTTGGATGTGGCCTACGTCGGGTCGCGTGGCACCCGCCTCGCTTACACTGGCTTTCGCCAGTACAATGAGGCCCAACTCGTGAGCCCCAGCAATCCGTATTACGGACTAGTCGAAAATACGACGGCAAACGCCTCGGTCCGCGTGCCTTATCTGGGATTTTCGCCCAATGGCATGTCGGGCGCAGACAGCAATGGTGACAGCCACTTCAACAGCTTGCAGGCTACGGTGCGAAAAGTGTTTTCGCACGGTTTGCAACTGCAGGTGGCATACACCTACGATCGTTCGGTCGACACACAGGACTACTTCAATACGGGTGACCCTGACGTTGGCGGGAGATATGGACTGGGCACCGGTTATCGTCCGCAGCGATTGGCGATTAATTACGGTTATGACCTGCCTTTAGGCCGGCACGATGGTTTGGTTGGCAAGGTTACCAACGGCTGGAACATTTCCGGCGTAACCGTTGTGCAGGACGGCACGCCACTAACGGTCACCGACAGCCGGGGAGCGACCATCTATGGGTTTGGTGTTTCTGGATCTCCGGTAACCTCTCCGGCCGAGTTTGCCGCGGGAATGGGAAATGCCAACGTCGCTACTTCCGGGAGTGATACGCTACGGTTAGGGGGAGCAACCGGTGGCCCGGGTTGGTTCAACAAGGCCGCATTCGGTACCATACCGGTGATTGGCGCCACCCCGGGCGTTGCCGGAACTGGCGGAACTGGATACGGAAACGCCGGTTTGGGTGTGATTCTCGGCCCGGGTCAGTTTAACTTCGATGCGGTCCTTCAGAAGACAACCAAAGTAGGAGGCATCCATGAGGATGGGACTCTGGTGTTTCGCTCGGAGTTCTTCAACCTGTTCAACCATCCGCAGTTCAACAATCCAGGCACGGTGGACGTATCCAAGTCAACCTTCGGACAGATTACCTCCTCGTCGGTGAATCCGCGGCTGATTCAATTTGCGCTGAAGTATGTTTTCTAGAGGGCCTTTTGCGTCGCCGATGGTGGCAGGCAAAGCAGAAAGGGGAATGAAATGTTCTCGATCTTGTCGTGCTTTCGGATCAGGCAATTGAGGTGGGCGTCCATTTCTCTGTTTTTGCTCGTTGCGCCGGCGCACGGCCAGTCGGACATTAATTTGAAGGGCGCAATCGACTTCCGCGCCCACACTTCTCCTGACAGCATGGACCGCTCGATCGACGCCGACGACATGGCCCGACTAGCCAAGGAGGCCGGCATGGCTGGGGTGGTGCTCATGAACCACTGGGAATCCACCGCCGCGCTCGCCTACATGGTGCGGAAGGAGGTTCCCGGGCTCGAAGTATTCGGCGGCATCGTGCTCGACAGGTCGGTCGGCGGCATCAATCTGGAAGCTGTCAAGCGCATGTCGATGATGAAGGGCGGCTACGGCAGGGTGGTGTGGTTTCCTGCGGCCGACGGCGAGGCCTTTGTGAATTATTTCAAGACCAATGGGCCCACCGTTGCTGTCTCCAAAGACGGCCATCTGCTTCCCTCTGTGCTGGAAGTGATCGACTTCATCGCCAAAAATCATCAATTGGTATTGCAGACTGGGCACGTCTCGGAGCAAGACACGGTGATGCTTGTTAAGGAAGCACATGATCGGGGAGTTGCGCACATCGTCGTCACCAATCCAATGGCATTCACCCACATGACGGTCGCAGAGATGCAGGAGGCTACCCGCGAAGGCGCCTATATCGAATTCACATATAACAGCGTGCTCCCGCCGCATCCCCAGCTTTCCATCGAAGAGTTCGCTGACGGCATTCAGAAAGTCGGCCCGAAGTTCTGCATTCTCGGCACGGATTTCGGCGCCGCGGGGCACAAAGCGTTTCATCCCGAAGGGCTGCTGGCTTTCATGGTGGCGCTGCACCAACAAGGCATCTCGGTCGATGACGTGAACCTTATGGCAAAGACCAACCCAGCGCGCATCTTGGAGCTTCAGCCCTAGTTTTGGGCCGAACACATCCTGCCAAGGAAAAAGAAAGAGGCCACTCAGCACGGACCGATGGGAGCAGGACGGCGTTCCTGCTGAAGGTCCAGCCGATATCGACAGAAAGAGGATCGTTCATATGCGAGATCGAAAGAATCTTCTGATCGCAGTTGCGGTAATTCTAGGCCTATTTGCATCTACCACGCCGATCAGGGCACAGCAGGATCCGCCAGTGAAGGTAGCGAAGCTCAAGGACAACGTCTACTGGGCCCAGGGTGGCGCGGGGTCCAATGACGGCATCATCGTGGGCAAGACCGGTGTCATCGTCGTGGATACGAAAACGACGCTCGATTCGGAAAAGGAAGTGATCGCCGAGATTGCCAAAATCACGCCTAAAGCCGTGAATACGGCCATCATCACCCACAGCGACGGAGATCATGTCGACGGGTTGGCCGCTTTCCCGGCAGGCTTAACCATCATTGCGACCGAGAGCTGCAAAAGGGAGATGGAGGCCTCAGTCGGCAGCCGCGACCCCGCGCCTCAGGATCGCCTTCCCACAAAGACTTTCGACAAGACGGATAAATTGAAGATCGATGGCGTTGCTATTCGCCTCTACCACTGGGCGCCTGGGCACACCGGCGGCGACGCGATCGTATATCTCCCCGACCAGAAGATCGTTTTCGGCGGCGATCAGCTGACCACTGGCATGCCTGATATCCGGATTAAACTCGATAAAAATGGCTCCACTGCCGGCTGGATCGAAAATATGAAGGGTATGATCGGCCTTAACGCCGATATCTACGTGACCGGCCATGGTGATCTTTTGACCAAGGCCGACGTTCAGAAGAAGCTCGACCTTACTGAGGGCAAGTACGAGAAAATCAAAGCGATGGTCGCGCAAGGCAAATCCTTGGCCGAAATCAAGCAGGCCCTGGGCGAAACCAATTTCAAGCTGGCTGGCCCGCCGCGCCCAACCTTCACCGAAACCGCATATCAGGAATTGACCAAGAAGAACTGATGTCGTGCATAACCGACGGGGATATTTCAGAAGGCGGATCGATGCGCTATGGGTGGGTTAACCAAGAACCAGACATGCCGCCACGAGGTTCGGGGCGGGTATCTTGGGTCGCCCAAGCGCAACGCTCATGGAGCGCCCTATCCCTTCTATGAGTCAATGCGCGAGGTCGCGCCGGGTGATCTGATCCTTGATCCTTCATGGACGCCCCCATCCTGGCTATCGGGATTGCTCTATCTTGTTGCTGGGAAAGCCCGAGGCCGCAGGGATTCGGCCGGTCGGAACCGGGGAAACATTGGCTGGAAAGTGAGGGTGAGTTTCAAGGAGCACCGTCCTTGTGGTAGGTCGCGTCACTTCTAGGTGCAACTCACAGGGCGGCACGATGTGGATGGCGGCTTGGCAACCAGGTTCGACCGGAAGGATCACATAGATGGCGAGGTCGGCTCCTTAGGTGGGCCATTTGGAAGCATCCCCGCCCGATGGCGCCTTGATTTTCGGGGGGGGGCAAGGCAGTAAGGACAAGCAGGAAGAACAACGCCGTGATTGCACAACGATTCCGTCTTAGGCGCGCCGCGACCCAGACCTTGCCTGTGTCGAGCAGTGAAAGGTGCCCGTCTCTCCGGTCCGCTTTGGTTCCGTTCTGGCATAAAGGGTCCCTACCTGAGCAGACAATGGGATGGGTTCCACAAGTGTTGCGCATCCTCAGTAAGCAATTGAAATGGTCGGCGATCTGTTCATTTCTGCTCGTTGTTCCCGCGTATGGACAGTCGGATTTGAACCTGAAGGGTGCGATCGATTTCCACGTTCATAGTTCCCCCGACAGCCAACCGCGCTCGGTCGACGCCGATGACTTAGCACGGATTGCCAGGGAGAATGGCATGCGGGGGCTGGTGCTTAAGAATCACCACGAGTCGACGGCCGCGCTCGCCTACATGGTCCGCAAGCAGGTTCCCGGAATAGAAATCTTCGGCGGTATCACCATGGATCTATCCAACGGTGGGATCAATCTCGAAGCCGTGAAACAAATGACAATGATGAAAGGCGGTTGGGGAAGAGTCATATGGCTGCCGACGGAGGATGCAGAAAACGATTGGAAGCAAAGGGAGGCAAAAGGTCCGTTTGTTCCCGTCTCGAAAGATGGCCACCTGCTCGCTAACGTCCTTGAGCTGATCGATTTCATTGCACAACATCACGAATTAGTGTTTGAGACCGGCCATATCTCAGCCGAAGAGATACTGCTCGCAGTTCATGAGGCCCATCAGCGGGGAGTAACGCACATCGTCGTGACTCACGCGATGTACTACCTGGAGAACATGACGATCCCGCAGATGCAGCAGGCTGCTCGTGAGGGTGCGTATCTTGAGTTTGACGCCGACGGTCCGTTCATAGGACCGCCGCCACGGCATTCCCTGGGCGAGTACGCAGAAGCGATTCGTGAGGTAGGCCCGGCGTCCTGTATTCTTGCAACAAATTTCGGCGCGGTCCGTGACCCGCCTGTGCCCTTGCATCCCCAAGGCTTGCTCGATTTTATGCAGGCTCTGCACAAGGAAGGAATCTCGGTAGCTGATATCAACCTCATGGCGAAGACCAATCCGGCGCTCGCCCTGGGACTGAAGCCTTGACGTCATCAACTTGGCCCTAGCTCTGCCGAAGCTCGAGCAGCGGTTGGGCGACATCGTCGCTCGGGGGTGGGCCGGCTGCGCCATGGTCAAATCATCGGCAAAGCGAGTCAGCCGACTGCCTACGCCACTATCAGCGCGGCCCGAGGGATAGCTTCAAGAAACAGCCGGGATGGGGATTGTTCACAGAGGAGTGCGGATATGGACGTATTGAAAAGCGTCGGATTTGTTTTGCTGGCGGGCATCGCCGGCGGGAGTATCCAGGCGCAGAGTCCGGTGCGCAATGTCGACTCAGCAGTCTCAGCCGAGGCCCCGCTCCCCAAGGACATTTATCCCGACTCGAGGAACCGTCTCCCGGCGCCGAAACGCGAAGACATGGACGAGAACGGGAAAAAGGCTTACGACGAACTAACCCGAGGAAAGCCGTCGCCTGATGGGTCGGTCCCGGCCGGTTTTCTTCCTACTGGAACCTCGCAGCCTTCTGTTCGTCTCTGGGATCCTAAACTCGCCAAGCTCCTTGCTGCAGTCTCTCACTATCGCAAGTACGAAACCGGATTGCCCGACCGCTTGCTTGAGATCGCAGTTTTGGTGACGGCGTACCAGATGAACTGCCAGTATGAATGGACTCAATGGGAAAGCTTCGGGCGGAACCCGAGCGATCCACGCCATATTGAACAGTCCACCATCGATATCATCAAATATAACAAGCCGGCTGTAGGTCTCGGCGAGAAAGAAGCTGCCATCATTTCCTTCGGGCGTGAGATGTTTGGCCAGAGAAAAGTTTCCTCCGAGACTTTCGCTGAGGTTCTGCGTTTATTCGGTCGCAAGGGCACCCTGGATTTGCTCGAGCTAATGGCTGGCTATTCCGCAGCTGCAGCGGAGCTGACTGCTTTTGATCAGCAGCTGCAGGTAGGACAAAAGCCGCTACTTCCTCCGCGGACCCCATTGCAGAATCCGGTGCGCAACCAAGACCCAGCTGACCCGGCAGGGGCGCCGTTGCCTCCCGACGTCTATCCCGACTCCAGGAACCGCTTCCCAGTGCCGCGACGCGAAGACATGGACGATAACGGGAAGAAGGCTTACGACGAAGTAAATCGAGGAGCGCCTTTGGCTAACGGGGCGGTCCGAGGCGGTTTTTTCCCTACCGGGACCCCATCGGAATCTCGCGTCACGCTTTGGGACCCCCCACTCGCCGGGCTCATGGGAGAAGTCGGTCACTATCTCAAGTATGAAACTGGATTGCCAGATCAGTTGCTTGAGGTCGCAATTTTGGTGACGGCGCGCGAGTTGGATTGCCAGTATGAATGGACCCAATGGGAAAGGTTTGGACGGAACCCGAGCGATCCACGCCATATCGAACAGTCTGCCATCGACATCATCAAATACGAGAAACCAGTGGTAGGTCTGGGCGAAAAGGAAACTGCCATTATAGCCCTCGGACGCGAGATGTTTGGCCGGAGAAAAGTTTCTTCCGAGACTTTCGCTGAGATTCTCCGCCTATTCGGGCGTAAAGGCACCGTGGATTTGGTCTGGCTCATGGCCAATTATTCTATTGCTGCAGCGCAGCTGACTGCGCTCGATCAGCAGTTGCAGGTAGGACAACAACCGTTGCTTCCTCCTCGATAGGTTTAGCTATTCCTATCTTCGATAGACTATGCCTCGTTAACTATGGTTCCTAGTTCGCATCTGGAGGCAATATGAAGCTGCCTGGGGCGAGGGCATCGTTATTTCTTCTGGCAGTTGGCTTGGCGGGCCTTATCCTGGTGTTGGAGATGTTCGGTGCTAGTGAGAAGGGCAACTGGCGCGCAGAACAGGCCCAGCGGGAACGCACTCCGCACGCTGATCTGGGCAACGGCTATTTTCGGAATCCGGTTCTGGTGGGCCCTGGGGCGGACAACACCGTCGTTAAAGTCGGCAGCGATTACTATATGCTGGCAGGCGGCGGATGGCCAGATCCGTTAATCTGGCATTCGCGCGATTTGGTCAACTGGGAGCCCATCGGTCCCGCGCTCCACAAATTTGACCTCGGACCATGGGCCTCCGACCTGACCTATTACAAAGGCAAGTACTATATCTATACGACGCAAGTAGACCCCTCGCGTATTCAGTTGGGCGTCCCGTTTAAGAAGAATATCGTTATCTGGTCTGACCACATTGAAGGTCCGTGGAGCGACCCGATCGATCTGGGCGTCCCGACGTTGTTCGATCCAGGCCACGTTGCGGACCAGCAAGGCAATCGCTATCTGTACTTCAACAAGGGCATGCTGGTTCGCTTGGCTCCCGATGGTCTGAGCACGCTGGGAGATCCAAAGAAGGTCTATGACGGCTGGAGCTATCCAAACAGCTGGGTGGTGTCGTGTAAATGCCTGGAGGCGCCCAAGCTGACATATCGCGACGGCTATTACTACATGGTGTCGTCTGAAGGGGGTGCGGATGGGCCGACTACCGGGCACATGTCGGTCGTGGCGCGTTCGAGGTCGGTGGAGGGTCCCTGGGAGAATTCTCCCTACAATCCCCTGGTGCACACCGCAAGCTCCAACGATAGATGGTGGCGCCAGGGACATGGAACACTTGTGGAGGACGGCGGAAGCAAGTGGTGGTTCCTGTATACGGGCTATGAAAATGGCTACCTGCTCTACGGCAAGCAGAGCCTGTTGTTGCCCATCGAGTGGACCGACGATGGCTGGCCTCGCGTTCCGCTCGGTGTCTCACCGACGAACGTGCTCAAAAAGCCGGCCGGAGAGAATGTAGGCCATGGTATGCCATTGTCCGATGATTTTTCAAACACCTCTCTGGGGATTCAATGGTTGTACGACGCGTCGGTGAAACCGGAAGAGTCTTTCAAGGTCGGAGATGGGAAGCTGGTCATGAAGGCAGCAGGTGGCTTGCCCGGCAAAGTTGCTATTCCATTGTCTGCGATGATGCTTGGCGTGATGCCTGTCAATCACGCCTATGAAGTCCAAGTGGAGGTCTCCATCCCGGAAACCGCGGAAGCAGGCCTGCTACTTTACTCCGGAGGCGGCAGAGAAGCTGGGTCTAGCTGGGCGATGGTCAGTTTGCGGAAAGGAGAAACCTTCTTGACAAGTTGGACTCAACATCGGGACGATGTTGAATCCAAAGAAACACATCTTTTTCTGCGTCTTCGTGACATCAACTACGACATCTCTGCATTCTACAGCGCTGACGGGAAAACATGGATTCCGTTTGACAACTCATCGACCTACGTGACCGACGGACGGCGGCTTTTCCTGTATGCTGCCGGAACAGGTGAGGTCGTGTTCCGGAACTTCCAATACCGCGGTCTGGATTAAGAGCCATTGTTGACTGCGTCTGTCTCCAACCCTTACCGCTCGGCCTCCCGTTCGCCGACTGGTGGGCCTCCGCTCACCGTCCGAGGAACTTCTCGAGTTTCTCCACTTCCACTGCGGCCAGATCCAGGTATTTCTGGGCCCGTTTTCCATCCTGCTGCTGCAGCGCTGACTGTGCGTTGGATAGATTGATTTGCATGCGTTGCTCGGAGGCAACGATATCTCCCCGCAGTCCATATCCCTGGGCGGCTTGCTGGCGTCGCAGACCGTCCAGACCTTGCGAAACCGCCGCGGCCCGGCTGTTCAACTGGTCCGACTGCCGCTGTGCTTCTTCCAGTTCCCCAGAGCTGGAAGTTGCAGACCGAGCGCCGGTGCCGCCGTTCGGCTGCTCTTGCACCTCTTGTTGCGGCGGCTGGGCGGGGACATCTTGATCTCGCACGCTGGAAGCGTTTGAGGCCACCGGCCGTGGAGTGCTGTTCGTACGGGAGACCTTAGGCTGAATGTTCTTTGAATCGGTATCTCCGGGCTTATTCCCGAAGCCGCTCGCAGGGGCTGCGTTGGTATCGAGGGCAGGCGGGTTGGTTGTCTCTGTCTGTCCGCCAGACGGAGCGACCGAGGAATTGACGGGCTCAGATTCGATGCGGGCGGGGGCCATCGCCGGCGGCGCTGGCTCTGAGTTTGTAGTGTTGGCACTGGCATGTGTCTTGATCCGGCGCGGCACATAGACACCCGCGGCGAAAAGGACTGCGACGACTATGAGAGCGCCGAGGGCCATATAGAGACCCCGATGGCCGCCGGGGTTCGACTGCGCTTGCGGCGCAACGCTGCCTGCAGCAGCCGCAACGGATGGCCTCGCTTCATTTGCGCTCAAAGCAATGTCGGGTTGACTCGCGGACGCCTGTGCCGGATTGCTCTGAACCAGGGGTGTCGACTGAACGGCCGGTCGTGCCGCCGCAAAAGAAAGCGGACCGAAAACCGATTTTAGAGCGGTCCGGAAGGCGTCGGCGGACTGGAACCGTTTGGCAGGTTCCTTGGAAAGAGCGATGAGGATGATTTCGTCTAAAGATTTCGGCAAATCGGGCCGAACGGTGATCGGAGGCTTGGGTACTTCCTGCAGGTGGGCCGTCATCAGAGAGTATCCGCTGTCTCCGCGGAATGGCAGCTGTCCCGTCACCATTTCGTAGAGGGAAACCCCCAGAGAGTACAAATCCGAACGAGCGTCGGCGGTTTCACCCTTCACCTGCTCTGGCGGCATGTAATTCAACGATCCGAGGGTCATGCCGGTTGCGGTCATGCCGGTTGAAGTCATGCCCGCCGCCTCATTGCCGGGCCTGGCAATACCGAAATCCATCAGCTTCACGATGCCTCGCGGGGTCAGCATCATGTTCGCGGGTTTAATGTCGCGGTGAATCACGTTCAATTTGTGTGCATAACTGAGTGCGGCGAGTATCTGGTCGGCGTAGTTGACCGAATCCACGGGGGGAATGGGGCCCTGTTGCAGCCGGGAGGCTACTGTTACGCCCTCGACGTACTCCATGATCATCACAAGCTGATCGTCGAGAGTGAGAGCGGTGCGCAGCGCGGCGATGTTGGGGTGGTCGAGGCTAGCCAGCAGTTTGATTTCGCGCAAAAACCGGTCAGCGAGGTCTTTCTGATTGGCCAGATTCGGGAGGAGAATCTTCATCGCCTCGATGCGGTCGGAAATGGTGTTCCGCACCTTGTAGACTTTCCCCATCCCTCCCGCCCCAAGGACGCCGATCACTTCGTAGTCGCCCAGCCGCTGACCTGCTATGTAGTCCCGACTCATTGGGGAACTCCTTTGTGTTGTGCGGACTGCCTTTGGGTCGAGTCCTCGGCCTGGGCGCCGGGGAAAACACTTCGCCTCAGCGAACCAACCGCTGCGCCTTGCTTATACCATTTCCCGCAGAGGAACACCACCTTGCGGGATTGGTTGATTTGGTTCGATTTGCTTCGGCCAGGCGGTGTGTCGATTCTTGATATAATCGTGCGCCATGAGCGAACCGACCTTTCAAGCGCCGCGCTATATTGTCGTCGAAGGGCCGATCCGCGTGGGCAAATCGACCCTGGCGCGAGCGTTGGCGGAATGCCTTCGCGCCCACCGCGTCTTTGATTGCGACGATAATCCTTTTCTCCCCGGATTCTACGACGAGAAGCCAGGAGCGGCGCTGGCCGCCCAAATGCACTTCCTCTACGATCGACACCGCCGCTTGATGGAGTCTGGAATGGGCGGCGGTGCGGCGCCCACGGTGGGAGATTTTCTGTTCGAGAAGGACAAGATTTTTGCCTACGTCAATCTGAACAACGAAGAACTGGCGCTCTACGAAAAATATTTCGATATGCTCGCTCCGTCGGTGCCCGCGCCCGACCTTGTGATCTATCTCCAGGCCAAGCCCGAGGTGCTCAAAAAGCGTGTGTCGAAGAAAGGCGATCCGACCGAATCGCACATTTCGCCGCAATACCTCGAGGCCGTCGCCACCGCATACGAACATTTCTTCTTCCGTTATTCCGCTTCGAATCTTCTCGTGGTGGATACCTCTGAGATCGATTTCGTGGAGCGCAACGGAGATCTGCAGGAACTCCTGCGGCGTCTCCGCCAGCCCGTCAAGGGAACGCAGTATTTCCTTCCGCTGGGCCAAAGCTGAATCACCTGCCGCGAGCGTTTCCGCGAGCCGGCCGGAGAAGTGGCGTGTTACTAGACCGCTTGAGGTGGCCCGGTGAACCGATGGCGCCATTTACCGAAGGTTCGATTGAGCGGGTGACCGCGATGAAGGAATGAGAACACCGGATGGCGCCGGGTTCCGATTTTTTCCAGTGCGCGTCGAATCCGAAAGTCCCGGCCGGCCGAGATCAGTCCCTTTTCGAGAACTTCGATGGCCTCCTGTGGGCGCCCGGCATTCTGATACACCTCCGCCAGGTTCAAATAGAGCTGCGCGTGGTTGTGCCGGATGTCGATCGCTTCGTGGCAGAGCGACTCGGCGTCGGCATAACGCTGCTCGGCTAAGGCGGCCAGAAGCCCCGTGTAGGAGAGATAAAACGGATTCTTCGGTGCGATTCCCAGGGCGCGCCGCGCGTGCAAAAGCGCCTCATCCGGGTGTCCGTCGCGAAGTTGCTTGAGACATTCCTTAAAGTCCGACATGCCTGCGTCGGTGGGTGCTGAACTTCCAATCCAGTAAGACACGATCCCTCCTCGCCTGCGTTTGCTCCGAAGGGCGCTAGCAGGGCTGGTAGCTAAACGGTAGCGCTGCGAGGGAAACAGGGAAATGGATCCCAGGGACAGCTTTTCTACCAGTGCCGGGACTGTTCGGAATGACAGGTGAAAGTGCACGGGTCAGTGTACCAGTTCGGAGGCGAACACCATGCGAAGGCCGCGCGCTTCAAGCGAAGGAAGTGTTTCGGCTAGTGCGCCAATCGTCTCGGGATGGGGATGGCCAATGGCGATGGCCGAGCCGTCTCGGACGGCATCGCTTGCGGCTGTTTCGAGCTGGGCGCCAATCGCGTCACGCCGGAGCGTATCGTCGAGAAAAACTTTTCGTGACGCGGCCGCGATGCCGGCATGCTCCGCGGCGTCATAAGCAACCGTCGCCGCCGTCGTACGGCTGTCGATGAAGAAGAGTCCGCGCTCGCGCAAGGCGGGCATCAGAGCTGCCATCAGCGCGGGGTCGGAGGTGGCGAGGGAACCTTCGTGGTTGTTCACGCCAACCACGTGCGGAACGGTTTCGAGCATGCCGGCGAGCGTCGCGCGCACTTGCTCGGCGTTCATGCCGACGCGCAGCTCGGCTTGCTCGGCCGGCATGCTCGCAGATTGCGCCTGCATGGGAAGGTGCAGAAGCACCTGATCGCCCCGGCGGTAGGCTTCTTCGGAAAGCTCGGCGGAATAAGGGAGTTTGGGCAACACCGAAACGGTCAGCGGAAATGGCAGGGAGATCACGGCATCCCCGGCGGCCCGATCGTTGCCAAGGTCATCAATGATGATGGCAAGTCTTGGCGTCGCTGCGCCACGCGGCCTGGCAGCGCGGGCGCGCGCCGCCAGCGGCAGGACCACGCGCACCGTGTGCGTGTGCGTTCCGTGGAAGGCTAGCTCGAAGCGCTCGACATCGGTCGAAGCGCGCTCGACGATGGACATCTTATGGCGCCGCGCGATTTCGCCGAGCGCATGTTCCAAAGCAACGGCCTTGGAAGGATCGGGCACGGTGACATAGATGTTGTCCACGGTTGGCTCGTCATGCAAGACATCTTCGAATGAGGTGACTCCGGCGCGGACGGTAACTTCGGACTTGGGATCGGCGCTTTTCTGCGCGGCTGCGACGATCTCTCGCGTGATTGCGCTCTGCTTGGATTTGCTGAGGGATGTTTTGCTGCAACCCGCGAAAACGATCAGAACAATGAGGAAGGAGAAACGCAAATGCTTGCGGTCGACAAGAATGTCCGCGTGATTCATCAGCGAATTTTTGAGTGCAGACCCAACATGCAGTGCGGGCAGAGGTGAAGACCTTGGGGGGCCGTCATGCAGCGTGCCGCCACAGAGAAACTAGGCGGCTTTCCTCTGTGATCCACCGCTCTGAAGAATTTCCACGGCCTTCTTGACGACCGGGTCGCTCAGCGAACTGGAAGGCGCGGGCAAGGGAGCGGCCGCAGCGGAAGCATCGTCCATCGCGGGATGAACCACTTCGGTGGGCACCACGCCATCCACGGGAATTTCCTTGTTTTCCGGTGTGTAGTAATTCGCGACGGTGAGGATGATGGCGGAACCGTCATCGAGCTGGATGAGCTTCTGCATGGACGCCACGCCGTAGGTGCGGTCACCCACCGTTTCGCCGCGATGGTTCCCGGCAATCGCGCCCGCCACGATTTCAGCGGGGCCTGCGGTTGTATTGCCGATGAGCACCATCACGGGCTGCTTCCAAACCACCTTGGATGGGTCGGCGGCGGACACGACGGTGGCGATCGTCTGCCCCTTCAGGGTCGTGATCGTACCGGAGGAAACGAAAAGCTGGGCCGTGGCGATTCCTTCTTTGTCATCGCCCGAGGAGCAATCGCGCAGGTCGAGAATGAGCTTGTGCGCTCCCTGATGATCCAGCTGCGCGAGGTCGTCGCGGATCTGCTTGGTCATTCCGGCGTCGAATTCGGGAACTCGCAGGTAGGCAATGTCGCCCTCGACCTTATCCTCGACGATCTTGGAAGCAGCGAGCCTCGCGAGGGTGATGTCGACGTCCTGAGGCTCTGTCTTGCCACGACGGATCACCGAGAGCTTTACGGTCGAGCCCGGCTGTCCGGTCAGCAGGACCTGCGCCTGATCAATGGCCATCTGGCCCGTGGTGAATCCGGCGATTTTCTCGATCACGTCACCCATCTGCAGGCCG
>Ga0187863_10001118_pt1 | contig 21912 bp, 16 predicted proteins | sample June2016WEW_11_1_FD_132975 | JGI IMG/M metagenome (GOLD analysis project Ga0187863, IMG submission 132975) | Peatland microbial communities from SPRUCE experiment site at the Marcell Experimental Forest, Minnesota, USA - June2016WEW_11_10 | ecosystem: Environmental > Terrestrial > Soil >...
CAGCGCGGCGCGGGCACCCTGGAAGGCGAAACGCTCGAGGAAGTGACCTTCGAAGGCTACGGTCCGGGTGGCGTCGGCGTTTTGGTCCAGGTCGTCACCAGCAACCGCAACCGCATCGTCAGCGAAATCCGCCATATGTTTTCAAAAAATGGCGGCAATATGGCCGAGACAGGTGCGGTCGGCTGGATGTTCCACCGCAAGGGCGACATCGTCGTTCCCAAAGAGCTGGCGGACGAAGACAGGATGATGAGCATCGTGCTCGACGCTGGCGCCGAGGATCTGCGCGACGACGGCTCGGCATGGGAAGTAACCACTCCGCCCGAAGTGATGGAAAAGGTTCGCGAGGCGCTTGTCGCCTCCGGAATCACTCCCGCTTCGGCGGAAGTGGGTTGGCTCCCCCAAAACTACGTCAAGCTCAGCGGACCACAAGCCCAGCAAATGTTGCGCATGGTCGAAGCCCTCGAGGACCACGACGACGTCCAGCATGTCTACGCCAACTTCGACATCGACGAAAAGGAAATCCAGGCTGCCGTAGCTAGCTGAGCTAGCCAGCGTTCAGCCATTGGTGAAAATGAACTCGTCGGGGCACGGCTTTTTAGCCCCTGAGGAAAGGTTGTGACTCTTTCCGCAAGATGTCTAGCCGTGACAGGGGAGCCTTCATTCCCTGGCTCGCGGCCCCGATCGGGAAGACGCTGAAAGGAACTCGGCCGTAGTTCGGTTCGCACACACTGCGCTGCAAAAAACACTACCGTCGCGTCACGACCCCCACGTACACTTGTGCCGCCAGCATGTCACCCGCTGCTCTAGTCCGCCCCGTTGCCCGTCAGCAGCGACTCCGCGTGCTCGGCGTCGACCCCGCCGTAGCAGGTGCCACCGGCTACGGCATCGTCGAATTCGAGGGCGCCGGCTCGCATCTTGTGCGATTCGGAGCTTTGAAATTGCCCGCGCGCGCCACGTTTGCGGCCCGCCTGCGCGAAATTCATCAGTTGATTTCTCAATTGGTTCAGGAGTTTGCGCCGGATGCCGTCGCCGTTGAATCCGTGTTCACGGCGCTGAACGTGAAAACGACCCTCCGGCTGGCGGAGATGCGTGGGGTCGTTCTGCTCGCTGCCGCCCAGGCCCAGATCCCGGCGCACAGTTACTCTCCGCGAGAAATCAAGGCCAGCGTTTCGGGGTTTGGTGCCGCCTCTAAGCAGCAGATGCAGCAGATGGTATGCTCGCTCCTCGGGTTGAAGGAGGCTCCCGAGTCTCTCGACGCTTCCGACGCCCTGGCCGTCGCCCTATGCCATGCGTATGCGGCGCGCGCTCGCGAACGCATCGCCGCGGCAACCTCGAAGCGCCCGCCCCTGCTGGCAGAAAACAGATTATCGCGGGTCGCACGCGTTCCTTGACACCCTCGAATACATTTAATAAAACGGAAGTCCAAGGCAGGGCATTTTGAGTCCTAGCTCGCGAAACAGCGCGCGGAGCATGATATGGATCTCCTTGAGGAATCATCTCGCGCTTCCCTCCCTGCTCCTGTTGAGCCTTCCTTTCATCCGCACGCTCTCGGCCCCGGCGAAATCGCAGACACCGGAAAAGGCTTCTGGCGGCGGAGCCGTCATCACTTTTCGTAAAATATTTAAGTCGAGCTACCCGGAGTTCGCTGAGTTCAAAATTAATCAGAGAGGCTCGGGCACCTACGACATACGGCAACTCGACGACGACGCCAGCCCCCAGCCTTTTGAGATCGGCGCGCCGCTGGTGAAAAAAATCTTCGATCTTGCGGACAAGCTCCATGATTTTCAGGGTGTCGATCTCGAAGTCCACCGCCGCCTCGCCAACCTCGGCGACAAGACGTTCCGCTATGAACAGGGAGGCGAGACCCACGAAACCACCTTCAACTACACCCTGGACGCGACGGCCGCGCAGCTTCTCGCCATCTTTGAAGGCCTGACGCGGCAGGAAACCGATCTGGCCGACCTTCAGCGCACCATGCGCTATGACCGGCTCGGTGTGAACGACGTAGTACTTCAGATGGAGGGGGATTACGACAACAAGCAGCTTCCCGAACCCGAGCGGTTTCTCGCCCTTCTCGATCAGCTCGCAGCGGATCAGAAATTCGTCGACATCGCCCGAGATCGCGCCCGCACCCTCGCCGGCCGCATCCGTTCTTCCCAGTAAGCCAGTCACGAGCCCGTTCCGGAATGGCTCAAAAACTTACCGTTGGGGCCCATTCCAAGGATCCGAATGCATGACGGCTTCTTGCCGCCTCATGTTTGTCAATCTGACCGGCAGGTAACCTTCTGGAAAGTCTCGCGGAAGTCTGTTTGATCTGCGTCCATCCATTTGTAACTCTAGGTGCATCTGAGGCTTTGAACTTTTAAGCGTGCTTGGGGGAACCTTAGGAACTTTTTATCTCGATCGAAGGAAGTAATAACCATGCGACCTAAATACTTTTTTGCAGGTTTGGCTGTGTTGCTTGTTGCCCTGATTCCGTTCATGAGCGCCCGTCTTTTGGGCCAAACAAGTTCCGTCCCGTCCCGCATCCAAGGGGCGGTGGACAACACCAAACTCACGGTGCTGCGCGGCAACACGCACTTGCTGGCCCGCCCGGAATTCGACCGCGGCCCGGCTCCGGCAAGCCTTCCGCTGGACCACATGATGCTCGTTTTGACGCGCAGCCCGCAACAGGAAGCCTCGCTCGAAACGCTGCTGGCGCAGCAACAGAGCCCGTCCTCGCCGAATTTCCATAAGTGGCTTACGCCCGAGCAATTTGGCCAGCAATTCGGCCCTTCCGACCAGGATATTCAAACGATCACTTCCTGGCTGCAATCAAACGGCTTCCAGGTCAATAGCGTTGCGAATGGCCGCACCACGATTGATTTCTCCGGGACCGCAGGCCAGGTACAGCAGGCCTTCCACACCTCGATTCACAGCTACGTTTTGGCCAATGGCGAGCAGCACTGGGCCAATGCGAGCGATCCCCAGATTCCGACCGCCCTCACTGCCGTTGTCGCGGGCGTGAATTCGCTCAACAATTTCCGCAGAAAGGCGTTCCATACGTCCCGCGGGATCGTAAGGAAAGACTTGGCCACGGGAAAATTCGCGCGGATCAGGCCGCAATATACCTTCGCCGGCGAGCCTTACGGTTTATGCGAAGGGGCCTCCGGCACGAGTAATTGCTGGGCAGTGGGGCCGGGCGACTTTGCCACCATCTATAATGTGCCTCCGACGATTGGCGGTGCCAACGCCGGCGCCGGCGAAACCATTGCGATCGTGAGCGACAGCGACGTTTATGCTACCGACGTGACGGCTTTCCGCAGCATCTTCGGTCTGCCGACGGCCACCGAGACGATCAACAACTCACCGGCGTGCACGGCCGGCACCCCGTGTTTCGATCAGATCGAGACGGGTACCGATCCGGGTGTTCAAGGTCCTAACTCGGCCAGCCAGGACGAGGACGAGGAGGAGGCCATCCTGGATGTGGAATGGTCCGGCGCCGTTGCTCCCTATGCGACCATCGATCTGGTTGTGTCGCCCACGACCAACAGTACCTTCGGCGGAGATACTTCCGCTGCATACATCATTAACTGCCCCACTGTCAGCACAAACTGCCCTGTGGCTGTCCCGGCTTCCGCGCTTAGCTATAGCTACGGCGACTGCGAACTTGCACTGGGCTCGACGCTAAACCAGATGTACAACACGATGTGGCAGCAGGCAGCGGGGGAGGGCATAACGGTACTGGTTGCCACCGGCGATAGCGGTTCGGCGGCATGCGACCAAGCGGCTACCAACACGCCTTCTACAATGGGCTTGGCTGTTACTGGAGAGGCTTCTACGCCCTACAACGTGGCCGTTGGGGGCACCGATTTCAATGATTTTAGCAACCCCACGACCTACTGGAACAGCACCAATGCAACAGGCTCTCTCGAGTCGGCCAAGGGATACATTCCCGAAACCACCTATAACGACACATGTACCAATTCCATCGTTTATGGTGCCTTGAGCTTTGGCAGTGCTGAAGCAGCCTGCAACAGCGCTACCGTCGAGGAGGATGGTTTGCTGGGACCTGGCGGAGGGGGAGGAGGCGTGAGCAATTGCACGACGCCCACTGGCCCCAGTCCTTCCACGTGTGCAGGCGGGTATGCGAAGCCCGCGTGGCAAGCAGGTACCGGTGTCCCTAGTGATGGCAAACGCGACATTCCTGACATTTCCCTCTTTGCGGGAGATGGAACCATCCAAAACTTCTACATTGACTGCGAAGCAGACGCAGACTTGGGCGATGCTCCATGCAGCTTGACTGCTCCACCCGTACTATTGAACGGGAGTTACTACGTGGATTTTCAGGGGATAGGCGGCACTTCCGTGTCGGCCCAAGCCTTCGCCGGTGTCGTGGCACTGATTGACCAGAAGATGGGCGGAAAACAAGGCAACATCAATCCGGTGCTCTATGGGTTGGCTTCCGGACAGTCTGCGTCCAGCATCTTCAACGACGTGACGCTGGGGACTAATGCAATGCCTTGCATCGTCATAACTGGCACTCCAGGGTGCAGCATAACGGGCTCCAACAGCTACACCATCGGAGTTCTGACCGGCTATAACGCCGGTGCGGGCTACGACTTGACCACAGGTCTTGGTTCTGTGAATGTCGGCAACCTGATCAACGATTTCGCAAGTATTACTCCGACTTTTTATCTGTCTTCTGCCAATCCCACTGTTACGGTCGCAAGCCCTGGAGCCTCGGGCGCCTTGAGCATGGTAGCAACCGCGGTGGGCGGATTTACCGGTACCGTAAACCTGTCGTGCTCGGGCCTCCCCACTGGCGCGAGTTGCGGCTTCAGCCCAGGTGCCGTCACCTTTACCTCTACCACCACAAATGTTCCCGTTACCGTGACTGTGAGCACAACGGCGGCCGGCATGTTGGCCCCCGCCGGTCGGCTTGACCGGCCGAGTCCTCAGACGACACGCGCGGTGATTACCTTCACTGGTGCGTTCCTCCTCGTCGTATTTCTGGTGATGACGAGTGCGAAGCAGAGTCGCTCGAGTATGGCCCTAGCCTCCACGGCTTTCGCGCTCCTGATCGGGATTGTCGCCTGCGGAGGCGGAAGCAGCAGTAGCACGACCGGAGGCGGCACTCCAACTCCTACGCCAAGCGCAAGTGTCAGCCCGACGAGCCTCACATTTACGAGCCAGAATACGAACACCACAAGCACCGCGCAGACGGTCACGCTAACAAACGCGGGGACGGCAAGCCTCACTGTAAGCAGCATTACAGCCTCAGCCAACTTCGGCCAGACGAATACTTGCGGAACGAGCGTTGCGGCCGGGGGCAACTGCACGATTCAAGTGACTTTCACACCCACAACTACCGGCGCGCTGACCGGCACGCTTACGATTCAGGACAACGCGGCTAACAGCCCGCTGACAGTTCTTCTCACCGGGACGGGAACCTCGCCTGGCACGCCAAACGCTAACATCGCCCCGACGAGCCTCACCTTTGGCAGCCAGATTACGAATACCTCAAGTGCCGCGCAGACAATCACGCTATCCAACTCCGGGACAGTAAGCCTTGCCGTGAGCAGCATTACAGCCTCAGCCAACTTCAGCCAGACGAATAATTGCGGAACGAGCGTTGCGGCGGGCGGCAACTGCGCGATTCAAGTGACCTTCAAACCCACAACGACTGGCGCGCTGACCGGCACGCTTACGATTCAGGACAACGCGGCCGGCAGCCCCCAGACAGCCAGCCTCACCGGAACGGGAAACGCGTCTGGCGGCACGCCAACCGGCACCAGCACTGTGACCATTACGGGGACAAACGGGACCATTTCAGTCCCGCTTACTTTCACGTTGACTGTACAGTAACCAGCGGGCGTTTTTTCACGCACGTTATAGGAGTTAGAATTCAGCGCAGTATGATCCCGGCGTAACCGACGACTTCCTCGCGGTCGCCGTTAATGTCGCCGGAAGTGGCGTAGCGAATCAGCTGTGCCTGTTTTGCTCCCAGCTTTTGCAGCGCAACGAGCACGGCTACTGTCGCTGCGTAGCCGCACATGGTGATTCCTTCCGAGCGCACCGTGCGGTAGAGGCCGCGCGCATCCAGGGTCAGAATCTTATCGATGGCGAGCTTGTCTTTTACGCGCGTCAGCACGTCATTCTCGTAGTGATTCATATCCGAGCTGGCGATCAGGAGAACCGGCTCGCGTTGCTTTTCGACTACCTGCGCGATCGCATTCCCTAGGCATTCGAGGTCGCTGTAGAGATCTGTTCCCACCAAAACCGGGACAAACCGCACGTCCTTCCCCAATTGCTGCAAAAATGGGAGCTGCACCTCAAGGGAATGCTCTCGCTCGTGCGCGATGGCGTCCTCGCGAAGCAGCGGGCATGCCCGCTTGAGTTCGGCGGCCAGGGCGGAATCAATTTGCGCCTCGCCAAAGGGTGTTTGCCAGCTTCCTTCGGTGAGAATGGCCATTTTTTCGCCGCGCGGAAAATGCCGGGGACCGACCAGAATGCACTTCGCGGGAATTTGCAGCGAAGAATACACGGCTCCAGCCACCGGCCCAGAATACATGTATCCCGCGTGCGGCACCACGCAGCCCCGAGCCGCGATCTTTTCCTCTCCCTTGGAGCAGAGTTCTTCGATCTGGCGGGCGAGCTCGCGCGGGTCAGCCGTATAGAAGCGTCCTGCAACGGCGGCTGGGCGGATCATAAGGGATATTCTGGCACACGCATGCGGATCCAGGCATGGATTAGACACGTCCACGGCTTTCATCGCCGGTTCGTTTATCGACGAGGCTTTCCGGCACGGCTCAAGCCGTCCCTGTCGGCCCCCCATTCATGAAATGGCGATCCGTCTCAACTTGAGAAAGAGCGGGCGTCCATTTGAGTGAATGGTAAGACTATGCCAGCGAAGGGCAATCTGGTAGCCGAACGGCGGCCGCCCTCTCGTGCAACATCCCTGTTTTCAGGCGCTCATTTGGCAAGTGCATTGCACCGAACGAGGCTGTTCAGCAATTAACGTCTCGATCCACTCAAGATCGCGACGAGAGGAGATGTATGAAAAAGTACACAAAACCCAGCCTGAAGGAACTTGGACTGCTGCGCGAGGTTACGAAATTCAGCGACCCCAGCCGCGGCTGCTACTGGGGACACGACGGAAGCCAAACCCCCGTTTGCCGCAGCGGAGGCGACGGCAACTTCTTCTTCACTGAACGCTCGTACGACACCAACATCGCCGACTAGATTGCTCCGGAAGGCGGGAAGGCATGACGCAGCGTCGCCACGACCTTCCCGCTTCCCAAGACTCTTTCGGTTTGGAAGCAGCTCATCCACGGCGAAGGTCGCAAGCTTTGGCCCGCCGAAGGATACCGCCGATGAACGAACCAGTCGCCCCGCTCGAGCCGCCTCCGTGCATTACCGGACCCACAGTCGAGCCACCACAGCGTTCCCCACTCCTTGCGGTGTCCCGGGGCCCAAACGGTCTGCGCGCCGGATGGTGTTTGCTGATTTTTTTCCTGATCCTGGCAACGCTGTCCAGGATCGAGATATCGACTTTGCGGGCGATAGGACATCGTTACCCGGCCAATAAATTCATGGCGCAGGGACTGGGTTGGTGGATGACCCATACAAAAGTGTCTGTCTTGATTCTTGTCTTGATCGCCGGCCGGATCATGGCATGGATCGAGGGCAGGCGAGTCGCGGATTACGGGCTCCCTTTGAGGCGGGCGTTTCGCGGGGAGTTTTGGCAGGGAGTGGCAATCGGCTTTACGGCCATCACGGTGCTCCTGTGCGCGATGCATGCGATCGGGATATTCAGTTTTGGGACGATCGGCCCGCACGGCGCGCAGATGTGGAAGTACGCCCTGCTATCAGGCGCCGCTTTTCTGTTCGTGGGATTCTTTGAAGAATTCTTCTTCCGCGGCTACGTCCAGTTCACTTTGACGACGAGCATCGGGTTTTGGCCAGCCGCATTGCTTACGTCCGCACTTTTCGGCTACGCGCACCACGGCAACGCCGGTGAGACACTGGTGGGAACATTCAGCGCCGGTGCAGCGGGATTTCTCTTTTGCTTGCTATTGCGCCGGACGGGCAATCTCTGGATGCCCGTAGGCTTTCATGCCGCCTGGGACTGGGGCGAGACCTATTTTTACGGTGTGCCGGATAGCGGAGGGGTGGCGTCCCGGCATTTGTTCAACGGGACGTTTGCGGGTCCGCCATGGCTGACCGGCGGGACCGTGGGGCCGGAAGGCAGCTGGCTTTGCCTTCTTCTCCTCGCCGCTTTGTACGTGATTGTCGCCATTTGTCTGCGACAGGCCAGGTATCCGGATCCGATCGCCCTCGACGCGACCGGCTCGCATCTGATGCCGCTCAAGACCTCGCTCTGAAACCTCTGTTGCAGGCTCGTCAGCGTTTGTGAAGCACATCGAGCATGGCCGCTAGAAACGGCGTAGGTTGAAGATGTTCGTCGAGCGGCAACGCCCGATGCGGTACATCGTCGGGATGATCGGCATTCGTGCTGCGATACGAACCGTGGCTAACCAAACCCCAAGTCAATACGGCTGTGACGTGCGGATGCGACAAGACATTTTTGAGATAGTCCCTGCAGAGCCACGCAACCCATTCCCCGCGGCTCTGCGCATCGCCTGCGAGATTGCTGTCGTCGATGTCAAGTTCGGTGACAAAAACCTGAAGTTCTAGTTTTGCGACTTTCTTCAGAAAGCTGTGCAGACCACCCCAGTTGGGCATTTCCGGAAAACGCGCCGTCAAATGGGATTGGAGTCCTACGGCGTCGATCGGAATGCGGTTCTTGCGCATCCACCTAAAAAGTGCGAGGGCGCCCTGCCGGCGCACTTCGTTGTAATTGCCGTCTTCCTCGAGGCCATATTCGTTATATGTAAGGATCGCTCTCCGGTCAGCTTCAGCGGCGGCGTGGAAGGCGATCGCGATATATCGCGGCCCGAGCAGCTTCAGCCAGAACGAGTTTCGCAGGCCGGAGGAAGCATTGTCTTGCGGTTGGATCGCTTCATTCACGACGTCCCAGGAATGGATATGACCGGCATAATGTCCGGCGACGGTGCGGATGTGTTCCTCAAGAAGCCGAGCCGCATTGTCCGGTGTGGCAAGCCCGGGAAGCCAAGATGGCTGAGCGTCATGCCAGCAGAGGTTGTGGCCGCGAACAAGCATCGAGTTTGTTCCAGCGAACGCCACCAGCTCATCGGCCGCCGCGAAGTCATAGCGATTGGGTTCCGGATGAATCGCCTTCCATTTCATTTCGCTTTCGGGGACCACGATGCCGCATTGCTGCGCGAGAATCGCCGCGAGCACCGGATCGCGCAACTGCTGGTTCGACACTGCCGAACCGGCAACCATCTTTCTCGTTGCGGCCGCGGATCGGAGCGTATTGGACACCTCCGATGCAGACGAGAAGGTTGATATCGAGCCGCCAACGGCTGCGCCCAAAGACGCTTGGAGGAAGGCGCGGCGGTGCATCGGCTGTTGTAAGGGACCTTTCATCCTTGCCCCCGGAGGATGGCGTCAAGGCGGATTACGCCCACCCCCACAGCATACCTTATCAAGGAGGCAGAGATGGCTGGTGCAGGACGACAAAGCCTAAATCCGGCAGTTTGAAAGTGGAACAGGAGTTGCGGGAAGAGATGCGGCGCCGGGAAGAAGGGCGCCTCACAAACGCGAGCTTTGCACCTGGGCGACCACGACAAGCACCATCAATTCTGCCGTGTGGAGTTCATCGCCATTGTTGGTCTCGAATAGGTGACAATGATGCTCTCGCCGCTGGCCGGATTCCGGAACTCGACGGACCATTTCCCGTTCCTGTGTGTGAAACACTCCGGCGTCTCATTCACAGCACGTGAGATTGCCCTACGAAGACGAAGCCCCGCCTCTGCGACTTCTTGCTGAAGGAGCAGGTCCACGATGCACTCTCCATTGAAGCGACTTAATCTCTGCTGCGATACGTACCCATGAAGACCGGAGTCACGGCGATGGCAATCGCCACAGCCGACAAGACATGAAGATACCCGTAGAAGGTCGTGGACGTCGTAATGCCGACCAACCATAGGCTGACAACAATAATTGCAGTTGTCCATGCCATCGTGGTTGGTCCATACCCTTCGCACCATTCCGCCCGGATAAACGCATGACGCGTTACTCTACCTAACTGCGGGAGGCGAAGCTGTCCCGAAAGACACTCTATACGGGAACGTATTATCGATTCTTTTCTTTCCATCGGAACGCGGCCATTTGTGGAGCTAATCCTTCATGCCAGAAACGACTATCGCCGGGAAATACCGCCGTTTTTCCTTACCAGCCCAACATCACTCCCCCGAAGGATTACGAACGATATAGGGTAGAACGTTATGGAGCCGCCGAAGTACGCCGTTGTTTTTTTTTGAGGTACCGACCTATTGGAATTCAACGGCGCTCATGCGACTGTAGACGTTTGGGTCATTGGTAAAAATGCGGCCGCTTGTAAATCTCTGGTTGTCAGGCGCGCCAACCCCGCGTATTGCCTGGATCGAGCGAATTGACGAAGAGCATGCAAATCCTCGCCGGCGTTGGCAGAACATGGGCGAACCAGAATGCTTAGGCGGGTTACAAGTTCAGCAGCTTGAGACGGCTTCGATTCTGCGGCCGGAATCGCAACCCTGGACCTGCGACGGGGGAACTGTTGATCTGGCTGTCGCTCTACGGCCGCAGAGCGTGGCTGCCGTTACAATTGCCTTGCTAAGAGGCTACCAGGAGAGCCAGTAAACATGCTGCCGGTTTCCAATACGAATGGAACAGATTTAGAAATGCTTGACCGTCTCCGCCGCGAGACGTTCGATTATTTTCGTTATGAAATCAACCCTCGAAACGGCCTGATCGCCGATCGCAACCAGCCTGGATCACCCTCTAGCATAGCGGTTGTGGGAATGGGGCTTAGCGTCTATGTGGTGGCCGTAGAAAGGGGCTTACTTTCACGAGCGGAGGCAGTCGGCAGAACTCTGACGCTTCTGAGGTTTTTTCATTCGAGCCATCAGGGTCCGGAACCTGATGCCACGGGATACAAAGGGTTCTACTATCATTTCCTCGACATGCAGACCGGCCACCGAGCCTGGCAATGTGAGTTGTCGACAGTTGATACCGCCATATTCATGGCAGGTGTTCTAACAGCGGCAAGCTATTTCATCGGGGAGGGCGAAGGAGAAAGCGAGATAGGGGAACTTGCTGAGGTGCTTTACCGGCGCGTTGATTGGGAATGGGCCTTGAATAATGGGACAACCATCTGCCATGGTTGGAAACCCGAGTCGGGATATCTTCCGTATCGATGGGATACGTGCTACAGCGAAGCTCTCGTTCTTTACGTGCTGGCCATGGGATCGCCTACCTTTCCTATCGGTGCGGAAGGCTACAGGCAATGGACCTCAACTTTCGAATGGAAGAAGCTCTACAGCATAGAGCACCTGTATGCCGGACCGCTATTCATTCATCAGATGTCGCATCTGTGGCTGGACTTTCGCGGTATACACGACGACTTCAACAGAAGAACGGGGATCGATTATTTTGAGAACAGCCGGCGGGCTACTCACGTTCAAAGGCAATACGGAATAGAGAATCCAATGGGGTTTTCGCACTACCACAAGTATGGCTGGGGATTAACCGCGAGCGACGGACCAGGTCCCGCCGTGCTGGAGGTTAATGGTATCCGAAGGGAATTCTTCGACTATACGGCACGAGGCGCGCCATTTGGCCCGGATGATGGAACCATTTCACCGTGGGCGGTCGTTGCTTCTCTCCCATTCGCGCCTGAGATTGTGATCGAGACTGTCCGTCACGCCATAGATCGGTTGAATTTGAAAGGGCGCAGCCCGTATGGATTCGACGCTAGTTTTAATTCAACCTATCCTGACACTAGCAGAAATCAAAACGGTTGGGTGTCTCCCTGGATCTTCGGTTTGAATCAAGGCCCGATCATTCTAATGATTGAAAACTTTCAATCGGAGCTGATATGGAAGAGCATCCGAAAATGCTCCTATATCGTGGACGGCCTTCGTCGCGCGGGGTTTCGCGACGGCTGGCTTAACGATACAGATTCCAAACGGGCGAGCTGTCCATCAAACCCCAAATGATTCGACCAGGTTAAAGCCTCGAATACGGAAGAGGCGCCGCCAGAGGGAACAAGAGCAGGGTTCGCATTGACTACGATCGAAACGCCATCGATTCCCGAACTCGACACCCTTCAACGCCCAGGTGCCGCGCGCTTTCTGGCTGGCCGTGCTTCTTAACCGGTGTAGGCACAGGCATCGGCGCGGCAGCGCTGATGCGGCTTCTGGAAGTGGTGCAACATCTTGCCGGGAGTGGCTCCGGCACCAACATAGTGGACGCAGCCGAGCATGGCGGTGTGTCGAGGCACGTCCTCGTGCTTCTCTGTGCCGGACTGGTGACTCGGGCGGGGCAGAACACCCTAAAGCAACTGTCGAGCGTGCGCAGTCTTGCGCTTCGGTGCGAGTTGCCCGCCATTTTTGCCTCCGTGATTGCCACCTCTGTCTGTTGTGCTACCCGACGCGCCGGCCTGCATCATTCCCGCTTATTCCAGCTCCCCATCGAGTGTCGTATGGGCGCTGCCGGTGGGCCCGATCGCGGGCGTAGTTCCCGTCGATTATGTCCGAATCCGGGCACCGATATTAAAAAGGGCGACTTCTTTGCGGTATCGACCCAAGGCTTTTGCGTTAGAACGACAGCAAACCTGTCGCAGGTATCTCTGAAGGCCGGTGACGACGCCAAGCACGTTCTTGCTGCCAAGATATTGAGTTTGACGATGGGTGCGTTTGGAATTGCCGACCATCTGGCGATGATCAAGGTCGCTAAAGTTGCTGCGGATGCGCTAGGCGGCGTGTAGGTTGGTCCGGTGACTCACAGTGTCACCATCTCCTCTTTTCAGCTCGCAGAAAACGATCGTGGAGAGCAGGGTCATCGCCCCCAGCACAAAAAACGCACGGTGGACGCCCTGAATAAATTGCGCGGGATTCGCACGATAGTGGTCGGGAATAAAGAAGACAGTCACGAGCGACGCCGAAGCGACACCGAAGCTGATTGCCATCTGCTGCGCGGTACTAGCAATGGAACTTGCGCCGCTCTCCTGTTGCTCGCGGACATCCGCATAGACCAGCGTGTTCATGCTCGTATATTGCAACGACGTAGAGAACCCGTAGAAGAAAACCTCAGCGACGATCAGCCACACCGGCGTGCTCTTCCCAATGGTCGCGAAAAGCAAGATGAGCAGGCCGATAATCAGGGTATTGGAAATCAGCACGGCACGATACCCCAAGCGAGCCAAAATGCGAGGCATCGTCACCTTCAGGCTCATGGCCGCAATCGCCTGCGGCATCATGAGCAGGCCGGATTGAATCGGCGTGAACCCAAGGCCAACCTGATACAACAGCGGAAAGAGAAATGGGATGCCGCCGATACCAAGGCGAGTCAGGAAGCTGCCATTGACTGCCACGCGAAACGTGCGAATCCGAAATAGGATGAGATTTAGCATCGGATATGCGGTCTTGGTCGCGTGAAATCCATAGCCTGCCAGGAGGAGAGCGGAAAGCGCCAGAAGGCCGAGAATTTCGCCCGCGTTCAGCGTATGCTCGCCAAACACCTCCAGCACGTACGAAAGCAGCGCGACGCCGGATCCGAAAAGGATCAGCCCGGCTACATCGAGAGGGCTCGTGGGTTCGCGGTAGTCCGGCAAACGCAGGTAAACCATGCACAAACCGGCAAGGCCAATCGGAATATTCACGAAGAAAATAAGGCTCCAGTGAAAATATCCGACGATCAGGCCGCCGGCGATGGGTCCCAGCATGGGGCCAATCAAAGCGGGAATGGCGACGAAACTCATGGCACGGATCAGTTCGGATTTGGCGAACGTCCGCACAATGGTCAGCCGGCCGACTGGCACCATCATCGATCCGCCGCAGCCCTGCAAGATGCGGCAAGCGACCAGCACATGAATGTTGCTCGAAATGCCGCAGAGAAATGACCCCAGCGTGAAGATGCCGATCGCGGATGTGAATACGCGGTGCGTTCCGAACCGGTCCGCCATCCAACCACTGATCGGAATAAAAACTGCGAGGCTCAGAGTGTAGCTCGCGAGCACTGACTTCATGCTGAGCGGGGCAACATGGAGTGCGGCTGCCATGGTCGGCACGGCGGTATTGAGAATCGTGGTGTCCAGCGACTCCATAAAAAATGCCACCGCGATCAACCATGGCACCAGACGCTTGCTAGAAGCGGTCAGCGAGGGTTGCGATGTGGGAGCTTCCATCGGATTGGGCGGACTCATCGGGCTCGTCTGCATCGGTTTCTGTGCTCTCGTTCAGTAAGAGTGATTTTCGCGAAAGACCGATTATCGTCGATCCGAGCCGCGATTTCGCCGAGGCGGGTGTGAGCGACATCAGGGACTTATCGAGATGTCCGCCAAACGAGCGGCTTGGTCCCAATCCGCTTCTGGGAAGCTGCAGGTTTCACTGGCGCTTGCCACCGATTCGGAGAAACGTGGAGGCGCTACTCGATGATTGCGGGCACACCCAGTGCGCCGGATGTTTCTCTCGGCCCTAATTAGCAAGCGGGTTCGGGCGTAATTGGAAATGTATGAGTTCACTCGGGGTACCTTTACCTCCCTCGACATGCCACGTGGTGCGGGTATCGTTATCTGCCCAAACTCCTCGTCCTTTCCACCCAGCATTCGGATTGTCGATCCGGCCATCTACCATGCGCGAATAGAACCCGATCGGATAGGGAACCCGCATCACTGTCCAGTTCTTCGTGGCTGGCTGAAAAACCAGCAAAGAATCTGAACCCGATCCCGTGACCACCACAGCATCTTTGCCGAGACCAAGGGCGTTGAACCGATCGACCCAATCGAAGTACAACCAATCTGCCTTGGCCTCGGTCTCACCTTTAAAAGTTGGTCCCGGCACCGGGTACAACGTCCACCCCTCCGAGCAATGTTGGCCGGTTGCGGTTGGCCCGTTTAGCACCTTGCACTTGCTTCGGTCGAAACTCGCAAGCTGGCCGCTGCCGCCAAGGTTGGCCCAAACGAGTCCCTTTGAATCGAAATCAGCGGCGCGCGGCACATAGCCCAACTTATCACTGGGATGGGGACCCTCGGCTGTGGTGAAGGGCGGCTCGTAAATCTCGGTCATGCAGGTGGAGGGAGGATTATTGCCAGGGACGAAGCGAAGCAGTTTTCCTGGCATGGGCTTGGTGATTGCAACCCAAACACTCCCATCGACTGGGTTGACTCCGATCCCGTAGCCTCTTGTTCCGTCGACAAATCTGTCGAGTTTTGGATCAAGAGGTTGGGGCGCTCTCGTATAGGGGCCGATCTTTCCATCGCCGTTGTAATCGATAACCGGTGGACACCAGCCTTGAGCCTTCTCGGTGTCATGTGTCTGGTCCCAAACCCGTGAGTTGACCCACCCCACCCCGCCGATTTGAGCGATCTTGAGGGCGAAATATACGGTTTCGTCCTTGTCGTTGGCGATCATCAAATGGTGAATGCCAAAACAGAGATCCACGGCATCGAACTTGCCTGTCTTCGGGTCGTAAATATCAACGCCCCAGCCCGCCTCGTAGGGCGGCTGCCAGTTTTTAGAAAAAATATTTCCTGAGGTTGATTTGCAGAAGGCGGGATTCTCCTTGTGATTTTGCATCCCGATCCACACGCGCCCCTTGCTGTCCATTTGAGGATTCTTGGGGTTCACAGCGTCCTCGGGCCAGACGATTTCATCCCCCCAGTAGGGAGAGGGTGCGTAGTTTCTATAGGGCACCACATGAGGCATGGTCGATCGCTCCTCTTCCTGCCGCAGCGGGACCCTGAGTGTCGACACCGTGTTCTCGCTGGGATCCATGATGATCATCGTCCCAGCCTCCCAATCCGTGCTGTACACGTGGCCATATGCATTCTGCGTTGGATTTCGATCGTTGCTGGCCACAATACCGTGCAGGAAAGCTTTGTCGGTGCCGATGTCCCACAGCGTAAGAACCACGTTGCGTTCGATTCCTTGAGGCCGCGGCGGAGCCGGCGGCACTTCGCCTCGAGCGATCCGGTCGGTCCAATCCGCAAACATCGCAATGCCGCGGTCATGTCCGAAAGCGCCATTGAGGTCGGCGATCATAAAGGAGCCAAATTGACCTGACATGATCCGGCGATCCCACGCGTGAGTGGTCGTGTCAAACTGACCCAGGTTGGACGACAGCTCGCGCGTTGCCTTATCGCCCATCTGGTGGCACATCTCGCAACCAGAATGGAGCCCCTCGATCCAGTTTGCTTGCGCCTCGGCGACTCCTTCCTTCGCGACAGGAACACCCTGATCCGTGTGTAAAGCACCGTCGGTCTTGAGCGGGAACGCGCTCCTTGGCGGTACCTGCATGAGGGAATACCAATAGTTCGCAGGATAATACTGCGCCGCCGCTTGAGCATCCGGGGCGACCACTGCCTGCACCGCCAACGTGTTGCCGCGCTCTGCGTCGACATGCTGTGAATCGATCAGCCCGTACCCCCTTACCCACACCTTGTAATGAGCTTTCGGAAGATCGGGAATTAGGTACCGGCCACGGTCATCGGTGACGACGATCTTACGGAACCTGGTCGGCAATTCGGTTGTTTCCGCGATCACCCATACACCCGCTTCGGGGCCGTTTGAGCCGGTCACTACACCGCCGATGTCCGTCGGACCAACCGAAACCTGGCTTGCGCGCTCCTGTGGGCCCGTTCCAGTCGCGCGCCTAGAATCGCGACCCATCGCGAGCAGGGCAGGGAACACCATGAAAGAAAACAATGCCATAACCAAGGTTCCTGGAGTTCTCTTCGTCACGACAGCTCTCCTCTCAGCAAGGATGTCGGGCCCGCCGACTCGTGAGTATTCCTGATGCGCTTTCACTATCGCTGGCTTCGCCGATCCGAAAATTCCACTCCCGCCCCGCCTTCTGCCATTCTTTCTTTGATCTTGGCTCTGCCTGGGGATGGCGGCTGCGTCGAGTCGCCAGCGCCAAGAGCTCCGCGCAACGCCGCGCCCGTTTCAGATCCCACTCGCTTGAGGAGACGATCAACACCCGCCGGGCCAAGAGACTTCAACGCTCCAGCAAGGACGTGTCGGATTTCTTCCGGAGAGAGCCCGGCGGAAAGCCTTTTGAGGACGTCCCCTTCGTTGACAGGGCGACTTTTCATGTTCTTCTTGCTCACAGTTTTCCTGCGCACAGTGGCATCTTGCCGCGCAGTTTGCAGGGACCAAGGAGTGGATCTTGCGCTCAGCTACAAGGCGGGCAACTCCCTGGAATCGATCCACCCGCAACGCGCTGCACCTGGCGATCAAAGCGAGTCATCAGACGTCGAGCAAGCAGATCCATCAAGGGGTAGCGGCATGCCATTGCCGACCAGGCCACCGCCTCTGCGACAACCTGTCGTTCACGGCCGTTACGTTAAATTCCTCAGGCTGGAATCGTCCTGTGGATCGGTTGACGGGTGAGGGCCCTTCGGCCCACTTTATGTAGTGTTCAAACTCCTCGTGGCGGGGTTCGAAAATGACTTCCAGGAATTCCTCGTATCCTGACGTGCCACCCACGTCCTCCGGAGGGCAGTGGCGTTCACCGGATAGGCAAAACGGGCGCACAGTCCTATCCGACGCGGGCACAATCTTCTCGAGCACCACCTCGTGCCGCCAGTTATCGCCCAAATCGTAGACGTAAACGACCGAATCACCCCGCGCCTTGAGGATGGTGCTGATTTCTGTCCGGCGTTCATCAAGGATGTCAATATCATCGTCTTCGAACGGCTCAGGCACGCCCCAATACTTGCCGTTTTTCTCGAACCGATGAAGATGGCTGTCAGTCCAGCCCATCACAATTTGGAGGGCATTATGGAGACAACTTAGACGGGAGGCACTGGGGATCTGAATCAGTCGCCAGATCGGCGGACGAATATCCTGGAGAGCGATCCTCAGTTCGTAAGCCCAGGAGCGGGTCTTCGCTTTGGATGAGATGTTCATACTTATGCGACCAGACTCGGTGAGCGGGCGCCAGTATATCGCAATGGCCAAACCAAGCCAAGGTCTGTCGAGTACGCCGAGTACGCGGAATGTGTTGCCGGGTCCGAGCGCGCGTCAACAACATCGTTGCAAGACTGGATCTTTCGACCGAGACAGCAGCGCGGCGAGGACCCGAGAGACGAGGTTGGTCCAGGAATCGTCGACTTGAACAGGCCAGCGATCCAACGCTGCACTATCCGCCGAATGGGATTGATCATCCAGAACGGACTTAGCGGCTCCGCCTTTCAGACTTCTCCCTTTTCTCCCGGGCTCGCGGGCAGCGGGGCCTACTGTGAGCCGTTTCCTGCTGGCCTGCTTTTTTCGAGGGCTTTGCGGCGGGCTTCCATGACACCACCGATCTGCCGGGCGAGATGCGGGGTGTGCTCGATCAAGGAATGGACAGATTCGCTTTCGAGAACGAGGAGTTCGAGATCTTCGAGAGCGGTAACGGTGGCGTCGCTCGGGGCGGCCGAGAGCAGGGACTTTTCACCGAAAAACTCGCCGCGCTCCAGGCGGGCGATCTCGACGTTGTTGCCGGCGGCGTCGCGGACGCTGAGGGCCACCTTGCCGCGAATGATCAGGTGGAGCCCGGCAAGGCGCTGACCTTCTTTTACGACGTGTTCGCTGCGGGCATATTTTCTGACCGAACTGCGGGCGATATTCTGGGGGACGTCGCCTCCGGCAAGTCCGAGATGGGGGAAGGCCCGCAGGTCCTCCTGCGAGATGCCCTGATGGCCCGGGATATCCTGAGCCTGGGCGGCAAGAATTTGAGTCTGAATCGGGTAAGGCATCGTCAAGCCTTCCCTTCTTGCGGCGTACCAGACCAGAGTACGGAACTCCTCGGCAATGTCCTTGAGCTGGGCGAACTCGGTGATGGGCAGTTTTACTTCATATTCGATGCTCGATTCGGCGTAGGCGCTCAGGCGCACCTTGGGCGAGGGATTCGAAAGAACGCCATGGGTGCTGCGGGCCGCCTCCAGGAGCACCAGCTTGACTTTGTTCGGCGCGTCGTCGCAGGAAAAATGCAACAGGATGGATTCGTTGTGCAGGGGGACGGGGCGGGAGTAGTTGACGAAGCTGCCCTTGGCCAAAACGGAATTGGGGACGATGACGAGGTCGTTGTCGCGAGTCCGCAAATGCATGGATCTCCAATTGGACTCGACGACGGTGCCCAGATTGTCGCCCACCTTGACCCAATCGCCGATGCCGATGGGCCGCTCCATCATCAGCATGACGCCGCTGAAGAGATTTCCGACGGGTTCCTGAAGAGCGAGACCAAGCACCAGGGAACCAACGCCCAGGGCCGCGACCAACTTACCCAAGTTCAATCCCCAAACCGCAGATAAAACAATGGCCAGGCAAGCCAGCACGATCATGGCGCGGGCCATATCGACGAAAAGCCGGGGCATTTTCGCCTGCCAACTGCCTTCCTTGGCGCGAACGAACCACAGGGCGTTGAGGAACGACAGGGCTGTGTTGACCACGCACAGCCAGAGTATAGTTTCCACCACCCGCACCGGTGTGGCATCCCTGCTCCAGCCAATCACTTTGGTGAGCAGCACGAGCGTGGCGAGGGCGGGCAGGATCAGGTCGCGGATCGATCCCACGGGGGCCGCGAGCGCGCCACCCCGGCGGCGCACCCGGAGCGCGATTTCGACCAACGTCACGCTGATCAAGGGAAATCCGATCGCTAACGCCAGGGCCCAAATAAATGAATTGCGGATTGTGTCAGTCATGGCGTGCTCCTTGAGACGCCGAGGAGATAGGATCCCCCTCCTCAAGGCCCGGCTCGGCCTTTGCGGTGACCGAGGGTCGCGGTTCGACCTCGTGACTCGCGGAGGACTTCAGCGGCCACGCGGCGAAGGACTCGCCCTTGCCCATAGCAACCTGAACAGGGGAGCCAAACTGGTAAAGCCTTTCGGTGGAAGTGTGGATTCGTTCGCTGACCAGAATGGAATCCGCCCGCGGCTGGGCGGCCAGTGCCGCAGCAACCTTCAGAGTTTCCCCCGAAAGGTGATAGCTAAAACGCTTGCGGCCGATGATTCCTCCCGCGGCGGGTCCGGAGTCGATACCGATCTGGACGTGGAGAGCGACCTGGCGGTCACGATGGAGGCGAGCGCTGATCCGCAGCACATCCTGGGCGAAATCCACGATGCGGCTGGCATGGTCGAGGCGCTCGCGGGAAAGTCCGCAGCACGCGATATAGGTAAGGCCGTCGCTGCTCACCCTCTCGACGCCGCGCCTCTCGGCCGCGTCACCGACGGCGATGATGAGGTCGTTGAAGAGATCGAGGGACTTATGGACGCCAGACGACAGGGCGGAACTGCCCGAGGTGATAAACCTGGCACAGAGAATCGAGATATCGGAAAACGCGTCGACCCCGGAAGGCTGGCCCCGTTTCAGGCGGGCAGCGGCCCTGACGGGGAGAATATGGTCAATGAATTCGTCTCTCTGGCGCGTGGTGTGCTCGAGGAGATCGTTTTTGGCGGTAATCTCGGTGGTGATCCTGTTGAAGGCGGCGCCCAGATCTTCGAATTCATCGCGCGAGCCGGCTTCGATCAGGGCATCCCGTTCGCCTTGTTCGAGGTGCTGAACGCCGTCCACGAGGCGGAAGATCGGACGCACAAAGCGCCTGCCAAAGAAGGCGGCCACGACGGTGACGGCGAGCAGGGTGATGAGAGACCCGGTCATCATTCTGTGCGTGAGGGCGGTGAGCGGGGCGAACGCCTCGCGCGCGTCCATCTCGGCAACAATGACCCACTGGAGGCCGGGAATATCAATGGGCGCGAAGGAACTCAGGGTGGAAAGACCCATATAGTTGGGGAGTATCGCGGTTCCCGTCTTGCCGGCAAGGGCGTTGTCGACGGCGTGCGAATGAACGGATTGCTCCAGGATTGTGGTTTCCGCGCGGCGCAGGTGGTCAATGTCCTGAGGAGGATAATCGGCCTTCTCCAGGGCCTCGTAAAAACGCGAGGGGTTTTCGTAAAATATCCGGGATTGCGATCGCATCAGCCTGTCCGGGCCGGCCAGATAGACTTCTCCGGTTTTGCCCAGGCCATCCTGAGTCCAGCCGTGGTTGTCGGTCATGACCCGGTTGATCTCGTCGATCGGAAACTGGATGAACACCATGCCAATCTCGTCGGGCCCGTCGAAGATCGGCGCGCCCATCAGCGCGACAGGCTTATTCAATGCGGAAGTGACGTGGGAGAAATCAACGAGCTGCACCTTGTGCCTGCCGCTGGCTTTCTGAATCGTGCGGAAAAGGTCGCCTACGGCGGTGTCGGAGTACGGGCCGTTGGCCACATTGGTGCCAAACAGGGGGGATTTGGTGAAGGTATAGACGACATCTCCCGCGGGACTGATGAGGATGAGATTGTCGTAACGCAAGTCGAGCATGAACTTGGTGAAGATGGGCTGATAAAGGGCGTGGGTCTTGCTGAAATCGCTGCCATCGCCGGCATCCAGGAATTTGTAGCGTTCCGCGGTGGGATAGGGATTCTTCGCGATGTACTGATATTGCGCGTAGCGGGCTGCCGGGGTCTGGGGCAAGAAGGCTTGGATACGCGGAGTCTGCAAAGTTTTGCCGGCCAGCTTGGGGAGGAAATCGTCGCGATAGAACTGCTCGAGCTTCCGGTCCCATTCCGGCTGCATCTCCACGGAGCCAAACTTGGCGAATCCGCTGGAGAAATCACGCGTGGCGCCGACCATCATCGGGTCGGCGGCGAGGTTGGAAACCTCATTCCGGATCGATCTGAAAAACGCTTCGAGTTGGATCTTCTTGGACGCTCGGACGCTCGTGAGCTCATCGAAGGCGGACGCGGTCAAAGCCTGCCTTGCGCCGGCATAAGCGATC
>Ga0187863_10001121_pt1 | contig 21884 bp, 18 predicted proteins | sample June2016WEW_11_1_FD_132975 | JGI IMG/M metagenome (GOLD analysis project Ga0187863, IMG submission 132975) | Peatland microbial communities from SPRUCE experiment site at the Marcell Experimental Forest, Minnesota, USA - June2016WEW_11_10 | ecosystem: Environmental > Terrestrial > Soil >...
ACAGCCCGCAGGACGCACGCAATGCACCGCGCTGTGGCGTTCGCGGCATCAGCTAACTGGCGCAGCCTTCCCGTTGGCGGCGGTGCCTCCGCCCTGCTCCGGACCCGCCGGAGTCATCGCGACCGCCGCGGGGGCCCAGACCATTCCTGGTTCCGCCAGGCGTTCGGGCACCCCGACGATGGCGGCCAGGTCGGAGCCGTCGATGGTCTCCCGTTCGAGCAGGAGATCGACCACCTGGCGGAGGGTGTCCAGGTTCGTGCGCAGCAGCATCGTCGCGCGGCTCTCGGCCTCCCGGAGCAGCGTGGCCACTTCCCGGTCGATGGATCGCTGCGTCTCCTCGGCGTAGGGACGCCCCGCGAACGGGTTGTCCCGGCTCGGCCCTTCCGGGCCATAGCCGATGGGCCCGACCTCGGTCGAGAAGCCCCATTCCCGCACCATGCGGGTGGCCAGGTCGGTGGCACCCGCGAGGTCATTCGCCGCACCGGTCGAGGGCTCCCCGAGGACGATGATCTCCGCGGACCGGCCGCCCAGCCGGACCGCGAGCGTGTCGGTGAGGTAACTCTGGCGGTACAGGTGGCGTTCGAACTCCGGCAGCTGCTCGGTCACCCCGAGCGCCGCGCCCCGGGGGAGAATAGTGACCTTCGCCACCGGGTCGGCGTGCTCCGACAGGACCGCGACGAGCGCGTGACCAGCCTCGTGCACGGCGACCGAGTGCTTTTCCTCGGGCAGCAACGCGTTGGACGCGTCGCGCTGGCCGATCAGCAGGCGGTCCCGGGCCGCCGCGAAGTCGGCGGCGGACAGGACAGCGCGCCGCTCACGCACGGCGTTGATCGCCGCCTCGTTCACGAGGTTGGCGAGATCGGCGCCCGAGAACCCTGGGGTTCCCCGGGACACCGCGGCCAGATCCACATCAGGCGCCAGCGTCTTGCCCCGCCCGTGGATGGCCAGGATGGCCGCCCGCTCCTTCTGGTTGGGCAAGGGAATGTCCACTGTCCGGTCGAAGCGACCGGGCCGCAGCAGTGCGGTGTCGAGGATCTCGGCCCGGTTGGTCGCTCCCATGACCACCACGCTGGCGCCGGGCTCGAATCCATCCATGTCGGACAGCAGCTGGTTGAGGGTCTGCTCGCGCTCGTCGTTCGAGCCGAACCCGCCGGGGCCGCGGCGGCCCCCGATGGCGTCGATCTCATCGATGAAGATGATCGAGGGCGCGTGCTTGCGTGCGTCAGTGAAAAGGTCCCGCACCCTGGACGCGCCGACCCCGACGAACATCTCCACGAAGCTCGATCCGCTGAGGGCGAAGAACGGGACGCCTGCCTCCCCGGCGACCGCCTTGGCCATCAGCGTCTTCCCGGTCCCGGGCGGCCCCACCATGAGCACGCCCTTGGGGCCGACCGCGCCCGCCTGCGCGTAGCGCTGAGGGTGCTTCAGGAAGTCGACGACTTCCATGACCTCGGCCTTGGAACCCTCATAGCCGGCGATGTCCGCGAAACGCGTGGAAGGCCTCTCCTCGTCGTAGACCTTGGCCTTTGACCGGCCAAAGCTCATGATTCCGCCGATCTGCTTACGGCCCCGGCGGGCAAACCAGATGAAGACGCCCACCAGGAGCAGCAGCGGCCACAGCGAGAAGAGCAGGGTGGCCACGGAGTACGAGCTCGGAGCGCTGCCCGTGACCTGGACCCTGTGCTTGAGCAGGAGAGGGGAAAGGGCGTTATTGTTCAGCGCGGTGGGGATCTGGGAACTGTAGGCAACGCCGCCGTGCAGCGTGCCGGTCACCAGTCCGGTCGAGCTGATCGTGGCTGTTGCGACCTTATTCGCCGTTACTTCACTGACGAAGCCGCTGTAGTTGAAGTCCCGGGTCGTCGAGCTCTTGAAACCCGGATGGAAGAGCAGCAGGGTCCCGAGCACCAGCCCGCCCACCAGGACCCAGATCGGCCACCGCGGAGTTGGCGTCGGCGTCGGCGTGGGCCCGGACGGCTTCTTGCCCAGCTTGTTGATCCGGTTAGGCGGGCCCGGCCGGGACGGAGTCGAGCGGTGCACGGTGCGCGTGCCCCGCTGAACTGCCCAGGAAAATCGCGGGCGGTGAAAAATCGGATCCATGCCAGCCTCGGCTCTAAGGAATCAAAAGTGTGACCGCCGAGGTCTGGGGCAGCCATGAAATATCGTCGCGCGCCTGCGCGGAAAGAAGCCCTTTTCCGGACGATCGCCGGGCTGGGACCGTTCAGAGCAACCGCATAAACGGCGATGACGGCGGACGTGAGCATTGGCCCGTGCAGTGCGACCGCCTTCGCATGTTCTCCTGCTTCAGCTAAAGCGCACGTCGTCGCCTAGATATTTCCGGGGCCGGCGCCCGCGCCCGGGCTAGGAGGGCTTCGACGCCGCGGGCGCCGCTGGCGCCGCTGGCGAGCGGGATGGCTCCGGCGTCGCAACCGCCGACGGCGAGGCGGCCCCGAGCCCGATATCAGCCGGCTAGCCCCGGCTAGCCCCGGGGCAGGACGTTCAGCCTGACCGAACAGGGCCTCCGGCCCTGCCGGAGGGCCTTTTCCGGGCGCACCGTGGGAGCCAGACCCGGGCGGTCAGCGCACCGGGCCCGGGCGTATACCGGGAGATGGTCATGCGAGCGCTTGTCTATCACGGCCCCGGCCAGAAGGCCTGGGAAGACGTGCCCAAGCCAGAGGTCATCGCCGACACCGACGCGATCGTCCGCGTCGACGCCGTCACGATCTGCGGCACGGACCTGCACATCCTCAAGGGAGACGTTCCGGCGGTGACCGACGGCCGGATCCTCGGTCATGAGGCTGTAGGGACCGTCGAGTCCGTGGGCACCGGGGTCAAGACGGTCAGCGCCGGGGACCGTGTCCTGGTCTCCTGCATCTCCGCGTGCGGGACCTGCCGGTTCTGCCGCGAAGGTCACGCGGGCCAGTGCCTCGGGGGCGGCGGGTGGATCCTGGGCCACAAGATCGACGGCACGCAGGCCGAGTATGTCCGGGTGCCGTTCGCGGACACCTCCACCTACCCCGTACCACCCGGGGTCCCCGACGAGAACATCCTCATGCTGGCTGACATCCTGCCCACCGGCTACGAGGTCGGGGTGCTGAACGGCGGTGTGCGGCCCGGTGACGTGGTCGCGATCGTCGGCAGCGGCCCGGTCGGGCTGGCGGCGATCATGGGTGCCCGGCTGTACAGCCCGCACCACATCGTCGCGATCGACATGGCCGACGCCAGGCTCGAGGCCGCGAAGCGGTTCGGCGCGGATGTCACGGTGAACAACACCCGCCAGGACCCCGAGGAAGTAGTCCGGCTGCTGACCGACGGGCTGGGCGCCGACGTCGCGATCGAGGCGGTCGGCGTGCCCGCCACCTTCGAACTCGCCGCGAGGCTGGCCCGGCCCGGCGGCCGGATCGCCAACATCGGTGTGCACGGCGAGCCCGCCACCCTGCACCTCGAAGAACTGTGGATCAAGAACATCACCATCACCACGGGGCTGGTGGACGCTTACTCGACCGCCACGCTGCTGCGCCTGGTGACCAGCGGTCAGCTGGACGCGTCGAAGTTCATCACGCACCGCTTCGGGCTGAACGAGTTCGAGCTGGCGTACGACGTATTCAGCCGGGCGGCTGACACCAGCGCGCTCAAGGTCGTCCTGACCCGCGTCTAAAGGCCGCGACCGCCCTAATGATCAGACGATCGGTGTTGCACTGGCAACACCGATCGTCTGATCATTAGCGGTGTTCCGCCCTGGAAGGGGCTCGGGGCGCTAGCCCGGCTAGCGGTGTTCCGCCCTGGAAGGGGCTCGGGGCGTTGGCGGTGTTCCGCGCTGGAAGGGGCTCGGGGCGTCAGGAGTTCTGGGCAGCCAGCCGGCGCAGCGCGTCCCGGGCCACCGCCGGGTCCGTGGTGGCCCAGAACGGCGGCAGGGACGCGCGCAGGAAACCGCCGTACCGCGCGGTGGCCAGCCGCGGATCCAGGATCGCCACCATGCCCCGGTCGTCCATGGTGCGCAGCAGCCGCCCCGCGCCCTGGGCCAGCAGCAGCGCGGCATGGGAGACGGCGATGGCCATGAACCCGTTGCCGCCGCGGGCTGCCACCACCCGCTGCCGGGCGGAGGACAGCGGGTCGTCCGGCCGCGGGAACGGGATCCGGTCGATGACCACGAGTTGCAGCGCCGACCCCGGGACGTCCACCCCCTGCCACAGGGACAGCGTGCCGAACAGGCAGCTCGTCTCGTACTCGGCGAACTGCCGGATGAGCTGGCCGGTGGCGTCGTCTCCCTGGCAGAACAGCGGAACGGTGAGCGAGCCGCGCAGCTCGAGCGCGGCCTGCCGGGCCGCCCGCATGGACGAGAACAGGCCGAGCGTGCGACCGCCCGCCGCGGTGATCAGCTCGCTCAGTTCGGTCAGGTAGGCCGGCGGGAGCCCGTCCCGGCCGGGCGGGGGCAGGTGCCGGGCGACGTACAGGATGCCCCGGCGGGGATGGTCGAACGGTGAGCCGACGTCCAGGCCCGACCAGGCCAGCCCGTGCGGCGGCGGCTCTTCCGGGGACTCCCCCGGGTCGCCGGTCCGGGTCTCGGGCTCGCCGGCGCCGGCCGCGCGCGGGCCGCCCGGCCGGGCCTCGCCGGAGGCCCGACCGGCTGAGGATGGGGCGACACCAGCCGGGTCGTCTGGCTCACCGCCGGACGGGCTCCTGACGACTGGCTCGGTCCTGGCAGGCTCGGCCCCAGGCAGAGCGGTCCGGGCGGGCTCGGTCCGGGCCGGCTCGGCCCCAGAGGGCTCGGTCCTGGCAGGCTCGGCCCCAGGCAGAGCGGTCCGGGCAGGCTCGGTCCGGGCCGGCTCGGTCCGGGCCGGCTCGGCCCCGCCGGGCTCGGATCCAGGCGGCAGGCCCCACTGCCGGGCCAGCGGCTCGAACGAGCCGCCGAGGGCCAGCGTCGCCGAGGTCAGCACCACGGTCTGGCGCCGGAACAGGCGCTCCGCAAGCAGCGCGCCGACCTGCAACGGCGCCACCCGCAGCGTGGCCGGCCTGCGTGGGTCCTCGACCATCGGCCGGTCCATCCAGACCACGTCGATCCGGGAGGTCAGGTCCGGGACGAACGAGGCGAGGATCCGGTCCGCAGTTCCCCGCAGGTCGTCCAGGGAGGCCAGCGCCGCGCGCGTCGCGGCAAGCTGGTCCGCGGGCTGATCCTCCTCACCGGCCTGCTTGGCACTGGAGCGGATCTCGGTGGCACACCCCCCGGCGGAGTCCCGCACGAGGGCCAGCGCACTGGCCAGGTCCTGGTCCAGCAGGTCGAGACGGCCATCCCGGGACTCAGCGAAAGCCCTGGACGCGGCCTCGCCCGCCTCCCGCAGCCGTCCCGCCGCATCCGCGGATAGCAGCCGCCCGACCCGCCGGGCCGCCGCGTCCACCCCCGTCGCGGACAATTCCCCGCTGGCGGCGCTGGTGACGCGGTTCACCAGGTCGTGGGCCTCGTCGATGATGACGACGTCATGCTCGGGCAGGACCGGGAACGATTCCAGCGCGTTGATGGCGAGCAGCGCGTGGTTGGTGACCACGATGCTCGCTTTGCCGGCGGTCATCCGGGCCTGCTCCGCGTAGCATTCGCGGCCGAACGGGCAGCGCTGGGCGCCGAGGCATTCCCGGGCACTCACCGACACCTGCCGCCAGGCCCGGTCGTCCACTCCGGGCACAAGCTCGTCGCGGTCACCGGTGCTGGTCTCGCTCCCCCACTCGTGCAGCCGCTCGACCTGCTGGCCCACCGCGGAGGTCGTGCCCCTGTCGAAGAGCACGTCGCGGGGATCCTCGGGCGCCCCAGATTTCAGCCGGTGCAGGCAGAGGTAGTTGCGACGGCCCTTCAGGATGGCGAAGTCCGGTTCTTTGCCGATCAGCGGCGCAAGCGTCGCGGCCAGCCTGGGCAGATCCCGGTCGATCAGCTGGCGCTGCAGGGCGATGGTCGCGGTGGCGACCACGACGGCGCTGCCGCTGGCCAGCGCGTGCGCGACCGCGGGCACCAAGTAGGCCAGTGACTTGCCGGTTCCGGTGCCCGCCTGGACCGCGAGGTGCTCACCGGACCGGATCGACCGCTCCACAGCCTCGGCCATCGCCACCTGCCCGGGCCGCTCAGCCCCGCCGATCCCAGCTACGGCCGCGGCCAGCAGGTCGGTCACGGGAGGCAGCGCCCGGACGTCCACCTTGGCCGGGGCGGGATCAGGCCGCGGGCCAGCCTGCGCGAGCTTTTCACCGGGGGCCACGTCCGGAAACGCTACCGTGCGGGGGCGACAGCCGCCGCACGGTAGCCCGGCGCGGCGGAACCGCGGGTCACCGCGTCGCCCGGGCCAGACCCGGGCCAGACCCGGGCCCATGGTCCGGCCAGGGGTCGGGCCGGAAGCCCGCCCGCGGACCCGGGTATCAGCTGTAGGGCAGGAAGCAGATTCCCGCGTGCCCCCTCTGCCCGCCGCAGGCGTCGCTGCCTTCGAAGTTGTCGCTGGCGATCCACAGCCCGGCCCTGGTGGCCAGCATGTCGTCGGCGCCCAGGCCGCGGGCCCGGCTGTAATATCCCGCGGAGCGCGCCGCGTTGACGTACAGCGCGCCGTTCGCCGGGTTGAGCCCCTCGATGCCCGGCGCGTTGTACCCACCGGGACCGAGAGTGTTACACGCGCCGGGGTTCATGGAGTAGCGCTCGTGGCCGGCGAAGTACACGGCGCGGCTGTCCGCAGCCGCTGAATACAGCGAGTCGCAGCCGGTGTAGTTGATCCACTTGTGCGCGACGGACGCCTGGGTCGCCGGGTAGGCCAGCGCGGCGTCGCACGGTCCCGTGCGCCCCCCGTGATTGCTGCCCCCCACGACATGGAAGCCGGTGGTCGCCACGTACACCGTGGAGTCGTTCGGTGACCAGGCCGCCGCGCGGGCCCAGAACGACTCGGTGCAGGCCACGCTGAAGTCCCGCGAGGTCCAGCCGGTCACGCGGGCCCTGGAGCCGCCGACGTTCAGCATGAAGATCTGGTGACGCGCGGCGCCGCCGGCGGAGCTGAACACGCCCTCGACCAGGTCGAGCGTGCCGCCGTGGCTGAGCTGCTGGTTATAGACCTGGCTGCCTGCAATGGACAGGTTCAGGAACCCGTCGCCCCGGCCGGTGGACGGGTTCAGGCTGGCCATGCGCGCAATCCTGGCCCCGTTGATGGACGAGAAGGTGCCGCCCGCCAGCAGGTGGCCCCGGACCGCGGTGAGGGTATCGACCCGCCCGTTGGCGTCGTGCGCGAAGCCGCTGACCACGTTGCCCGTCCTGGTGCTGATCTCGGCGATGTTGTTCACCCTGGTGCCGTTGACCTGGGTGAAATTGCCGCCAATGTAGGCGTCCGCGCAGTTGCCGCCGCTGAACGCGATGGAGTTGACCGCGGCCGCGCCGTCCTCGTCGGTCTTCGTGCTGCCCACCACCCTGGGGGCCCAGGAGCTGACCCGGTACGGGCTACTCGCGCTGAAGCTGACGATGTCACTGCGGGAGTAGGTGGTGCTGCCTCTCTTGATCGAGCTGAAGCTGCCCACCGCGTACATGGTGCCGCCGCAGGGGACGAGCTGGCGGATCTGCTCCGTGGGACTGGACGTCGTGGCCAGGCGGGGCGTGTTACTGGCGGGGGCAGCCGACACGACCCCCCGAGGCGGCGGGCCACCCCCGGTTCCGGCCTGCGCGGCCGGGATGCTGAACGGCAGCAGTCCCCCGGCCATGGCGACGGCGACGGCGATCACGTATTTGCGCACAGTTGCCCCCCGGCATGACGTCATTGCCCCACCGACATGACGTCGTCGCCCAGCGTAGCTTGTCCGGTTTATAACTACTAGGGGATGTTAGTCCGGTTTGGCGTCCTCGCGGCGTCGCCGGCCCCGCCGTCATCCCGGCGGGGCGGAAGCCGCCGCGTTGCCGGTAAAAGCAAAATCACACAGAGTATTCAAACTGTTCGCGGAACTCACCGCCCCCATCTGAGCGCCGTGGTGGTCCGGACGGAGTCCTGCGCAGCGTTCCCATTGCCTGGCGCAACTGCCACGATGACCTCATGACAGACGTACCATCAGCGACGCAGGCCTTTCGCGAGGCCCGGGACCTACTGCTGCGCCACCGCGAGAACCACCCGGCTGCGCTGGCCGAGTTCTCCTGGCCGCGACTCGATGAGTTCAACTGGGCGCTGGACTGGTTCGACGTGATCGCAGCCGAGCACCCGGACCGGGACGCGCTGCGCATCCTGGCCGATGGGGACGCCGCCGCCCGGATCAGTTACGGCGAGATGTCCGCCCGCTCCAATCAGGTGGCCAACTGGCTGCGCGGCCTGGGCGCGCGGCGGGGCGACCGGCTCCTGCTCATGCTGGGCAACATCGCACCGCTGTGGGAGATCATCCTGGCCGCGATGAAGCTCGGCGTGGTGATCATCCCGGCCAGCACGCTGCTCGGCCCGGAGGACGTGGCCGACCGCGTGGCCCGGGGCGACGTGCGTCACGTCATCACCGAGTACGGGCACACGCCACGGTTCGCGGACGTCCCGGGCGGCTGGACCCGGGTGGCGGTCAGCACCACGCCCGGGGCCACGCCGCCCGAGGGCTGGCACGGCTACGCGGAGGCGGCCGCTGCCGGCACCCACTTCGAGCCTGACGGTCCGACTTACGCGGCAGATCCGTTGTTGCTGTATTTCACCTCCGGAACAACGGCCCAGCCCAAGCTGGTCGAGCATACGCACGCCTCCTACCCGGCCGGCCACCTGTCGACCATGTACTGGATCGGGCTGCAGCCCGGCGACGTGCACCTGAACATCTCCTCACCGGGCTGGGCCAAGCACGCCTGGAGCAACGTGTATGCGCCGTGGAACGCGGGGGCGACCGCCCTGGTGCTCGGCTACGAGCGGTTCTCCGCCCAGGCGCTGATGGACGCGATCGGCGGCGGCGTGACCACGTTCTGCGCTCCGCCCACGGTGTGGCGGATGCTCATCCAGGCCGACCTGAGCGCCTGCGACGTCACCGCGCTGCGTGAGTGCGTAGCGGCGGGCGAGCCACTGAACCCGGAGGTCATCGACCAGGTCCGGCAGGCCTGGGGGATCACGGTACGGGACGGTTACGGGCAGACCGAGACCACTGCCCAGGTAGGCAACCCGCCGGGCCAGCCGCTGCGGCCCGGGTCGATGGGCCACCCCCTGCCCGGGTACGCCGTGGTCCTGGTCGACCCGCTGACCGGGGAGCCGGGCCAGGAAGGCGAGATCTGCCTCGACCTGTCCCGGCGGCCGCTCGGCCTGATGACCGGCTACCGCGGGGATGCGGAGCAGGCAGCCGAGGCCATGCGCGGCGGCTACTACCACACCGGGGACGTGGCCAGCCGGGACGCCGACGGGTACCTGACCTTCATCGGCCGGACCGACGACGTGTTCAAGGCCTCGGACTACCGGATCTCGCCGTTCGAGCTGGAAAACGTGCTGATCGAGCACGAGGCGGTGGCCGAGGCCGCCGTGGTGCCCTCGCCGGACCCGATGCGGTCCGCGGTCCCCAAGGCGTACGTCACTCTCGCGGCCGGGTTCGAGCCGTCCGCGGACACCGCGGCCGCGATCCTCGGCTACGCCCGGCAGCGGCTGTCCCCCTACAAGCGGATCCGCCGGCTGGAGTTCGGCGAGCTGCCCAAGACGATTTCCGGCAAGATCCGCCGGGTGGAGCTGCGCACCCAGGAGACGGACCGGCTCGGCCCGCCCGGCACCGCCACGCCCGGCACCGCCCCGCCCGGATCCACTCCCGGAGCCGCCGCGGCCGACGCCCAGCCCGGAGCCGCCGCGGCCGGCTTCACTCCCGGAGCCGCCGCGGGCCCGCGCGGCACCCGGGAGTTCTGGGAAGAAGACTTCCCCGAGCTCAAGAGCTGACCTTGGGAGCAGAGCGGTCGGCCGGCGGCCCAGACCGGCTGGTGATCTTGCGCCATGGGGAAAGCGAGTGGAACGCGAGCGACCGGTTCACCGGCTGGGTCAATGTGGCGCTGAGCCCGGCCGGGGAACGGGAAGCGGTGCGCGCCGGGCAGCTGCTGGCTCGTCACGGGGTGCGGCCTGGCTTCGTGCATACGTCGGTGCAGCGGCGGGCCATCCGCACCGCCGACCTGGCCCTGGCCCAGTGTGACCGGGACTGGATCCCGGCCCGGCGGTCCTGGCGGCTGAACTCCAACCACTACGGCACACTGCAGGGCCGGAACAAGGCCGCAGTCCGGGCGGAGGTCGGCGAGGAGCAGTTCATGCGCTGGCGCCGGTCCTACGACGTGGCACCGCCGCCGCTCGCCGCCGACGCGGAGCACTCGCAGTTCGCCGACGCCCGCTACGCGGCCGTCCCGCCCGACATCCGGCCACGGACCGAGTCGCTGAAGGACGTGACGGCACGGCTGCTGCCGTACTGGTACGACGGGATCGTCCCGGACCTGCGCTCCGCCCAGTGCGTGCTGGTGGTCTCCCACGGCAACACGCTGCGGGCACTGATCAAGCACCTCGAGGGGATGTCCGCCGGGGAGGTCGCCCGGCTGAACGTGCCGACCGCTACCCCGCTGGTCTACGAGTTCGGCCCTGACCTGCGCCCCCTCGGTCCCGGCCATGCCCTCGGTACGGGCATCCCCGGCGAGTAGTGAGAGTTGGTGGCGGCCGATGGGACATCTCGGGCAACCCGGCCGCCGTGTCACGGCGCACGGCTGACGCCGTCAGATCAGGCAGGTTCCGGATCACGCCGCTTCCCGGGACGAGGACTCGGGCGTAGTGTCGTGACGGGAGGCACTCGTACCAACCCTGCATGTGAGGTACGGGCGCAATCGACCGCGTCGCTCAGGACCCCGGTGGCACGGCCAGTACATGGCCGGGCGATCAGGAGGAGCCTGAGTGATGGATCGAACGTTGGGCCTTTCCACGGCCCTCGCGATGGCTGGGACGGCCGACGCGTCGCACGCGTGGCCAGCCCGGGGATCCCCGGCAGCCAATGTCCAGGCGGCAGCTGACTGCAGCCTGGCCAGGCCCGCAGGGGTGGCCCCGCCTCCTCGCCACGATCGCGACGACATGGCCCACAGGTTGAACGACGTCGTGGTCCGCCGGATCTTCGCCGCGGGACTGGATCTTCAGGGCGCGCTGGGCCTGATCGGTGAGCGCGGGACGGGCAGCGAGCACCCGGCGGCGCGCAAGATCTGGCACGCTACCGACCAGCTGGACCGCGCCATCAGGGACCTGCGGGACATCCTGTTCGAGCCCTGGTGATCCATCCTGGCCCGGGACGGGGGCGTTGACGTGCCCGGCACCCGGCTGCGCCGGATACTGGCTGAGCTGTCCGACGGGGACGGCGCGTGGCCGGCCGCCCGGCTGTGCGAGGTGTGCCCCCGGATCGCCGGGGTGAACGGTGCCGGCGTCATGCTCATGTCCGGAGACGTCCCCCGGGGCTCGCTCTGCACCAGTGACGACGTCAGTCACCTGATCGAGGACTTGCAGTACACCCTGGGTGAAGGCCCGTGCGTCGATGCGTATCTGCAGGACACGGTGGTGAGCGAGCCCGACCTGGCGGATTCGGATGCCCCTCGCTGGTTCGCGTTTACCCCGCCCGCCCTGCAGGCGGGCGTGCGGGCGGTGTTCGGCTTCCCGCTGCGGGTCGGCACCGTGCGCCTCGGAGCCCTCAACCTCTACCGCAACCAGCCCGGCCCGCTCGGCGCTGACCAGCACGCTGACGCGCTGGTCCTGGCCGATCTGACCGCCCGCTGGGTGCTGGAAACCCAGGCCGGAGCGCCCGACGGCGTGGTGGCGAAAGACTTGGAGATTGGGGCCGACTTTCACTTCGCCGTGCACAACGCGGCAGGCATAGTCTCGGTACAGGAGGACATCAGCGTCACCGAAGCGCTTATCCGCCTGCGGGCGTTCGCGTACAGCCAAGACCGGCTCGTCGGGGATGTAGCCCAGGACATCATCACCCGGCGGCTCCGGCTCGGATGAATCGTGATGCCCGTCCGGCGAGGCTGCGCCCGGAAGGAGAGATGGGATGCCCCGGGAAGCCGATGTGGTGCGCGCGCTGGTCGAGATGGCCGACACCCTGGTGGAGGACTATGACGTCGTGGATTTGCTGACCGGGCTCACGGACCGGTGCGTCAGCCTGCTCGGCGTGTCCGCCGCCGGGGTGATGCTGGCCTCCCCCGCCGGCGGCCTCGGGCTGGTGGCGTCCTCCAGTGAGGCCATGCGCCTGCTGGAATTGTTCGAGCTCCAGGCGGAGGAGGGTCCCTGCCTGGACGCCTTCCACACCGGCGAACGGGTCGAGCAGGAAAACCTGCAGGCTGGGTCCGGCCGCTGGCCGTTGTTTGCCGCCACCGCCGTCGAGGCCGGTTTCCAGTCGGCGCTGGCCCTGCCGCTGCGGCTGCGTGAGGTGACCCTCGGCGCACTCAACCTGCTCAGCGCCAGCCATGACCAGATCGAGGAAGCGGACGTCATCGTGGCCCGGGCCTTCGCCGACCTCGCCGCCCTCAGCATCCTCCAGCACCGGGCCAGTACCGAGTCCCAGCGCCTGAACGAGCAACTGTCCGCCGCGCTGACCAGCCGCATCGTGATCGAGCAGGCTAAAGGCGTGATCTCAGAGCGCGTCGGCATCGGCATGGCCGAGGCCTTCAGCCGGATGCGGAACTACGCGCGCTTCAACAACCTCCGCCTCACCGACGTCGCCAGGGGAGCGGTCGAAGGGACTCTCGACCCGAACACCTGGACCCCGCCGTCCCGGCTCTGACTCAGCTGGTGACGTCGGCGCTGGTGAAGCGGGCCCAGGCGATCGAGCCGAAGATCACGATGTACGCCGCGAACGACAGCAGCCCGTGCAGCAGGGTGGTGGTGTCGATCGGCGCTCGCAGCAGCGAGTCGAACGACAGCCAGAAGTGCGTCGGCAGGTACGGGTGGATCACCGCGAACTGGGCCACGTTGTCGGCCACCTCGCTGGCCACCGCAAGCACCAGGACGGCGGCGATCGCGCCGATCGGGTGCTCGGTCAGGGTCGAGATGGCCAGCCCGATCGCGGCCAGGGCGGCCATCCCCGCGGCCACGTACAGCGTGACGTAGAGCAGCCGCAGCAGGCCGTCCGCCAGGGACACGGTCGTCCCGGACAGCAGCGTCACCGGCCCGATCGGGAACAGGATCGCGCCCATGATCAGCGACACCGCCGATACCAGCAGGCAGGCGGCCAGCCCGAAGATCACCACGGCCACGTACTTGACGGACAGCAGCCGGGTCCGCCCGGCCGGCACGGTGAGCAGGTAGCGCAGCGTGCCGAGGCCGGCCTCGCCGGCGATCGAGTCACCGGCCACCACCGCGACCACCAGCGGCAGCACCAGGGTCAGCAGGATGGTCAGGGCCAGGAAGGACAGGAACACCCCGTTCCCGGCGAGCTGGGCGAAGAACGACGCACCCGGCCCGTTGCCACCGCCACCACCGCCGTGCGGCATGGACACCCGCAGCCCGATGGCCAGCACCACGGGCAGCACGACGAGCACGCCGAGCAGGGCCAGGTTGCGCCAGCGCCGGAACATCAGGCGCAGTTCGTTGCCCAGCAGCCGCATCCAGCCGCGAAGACCGTTGCGGGGCAGGGCCCGCCCCGCCAGCGACACCCCGTCCGTGGTCGGCGGGGTGTCCCCGCGGGGAGCGGACAGCTCAGCCGTCGACATCGAATCCCTCCCCGGTCAGTCCCACGAACAGTTCCTCCAGGCTGGGCCGCGGCGTGTCCAGCCCGGCCACCGGGACGCCGGCGTAGACCAGTTCGCGGCAGATCTGCTCCGGCGCCTGGTCGCCGAGCGCGGCCGACGCCGCCCCGTCGGCGGCCGTCACGTCGGCCAGACCCAGCTTGCCGAGGACCTCGGCGGCCCGCGTGGGGTCCGTGGTGGTGACCCGGATCCGGGCCGCGCCGCGGGCCCGCAATTCCTCCAGCGACCCCTGGAACACCAGGCGCCCGGTCCGCATGACGCCCACCTCGGTGCAGATCTGCTCGACCTCGGCGAGCAGGTGCGAGGACACCAGGACGGTGATGCCGTCGGTGGCAATCTCCCGGATCAGCCCGCGCACCTCGCGGGTGCCCTGCGGGTCGAGCCCGTTGGTGGGCTCATCCAGGATGATCAGCTCCCGCGGCTGCAGCAGGCTGGCCGCGATGGCCAGCCGCTGCTTCATGCCGAGTGAGTAGGCCCGGTAGTGCTTCTTCCTGGCGGCGAGCAGGCCGACCCGGTCCAGCGCCACGGTGATCCGCTTCTTCGCGGTGCCCGGGTCGGCGGTCCGGTCCGCCGCGTCCACCCGGGCCAGGTTGTCCCAGCCGGACAGCTGCGGGTAGAAAGCGGGCCCCTCGACCAGGGACCCCACCCGGGGCAGCACCCGGACAGTGCCCGCGGGCATCGGCACGCCGAGCAGCGCGTGGCTGCCCTGGGTGGGATAGACCAGGCCGAGCAGCATCCGGATCGTGGTGGTCTTGCCGGACCCGTTGGGGCCGAGGAAGCCGTAGACGCTGCCCTGGGGCACCAGCATGTCGAGGCTGTCCACGGCCAGCTGCCCACTGCGGAACCGTTTGGTCAGGCCCTTGGTGACGATCGCGGGGGTGAGCTCCGCGCCGGGGGACGCCTCCTGGCGCGCCGCCGGGGCGGAGTCCGCCTGAGGCCCGGTCACCTGGTCCGGGCTCACCTGGTCCGGGCTCACCTGACCCGGGCTCACCTGACCCGGGCTCACCTGACCCGGGCTCACCTGGCCTGCGCTCACTTGACCTGGGCCGCGGCGCTCTCGAGCACTGCCGGGGTGACCGCCCCGACGAGCACATGACCATTGCTGGTCAGCAGCACCGACACCAGGCTGGTGTGCAGGAGCTTGCCGCTGCCCCAGGCACCGTGCACCGGGGTGGCCGACTTCAGCAGCGCACCCGCGACCGCAGCGTCCTCACCGCTGCCGCCGCCGGAGCCGGCCGCGGCCGACTGCGCGGCCGAGCCGGCCACGCTCGACGCGCTGCCCGCCCCCATCAGGCCGGCCAGCCCGGACGCGGGCAGCACCGCCACCGACAGCCAGTCCTTGCCGATGACCTGGGGCTCGCCGCCGGCCTTGGCGCCCTGGGCGTGCATCTTCCCTGACCTTCTCTGCGGGCTGATCACCTTGACCTTGGCACCCGGCGGGGTGGTGAAGCTGAAGTTGGACGTGGCCGGCTTGACGAAGGAGATCGACGTGTAGCCGACCTGGAACGCCGGGCTGGCCGCGCCCCTGGCGAACACCTGAACCCGCAGCGGGACGTTCTTGGTCGCGTCGATGGCAATGCTGATCCGGCCGACCAGCGAGCCGCTGGCCCTGGGTGAGAGCACCAGCTGGTAGGCGGCCTGCCCGGCCACGGTCACGTTGCGCTCGACGCTGACCCGGGTGCTCGGCCCGACCGCCTTGAGGGCCTGGCTGGCCGCCTGCTGCGGGGTGAGCGGCACCTGCGACGGCATGGTGCCCGCCTGCATGGCGTCCTTTCCGGCCTCGGCCGGCAGCTGGATCCGCGTCACCGTGTTCGAGTTGCTCTGCCAGACCGAGACCTGGCGGCCGTCGCGGATCAGGTCGGTTTCGCTCAGCGTGACCGGCACCGCGAGCCGGATGTGCGTGGGGTCGGCGTACCAGACCTTGATCGTGTGCGACCCGGCCATCAGCGCCGTGATGGAGTTGGGGTTGCTGGTGCCGGGCAGCTGCGGGATGCCGAGTGACGCGGTCTCCACCACGGTGCCGGTCAGGGCCGGCAGCGGGGCGGTCCGGCCGGCCACCGAGGCGAGCAGCTGTGCGGGAGTGCGCAGCGGCAGCTCAGGTGATGCCTGGGCCGAACTGATCATGGTACCGGCGGTCACTGCACCCGCGAGGACTACGGCTCCTGCGGGTACCGCCCACCTCGCGCGACGGGAAAACGTCGGCAGCGTGTTCATCTGACAACCTCACTCGTCCCCGTGCGGGTCGGCCGCACAGGCTCGTCCCATGGGCCGTCACCGGCCCGGCGCGGACTGCAGCCGCCCTGGTCCGAGAGGCGCCGCCCCGTTGTGTCCCCTGCCTTCACCATCTTGCCGTACGTCGCCTGAGCCTTTCCTGTGAGCGTGGCCCACACCGGCGAGGGAGCCTGCAAGCGCAGCGCTTTCCCGGGAGCGAACCAGACGTGGCCCTAACGGTCATGTCGCGCGGCGCACCCCGGGCGGGTCGAGTCCGCGGGCGCCACGCGAACGAGCACGGCCGGCCCGGGCGGGTAATCTCAGGCGGGTGCGGGTACTCGTCGTGGAGGACGAACGGAGGCTGGCCGCGGCCGTCCGCCGCGGCCTGTCCGCCGAAGGCTTCGCGGTCGACCTGGCCCACAACGGTGAGGACGGGCTGCACGCCGCGCGCGAGGGCGGGTACGACGCCGTGGTGCTGGACCTGATGCTGCCCAAGATCTCCGGGTACCGGATCTGCCAGCAGCTGCGCGCGGAGGAGAACTGGGTGCCGATCCTCATCCTGTCCGCCAAGGACGGTGAGTACGACCAGGCCGACGGGCTGGATCTGGGCGCCGACGACTACCTGACCAAACCGTTCTCCTACGTGGTGCTGGCGGCCCGGCTGCGGGCCCTGCTCCGGCGCGGTGCGATCCCCCGGCCCGCTCAGCTGCGCGCGGGTGACCTGGTCCTTGACCCGGCCAGCCGGCGTGTCCGCCGCGGTGAGGCTGACATCGACCTGACCGCCCGGGAGTTCGCCCTGCTGGAGTACCTGATGCGGCGGGCCGGCCGGGTGGTGGCCAAGACCGAGCTGCTCGAGCACGTCTGGGACAGCTACGACTCCCTCGACCTCAACGTGGTCGAGGTGTACGCCGGGTACGTCCGGCGCAAGATCGACGCGCCGTTCGGCCGCGGTGCCCTGCAGACGGTGCGCGGCGCCGGCTACCGGCTGGCGGCCGACGGCGGCTAACCCGGCCGGTCCCGGCGCGTCACCCGATCCAGTTCACCTGGATGAGGACCACGCGTTCGCCGCGGACATCGGTCAGGTAGACGAGCATCAGCGGACCTCGCTGGATGGCGCGAAGCCCGGGCGGATCGCCCGTGAACCCCGGGCCGTCCAGGAAGACCATCGATTCGCGTACGGCGAGTTCCTTAGCGAGCTGCTGGACCGCCCGCAGGGCGTCAGGCGGCAGCCCGTCGAGCAGGTCATCGGTGACGCATTCCCAGCGCCAGTCAGCCACCCGCGACCTCGTGGTAAGCCGCCTGGACGATCTTGGCGGCTTCCTGGATGGCCCGCTCCCGGATGACAGCGTCGGGGTCAGCGAGTGCGCGCTCGGCGGCGTGTAGGCGCGCGGCCACCGAAGGCCGGCGCTCAATCGCGATTGTGGCACCCCAGCGCTGATAGAAGTGCCGGATCGGGAAGACGCTGTCTTCGTCGCCGGCCTGGCTGAAAGCGTCCTGGATCTCCTGGAAGAACTCGGGCAGCCGGGAGGGCACGACGGCCGCCACCGCTTGCCGCAGCGCGTCGAGTGTCAGCGCGGGCATGGGAATCAGCGGCTCGTCACCTTGTACGTGCTCAGCCGTCATCCGTGGCGCCTCCTCTCGTATCCAGGAAAGGATAACCGGCATCTTCAGCGCCCGGGCGATCTCCTTCGGCGTGCGCCCGGCGTCCCGCAGCTCACGAACACGGTCAAGCAGTTGCTGTGCTGGCAAAGGAAATAGTGCCCCGAACCGGCCGCGCGCCTTGGCTGACACGACCAGGTTCTGTGAGTTCGCACGCGGCGAAACACCTGGCCGTTCGGACGACTGCCGTTTTCTCCCCCGATAGTCTGACTGACTGACCGCATGCGGCTGGCAGGAGGGACAGGGATGCCGATCACGCCAGGGGAGCGGCTGGCCAGGATGCTCGACGGCTCGCAGGCGCCTGGCGTGTTCAGCGCGCAGTTGTCTGTGCCTGCGAGGGACGTACGGCTCACGGTGGCGGGCGCGGGGCTGATCAGCTTCCCGGTCAAGGCGCCGCAGGCTAAGCGGATGATCGCCTGCGCGCGCCCGGCCCGGTTCGGGCGGGGCGAGCAGACGCTGATGGACCTGAGCGTGCGGGACACCTGGGAGATCACGCCGGACCAGGTGACGCTGACCGGGCTGGACTGGGACGCGATCCTGACCGAGGTGCGGGACGGGCTGGGGCTGCCGCCCCGGGCGCGGCTGCGGGCCGAGCCGCACGCGCTGCTGGTGTACGGGAAGGGGCAGTTCTTCCTGCCGCACCAGGACTCGGAGAAGGACGACACGATGATCGGCACGCTGGTGGTGTCGCTGCCGTCTTCGCACGCCGGCGGGGAACTCGTCATCGAGCACAACGACAAGACCGTCGCGTACCAGGCGTCGGCGACCGATGTGTCGGTGGCTGCCTTCTACGCCGACTGCAGGCACGAGGTTAAAGCGGTCAGGACCGGGTACCGGGTCACGTTCACCTGCAACCTGCTGCTGGACTCCGACCCGGCCGGTGAAGTTCCGGTCGAGCCGTCGGCTGAGGCCGCCCGGTACCTCACCGAGCACTTCACCACCAGGATCTCCCGGTGGAAAGGCGACGACCGGGAGCCGCCGAACCGGCTCGTCTACCTGCTGGACCACGAGTACACCCAGCGCGGGCTGAGCTGGGACCGGCTCAAGGGCGCCGACGCCGAACGGGCCGCGCTCTTGCGGGCCGCCGCTGAGGATGCGGGGTGCGAGGCGGTACTCGCGCTCACCGAGATCAAGGAGACCTGGGACACCGAGCCAGGGTCGCGGGGCCGCGGCGTTGATCTCACCTACATCATCACCTCCGAGCTGACCCTGAGCTGGTGGACCGGGGTGCCTGGCGGGGAGCCCATCTCGCTGTATGTGCCGGACGAGCAGGTGTGCGCATCGACCCCATCGGCGGACCTGAAGCCGTACGAGTCCGAATACACCGGGTACATGGGGAACTACGGCAACACGGTGGACCGTTGGTACCGGCGGGCCGCGATCGTAGTGTGGCCTCGGCAGCATGCCTTTGCGGCCCGGGCGGAGGCATCGCCTTCGTGGGCGCTGACCGAGCTGAGTGCCCGACTGGACGCCGGGGACCTCGTAAACGCGCGGACCGCCGCGGAGTCCGTCGCGCCGTTCTGGGAAGCGCCCGGTCCTGAGCTGCTGGAACCTGCACTGCGCACGGCCGCCGGGCTGGCGGATCCAGGAATCGCGCTCATGCTGCTGCGGCCGTTCGCGGTCGAGTGGGTGATGCCCGCGCACGCGGGCGGGCTGGCGGCGCTCGCCGCGCGGTACGACGAGTGCTGGCACCGGACCCTCCTGGACGCGTGGTTCGGGTCGCGGCACACACGTCGGTACACCGGGGACGTGGACCGCAAGGGCTGGGCCAGTGCGCTGCCCGGGCTCACCGCGGCGCTGCGGGACGCCGGCGCAGCGGCAACCGCCGGGTGGCTGCTCGCGGCGTTGTGGGGCTGCCTTGATGCCGACATCCGGCGCTGGCTCGGGTACCCGTCACCGGCCACGCGGCGCAAGCACCTCGCGGAGCTGGGCAAGCCGCTCGCCGGGCTGCTGGCAGCTGCCGACGGGACTGCGCTGGCCGACGAGATCGTGACGGCCCTGCGGGAGCACGGCGACGACGTGCTCGCCTGCCTGCTGCCGATGCTGCGGGCAGCCGGGCCAGGGCCAAGCACGCCCCTTGAGGAGCTGGCACGGGACTGCGAGCGGCGGCTCACCGCGATCACCGAACGCCCGGCCCGGGCCGATGACGACTGGTCGGTCCCCTGGTACGGCGGCTGCGGCTGCGAACTGTGCGGCACACTCGGCGGGTTCCTCGCCGACCACAGCGAGCGCGCGCTGGAGTGGCCGCTCGCCGAGGTCCGCCGCAAGCACGTCAAGCACCAGATCAGCTCCGCCGAGCTGCCAGTCAAGCATGAGACCTGGAAGTTCGGCAGCCCGCACACGCTGGTGCTGACCAAGACCGACGAGCTGTTCCGGCGCGAGGCCAAGGCACGAAAAGACTCCACGGCCAGCCTGGAATGGCTAAGAGCGCTGTGACCGCGCCGGTTTCCGGCCGGTGTCGTGGATTCACTTGGAGACGAGCTGCTGTCCGCCGTCGATGTCGTACGTCGCGCCGGTGAGCGCGGTGTTGGTCATGATGTGGACGGCGAGCGCCGCGACGTCGGCGGGACCGACGACGCGGCCGATGGGGAGCGTCGCCCGCAGCTCGTTCCGGCGCTCTTCGAGCCGGTCTCCGAGCAGCGAGGCTGACAACGGGGTGTCGACGAAGCCGGCGGCGATGAGGTTGACCCGGACCGGCGCCACTTCGAGCGCCAGGTTGGCGATCAGGGCGGGCAGCGCGGCGGTGCCCGCCGCGATGAACGATAGGCCGATACCCGGACGGCGGCCTCCGGTGCCGCCCATGAACAGCAGCGAGCCGCCGGGCCGCACCCGGCCGACGGCGTGCTGGGCCACGGCAACAGGCAGCCACAGATGCGCATCGAAATTGCGGTGCGCCCGCTCGCGGTCGAGGTCGGCCAGGGGCGCATAGTACGGTCCGGGGCCCGTGACCATCACGTGGTTGATCGCCTCGGGCAGGTCAGCGAAGAACCTGTCGAGGGCGGCCGGGTCGGTGGCGTCGAAGGCCGCGGTGCGCTGCGCGCCGAGTTCCAGCGCCGCTTGCCTGAGCCGGTCGAGATCGCGGCCGGTGAGGATGACGTCGGCGCCTTCAGCCCGGGCGTGCCGGGCTGTCTCGAGCCCGATGCCCGCGCTGCCGCCGATCACGACGACGGTCTGTCCGGCCAGTCCCGGTTCGCGCTGGGCGGGCGCCGGGGTGGTGGCGCTGGTCATGAGTCCTCCGATAAATGGTGCCGTCGACCGGTCAACGGTCGCCGGCGGCGTTTGCGGGCAGGAATCCCGCGCAGTCCCTCACCCGGACAGGCTCGCTATCTGCGCGTCCATCGGGCTGACCGGCCGCGGTATGTCCGCGATGGCCATACGGAGCGCCTTTACCGCCACGTCGTAGATATCCGAGAAGCCCGGGAAGGCCTGGATCGTGAGACCGAGCCCGTCCCGGCCCGATGACGATCACATCGTCGTCGCTTACGTCGGCAGCTCCGTCCCGGCCTGCTCCGCCACCATGTACTGGGCGTACCAGTCGGGCCAGTTAGCGTCGGCCTCGCCGATGCGCTTCTCGTGTTCGCCGTGGGCGGCCGAAGCGCGCCGCATCGCGTCGGCCAGGTCGCTTGCGGAGCCGAACGAAGTCGCGGCAGGGTCGACGCGCCCGGGAAGCCGGGTCGTGACTTCCTGGAACAGCCAGCTGTTGCCGTCGGGGTCGCTGAACGAGACAAACGAGCCGTAGCTGGCGTGCTCTGGTGCAGGGCCGCTGACGCGACCGTTCGAGCCGTCGTCATGGAACCGAGCGCCGGACGCCCCTTCGTGGAACACCTCGCTGACCTCGACACCGCGGGCGACGAGCTCGGCGCGTGCAGCCCCGATGTCGGAGACGATCAGGTACAGGTCCCGGAAGGAGCCGGGCGCGGCCGACGTGATGCCCGTACCGAATTGGATCGAGCACTTGGAGCCCGGAGGTGTGAGCTGGACGATGCGGAAGTTGTCACTAGTGGCGTGGTCAGCGTCGAGTCTCCAGCCGAGGCTTCGGTAGAACTCCTTCGCATGGTCGACATCCGAGACGGGGATGACAACGACTTCGAGCTTCTCGTCCACGATGTCGGTTCCTCTCGCTTTGATGCCCGCGGCCTGTATCGATGCCACGGCTCCGGTGCCTCCGGAGCCGGTCCTGATATCCACCCTTGCGCCACATATCGCCGAAGTCCACAAGTCTCACCAGATGGTTCGGGAAAGTCTCGTGGCGGGCAGTGACAGCTTCGACACACCATAAGAGACTGCGGCAGCCCGCACATTTGCCAAGACTGTTGGAGTTACA
>Ga0187863_10001124_pt1 | contig 21849 bp, 16 predicted proteins | sample June2016WEW_11_1_FD_132975 | JGI IMG/M metagenome (GOLD analysis project Ga0187863, IMG submission 132975) | Peatland microbial communities from SPRUCE experiment site at the Marcell Experimental Forest, Minnesota, USA - June2016WEW_11_10 | ecosystem: Environmental > Terrestrial > Soil >...
AAGGCGCCCTCACCGCAACGATGGCCGCGGACTTCATTGCCGCCGGGGAAGATCGGCAGATCGTCGTTGGAGATTCGACGCAGATCGTCATGCACGGGAGATCGCTGACCGAAGCGCTGGTGCGGCTGCGCATTCGTTGTCGCCGTGCGCTTGACGTGATCGCGACGACGGTCTGCGCCGTCGCGCCGGAGCGCAGCTTCGATCCGGCGGCTTTTCTTGCCGCCGTCGCCGGCGCGACGAAGTTGCCGTCGTTCGACGTCTTCGCCGCCAGAGAGGCCGCGTGAAGGCACTCGATCTGCTCGACGCGGCAAGCGCCGAACTGCTGGGCTTCGACTGGCTCGTCAACGCCGTCGCGCCGATCTCTCCGTATGGATCGCGCCTCTTCTCCGAGCTGGTGCCGTTTCGCCCCGGCAACGAGGCGGCCGCGGAATCGCGCGCGCGAAAAATTGCTGAGATGGGCGAGCGGCTTCATCCCGATCGGGTATCGGCGGCCCGCGCGCTCCTCGAACAGTTGCCCGACATCGCTGGGGTCATCGCTCGCGCCTCGATGGGAGAGATGCTCGACGATCCCAGCTTCTTAGAGCTGCGTCGGTTTTGCGAGACGATCGAGCGCGTCGACGCGTTGCTCCCGGCTATCACGCACGGGGAACGAATTGCAAGCGAAGCGACGCATGCGGTCATGGAGGCACTCGCGCCGGGGCGCAACGAGGCGGCGGGGTTTTATCTTTCCGATGCCTTCGATGCCGAGTTGGCGACGGCGCGCGCCGCATACACGCAAGCGCAGGCCGAGGTCGACGCGGCGCGCGGCCGAGAGCAAGAACGCGTCGCGCACGAGTTAGGGCGCGAAGAGGTCGCCGACGACGAGCTCATCGTAATGCGATCGGAGCTGCACGGGACATTACCGGAAGGCATTCGCGTCGTGCGCGAGTCGGCGACCTATCTTCTTTGCGCATTGGAGTACGGAGAAAGCTCGCACAGCGCGCTCGAGCGCCGTGAGGCGGCATTCGGCAGGGTGGGCGCCCTCGAAGAGCGCGTCCGGCTCGGTCTGTCGTCGATCGTTCGCGAGCATGCCGCCGGGGTTGGCGTTGCGGCCGGTGCGTTAGGCGAGCTGGATGTGAGCGTCGCCGCCGTACGTTTTTATCAATCGCATCACTGCACCGCTCCGGTCGTGATGTGCGACGCGGCGCTAAGCTTCGAGCGGGCGCGCTTTCTTCCGCTGGAGGCCGAGCTGATCGTCGCGGGGCGCCAGTACGTGCCGATCGATCTCGATCTGCGCGGCGCGGCCGTTCTAACCGGACCAAACATGGGCGGAAAGAGCCTCGCTTTGCAGACTTGCGGCTTCCTCGCGCTTTGCGCCGCGTTTGGGTTGCCGGTCCCCGCCGCCAACGCGCGAGTTGGGCTCTTCGATCAAATCGCGTGGCTGGGGACGGGACTGCGAGAGCGCTCCGGGGGTCTGCTCTCCTCGTTTGCCCGCGAGGTGACGTCGCTCAAAGAGATCCTCGAGCGATTCGCACCGCGGCTCTTGATCTTCGTCGACGAGTTCGCGCGTACGACCACGCCGCACGAGGGAAAGGCGCTCGTCGTGGCGCTGACCGAGCGTTTGCGGCAAAGAAATGCCTGCGCTCTAATAGCGACGCATTTGCAAGGCGTCGCCGCAGCTGCGGGAGTCGCGCACTTTGCGGTTCGCGGACTCAAGGGAATCCGCACGCCTCCGGGCACGCGCGATCTGAAGGACGCGCTCGATGCCTTGGCCGCCTCGATGGATTACACGATCGCCGAGGTCGGCGGTGACGACGCTCCGCATGCCGACGCCATCGCGCTTGCCGAGCTCCTCGGCCTCGATTCGGAGTTCGTGGAGGCCGCCTACCGCGCGCTGTCACAGTGAGCTCCATGGACCCTCTCATCATCACCTGTGCGCCCGTCGGCGCTGAGGTTCGGCCCGAGCAGACGCCGCATTTGCCGTACACGCCGCAACTGCTCGGAGAGACCGCCCGCGCGGTACGCGAGGCGGGCGCCTCGATACTGCACGTGCACTGCCGCAACGACGACGGCAGCAACACGCACAGCGTAGAACGCTTCGGTCAAGCGTATGAGGCGATTCGCCGGGAGAGCGATCTCATCGTGCAGTTTTCTACCGGCGGCGCGATCGGGATGACGCTGCAGGAGCGCTCGAGCGTCCTCGAGCTGCGCCCCGAGATGGCGACGCTCACCTGTGGAAGCGTTAACTTCGGCGACGACATTTTTGAGAACAGCTTCCCGATCATGCGCGATCTCTTGAAGAAGATGAATCAGTTCGGAGTGCGCCCGGAGCTAGAAATCTTCGATAAGGGCCACCTTGCGAATGCGCGCCGCCTCGCCAAAGAGCGCCTTCTAACGTTTCCGCAGCACGTGGATTTCGTACTTGGCGTGCCGGGCGGTTTGGAGGCGACGGTCCAGAATCTCTGCGACCTCGTCGACGATCTGCCCGAGGGCTGCACGTGGTCCGTGGCAGGCATTGGGAAACGCCAGCTTCCGATGGCGATGGCGGCGATCGCCATGGGCGGTCACGTCCGGGTGGGGCTGGAGGACAATCTCTATTACAGTCGTGGACGGCTGGCCCGCAACGAGGATCTCGTGGCGCGCGTCGCTCGGCTTGCCACGGAGGCCGGCCGCGCCATCGCCACGCCCGACCGCGCTCGGAAGGTTCTCGGTCTGCCGATGCCGCAATAACGCCGCCGATTGTTCACCTACGTCGTGCGGCGGACGCTTCAGTCGATTCCGCTGCTGCTGGCCATCTCGATTATCCTTTACGGCATCCTCTACAACATGCCGGGCGGCCCTCTGGCGCCTTACCTGCAGAACCCTCACATCACGGCAGCAGACATCACGCGCCTCAAACACAATCTAGGCCTCGACCAGCCGGTCCCGATCCAATACGTCAAGTGGCTCGGGCACATTTTGACCGGCGACATGGGGTACTCGACGAGCAACTCGGAGCCCGTTTTTCAAGCGCTGATCGAGCGCTTTCCGGCAACGCTCGAGTTGATGGGGGCTTCGCTCTTTATTGCAATCGCGGTCGGCATCAGCGCCGGCATCATTTCCGCGGTCTATCGCTATACCGCCCTCGACTATGCGATCACGACCTTCGCGTTTTTCGGTCAGTCGATGCCGGTCTTCTGGTTCGCTCTCATGATGCAGCTCGCGTTTGCCGTCCACGGTATTCCGCTCCCCGGCGGCTATCAGATCCAGCTTCCGTCGGCTAGCATCTCGAGCAGCGACACCTTCGACTTGGGTGACCGGATCGAGCACTTGATTCTGCCTGCCGTCGTTCTTTCGTTGCTGCAGATCGCGCTCTTTAGCCGGTTCATGCGGTCGTCGCTCTTGGAGGTGCTGGGCACCGACTACATGCGCACGGCGGCGGCTAAGGGACTTTCGTTCAGAACGATTCTGTACAAGCACGGCTTGAAGAACGCGCTGATACCGGTCGTCACCGTCATCGCGCTCTCGCTGCCGTCCCTGCTTGCGGGTGCCATCGTTACCGAGAACATTTTCGCGTGGCCGGGGATGGGCCGGCTCTTCATCAACGCGCTCACGCAGAGCGACCTCGCATTGCTCATGGGGTATCTGTTGCTCGTGGCATTTCTCGTCGTTTTCTCCAACCTTCTCGCCGACGTCGTGTACGCGTGGCTCGATCCGCGCGTGAAGTACGATTGATGACGGCCGCGACGATCGTCGAACAAGAGCTTCCGTACTCCAAGGTAACCTTTTGGACGCGCTTCCGGCGGCACAAGCTTGCGATCGCCGGTGTCGTGGTGCTGACGCTGATGGTGCTCGCCGCCGTCTTCGCCAGACAACTCTCTCCGTTCAATCCTGACTTCATCGATAACGGGACGACGACAGTGCCGCATTGGAACGGCACGCCGCTGCCGCCGTGCTTTCAAGATAAGTCGCTGTGCTGGGGGCATCCGCTGGGAACCGACGAGGTCGGACGCGATTTGCTGTCGCGGCTGCTCTTCGGCGCGCGCATTTCGCTGACCGTCGGGCTCTTCGCCGTGATCATGGAGGTGCTGATCGGCACGACGCTCGGAGCGATTGCCGGGTATTACGGCGGTTGGATCGACTATGCGCTGATGCGTCTCACCGACGTCTTCCTTTCGATTCCGCTGCTGCCGCTGTTGCTCGTGCTGACGGCGATCATTGCAGCCACATCATCCCACGCGGCCTTGAGTTTCGGCGTGATCGTGATCATCATCGGAGCGCTTTCGTGGCCTAACGTCGCTCGTTTGGTGCGAGCCTCGTTTCTGAGCCTGCGCGAGCGCGAGTTTGCCGAAGCCGCGCGAGCCGTCGGCAATAACGATGGCCGCATCATCTTTCGCCACCTGCTGCCCAACGCTGTCGCGCCGATCATCGTTCAGGCGACCCTCGACGTCGCGGGCGTCATCGTTCTCGAGTCCACGCTCTCCTTTTTGGGGCTGGGCATCCAGCCGCCGACGTCTTCCTGGGGCAGCATGCTCTCAAACGCTCAGAGCGATCTGCAAATCGCCTGGTGGGCGGCCGTCTTTCCGGGCCTCTGCATCCTGGTGACCGTGCTGGCGATCAACTATATCGGCGACGGACTACGCGACGCCCTCGACCCCAACATGCGCTAGCAGGGTCGGACGGCCGGCAGGCCCAAACGCTGAGAGCCCTCCCTGCGCAAGTGGCGGAATTGGTAGACGCACTAGCTTGAGGGGCTAGCGGGAGCAATCTCGTGCAGGTTCGAGTCCTGTCTTGCGCAAGGTCGCGATTGAAGTGGTTCGGGAAACCGAGGCCACTTTTTTCTTGGCGTTAGCGCTTTCGCGGCCGGCTTTTTCGAAGCTGCACGGCCCCTAGCCGGGCGCGTGACCCTGACGCGCTAAGGAAGAACGCTAACTGTCGCACTAAGCGCAAAAGAGAATCCGAGGAGGGTCTTTGTAGGCTTGCCTCCCCTCGGGTACGGGTAGAACCCAACCATTGGTTGGTCATTCGAGACCCCAGCTGCGTAGAGTTCGTTGTTCTGGATCCAAAAACCATAAACAGCCGAGGCACCAACTAGTTTGGTTGTGCCAACTTTCGTTCCGGTAGCTCCATTTATTTTGAAGCGGTACATTTGCGCATCGTTTTCACTTGCGACCGCGAGGTATTGACCATCCCATTGAAGGAGGGAGTATGCACTGAAGCTCTGATTCAACGTAAGGTCCTTGAGCTTGCTGCGGCCCTTGTAAAGTACGGCGAAACTGGAATTCTGATACGAGTCTGCGACGCCACTAACGTAGAGGTCCCCAGTGCTGTCGTAGCTGTCAGAGGAAACGTAAACCATATTGGGGTCCGCGTAGTCCTGCGGCGTGCCTTTGGCGTTTTTGTATATTGCGACATCTCCTGGTTCCTCCATGTCGCTGCCGGTAACGGTTATATCGTTCGTGACTGCAAGGTTCCCCGTCGTCGGGTCCACAGAACAGCCGGTGGGATAGGCGTCCGGGTCGTTGAGGACCGCTGTGGGCTCCTTGCGTCCGTGCGGGAACACCTTGACGCTTGCGGCATCAAAATCCACGACAAAAACGTTGCCTTCCTTATCGCTGCACAAGCCGGCAATCGCTCGGAACCCCGTAATCTTTTCTACTAACTGGCCGCCCGGAAGCGAGAACACGTAGAGAAAGTTGTCGCCGCCATCAGAAACGTAAAGAAGAGGACCCTTCAATCTCGAGGCATCGCGGGCGATCCAGGATTGTCCGCGGTGGTTTCGCAATGTCTGTGCGACGCCATTCTGTTCTAAGAATGAAATGCGCATGAGGCCCGATTGGGTGACGTGTTGCGTAAGTGCGGCTGGTTCGATCTGCGCCTGGGACGCGTTGCAACCTTCAAGCAAAATAACGGCCAGCATGATCCAAGCATGGCGGCCTAAATCCGACTTCATTAGCAGCTTGCTCCTCTTGCAAACGAGGTCTTGCCCTCAGCGCCGTCTATGCCCTTTCGGAGACCCGGATCAACCTTGCCGACGCGAAGGTGAGGTTCGTAGCTTCGACTCCAGTCTTGCGCAGGTTCGCCCCCCCGCCTTAGCAGCCGCCCTTCATGCCGAACGCTAACGCACCCGCGTCAAAATCCGACCCGCCGTAGACATCTTCGAAGACGCCTGGGCCGATGTTGCCGCGGCTAGCCGATCCGATGAACACTAATCCGGCGTTCTGGCTGTACGCCTGTACCGTGATAGTCGCCACGAGGGTGTGCTTGCTGACTAGGAATGAGCCGTCGTATTTTCGGCTGCCAAGGACAAGCGACGCCGAGCCATTTTCGCCCAGTGTCAGGCAGGACGTACCGTTGCTGCGTTGCGATTTGGTCACGGTCACCGGCCAGTTGCCGCTGTAACCGTGTGCCGTAGCGGCACCGGCCGAGCCAGCCATCGCCGCGGTTGCGACGGCGGCGATTAGAATGTGTTGCGAAAAACGCATAGGCAGTTCTCCTTGTCGGTTCGAGGGGGTCAATGGCGCAGAGTCTAAACTGGGTTGATGAAAAAAGCCTGAAGCGCCCAAACAAAGTGCAAGACAATTCCACGATCGTAACAATCCGAATGGAACGAGCCGCCGATACCGATTCGATCGATCGTGTCATCGAAGCGGCGTTTCAGAACGCGCCGCACTCCAGCCACACGGAGCGGTTCATCGTCAATGCGCTGCGACGGTGCAATCGGTTGACGATTTCTTTGGTGGCCGAAGACGGGGATGCCATCGTCGGCCACGTCGCAATTTCACCAGTCACCGTTTCCTCTGGCGCGGCCGGATGGTATGGCCTCGGGCCACTCGCAGTCTTGCCGTGCCATCAACGCCAGGGCATTGGTTCAATGCTGGCGCACGCGGCGCTTAAGGAGTTGCGCCGCCGTGGCGGTGCCGGCTGCGTCGTGCTCGGTGACCCGGGCTACTATGGCCGCTTCGGATTCAATGCCCATCCCGGCCTTGAGCTGCCAGGTGTCCCGACAGAATACTTCCAGACACTGGCGTTCGCCGACGAACTTCCGCAGGGCACGGTACGCTACCACAAAGCATTTGATGCTACGACCTAAACACTACTTTTACAGCTCCCGCAACATCTGGCGCTCGGAGACTCCCGAGCCGCTGCAATCGATGGCGCCGATGTCGGTGAATCCGTGCCGCCGATAGAGCGCGACGGCGTGCGCGTTGCTCTCGACGACGGCTAAAGAAATTCTGCCGGCTCTTCGTTCGCGAGCCCATTCGATCACCGCCGCGACCAGCGAGTCGCCGACGCCCTGACCGCGTGCAAAGGGCGCGACCCACATCGAGATGAGCTCGACGGTTCCGTATTCATGCGGGGCCGTGGAACTTACCATGCCGGCGGCTTTGCCGTCGAGATCGGCGACGATGTTGAGCGCCACCGTAGAAAGGCGAGCGCGCCAGCGAGCCTCGGTATCGCCGTCGCCTTGCCACTCGGCAAGGGCCGAGCTGAAGGCGTGGGGCGCTTCGCTGAGGGCATCCAACCTCAGCTTTCGCCAGATCGCCCAATCGTCGGCGCCTAGTACTCGAAGGCCGACCGCGAGCTTGCGTCCTACCAGCGCGCGAGCTGCGTGATCTGGATTAGGTTGCCGCATGTGTCGTTCAGGATCGCGATGGTCGCGCCGGTCACATCGGTGGGCGCCATCGTGAACTCGGCTCCACGAGCTTTAATGCGCTCGTACTCGCCCTTGACGTCGTCGCTGAAGAAGTTGGCCGCGGCCTGCCCCTGCGCAAACCTGGCCTCCTGATAAGCCTTGGCTGCCGGATTGTCGTTGAGCGCCAGCTGCAGCTCGGTTCCGTCCGGGTCCTCGGGCGAGGTCACGGTCAGCCACCGAAACGGGCCGTTGCTGAAATCGGCCTTCTTCATAAAGCCCAGAACGTCGGTGTAAAAGCGCAGGGCCTTTTCCTGGTCGTCCACGTACACGCTGGTCAACTTGATCTTCATCGGTTACCTCCGTTGGTTACGTTCGCGGTCCGTGCCGCGTCATTCCGTTGACGGAACGCGACCAAAGAATGTGACCCAAGGCGGCAGGGCGCAAGGCCGCTCTTGAGGGGTGCCCAGCAGGGGCCTGGCTTCCGGACAGGCGACCTCGTGCCGCTCCGACGAAAAGACGCCTTGAGCCTGCCTGGGACTGAAACAGACGGCGGGCTCTGGGCGTAGAGCTAAGCAACAATGGATTTCGCATCATGTGGTTGACGCGTTTCGCGCTTTCCCGTCCGACGATCACCATCGCGATCTTCGCCGCGCTGGTCGTCTTTGGCGTTATCTCGTTCGTTCAGCTGGGGCGTAGCTCGAGTCCGCCAAACACGGACTTCCCGGTCGTCGCGGTCTTTGCCAGCTATCCGGGAGCCTCGCCCCAAGACATGGAGCGGATGGTCGTCAAGCCGATCGAAGACCAGATGTCGGGCATCGACCATCTCGACCAACTGACCGCGAACGCCCAGGAAGGCACGGCGGTCGTCGTGGTGCAGTTCAAGATGGGGACGGATCTCAATCTCGCGTCGGTCGACGTGCAGCGGCGCGTGGATATTGCCCGGGTCTACATGCCCACCGACCTCGATCCGCCGGTCGTGACGAAGGCGGGACAGGCCGAGCCGCCTCTCTTGGACGTGGCCGTCAGCTCGACGACGCTCTCTCAGCCGCAGATCGCCGACCTCATCAACAGCGAGATCACACCGCTGGTCGAGCAGATCCCCAACGTTCAATCCGTCGACGTCTACGGTTCGGCTACTCGCGAGTTTCATGTCGAGCCCGACCCGGTTCGGCTCGATGGCACCAACGCCACGCTGGAAGACGTATTCAACGCCGTCGCGATCAATAACCTCAACGTGCCGGGCGGCATCATGACGCAACCGACGCGCGAAGGCAGCGTCGCGATTCACGATTATGTGGAAAAATCCGACGATTTGCTGGGCATTCCGTTCTCGCCGATCAGCGTGCTGCAATACCCGGTCAAGTCGCTGAAGATCGGCGACATCGCCAACGCGTACGACAGCCACATCGCGATGCGAACGATCTCCTCGTACAACGGCCATCCGCGCGTTTACATGGAGATTAACCCCACCCTCGACGCCGATCAGATCAAAGCGACCGCAGCTTTGCGAGCCGAGCTCAAGAAGATCCAGGCGCAGTTCCCGCAGCTCCAGTTCCACGAGATCGACGCGCCGGCCGATTACACGCAGAAGATGCTCGTAGGCGTGGGGCAGTCGCTGATCGAGGGTATCGTCTTAACGGCGATCGTCATGCTGCTCTTTCTCCACGCTTGGCGCAACGCCGTCGTCGTGTTTCTCGCGATTCCGACCTCGATTCTCGCGACCTTCATCGTGATGCGCCTCTTTGGATTCCACATCGACTCGATGTCGATGATGGGCCTGGCGCTAATCATCGGCATCCTTGTCGACGACTCGATCGTCGTGCTGGAGAACATCACGCGCCATCGAGATATGGGGCTGGATCCGATGACCGCGGCCATCACCGGCCGAACCGAAATCGGTGGTGCGGCCGTCGCGATTACGATGGTGGACGTCGTCGTCTTTCTTCCGATCGCCTTCATGTCCGGAATCGTCGGTGCGTACTTGCGCGAGTACGGCGCGGTCGTCGTGACGGCAACGCTCTTCTCGCTCTTCGTCTCATTTACGCTGACGCCGTTGCTGGCCGCGAAGTGGAGCGTTCTTAGCCGCTCCGAAGCGCCCCCGGCCTGGTTGCGGCTGCTCGACCACCGGCGCGTCGATATCGGGCTGCTCCTACTGGCGGCGGCAATGTTCGCCATCGGAACGTTCACGGGCTGGTTCCTGCTCAACGCGATCGGGATTTTCGTCGCAGCGCTGCTGTTGCTCAATGCGTTCGTCCACCGCTACGAGTCGATACTGCAACTCTATCGTTCGAAGTTCTTACCGTTCGCGCTGCGGCACGGTGCCTTCGTGGTCTTTGTCTGCGTTGCGCTCCTCCTGAATTCGATTACGCTGGTCGCGGGCGGCGGCATGGCTACGGTGGGCGCCGACGTCTTCTTGTTGGTCGTGTGCGCGCTCGCTCACGGAGCCGGCATGTTCTTGCGCCGGCCGCGTGCATCGCGCCGGGCCGAACGGTTCGGACCGTTGCGTTTCCTTCGTTCGATCGGCACGACGAAATCCACAATGGTGGCCACGTTCGCGCTTCCGGTCGTGCTGGCACTGCTGATGCTGCCGCTCGGGGCCGTGAGCTTCGACTTCATGCCGGCGCAGCAGACCGGTGAGATCAGCATGACGGTCACCTATCCGCCCGGCACGCCAATCGCCGTGACCAATGGCTACGTATCCCACTTGGAAGATGCGATCATGAAAATCGACGGCGTCAAATCCGTCAGCGCCACCACCGGGCGCAAGCCGGCAGGCTGGAGCAGCGTGACCGGCGGCAACTACGCGCAACTCAACGCGCAGATGCAAGATAACCGCATCAAGGATACCAACAACGCGATCAAATCAGTTCGCAAGCTTGGGTATTTGGTGCCCGGCTCCGAGTTCGACGTGGCCGGCGATAATGAAAATGGTCCGGCGATCTACTATTCCTTGACAGGCCCCGACGAATCGCTCGGGCCCGCGGCCGAAAAAGTCGCGCAGTTCCTGAGGACGGTTCCGGGTGCCGTCAACGTGCAGACCAGCGCGGAAAACGGTGCGCCACGAATGAACGTGGACGTGGACCGCGCCAAGTGCGAGCTTCTCGGAATCAACCCGTCCGACGTCGCGACGGTCGCCCGCATCGCCGTGGACGGCGCCGTCGCGACCAAAGTGAGGACGCCCACCGGTCTGGTTGACGTGCGCGTGCAGTTTCCCGCGGCCGACCGCAATACCGAAGACGCACTGAAGTACGTGAAGGTCCGCGCAAACGACGGTTCGCTGGTGCCGATCGGGGACGTCGCCAGCTTTAGCTGGACGACCGCGCCGACGAAGATCGAGCGCCTCAATCGCGAGCGCGTCGTCAACGTGTACGGCGACATCCTTCCCGGGTACTCGCTCGGTCAAGTCGTCGGACCGTTGCAGAAGAAGATGCAAACGCCGGGCTTTCTTCCCCAAGGCGTCGGCCTCAAGTCGCAAGGTAACTCGCAGTTCATGGAAGAGACCTTTGCAAACATGGGTATCGCGCTGATCACGTCGTTCATGCTCGTCTACATCTTGATGGTGATCCTTTACGGGTCGTTCCTCGAGCCGCTGATCGTTATGTTCTCGGTACCGCTGGCAATCATCGGAGCGCTGATCCTCTTGGCGCTGATGGGGCGCCTCCAGCCCGACCAAGGCCAGTCCCTCAACATCATCTCGATGCTCGGCGTCGTCATGCTCTTCGGACTCGTTGCAAAGAACGGAATTCTCTTGGTCGATTATTCAAACACGCTGGTGAAACGCGGCATGCGCGTGCACGACGCGGTGCTGCAAGCCTCGGCCACTCGCTTCCGCCCAATCATCATGACGACCGCAGCGATGATCTTCGGCATGCTGCCGCTGGCGCTCGGCTACGCCGAGGGTGGGGAGTGGCGCCAGGCGATGGGAACGGTCATCATCGGCGGACTCTTGAGCTCTCTGATTCTGACGCTCTTCCTCGTGCCGATGATCTACGAGACGTGGATCGGTTACTTCGAGCGGCGAGCCGATCGCCGCGCGATCGAAGCCGAGATGTCGCAGCCGATGGAGAGGGCGCCTGCCTAAGCGCCGAGCCCTTGTAACTGGGGCGGCAGCTGGCCTCGCAGCCGGGATCGCTGCGGCATTGGCGCACGACGGCTTCAACGGCGTCGCGATCACGTATCGCAACACGCTGCCGGACGCCACCGTTGCCGCCATCGAAGCGGCCGGCGCCGCCGCATCGGCCACGAAGGTCGACTTCCTCGACGATCCCGTTCGCGTCGAAAAGAGCCTCGACGACCTGGTGCGGCAACACGGTCCGTTCGACACGCTCGTGCATGCCGTCGGCCCGCTCGTCGTCAAGCGCTTCGCTCGCGCGACGCTGCAAGAGTATACGGAAACGTTCGACGGTAACGTGCGAAGCGCGATGCTGGCAGCGCGCGCAACCCTGCCCGGAATGCGTGACGCAAAGTTCGGCCGAGTCGTCTTCTTCGGAATGCTGGGTTCCGAGCAGACGCGTCCCTTCCGCGGCTTCTCACTCTATCAATCGGCTAAGAGCGCGCTGGTTGCGTTTGCGCGCTGCCTCGCCCTCGAAGAGGCGGCCCACGGCATTACCGTCAACGTCGTTTCGCCCGGAGACATTCGTGAAAAGACGCTCGCGCGCAGGCAGGCCTACGACCGCAGCGCCAACAATCCGCGCGGCCGGCCGGGGACATACGAAGACGTTGCCGACGCCGTCCGGTTCTTCGTCGCTGCGGAACGCGACTTTATCACCGGTGCGGTGATTGACGTGGGCGGCGGCCTGCAAACCGCCGCAGAGTGACCGGAGACTCCGAGGGTACAGGACAAAGATACGCTCGGCTCGTAAGCCCGGCTGGATGCTGCGGGACGACAAAGAAGAACATCAGGCATTTGCCTTGCCCGGAGCGCGTCCGCATTACGGGCCCGATAAGATCGTCGCAGTCGAACACATCGATCTGCACCTGACGCCGGATTTCGAAAACGAGTCGCTCGACGGCATCTGCACCCTGACGGTTCGCGCTCTCGACGAACCGATTTCACGTTTGACGCTCGATGCCGTCGATCTCGAAATCTTTCGGGTCGAGCCAGCCGCCAAGTTTGCAGCGCGCGACGGCAAACTCGATATCGATTTGCCGGCGCCGATTGCGCCGGGCGAGCGCATTGCGATCGCCATCGAGTATCGCGCGTCCAAACCGCGGGCGGGGCTGTTTTTTATCAAGCCTACGACGGAGCATCCCGAAAAGATAACGCACGTCTGGACGCAGAGCCAAGACCAATACGCTCGTTATTGGTTCCCGTGCTTCGACTATCCGACCGAGAAGCAGCGCACGACGACGACGATCGTCGTTCCCAAAGGCATGTTCGCACTTGGCAACGGCGAGCTGGTGGAGCGCAAAGACGAGGGCGAGCGCACCATCTTTTGCTACCGGCAGGACGTGCCGCACAGTACGTACCTGATGACGATGGTCGCCGGCCCGTTCATCGAAGTCGAGCAAGGGAAGGCGGGGCGTAACGGCGTCCCGGTCTTTTATTACGTACTGCCCGGCCGCGAAGACGATGGGGAACGAGCCTTCGGCAAGACGCCGCAGATGATCGAACGCTTCGAAGAGCGGATCGGCACGCCCTATCCATACACTCGCTACTCGCAGATCGCCGTATCCGACTTCATTTTCGGCGGCATGGAAAATACCGGGGCGACGACGCAGACGGATCGAACCCTTCACGACGAGGTCGCGCACGCCGATTTTTCGAGCGACCCATTAGTCTCTCATGAGCTCGCGCATCAGTGGTTTGGCGACCTCTTGACCTGCCGCGATTGGGCGCACGCGTGGCTCAACGAGGGGTTCGCGACGTATATGGAGGCCGTCTGGCGCGAGGCCGACCTCGGTTCAGACGAGTACCTCTTCGATATCTTCCAATGCTTGACCGCGTACCTTCGAGAGGACGCGCATCGGTATCGGCGTCCAATCGTCTGCAACGTCTATCGCGACCCGATCGAAATTTTCGATCGCCACCTTTATCAAAAAGGCGCCACCGTCTTACACATGTTGCGTGGCGAGTTGGGTGAGGACCGCTTCTGGCCCTCGATCGCGCGGTACGTCGAGGATAACGCCCAGCGCTCGGTTGAGACGATCGATTTGATTCGCGCGATTGAAGCCGCAACGGGGCGGAATATGCGGCGTTTCTTCAATCAGTGGGTCTTTCGCGCAGGTCATCCGCAGCTCCAAATTTCCGTCGCGTGGGATTCCGAGCGCCGCGTCGCCACCGTAACGATCGACCAGAAGCAAACGGTCGATGCCGACTATCCCCCCTACTTCTTCGATATCGAGATCGGCTTTGCGCCCGATGCAGCGGCCCTGCCGGCGCAACCGGCGCACGACCCCGTGAGCGGCGAGCGGCGCGTGCGCGCTGCCATCGAACGGCAGCACGAGACGATCGCCGTGCCGCTCGACTTCGAACCAAAACTGCTCCGGTTCGATCCGGGCTCGTTTCTCTTGGCCGACGTGCGCTACCGTCTGGGCGCCGATCTTGCGGCGGCAGCGCTGCGAGCCGATCCCGACGTCGTTGCCCGCATCCGGGCCGCGCGCGAACTTGCTAAAGACGGCGGCCGCGTTGCGCGCGAGGCGATTGCGTCGGCATTCGAGCAGGAGCCGTTTTGGGGCGTCCTTGCGGAGACGGCCTTCGCTATCGGCGCGACGCGCGCGCCGTGGGCTCGCGCGATTCTCATTTTGGCGCTCTCGCACCGGCATCCAAAGGTCGTCCGCGCAGCAGCGGGAGCGCTGGGCGGTTTCCGCGAGCCTGACGCGGCCACCGCGCTCATCGAGACGGCGGCGAATCACCCTTCCTATTTCGTGCGCGCCGCCGCGCTGCACGCCTTGGGAAAGACGCGTGATGCGCGAGCCTTCGACGTTCTCTCGGCGGCCGTCAAGCGGACGACGTGGAATGGAACGGTGGAAGCCGGCGCAGTTCTCGGACTCGCCGAGCTGGCCGACGCGCGAGCGATGGCGCCAATCGTTGACGCATTGCGTCCGGAGCGCAGCGAAGGCCTGCGCCGAGCCGCGACGACGGCATTGGGCCGAATCGGGGCGCTGGTGGAAGAGGGCCGTACGCGCGTCGTCGACGAACTCGAAGAGCGATTTGACGATCCCAGCTTCATGGTAGCGCTCGACGCGATTATTGCCGCCGAATCGCTCTCGGATGTGCGCCTTTTGCCGGGACTCGACCGTACCGCTCGACAGGCGGTCGATGGACGCATGCGCCGCGATGCGATGGAGGCGGCAATCCGAATTCGCGCGGCGGCGAAGATACCGGCGCAGGTCAAAGGCATGCGCGAGGACATTGATGAGTTACGTGAAGACCAGCGTAGGCTACAGGAGAAGATCGAAGCGCTCGCGCGTGCGTAAGCGCCGCGTTTTCGCTTTCGCTCTGATCGTCACGCTGGCGACGCTGACGGCTTGGCTTTGGAACGACGGACGAGGCGGCGCGCTCGGGCACGGCGTTTCGGCAAAGTCCCCGACGACGATCGCGCCGCTGTCAGTTCAAGCGCCGCGCTGGACCAACTCGCAACGGCTCGCGCTCGACTCAGCTTTACGGGGTGCGTTCGCGCCGGCGCTCGACGGCGCCGCAAGCTGGAGTCTCGCCGTCGTCGGCCCCGATGACCAAATGATTTACGACGATCGCTCCAGCGATGCCGTGGCGCCGGCTTCCGTTCAAAAGCTGATCGTTGCCGCGAGCGCGCTCGATGCGCTCGGTCCGAACTACCGGTACCATACGGTTTTCGCCGCTCGGGAACCGGCCGGCGACGGAGTGCTCGAGGGAAATCTTTGGCTAGCCGGATCCGGCGACCCGTCACTGCAGTCGTCAGACGTTCGCAACGGCATCGCCGTGCTGTGGCGGTCGGGATTGCGCCGGATCGACGGCAGCGTCGTGGTCGATGCGACCGCGATGAGTGGGCCCGCGTATAACCCGCACTGGGGCGCCGACGATGCCGGTCAAGATTACGCCGTTCCGACCAGCGCGATCTCCCTGGACGGCGATACCATCGAGTCTTCCGACGACGGGCAACCGGTCTGGACGCCGATGCAAGACGTGCAACGCTATGTCGCGGGCCAGACTCAGGAGATGCTTCGCGCACGCGGAGTTCTGGTTTCGACGCTGCCCGGCGTCGGCGCCGCGCCGCTGGGTACGGTGGTCCTGTGGAACCACAAATCCGCGCCTTTGCGGGAGCTCGAAACACATATGCTCTTCGTATCGGACAACCACTATGCCGAGCAACTCTTGCGAACCGTCGGCCAGGAAGTGACCGGCGAATCCAGCGACGATGGCGGCGTTGACGCCGAACGCCTCTTTTTGACGCGGGTTGGAATACCGTCGCCGGGCTTGAGGCTCTTGGACGGTAGTGGACTCTCACGCAGCAATCGCGTGGCGGCCATCACGGTAGCGCGCCTTCTCGTTGCCGAAGAGCCGTCACTCTACGGCTTACTCCCGCGCGGCGGACGCGATGGAACGCTCGCCGATTACGATTTCACGACCGCCCTTGGCCGGGTCCGGGCCAAGAGCGGACACCTTTCGAATGTCTCGTCGCTCGCCGGCTATGTCTCGACCCTGCACCACGGCCGCGTTGCATTCGCGTTTCTGATCGACGGATCTCCCGCCGATCCCGATGCCTCAATCGTACGCGCCGTCGACCGTTTGGTCGAGTATTAGGAAGGGTTCGCATAATAGTGTTCGACGAGTCTCTGCTTTCACGATTGCTCGATCGCGCGTTACAGCGCGGTGGCGAATACGCCGACGTCTTCTGTGAGCGGCGCAGAACGGTAAGCTACCGGCTCCAAGACGGCCGGATCCACGACGCCACGTACGGCGTGACGCTCGGCGTCGGCGTGCGCGTCGTCGTCGGCGAGTCGGCCGGCTTCGCAAGCTCCGACGATCTGAGTACCGAGGCGCTGATGGAGGCGGCCGACTCGGCGTCTCTGATCGCGCGGACGGCGCCGTCGGGAAAGGTAGGTGCCGCGCACCTCCGCAGCGAGAGCGTCCCGAACCTCTACGATTGCGATCTGAAGACGGCGATCGACGGCGCGCGCTATGCCGCGCTGCTGCAACGCGCGGACGGCACCGCGCGCCGCTACGATCCTCGCATCGTCGCCGTGAACGCGCAGGTCGTCGACGAGATCCAGGAAGTATGGATCGCGACGAGTGAAGGCCGGATGGTGCGGGACTGTCGTCCCCTCGTTACGCTCGGCATCCAAGCCGTGGCGAGCGACAAGAAGGAGCGCAGTTCCGGATATGTCGGCGACGGCGGGCGTACAACCATTGCGTATTTCGATCGGCAAACGCCCGAGATGCTTGCCGAAGACGCCGCTCGCATCGCGACCGTCAACCTCTCCGCGGCGCCCGCCCCAGCGGGCGAGATGGAGATGATCGTCGGAGCCGGGGGCGGCGGCGTGCTGCTCCATGAGGCCGTGGGCCACGGACTCGAGAGCGATTTCAACCGGCGTGGCACGTCACTCTACAGCGGACGAGTCGGCGAACGCGTGGCAAGCGAGCTGGTGACGATCTACGACGATGGAAACTTGCACGAGGAGCGGGGTAGCGTCAACGTGGACGATGAGGGCGTGCCGGGGCAGCATAAGGTGTTGGTAGAAAACGGCGTGCTTCGCGGCTACATGCAAGATACGCTCAACGCGCGCTTGATGGGCGCCCATTCGACGGGCAGCGGCCGGCGACAATCCTTTCGGTACGCTCCCCAGCCGCGCATGTGCAATACCTACATGCCCAACGGCGACTCAACCGTCGAGGAGATCGTCGCTTCGACCCAGCGCGGAATCTATGCAAAGTCCTTCGCGGGCGGCCAAGTGGAGATCGCCAAGGGAGATTTCGTTTTCATGGTTGGCGAAGGCTACCTAGTTGAAAATGGAAAGATCACGGCACCGGTTCGAAACGCGACGATCGTGGGAAACGGCCCGGATGCGATGAGGAAGGTCGTGGCGGTGGGCAACGACAGTCGCCTCGCGCGCGGCCACTACACCTGTGGTAAAGGTGGCCAGAGCGTGCCCGTCGGCGTGGGCATGCCGACGGTGAAGATTTCATCCATTACCGTCGGCGGAACGCAACATGGATGACGCCAGCGCGATTGAGTTGGCCGCCGAAGCGCTCAAGCTCGCGAGCGCCGCGGGCGCCGACAGCGCGGAGGCTTCCGTTTCAATTGCTCGGCGGTTCCACGCCGAAGCGCGAGACAATGCGATCTCCAAGCTCGAAGCCTCCACCGGCAAGGGCCTCTTCATGCGCGTCTTCCGGGGTGGCCGCAAGGCGACGCTGACGACCTCAGATTTTTCGCCCGAGGGAATGAAGGAAGCGATTCGCCGTGCGGCCGCGCAGGCCGACCAAGTCGCGGTAGACGAGTTTGCGGGCCTTCCCGACGTCGTCGCGACCGAGGACGTCGATCTCTCTCTCTTCGATTCTCGGATCGCAGACCGGGACGGCGCCGACAAAGTCGACGACGCGATCAAACTCGAACGGTTGATCCGCGAAGCCGACGCGCGCGTCGTCAACTCCAGCGGCTCCAACTACACCGACGCCATCGCCGTCACGGCGATCGCGAACACGTCAGGGTTTTCGGCCGTCTACAAATGGACGCGCGCGGGCCGCTCGACCGGCCCCGTCGCCCTCGACGGCGGCATTAAACGAATCGCGCACTACGGAACCGCCGGACGATATCTTGGCGACTTGGAGGCGCCGGCAGCCGTGGCGACGATGGCCGTTCGCCGCGCGGTCGATCTGTTTGGCGCCCGAAAGCCGCCAACGATGCGCGTGCCGGTGATTTTCGAGCGCGACGTAGCCGCCATGTTCCTCGACGACGTGTTTTCGGCCGTCTCGGCCGCCAATGTGGCAGTCGACAACTCGTGGCTGACGGAGCGGACCGGCAGCCGCGTCGGTAGCGAACTGGTGACGATCGTGGACGACGGACGGCTGGTCGGCAAGCTCGGCAGCTCGCCTTTCGACGGTGAAGGTGTTCCGACGCAGCGTAATGCGGTCTTTGATCGCGGAACGCTGCAAACGTTTCTTTACGACACCTACTATGCGCGCAAACTCGGTGCCGCCAGCACGGGCAACTCGACCGGCGGCGGAATCGGGCCGAACAACTTTTACCTCGAACCGGGGGCGATGTCGCTTGCCGAACTGATCGCCGCGACGCCCCTTGGAGTCCTGGTCCTCGATACGATCGGGTTTGCGACCGAACATGCCTCGGGGACGTATAGCCGCGGGGCCCGCGGCTTCTTCATAGAGAACGGCGAACTCGCCTATCCGATCGATGAGTTTACCGTCGCGGGACAGTATGTGGACATGCTTGCGAATATCGATGCAATCGCGAACGACCTGCAGTTCGATGCGGCGGTCGTTTCGCCGTCGTTTCGCGTCTCCGAGCTGATGGTCAGCGGGAACTAGAAAGCATGACGCAGCCTGCAATCAGCTTAACGCTCGTACTGCGGATCGAGACGCCGAACGAGCCCGGCGCCTTCGGCGTGCTTGCCAATGCGATCGGGGATGCCGGCGGAGCGATCAGCGCCGTCGACATGCACACGGTCGCCCGAACGCGCGTCGTTCGCGACGTCACGATCGGTGTCGCTTCCGATGCCGTTGCCGATGACGTGCGCAAAGCCGTCGAAAGCATCGACGGCGCTCGAATCATCTTCGCGGCCGACTCGACCTTTCTCGCGCATATCGGCGGCAAGATTCGCATCGAGCCGAAGATCGCGATCAAGACGCGTCAGGATCTTTCGACGGTCTATACGCCGGGCGTGGCGCGCGTCTCGATGGCGATCGCCGCCGACCCCGGCAAAGCCTTCCAACTCACGATCAAGCGCAACATGGTGGCAATCGTCACCGACGGGACGGCCGTGCTCGGCCTGGGCGACATCGGGCCGCTTGGCGCCCTTCCCGTGATGGAAGGCAAAGCCATGCTCTTTAGGCAGTTCGCCGACATCGACGCGTTCCCGATCTGCCTCGACACCAAGAACGTCGACGAGATCGTTGAAACGGTCGTGCGCATCGCGCCGGTGTTCGGGGGAATCAATCTCGAAGACATCAGCGCCCCCCGCTGTTTTGAGATCGAAGACCGCTTAATCGCAGCGCTCGACATTCCGGTGATGCATGACGACCAGCACGGTACCGCTGTCGTCATTCTCGCGGCGCTCATCAACGCCGCGCGCGTGGTCGGAAAGCCGCTGGAGGATCTGCAGGTCGTCGTTTCGGGAAGCGGCGCCGCGGGTACCGCGACGATCAAGATGCTGCTGGGCGCAGGAGTGCGCGACGTCATCCCAGTCGACCGTGGCGGTGCGCTCAATCGCACCGACCGCTACGAGAACCCGCACTGGCGCTGGCTGGCCGAGCATTGTAATCTGGAGAACCGCCGCGGGTCACTGCAAGAGGTATTGGCCGGCACGGACGTCTTTATCGGAGTCTCCGCTCCGGGCATCTTGCAACCCGAGCATATTGCGAGCATGGGGCGCGATCCAATCGTCTTTGCGATGGCCAATCCAAATCCGGAGATCATGCCCGACGTTGCGGCTCCGGTGGCGGCCGTCATTGCAACCGGGCGCTCCGATTTTCCCAATCAAGTAAACAATCTGCTGGCTTTCCCTGGAATCTTTCGCGGCGCTCTCGACGTCCGCGCCTCGCGCATCACCGAACGGATGAAACTTGCCGCCGCGTTTGCCATCGCCGAGATCGTCGGCGAGGACGAGCGCAGCCCCGAATACGTGATTCCGAGCGTCTTCGACGTTCGGGTTGTCGATGCGGTTGCCAAGGCCGTTGCGAACGCCGCACAAGAAGAGGGCGTCGCCCGTCGCACGCCGGGCAAAATCGAAGGCGAGGACGCTATCGGTCGCGTCTCGCGATGAACCCGGCCGAGACGACTAGTCCGCCCGTTATCGACCATAGGGGAAAGACGATGAACGTGAGATTCAGAACGGAACCCGATTCACCTTAGCTTTAGGAGACCCGATAACGTGCGCCTATTATCAGCCTATGCGGTCTGTGTGTCAGCCGTTATCAACGCCGCGATGCTCGCGGGATGTTCGAACATTCCGCAGTCGACGCAGGCACTCTCCGGCTTCCCTCCCCCTACCTTGATGGCGACCCTCTCTGGAGGCATGCCCCACTATTTGCGCCCCAACGGCCGCGTCGGACCGATTAGCGCGTTGAGACTGATCAGGCTGCAGGCGGAGGGCAAACTGCCGGCTCCGGCTACTCCCGAGGTCATGGCACTTGTACTGAAACAAGCCGCCGCTCGTCCCCAGACGCGAGCCATCATTCACGGCAACACAGCTTCCGTCGTTATCTGGGCGGTGAATTCCAACGCCGGCTATCTCGCCGGACAGAAAAAGAACGGAAGAAAGACCATTTCCAGCATCGACGCGCAGGCCTACGGCTGCCTTTATCCGCAGGGTCTCAAGATCGACCATTCACAGAACATTTGGGATGCCTGCGAGTATAACGGGGATCTCGAGAACGGCGTCGTGCAGCAGTTCAATAGCGCCGGCACCTTCCAAAATAATTACAATGTGGGCTGTCCGCAACCCACCAGCGAATGTGCCTACTGGTATTCCTATGCGTACGACGTAGCCACGGACGGGGCGCACGTATTCGCTGCGATACCGTACTCAGAGGAAGAGATTTGCACCTCTGGCTGCGCGTACAGCTATGGCTCCGGCGTCGAGTGGTGGCCTGCGAACTCGCCATCGTCGAACCCGAGCTACATCAACCTAGGTCAGAGTTGTGAGCCCGTGTGCACCGTGTACTTCATGGACACAGACAGCAGCGGTAACATCTGGATCGATTACTTTGGGTCCAATGGTTCCGGGAACGGATACGGGCTCGGCGAGATTACGAACCCGACGACCGACCCGCAGTTCGTGTCCATAGTTGCACCGGGCACGTTCGAATGCGGTGGCGGCATCTACGTGAGCACGAAGAATGGCGCCCAGGCGGTTAACGTCAGCGACGAGTGCCGGCGTACGATTTCACAATACGCACTTCCATTTGTCGCAAGCGAATCGCCAACGATTTTAGGCCCAACCAAGGAAAATTTCTTGGGCCAGGGTTCGCCCCTCTCCGGCGGCTTTAATAAGGACGATACGAAATTCGTCGTAGGCGATTCGTACGGATGGATCGACATGGGGAAAGTCGCCGACAACTTTTGGAAGAGACGGCCAAGCGTCAATTTCGGCGGGTACGTCCC
>Ga0187863_10001127_pt1 | contig 21824 bp, 14 predicted proteins | sample June2016WEW_11_1_FD_132975 | JGI IMG/M metagenome (GOLD analysis project Ga0187863, IMG submission 132975) | Peatland microbial communities from SPRUCE experiment site at the Marcell Experimental Forest, Minnesota, USA - June2016WEW_11_10 | ecosystem: Environmental > Terrestrial > Soil >...
ATTCGGGATCAAGTCTCACAGGCGCGTGATCAAGAGGAGCAGGCCCTAAAGATCCAGAAAGAACTCGGCGACTCAGTCGCGATTGCCCGGAACCAAATTGCGCTCGCCACCATCGCAATCGAGGAAGGCAAGCTGGCAGAAGCCGAGGCGCTGATTCGCGCGGCGGCCCCGCAGTTTGATCAGCACACGATGGCTACCGGCGCAAGCCAATCCGCTGCTCTGCTCGCGCGAGTTTTGCTGGCGCAGTCGAAAATCGGAGACGCGCAGGTTGCCGCGGCCAATGCCCTGGCCCTGGCCCAAGGTACTAGTGACCGCTCGACCCATCTTTTGGCGACTCTGGCTGCTGCCGAAGTGAACGCGCGCACCGGCAACGAGCCTGCGGCGATAAAGGCGCTGCAATCCGTTCTCAGCGAATCTCTCCGAGATGGCTACAAGGAGTTCGAATTCGAGGCACGGCTGGATCTTGGCCGACTGGAGCTTCGTTCTTCGAGGGCTTTAGGCCGACAACGCCTGGAGAAACTTAGGGAAACCGCGGGCCAGAAGGATTTTCGTCTCATCACTCGCAAAGCCCAGGAGGAACTTGATCGCTAAACTGCGCCCAAGACAGGGCGGCAAGCGCTAAGTGTTCCGCATAGTCGTCACCGTTTCGGCCCAAATCGAAGGCCCCGATCTCACGAGCGGGGCTTTCTTGCTCGGACGATCCAGGGGGGCCGCTTCTATGTTGTTTCTGTCATTAGCAGCAGTTTGCAGCCGCAACACCGCGAGTACGTATCGCGGAACCAGATCTACGACCCGTGACGGAAAGGTTCACGCAACCGCGACGGGCGATATGCAGGGGTTTGTTGCCAGCGCGGATTCCTCCCATGTAAGGCCAACCGGAAGTTACGTTCGTCGCGGCCTTCCGGCGTTGTCTAGAAGTCGGCTTGTGGGACGATTAGGGAAGACGACAGAGTGCTCCCTGATTCAGGTCCCGTTTAGAATCTAGGGCTCAGCCGCCGAAGCTGCCCAAAATCCCCTTCGCAGCGAGCTTGGCAAATACCTGAATCTACGAGATCACCGGAATGGTGTCTTGGCTGCCCGAAAACAGATGTTTATGGGCCTCTTTTGAACGACTGACGGCCGATCAGTGCACGGTGTTCCCAGAACCCTATAACATCGAGCTATTTCGGAGCATGCGTGACGACGGTGTGCCTGATTGTTGGACTCGGCTCCAAAATCCGTTTTGATTTCAATCTCGTTGGCTGCCCGTGAACGTAAGGAATCGGTCCAGTTGGTTTAGTTGTCGTCCTAGTCGGTAAAAAATCTAGGCTAAAACTGACTACGAGCGTCGTCGCAAAACCTCCTATTTGCCATGATGCGAAGGTTATAGGCAAAAGCGTAGACATGTTTATCGCTCTGAACGTGTTCAGCAGGCTGTAACCGTGAGTTCGAACAATGACTACGGCCTCCTGATTGCTCTCGTCACATATGTTATTCCGTCAGCCTTCCCACTTCGATCGGCCATAAAGCGCTCTAATAACCGGCAATAAGTCATGGTACAAATCCTGCTTGTGAATGAGAGCATCGACGGCCATCAAAGGATCGTTCGCGTGCGAGGGAAAGACGCCTTGGGAGAGTCCTACAACCTTTACGGCTGCACCCCTACAGAGAATTATGGCCGGAATAACCAGATTGACTAAAGGTATATCAAGATCCACAAGCACGAGATCCGGTTGGTGATTGACCACTAACTCGATCGTCTCTTCAAAGTTGGCGGCCCGGCCAATCAAATCGACGACGCTACGCAACTCAAGCAGCGCCAATATAGTGTCCATACATTCGACCGAGCCGTCCGCCAGTATTGCCCTCAACCGGCAGTCTTTTCTCGTGTAGGCAAAACTGCCGAGTGCATCGACTTGATCTGTTGCGCCCTTCATATGCCTCCGTCCTTATTGCTCTTTGCGACCTTAACGTAAGTGTGATCGCCCGTCAGTAAAGTATTTGCAAGCTGTGAGTAAAGATTTGTCACACTCCTTCTCCCAGACCGAGCGAGACGCAGTCATCGCGAAAACCAAGCGAAGGTTTCAAAGTCAATTTTTTACCCATGCGAACCGAATATGCACTCCGACCCTCGATCGACAAATACTTAACTAAACTTAAAACGAGTCTTTACGCATAAGAGTGTTTAGTTCACGTCTCTGAGATGTAGGAAGTTCGGATCGCGAGATCGTCTACAAAAGGAGATTCTGTGAACAGATATGTGCTGGTTGTTCTGGCGAGTTTATTCATCGTTGCCGGGGCCCGAGCCCAATCGGTGGGATTCGAAGGGAATATCCCGTTCGATTTCGTTGTCGGCAACACGACATTGCGTGCGGGCCAATACACGATAACTCCAATCCCAATGAATGGGTCGACACTCCTCTTGCGGAGATCAGACTCAACGCAAGCAATTTTCATTACTCCCTGTTTGTGTGCCTCGGGAAACGATAGCCATGAAACCAAGCTTGTGTTTCATGTATATGGTAACCATTATTTCTTGTGGCAGATTTGGAGACAGGGTTATGACGTCGGCAGCCAATTACCGGAAAGTCGGCGCGAGATGGAAATAGCGCACCTCGGGCACCCACTAAAACAGGAGATCGTGGCTAGCCTCGCGAGGCCGCGATAAAAATGTTACCGGGAACGACGACTGGGGCGGTCAGGACACGGCGGCGCGATGTTTAAGAATGGCGCGCAATCCGTGAGACCGCAGGCTCTATTCTAGGAATGCCGCCCTGCCTCGATTCGAGTATGAAAAATCTTTCGTGCTTGACGCACGAGTAAGAAATCGAAGTTGCTGCAGCGAGAATGGACAGCGGTGCGACCATTGATTCGAACGCTGCCGCTCGAATCAGTTGGCTGTATGGTCTACAGTTTGCTTACCGATTGACTAGAAAAAACTACTGGCAGGGTGAATTGTACTTCAAGCCCCCCGCCCGGTACATTTACCGCTCTGACCTCTCCGCCGTGAAGGACTACAGCCTGTTTGGCAATGGCCAGGCCCAGCCCCACCCCTCCAGTCTTGCGTTCGCGGGAATCGTCGAGACGGTAAAACGGTCGGAATAGGTCTTCCAGAGATATCGAAGGGACGCCGGGACCATGATCTCGCACTTTGATCTGAGCCACGCTCCCCTCATGTGCCGTTCGAATCGATAATAAGACGTCAATATCGCTTCCTATTGCGGTGTACCGAATGGCATTGCGAATCACATTCTCGAACGCGCTTCGAAGCATCTCAGCATTGCCGTAGACCTGGCAGGGTTCCACTTCTCGCAAAACGACTCGCCGCTGTAGGTTTCGGGCTTCGTAATCGGCATCGGTTACGACCTCACGAAGGAGATCCTGCAATGGCAAGTCCGCTTTTTCAACGATCTGACCTTCAGCCTCAAATCGCGAAAGCACGAGAAGCTTGCCGATCATTACATTCAATCGGTCCGTTTCCCGTTCTAGACGTTCAATCGCGGTTGCGACTCCAGGATGGTCGACCTTACGTATCAGCTCCAACGCCAAGTTCATCCGCGTCAGCGGTGAACGCAGTTCATGAGAAACGTCACTGATCAGACGTTTCTGCGCATGGACTAGGGACTCCAACTGCGCAGCCATTCGGTCGAAGTCGCCAACCAAGTGGCCGATCTCATCTCCCCGCTTATCGGTAGGCTTCCCGGCTCGCGCCGCAAGATTCCCTTTAGAGATTTGTTGAGCAGCTACCCGCAAACGGCTAATTGGTGCTGTCAGATAACGAGCCAGCATAAAACAGACGATACCTGAGATTAAAATTCCTAGAGCGAGATCGCGCAGAAGATGCGCAACTGAGCGTTCGGGACCGGGAATGCCACGCGGCAGAATCACAGCAACTGCATATCCATCTCTTACACTTCTCACTATCGGTTCGGCCATTATCACCCCAGGACTCCCGTCCAGATATTCCGGCTTTCCATTTTGCAGCACACGTTTCAGCAGAACCATCTGTTCCCTAGGGATGGGTTTGGTCGAAAGTTCGTTTCCGCGGAAATCGACGATAAACATCTGTATCCCGGAAGAGAGCTGAAGATCTGACAAATAGGCATCGAGCGCCGCAGTTCCAGATCGTTCGTACGTTTGCACTGCGTTTCGTTCGCAAAACGCAACCACGCCTGTTGCGGCGTACAGACCGGGGGGTTGCCCTCGGAACGTTCCATACAAAATCGCGACCATTGAAAAGAAGAGAGCCTGAACGATCCAGAACGAAACGAAGATCTTCCAGACAAGGGTCCGCATCAGTTCTTCCTACCAGCCGTTACATCCGAGTACACGTATCCGACGCTGCGAATGGCCCTGATGCGCTCCTCCCCCGAGGGCATTTCTCCAAGTTTCTGTCGCAACTTGCTCACATGAACGTCGACACTGCGGTCAAAAGGCGCCAAGTTCCGCCCTAGCACCAACTTCGCCATCTGCTCGCGGGTCACGACCTGACCTGCCGAACGCAGCAGCAACTCGAGAAGATTGAATTCCACTGCCGTTAACGTCACTGGTCGCTTGCGACAACGAACAATACGTTTCGCAAAATCCATTTCAACGTCCCCGTACACTAGGGGAGCAAGTCTTGGAACAGGCCGGCCGGTTCCGAGATCAGAGAGCGGCCGTCGCAAAATCGCGCGAATTCTGGCAAGAAGCTCGCGGGGGCTAAACGGCTTGGGCACGTAATCGTCGGCCCCTACTTCCAACCCGACCACTCGGTCCAGTTCCTCATCCCGCGCAGTCAGCAGCACGACACGTGCATTGGATTCAGATCGGAGGCGCCGCAGTAGTTCCAAACCATTCATTCCAGGCAGCATCACATCGAGCACGATCAGCGAATGCTCACCCGACAAAGCCCTCTTGAGACCGACATTTCCTTCATGCGCAACCTCAGCTTTCAGCCCTTCAGATTCCAGATACTCAGCGAGCATCGCGCACATCTCGACATCGTCGTCAATAACTAAAATTCGGTCCATCACCCTGATCACCCGTTCGGCAATACCCATTATCACTCCAGTTCTCCGATGACACACAAATGTTTGTGAATCCCAGAATGAAGGCAAACGAGCGGGCGTCTATTCTTGCAGTCGAAAAGCCGCCGGTCGATGGGGGAGAGCCTTTCCCGGCGGCCCTTTCGCGAGCTAATCGCAAATACCCTCACTTTGGCCGCCAAAGTGTGGTATCTGCCCGCTCGACATCACTTCTCATGTTTACACTCTGAGTGCTGCGCTGTGCAGTAAAGACTGTGAAAAGAAAGTGTAAAGTCCAGTCCTACCCCTAGCTTGTGGTTCATTCGTCGCTCTGGCTTTGAGCAACAGAGTCCTAGTGCCCGTCTCCGTCTTAAACTTCGCGGACTACTTCGGATCGTCAAGTGCGCTCGGAGTGATTCGACCCGTGCCCCCACAGTTGGGGCACTCGAATCGGACAAATGCCACGCTTTCGGCTTCACCTCGGAGGTCTACCCTTTGCGTAACAAATCCCACTCCCCCACAGGTCGGGCATTCCTCAGCATACCTCAGCATCTACCAACTTTGCCTCCAAAATCGTCTTAAAGATCACACTGCAACGTTGACCGCAGAAAGGTAAAGATCGTGAAAACATTTTGTAAAGATTTTCATGAATATCTGATTGGAAGCCGGCCCATCGCGATCCTAAATCGGTTGGAGAGGAGTTCATGGTGCAAGAGTCGATCACAAAAGCCGTTCTTACCCATCGAGCGTTCACCTGGTTCATTCGACAGGCGCTCGCACTACGGAGGATTCGCAATGTGGGACTGCTTGCCCGACTTCAGACGCACCGGATCAAAACCGGCGACACAACTCTTAAAATGGATTCTGACAGCTGGCGCGATATTTGCAGCTACAGTCCCGATAACCCGAGCACACGCCGAGAAGGACAAGGCGGAATATAAAGAGGGTAAGGAGCAGGAGGCGCGACAAAACTATGAGGCCGCCTACGAGGACTACTTGCGTGCATACCAGGCCGAGCCCGCAAGTCTCCAATATCGCGCTGCAGTTACGCGAACTCGATTTCTGGCAGCCGCGGCAAAAGTTCATCGAGGAGTATTTTTACGCCAAACGGGGAACCTGGAGGAGTCGCTGACGCTCTTAGAAGCTGCCGCCCAGATCGATCCTTCTAGCGCCATCGCTACCCAGGAGTTGGAAAGCACTCGCAGCATGATTCAACATAATATCTCGCAGGCAAAGCATAAAGAATCGACAAGCGATGCGTCACTTAGTCCGGAGCTCTTAGATGCTCAGGGTCCCGTGAAGCTGAGGTCCGTTGCCAATCCACCGATTACGCTAAGACTCTCGGAAGAAACCAATGTGGTTTATGACACAGTCGGAAAGCTGGCGGGTCTGAATGTGCTATTCGATCCTGACTACGTGCCGCACCGAATAACTATTGACTTGAACGGCGTAACTCTGGAGGAAGCTCTTGGTCTCGTCGCCGCAGAGTCCAAAACCTTCTGGCGGCCCATGACGCCGAATACGATTTTTGTTGCTACAGACAATCCTGCTAAGCGTAAAGAATTGGAACAAAATGTCATCAAGACATTCTATTTATCCAACCTTACGGCTCCGACCGAACTGCAGGACGTTGTGAATGCCCTGCGGTCGGTGCTCGATGTGAGTCGAGTTCAGCAGCTCGTAACTCAGGAGGCAATAGTAATTCGTGGTACCCCGGATCAGATTTTACTTGCGGAAAAGATGGTGAATGATTTCGATCAGGCTGCCCCTGAGGTGGTCGTGGACCTGGCGATCATGCAAGTAAGCCGCGACAACTTGCGCACCCTGGGCATAAGTCCTCCGACTAGCGCCACAGTGCAACTGCAAAGCAATACAAGCAGCACGTCTTCAAGCAGCAGTTCAAGCTCGAGCAGTTCGAGCACTAGCTCAACCAACTCCATCAACCTCAACACTCTAGCCAATTTGAACGCAACTGATTTCACGGCTAGCATTTCGAGTGCCAATGCCAGCGCTTTAATGAGTGACAGTCACACCAAGATTCTTCAAAGTCCTCAACTTCGGTCTCTGAACGGACAGAAGGCATCCCTCAAGATCGGCGAACGTGTACCGATTGCTACGGGATCTACTCAGTCAGGCATCAGCGGTGTGTCTCTAAACGGCTTGGCGAGCACCCAATTTCAATACCTGGATGTTGGGGTCAACCTCGACGTCACTCCCTACATTCACCCCGATCGGGATATTACGCTAAAGATCGTGCTTGAAGTTTCGTCAGTGACCTCTTACGTCTCCATTGGTGGCATCAGTGAGCCTGTGATTGGTCAAAGGAAGGTTGAGCATGAGATCCGCCTCAAGGACGGCGAAGTTAATCTTCTCGGAGGAATGTTGGACCATGAAGACACGATGTCGTTGAGCGGGATTCCGGGGCTTGCGCAGATCCCTATCTTGAAATACCTCTTTTCGCAAAAAAGCACGGAGGTCAAGGACGAAGAAACCGTTTTTGCGCTGGTTCCACACATCGTGCGCCGGAAACAGTTGAATGAATTCAACCGACAAACCTTGGATGTTGGTACCGCAAATTCCATTCGATTGAGGCACGCACCGACCGAGACCGCCGAGGTAGATAGTCAAGCATCTTCCGACAAGACGACCCTAGCCGTCAAATCTCTTGGAGAGGCAAGTGCGGTTTTGGAGCTAAATCCAACGACAATCTTCGTAGCGAAAGGAGGAACCTTTGTGCTTGACGTTGTCTTAACGGGGGCACGAAACGTGCATTCAGTTCCGCTTCAAGTGTCTTACGACAAAGCGGGATTGGAAGTTATCAATGTTTCCAATGGCGACTTTTTGTCTCAAGGCGAGCAAATCGTAGCATTGGTGCGTCGCGACGACCCTGCTGGCGGCATCACCCAAATCAGAGCTTCTCGTCCCACGGGATCGGACGGGGCATCGGGCCACGGAGTGGTCACAACTCTAACGTTCCAGGCCAAGACCGCGGGACGATTTGCAGTGAAAATCACGAACGGGGCCATCATTCAACCTGACCAAACAATGACTGTTCTCGCAGATTCAGAGATTCCCGTAACCGTGCAGTAATGCCACTCCGTTCTGGCGGAAACAGTAACCGCGAAATAGAGGGGTGTAAGAGATTGGAAGATCCGAGCATCCGCTTGCGACTAACATCGGACATGGCACCCGGGGTTCACAAAAGGGATGATAGGTCGTGGTCCTCACTTTTAACATTCTGCTACCCCTCGCTTTGTCTAACTCCCCACCATGGTTACGTAGAGTCTGACCAGGGAGTTCGTGATCGCTGAACTCCAACAATATGAGAATCGACGCCCGCAAGTATCCTCAACTTCTCAAGGAGGTCGTCTAGCGTTGTACCCGGACCAAGAGAGGCATCCACGAACACTAACGCCTCCTTTGGAATGCTAATGCGACCGGAGAGAAGTACGACGGGAACATCAGGCTTCAGGACTTTTATTTTCTCAGCAAGCTGTCCCCCCGACATTAACGGCATTTGATAATCGATAAGGGCTACATCAAATGAAATGTTCCTGCACATGCCCAGCGCTTCAATACCGCTGTCTGCAGTGACCACGTCGAACCCACTATCTTCGAGAACACTAGTCAAGAGTCTTCTAGACCCAGGATTGTCATCCACATAAAACACTACCGCCGGTTCATTGCGCATCGCTTTTTGACCTCGTCATTCTAACGGGACATTCTGGTCCATCGCTCCCGTGTCCGTCGGTACGCGAACTATTCGTTCGCTTACACAATAGATTGTTAAGACTCAAGCACGGCTTGGTAAAGTTCTGCACGCAGTGCAACACAATATTCTGCAGGGTCGACACTTTTGGCGACCCGGATAGCAGACAAAGTAGCGACAGCCATTCGTTCTAAGACGGCCCTATCGGATCGCGCGAGCTAGAGATTCGATGTATCCACGCTCATAGCCGGCCGTGAACGAGGCGCGATCCTGATCTGTGGACCAGCGGCCAACTGCAATACGTAGAGGTTGACCATTTTCGGCGGCGAGTTTGCCTAGGTACATTCCATCTTGGAAGGCACCGTTGCTCGCCAGCCGCGAGTCTGCGCTTGCGTCTGGATTCGTCGCGCGTTTGCGATTGGCGAGCATCGCGGTTGTACCCATTGAAACGGCAATTACTAATGCATAAGTAGCAAATTTGGTCATTGTCTTCTCCTTTTCGATTCGAGTAATCGGCCACACTTTTTAGACTTTGCCTCGGCCGCCGCCCGTTCACCGTCCATGCCCGCCTGCCCACATCATTTGGACAGGACGTTTTGGAATATTGCTCCGGTGCTATAAGTACGCAAATTCTATCTTTCGCTTGCGGAGTAAATTGTTAAGACTTGAGCACAACTTGGTAAACCTTGTCATAGCAGCGCACGCAATATTCTGGGTCGACATCTTCAAGACGCATCGGTCTGAGAAAACGTAGTGCCAGAACTTTACGCAGTAATTACCAAGCATTTACAGCACAAACGCCCGATTGTGTTCATTCTGTGACGGAGGAATCTGCGATGGAAATGAAGGCACGGAGAAGTTGGCTGAGACGATTCGCATTGAAATGCAGCTGGATAACCTGCTGGTTCGTGACAATGTCTCTTTCTGCCACAGTGCTGGTAGCGCAAACACAAGCGACCAGGATAGCAACTGAGATCGACAATTCTGCTCGCATCACAATCTCGGGGACGCACCCATCGATGGCGAGCATGTCCAACGACGCTGGTTCCGTACCTTCGGCGACGAAACTTCAGGGAATCCACATTATTTTCCGCCGTTCTGTCGCTCAAGAGGCAGTTCTGCAAGCCCTAATTGCTGCTCAACAAGATCCGGCATCTCCGTGGTACCACAAGTGGCTTACGCCCACCCAGTTCGCCTCGCAGTTTGGGGTTGCAGAGTCAGATATTCAAAAGGTAATAACGTGGTTGGAGCAGCAGGGATTTTCCGTGAATAGCGTTTCCTATAGCAAGAATGGCATTTCTTTCTCGGGTACCGCTGGACAGGTCTTAGGGGCCTTTGGGGCTGAACTGCATTACTATGACATCGATGGTCACAAATACTATGCGCCTTCAAAGGATATAAGTGTTCCAGCCGTTCTGTCTTCTGTCGTTATGAGCGTCACGAACCTGTCGAGCATCCGACCGAAGGCTCACGTCAAGTTAAGACCGAAGTTCACGTCGAGCCAGTCGGAACACCATTATCTGACGCCAAACGATGTCGCGACTATTTACGATATAAATGCAGCCTATACTGCTGGCTATAACGGCGTTGGCCAGACGATCGTCATCGTCGGCCAGTCGTCAATATCGGTATCGGATATCGAAAGTTTCCAAAAGGCAGCAGGGCTAACTGTTAAAGATCCCACCCTAGTTCTGGTGCCGAATTCAGGCAGCGCAACTGTGAGCTCAGGGGATGAATCGGAATCCGATCTTGATCTCGAATATTCAGGTGGTATCGCTAGAGGTGCAACTATCTTATTCGTGTATGTTGGAAACAACTCGAACTATAGCGTATGGGATTCGATCAATTATGCGGTCGACAATCAGATTGGGTCGATCATTAGCACAAGCTACGGGGATTGCGAAACGGACCTAGGTTCAGCAAATTATTCAACGCTGAACGCCGTTCTAGAGCAGGCTGCCGCCCAAGGGCAAAGCGTCGTTGCTGCGGCGGGCGACAACGGCTCGACCGACTGCTATGGCTATACAAATCTGACCACGTCGCAACAGGAGGCACTGGTCGTGGACTTTCCAGCCAGCAGTCAGTATGTGACCGGCATGGGAGGGACAGAGTTTCCCTCGGCCGACGTATCATCTTCCAACACCACGTACTGGGAGTCCGCCAGCGGCAGCGATGTCATAAGTTCGGCACTTTCTTACATACCGGAGCAAGTGTGGAATGACGATTCTTCGTCAGATGGGCTCTCTTCCGGAGGTGGCGGCGTCAGTGCGTTCACTGCCAGACCGAGTTGGCAAAGCGGGGTACCTGGCATTCCGTCCGGCAGCTACCGTCTAGTGCCGGATATCTCCCTCGACGCCTCGCCGAACAATGCTGGTTACTTAATTTGTTCCAGCGATTCCAGCGCGACAGGAATTTTCGGCAGTTGCTCTAACGGTTTTCGTGACAGCAATGACCAATATTTGACTGTGGCGGGAGGTACTAGCTTCGATGCCCCGATATTTGCGGGCATGATAGCAATTATAAACCAAAAGGTAAATTCGAGCGGACAAGGGGTTGTCAACGGGACCCTCTACAAGCTGGCGGCAAACTCAAGCACATATGCCTCGGCCTTTCATGACATCACTAGTGGGAGCAATCAGTGCACCGCCGGCTCGAGCTATTGCTCCACGTCAGGGGAATCCGACTACTCAGCTACTGCTGGTTATGACGAGGCGTCAGGTTTAGGTTCGGTCGATTTCTATAACTTGTTGCTAGCATGGCCGACCACAACCTCATCGACGCTCGACCCTTCAACGGTTTCGCTTTCGGCAACGACAACTATGCCCGCATCGGGCACCGCCGACACGATTACGATCACCGTGGCCTCCGGTTCGAGTGCGGCCACAACTACGCCGACTGGCAGTTTGACCATCCTAGTCGATGGGACGACTGAAACCTCCTCTCTAGCCTTATCGAGCGGCTCTGCCACCTACTCTTTCTCTTCGTCGACAGCCGGGTCGCATATCATAAAGGCGAGCTACTCTGGCGATTCGACCTTCGCTGCCTCAACCGGCACATTGGTGCTAACAGTTGGAGGGTCCAGTTCATCCGGCGAGACGTTTACTATTGCTGCAACTAACGTGACCGTTTCCGCCGGCAGTGCCGGAACTTCCACAATCACCGTTAAGCCAAAGAATGGCTACACCGGCACCATCGAATGGACAATTGCCAGTAGCGCATCCATTTCTAACGCCTGCTATTTAATTTCGAACACTACGGTATCCGGCGCAGGGGCCGTAACCGCTAGCCTCACTATCGACACCAGTTCCTCAGCATGTTCCAGTTCTTCAATGAAAGGAACCAATGGCAAGCGCATGTTGCTGAGAGGGTCCTCGATTATCACTAACGATAAGGATCCCCAGGTCCCAGGCGCGGTTATCGCAGCACATGCGACGACCGCCCTCGCAGGTCTGATATTCGTCCTCATTCTTCCCTATCGTCCACGAAAGCACCACAGTTTGGCCGGAGTTCTCTTAATCCTTGTATTTGGACTCGCTTTGGCGGGCTGTGGGAGCTCATCGTCATCGTCAAATGCGGCGAAGGGCACCTATAGCCTGACTATAACCGGTACAGACACGACTACCGCCTCAATAACAGCATCGACTACCATGACGCTGACAATCGATTAATACAGCATGATAATTCGCGAGAGCGTGTACGCCTACCGCGACGGCATTAATTTCTACCTAAGCGAGAGTTTGCCCTTCCTTTTCGCAGCCCAGTTCGGCAGGCCATAGAACTTTACCTTGCTATAACGAAGCATTTACGCACAAATCGAAAGGCAGCAGCATCTTTATGAAAGAGGAGCTAATCATGACAACCACAGTTACTTTTGTTGTTCTTCTGCTCTCAATTGCTGCAATCCCCGGTTCATCGCTGGCTAAAGAGACGATGGACGGCGATGTTCAGCCGCCAGAGGTAAACATTATGCCGGGCGCGAATCAATTGCCCACAACTATTCTTGCTGTAAGTCCGATCATGCCGCGTGGTCCGAAGGATCTCATAGAAGGCTACGAGGGCGAGATGCAGGTTGTTTCAGGCCGATTTGCAAACGAACTTGCTTCGATTTCCCACGCAGCGGATGAGAATCAGATGAGCGGTCAGCAAGCGGAGGAAATCAGCAAGGAGCGCTTTCAAGTGGCGATGATGCAATTTCAGTTGCTGGTCGCCTTGCGCGCAAACCTGGAGCGCGAGATCGACCGCGCAGAGCAGACCGCACAACGAGAATCGCGGCCAACTCAAGAGGACGTGTCTGCGGTCGTGGAGTTGCCTTTTTCGTCCCTGCAGCTTAATCCGAAGCTCATTCGGTATCTGCAACTAAACCCATCCCAAGCTTCCGCGATTCAAGATGTTATGTCCAGAGAACGACAGAATATTGATCCGATGATGGCTGATTTAAGAACGACTGGCGAGAAACTGTTCCGAGCGAATCAGCAGGGATATACCGATAGCAAAGAAGTTCGGATTTTAGCCGCATCGCAAGCCACCATTCTTTCCAGGCTGATTGTCGCAAATTCACGGATGCAGGCGAAAATATATGCACTCCTCAACGGAGAACAGCGTAAGAAACTGGAACATCTTCGACAAGCGGATGAGGTGGCCGTCTTAGATGAACAGTAGAGCGCCAGCAGCCTAACGGGAGGCTGGTCCTTGAGCGTTGTGCTACCGGATTTGATAAAAGGTGGCTTTGCCAGCCATCTTGGGAGTTAAAGTGTGTCCGAAACTCATATTCGAGCCGATGACATTTCGGCGCACATCAGAAGGCCGCCGGGAACAAAGCGGGTGGAGAGTTTTCCCGGCGACCTTCCAGCACAAGTTACTTCGCTCCTGAGCGCGCTCTGTGAAGAGCGCAACGCCCTAGTTGACCACCTCTCCGGTAAAGTGTCTTGACCCGGTGCTAAAACAATGCGAACGGATTCACCCATTATTTGGGCTCGTGACTCTAAAGGAAGTTTTTGAATTGAGTAAAGAGTTGCGGAAACTCTTCGTTGAATCTTGGTTTGTGGATGAAGTACTTGGCTCCGGAAGCTTGGCAGGTCGCACGCAGTCTCGATGAATGCTTATCGGACATCAACACCACATCCAGCGAAGGAAAGCGGTGACTCAGGATAGATGCGGTGGTTATGCCGTCAAGCTCTGCAAGGCCCACATCCATCAAAATCAGATCAGGCAGGAAAAGGGCGACTGCCTCGATAGCCTCTCGTCCATCGCTGACTCTTGCGATCACTTCGATCCGATCCTCCATCTTCAAAAGCGCTACGATCACGGTTCGGAAATCTGGGGAGTCGTCTGCGACAAGAGCACGAATTCGTGTCAGGCATCGAACGGTTGCCTGCTCTTTGTCGCGTGCGCGGCCAAAAGCGGAGTCCACCCTTCCTCCTGAATAAAACGCTACCATTAAAAATCAACACACCTTGGACGCGGGTAAAGAGTTCGAAAAGAGTGTGTAAATATTTGTGGCGCCCGTAACGTACACGCCGCTTATTCACGCTTGTGTCCAGAATGGTCCCTGCTACGGTCTCTCCGGTCGAATCCTTGATGCTTGCACCTTACAAGACTTTTACTTTAGGGTCACCGAGACTTTACAGTCGCAGATTCGCTTCTGTAGTGGAATTACCATGGGCAATCCGAAGCCGGATGCGATGCTGTGGAACGGCGTCTTGAGTATCCGGGGGCCTGCTGGGGGGGGTGAATGCGCGGGACATGCAGATAAGCGGATCATATGCGGGGCTTATGGCGAAGGGCGTGTTCCCTTTGGTATTGACCCTGGCCTCACTTGGCTGCACGATGATGCCGAAATACGAGCGCGCGCCCATACCGGTTGCGCCACGGTTCCCCGGAACCACAGAAAGTCACGCCGAACCCGCGCTCACCGAAAGTGATTGGCAAAACTTTTTTACGGATGAACGTCTGAAAACATTGATCGAAATCGCATTAGTAAACAACCGTGACGTACGTGTGGCCGTCCTCAACGTCGAGGAGAGCCGCGCCCAGTATCGCATCACGCGGTCGGCTTCATTTCCGATTCTTAACGCTGCTGCAGACTATACCCGTTCAAAAGCTTCGTTGGCTGGTTTCCCCCAGGCGAGTTTAGGTTCAGGCGGGCCGTCCACGTTCACTTCGGGGGAATGGAACGCCAACCTGGGCACCACAGCTTATGAGGTCGATCTCTGGGGCCGCGTACGCAGTTTGAACCGACAGGCATTGGAAAAATACTTCGCCACCGAGGAGGCCCAGCGCAACGAGCAAATCTCTCTCGTGTCAACCATTGCTATCGAATACTTTACGCTCCGACAAGCCGAGGAAACACTTCGGGTGTCGACTGACACGCTACAGGCGGTGCAGCAATCTTATACCGTTAACAAGGCGATGTTCGAGGGGGGATCAGGCAGCGAACTCGATTTACGCACTGCGGAAGGCCAGGTTGAGACGGCGAAAATCAATGTGCTGACACACCAGCGCGAAAAAGCCCAGGCGGAGAACTATATCGTTCTGTTGATTGGTGAACCAATTCCCGCGAACTTGCCCATGCCGCGGCTGTTCACTGACCCCCACCTGCTTCCGGAGGTCCGGGCAGGATTGCCTTCGGAATTGCTGCAGCGGAGACCGGATATTTTGGAAGCCGAGCACACGTTGAAGGCTGCAAATGCAAACATAGGCGCCGCCCGGGCCGCATTCTTCCCGACTATCACCCTCACGGGTTCGATTGGCACGACCAGTTCGGAGCTCTCGAAACTGTTCGGTTCGGGGACGCAGGTTTGGAGTTTTGCTCCGCAAATCTCTCTACCGATTTTCAATGGTGGACAGAACCGGGCAAATCTCGACGCTGCGAAGATTAACGAACGCATTGAAGTCGCCAACTATGAAAAGGCTATCCAGGTTGCATTCCGTGAAGTGGCCGACGCGCTCATTGGCGTCAGCAATTATTCAAAACAGACGGATCAAGGAGCAAACTTAGTCAATACGGAAAAAAGACGCTACGAGTTAGCTTCTATCCGTTATCGCGATGGGGCGGACACTTACTTGAGCGTCCTTTCCGCGCAACAAGACCTATACAACGCTCAGCAGGCGTTGATCCAGGCTCAATTCAACAAACTCTCAAGTCTGATTTCTCTGTATCAGGCGTTGGGGGGTGTATGGAATTGATTACAAGAAACCTGACGGCAGGATCATGTGTGGGTCCAGCCAAAAAAGGTCGATTGAACTGGGAGGTATGGCGTTTGCGGCGGCCCATCCCTGCAGTGGCCATCGTGGCAGCGGCCTTAACACTGCTTATGTCTATAGGCTGCGGGCAAAAAGATGGTCTCGTTCGGTATGAGACGTCCCCTGTCGCACGCGGCACGATTCAGGAAAATGTTACCGCGAGTGGTTCACTCAGTGCCGTGGTGAGCGTCGATGTTGGGAGCCAGGTTTCCGGCAAGATTTTGGGCTTGTTTGTGGATTTCAATTCCCCAGTTAGAAAAGGTCAACTGATTGCTGAAATCGATCCCACCGTCTATGAAGCTACCTTGCGCCAGTCACAAGGCGAACTTGCCAGCGCAATGGCCGACGTCACGCTCAAGCGCCAGACCCTGGAGCGAACGAAAATCCTCGCCCCCCAGCACGCCGCGACACAGTTGGAGTTAGACCAAGCCACGGCGCAGCTGGCACAAGCTGAGGCGACCGTCGTAACCAAGCAGGCTGCGGTCCAAAGCGCGCAGGCTAATCTTGGCTATTGCAAGATCACCGCCCCTGTGGACGGCATTGTGATCTCGCGGAAAGTGGATCTTGGTCAGACGCTGATTGCCGCCATGAGCACTCCGGTGCTGTTCACCATCGCGCAAGACATTGCCGAGATGAACATAACCGCCGACGTTTCGGAGGCGGATATCGGACAGGTCCATACAGGCCAACCCGTGGAATTTACCGTTGATGCCTATCCGGACGAAGTCTTCCACGGCACAGTCAAGCAAGTTCGCAAGTCGCCGACCACTATGCAAAATGTCGTGACCTACCAGACGATCATTGGTGTCAAGAATCCCAAACAAAAACTGTTTCCCGGGATGACAGCGGATGTTACCGTCCTCGTGGCGAAGCGTGCCAATGCATTGCAAATCCCCAATACGGCACTGCGTTACTCGCCACCCCAGGCTGCGACTGTCGAGCCGGTACCTTCGCGTAAATTGCAGCATAATCAACGCCTCGTGTATACGCTGGCGAGCGGTGGCATCAGACTCACTCCCGTCATCGTAAAGACAGGTATCAGCGATGGCATAAACACCGAAGTAGTGGAGGGCGTTGCCGAAGGTACACAACTTGTTACTGCGACAATTTCGTCCGGAACTAAATCCGTAGGTTTCAGCGGCCCGCCACCTCAAGCGCAATGATCACACAAATCACCTCGTCTCCCTTCATTCAGTTCCGCAATGTTGCTAAGACGTATAGAACTGGTCCCGTGGAAGTCGTGGCCGTCCATAACATAACTCTGAACATTGATCGTGGGGAGTTCGTAGCGGTTATGGGCGCGAGCGGTTCAGGGAAATCCACGCTTATGAATATTCTCGGATGCCTGGACCGACCGACGAGTGGGAGTTATCTTCTCGACGGTATCGCTGTCGCGAACCTTAGCCGCAAGGGATTGGCAAGACTGCGCAATAAGAAACTCGGCTTTGTTTTTCAGAGCTTCAATCTACTAGCGCGCACGTCCGCTTTGGAGAACGTGGAGCTTCCAATGTTTTACAGTTATCCCCTCGTTCCCTTGCGCGTCCAGCGTCAGCGCGCTATTCGAGCGCTGGAGAGAGTGGGGCTCGGGGATCGTTATCGCCATCACCCCAGCGAGTTGTCTGGAGGGCAACAGCAACGAACTGCAATCGCTCGGGCTCTCGTGAATGAACCAGAACTAATCCTGGCTGATGAACCGACTGGAAATCTCGATACTCGCACTAGCACTGAGATCATGGGTTTCCTTCAAAAACTCAACGACTCAGGCACTACGGTCGTGATGGTAACCCATGAGTTGGATATAGCCGCCTACTGCAAGCGCAACATTGTGATGAGAGACGGGATCGTGGTAAGCGACAGTTTGAATGAGAGCCGACGCATTGCGCTTAGGGATCAAAAACCGCCTCCCCAGCAGGAAAGAAAGGCCGCGTCGCTTCCCATGACCTACTCAACCATCGGGGTGTTCGATTACATTCGAACGTTATTGCTGCGGTTATCACTGACTTCATTGCTCGCATTGCGAGCGCTGTACCGCAATAAATTGCGTTCCACTCTCACTGCTTTGGGCATCATTATCGGAGTCGCCTCTGTCGTAGCCATGGTGGCGGTAGGCGACGGAGCCCAAGTACGCATCGAGTCTCAGGTGGCTGCTCTCGGGCAGAATCTTTTGACCGTGTTTGCCGGCAGCCGCCGCTCCACTGGAGTAAATTCCGGTTCCGGTAGTGCGAGTACGATTACGCTCGCCGACACCGATGCAATCCGCCACGAAATACCTGACGTCAAGGCTGTCAGTCCGGAGGATGTTTCCACCGCGCAGGCTGTCAGCCTCGGCCGCAACTGGTCTACCACGATCGCGGGTGAATCACCGGATTACCTGACAATCCGTAATTGGGCGATTGCTTCCGGTGCGATGTTCACGGACCGTGAAGTGCATAGCGCCGCGAAGGTAGCGGTGATGGGGTCGAAGGCGGCCAACGAACTCTTCGGACCTGTGAATCCCATTGGCCAGACGGTAAGGGTGAAAAACATTCCCTTCGCCATTATTGGGGTCCTCACCAGCAAGGGGGCCGGAATGGGGGGCCAGAACCAGGACGATCGCATCGTCATCCCTTACACAACGGCCATGAAGCGTATCACTGGTGACAAATATCTCCGCTCCGTGAACATCCAGATTATAAGCGCGGATAGAATGGCGGCCGCGCAACAAGAAATCACCAGCATGCTCCGTCAGCGTCACCGCCTGGGAGACCGGGCTGAGGATGACTTCAACATCCTTAATCAAAAGGAAATCGCCGATACGGTCAGGTCGGTTTCAAGTGTTATCACACTCCTGCTCGGCGCTATCGGTGGTATGTCCTTACTCGTGGGGGGAATCGGTATCATGAACATTATGCTCGTGAGCGTTACCGAAAGGACGCGTGAGGTCGGAATCCGCAACGCGGTCGGGGGACAAACCACCGACATCATGTTGCAGTTCCTCATCGAAGCAATAACTCTCAGTCTGCTGGGAGGCTTAATTGGAGTTCTGGTTGGCTTTGGTGCGTCGAAGATGGTCGCGGTTGTGGCCGATTTCAGGGCCATCGTTTCTTCCGGTTCAATAATCCTTGCCTTCGGTGTTTGCTTTGTGGTCGGCGTTTTCTTCGGTTTTTATCCGGCTCGAAAAGCTGCCGCGCTTGATCCAATTGAAGCATTGCGTTACGAATGAAACAGGTTCAGTACGGCAGGCGCAATTGGAGCGTATCTTTAGTTCCGCGGCAATCATTTCGGTTTGCTGAAATCCTAACTAATTTCAGAGTTTCGGTGGCGCGATCTCAACGCTCGTGTGCTTTTACTGGTCGTTCGATCAGCTACCTAGTTCAGATCATCGAGTGTGGTCAGCGTGTAACCGCCGGCATTTCCGTTTAACGTCACCATCGTGCGGATCTGTCCGTTGCTGTAACTGACCGGTCCACTATCGACGAGCGCGGTTTTCTCATTGGGCGAGGTGAAATAAACCTCATAAGCTGTATCCGCAGTGAGCGATTTGTAGTCCGAAACCCCCTCAAATGCGAAACTGCTAATTGTGGGCGACACGGAACTCAGGTTTGTGCCGGGCGATACAACATAGACATCCGCCGTTCCTAAGCCAGGTGACGCATTGACGATCCGCAGTTCTGCAGTGTTTGACGACGGAGTAGAGTTATCGTCGGTTAGTAGCAGAGCGCTCGCGCTGGAAAGGACGTTGGCCGACATGACCGTGTAGGTGCTGCCCGAACTCAAATCTATTGTTGTGTTGATGTAGGCCGTGGTGACGCCAGACGGGTAAATCTCTAGATCCCGTGAGCCGGACGTTACGGAACTGTAGCCAGTTGCAGTCCCGTACGAAACACTTGTGGCGAAGCTCGTACTGTCAAGCGAAACATCGATCTGTGACTCATTTGGAGTCGCATTCAATACTCGCAAAGTTGCCTTACTGCTGCCACATCCCGTTAATGCAAGCAAAGCACCAACCAGTAGGAAGCTCACTGCCGTTCGTACACTTTTCCTGAGAGTCACGAGATATCCTTTTTGCAACTTGGTTTTGAGTAAAAGGAATACTCGATGGGAACTATAAACGTCGTGCATGTTCGGTCGTTGTAAAGAGAGAGTTTCCAAGGTGTAAAGAATTGTCGGAGATGTACATATACGAGGACCCTCGCCTTCAGTTGTGCTCCGCACTCTTTCGGTTTCTTCTCATGCAAGGGTTCGCACACGTGGAGTTACCGAATAATGATTGAAGGCAACGCTAATGTGACGGCGAGGTCTTTGCGAACCAGGAAAACATTCCGACCTCAAGTCTGGTAAGGGCAGGGACAGCACCCATTGGTGGATGGGCCTAATAGGACTTGAGATTCGGCTCCCTCACGGCACAGTGAAGGAGCTCGAATGCAGCAAGCAGCCCTATCGAAATGGCACTACCGTACTGGGCAATTTACCACTGCTGCTCGGAGTGCCCCACGACGCTGATTGAGAAGCACGAATCAGATTGACGCCCCCGATCAAGGCTGCAGCCTTGGATCCGGTGCGGGCGAGGCTGACCGTATTCAGCGCCTGGGTTTGTCGGGAAGCACTGCCTATAGGTGAAGCCGTGCTGGTTGAACTCCCCGAAGTGCACGAGCCGCTGTTTGTGGTTGTAGTGGTGCCTGTCGTCGCGCGGCTGCCGGCCCGTTGGGCAAACAGAACACTAGACAACAGCATCACCATCGAGAACGAAAGGATCGTTTTTTTCACAGCACCTCCATTTTGGATATTCAACGGAGCCTCTCGGGAGGAGAGCTGCGGAATCGAGGCTCCGCTGAGATGGCTGAGTCTGACGTAAACGCACCGTTAAATGCAGGAGTAAGCGGGACCTCGTCAACGTCCCCTGCAACGTTCCCCCAGCGGTCACCCAAAACCGGCCAATGAGGGTCACTTGAAAACCGGCCAACGAGAATGAGGTCCGGGACGTTGATTTCGACGTAGGCATGTAGCCTTCGTCGATATGAGCAACGTCTTGAGCGAAGCGAAAAAACAACAAGTAATTGCCCTGGGACGACTCGGATGGCCACTGCGGCGCATCGAGCAAGAGACCGGGGTGCGTCGGGAGACGGCCGGAGCCTATCTGAAAGCGGCCGGGATCGCGGTGCGGCCGCCAGGTGCGTGGGGACGGAGACCGCCGGCAAAACCGGCCAACGAGGACCCGGTGACCACCGGCTCGGACGCGACAGAACCGACCCAAACGATCAACCCCAACTCCAACCCCAACACCAACCCCGAAAACCTTTCTACTAAGGGAAAAGCAAAAGCAACTGCAAAACCGGCCAATGCGGTGACCACCGGGTTTGGCACGGAGTCGACGGGCCTGGAAGAAGAAAATCCTAAGCGGATTCGATCCGCCAGTGCCTGCGAGCCGTTTCGTGAAGCCATCGAGTTAGGTCTGAGCCGCGGTCGGGATGCAACCGCCATCTGGCAAGACCTGGTCGCCGAAAATGGCTTCGACGGTGGCTATCAGACGGTCAAGCGCTACGTGCGCAAGATGCGTGGAAACCAGCCACTGCAGCCACGCGCGGTGATTGTGACGGGACCAGGAGAAGAGTCGCAAGTTGATTACGGCACAGGCGCGATGGTCCGTGATCCGCAGAGCAGAAAATATCGACGCACGCGATTGTTCGTGATGGTGCTCGGGTGTAGCCGCAAGGCGGCACGCTTCCTGACCTTTCGTTCCAGTTCACGCATCTGGGCCGAGTTACATGAGAAAGCATTCCGTCGACTCGGCGGCGCTACGCGGGTCGTCGTCCTGGATAATTTGCGCGAGGGTGTGCTCGTCCCTGACATCTATGATCCCATTCTGAATCCCCTCTATCGCGACGTTCTGGCGCACTATGGCGCCGTCG